>Ga0307509_10001499_pt1 | contig 39325 bp, 39 predicted proteins | sample 10_EM_MG_FD_202245 | JGI IMG/M metagenome (GOLD analysis project Ga0307509, IMG submission 202245) | Populus trichocarpa ectomycorrhiza microbial communities from riparian zone in the Pacific Northwest, United States - 10_EM | ecosystem: Host-associated > Plants > Roots > Unclassified | place...
ATCGTGGTGTGTTTGTCTCGCGAAATTGCCTTTCCAGCACCCTTATGAAGCTCCAAGTTCAGGGGCAGGTCAGGATCGTGAGGTTGATTTGGTGTGTGTGTGGTGTTTTACTCCGCCTACACCTTCCTGAATAGGAAGGTGAAAAGCGGGGTAGGAGAATTGAGGGAAGGGAGCTTGGGCTTGTTTGCGCAAGGGGACCACTATTTTATATTGGATTGCCTGCCGGGATTCTCCTGTGGGTAATATGTTAAATCAAGTCCTTCGATGTGGCGGAAATGCGGGGGATATGGCGCCATCGGGATACCAAGTCCCTGGTGATTGGAGCACTGGGCTTCTCCGATTATATCGTGGGAACTCGAACAATTTGACACGCGCTCCGTCTGTCCTCCGAAATTTCCAAAAAAAAAAAACACTAAAAATCTACTTGCCGTGACAAAAAAAGGGGGGGAATGAACGCTATAACTTATGATACTAAGAGAGGCAACTCCAAAGCCCTAGCACAAGGTCCGGTCGTTCGAGTCCTTTTGGCATCGCCAACTAGCCAGAGCCTCAGTGACAGAACTATGGTATCCGGGCGGGCTCTGAAATGTTAAATATCAACTCGGCCCGCTAATGCCGTGCCGCCTAAACACATCCGAAGGGGGGGGTGACTTCAGATAAACTTTCTATTTTAGCGAGAAAAACGCCTATGATAAAAGAGCTCTATTTTTAGCATCCTAGTGATTACCTCTTGACAAGTTTCCCGCCCCATGCATCCCGTGCAAGAGAATTATTACATACATTGGTATTCGTAAATCGTGATAAGATTAGGAAAAGCAATAGCGACAAAATGAAACTAAAAAAGCCCAAGCAAGAAATCCCATGCACCTAGAAACTCGAAACTGCGATCGCAATTGCCTGCGCATCGCTGTGACTGATCGATACTTGAACCCCCTTCACACCAGCCCTGCCGGCTGCTTCTTTGGCATCACCGTGCAACTATGAGTGAATTAGAAATGAGGTGCGAAACAGGATAGGGAAAGGCTATAAACATACCACGACAACGGGGGCACCCTTGTCATCACTGAGGATCTCAATGTCTCTCAACGGAGCACCGGCGCCCTTGCTGGAAACGCCTAACGCCTTGAAGACACTCTCCTTAGCACTCCATCTACCTGCGAAACTGGCTTGTGGGCTGGGAGCCTTCCGGCAATACTCCTGCTCGGCCGAGGTGAAGTTGCGTTCGATAAAGTTCTCGTTATCAATGTTGATGCTAGAGATTAACTCAACGTCAACTCCAATCTTACTATTTTCGCCGGCAGTCGCCGATGCTAAATGTTCGACGAGCTTTCTGGTATTCTCTACCGAAGGATCAGGCCGCTTCTTCTGGATTTGGGCAGGATAGGTATAGCTGTTGGTCTTTTTGTCCGCTTGCACACGGGCGAGAGGGTCAAGCAGAACTTGAGATTCCTGATCTGGGGCATACGGAGGATCGCTCTTGGCCTGGAACAGATTATTCTCCACCAAGGAAGTATGGTAGTATCGGTAAGCTTTCTTGTAGCGGGAATTGACCTTGGCCCGATAAGTTTCGTAGGCTTGCTCATCCAAGAGGGCAAAGAGATATTTAGGGTGAACGCCAATTGCTTGAGCACCCTTTTGGCCGAAACCAAACGAAGTGACTGAAAATGCCTTGATACCGTCTGTTTGGATGCTACGGCTTGGGTAGACGAGGTAATCAAATTGTTCGAGGCTCTTGTCGACGTTGTCAGCATTTCGGTTACCGGGAACAAGCCCAGAGTTCAAGACTTGTATGGCTCCGTTCATCATCCAAGCACCGGCGGCACCCTTGGGATGTCCGGTGAGGTATTTCTGGAAGACACCGAGAACCGCATTACCTTTTTGCCGGCCAAGGTGCACCATCATCTTATTAATAGCATCGGACTCGTTCTTATCGTTTGCCTTGGTGCTGGTTCCGTGGAAGGAAGCAACGCCCAAGTCATCAATAGTTAGACCCCACACGGCCAAGGCTCCTCTCAATGGCGCGATCCGAGGATCCTGCTTCCAAAAGTCGTTGCCCCATGCATTGAGGGCTTCCCGCTCCTGTCTTTGCGATTCTCGCTCGATATGGCCTGCGCGGTCCTGCATATACTCGTTCTCGTCAAAGCCAGCCTTCTCAGCCTTCATAGCCGCAACCTCCTCCTGGAGGTATAGGAGCTCGCTCTCAGTCCATTGCTTGATCTGGGATTTTCTAAGCTCGAGTTGCCTCCGCCTGTACTTGATATCGAGGAGTGGACTAGGAAATTTGCTGGCAGCTTCGCGGGCGGTGGTAAGGATACCCTGTCCCGGTGCGGGGATACTCCTTCCAATCTTATCAGTGGCAGTAGCGGTAAGAGCCACAATACCGTAGATAGGAACACCCATCTCCAAAGCAAGTTTTGCAGTCATGATAAGTTGTACGCCACATCCCTGAGATTCCATGAAGCCGTTACGCGTGGTGGTTGTAGGTCTGGACATTTCTTGAGGGGTTCTTCCGTGCAGCAGTTCTTCCTCGGCGTTGCTGGTTGCCTTCATATTAGCGAATTCGTAGGAGCCTTCCTCCTGGAAATCATCGAAGCCACCGACAAAGCACACTCGAGCCTTGCCCTCAACGATCGTCTCATAACCAATATCAAGCGACTCAACAGCTGTGGCACATGCACCTACGGGTGTTTTGATGGGACCAGTGGACGAAAGGAGCAACATGTTGACCCACGCAGACATGGTATTGATGAAAGATTCCTGAAGAATGTCCTTCTGGATAGGCCTGTCCATATGCCTGTCCTTGTACATTCCTCTCAGTGCGGTCATACCACCAACGCCGGAACCAACACAGTTTCCGACCTCGGATAAATGAACATATTTGTAGAATTCATAAGGGTCGGTGATACCTGAGGCCAAGAGTGATTCGACAACGCACACCAAGAGGTAAAGAGTGACCGGGTCAACCTGACTAATAATATCATCGGGGATTCCGTACTTTTTCGCGTTCCACCCGGTGGGAATTTGGCCTGCCACTAGACGATCAAACTTCAAGGCTTTCGGGATGAACAGGATGGCACCCTTTTTAATACGAACAGTGTACTCTCCAGAATCCGCGATTTCAAATATCTCGACCTTATCGCCATGGTGCCTCTTAAATTCCTCGGCAGTCTCCTTGCTGGCTTCGAATTGGTCCAGGTCATGTTCAATCACGACTTCCTGGAGGAGCTCTTTCTTCTTCGGGTCGTAGCCGTTGAACAAATCGCTCTCAATGAATCGGATCCCGGAATGCTCCAGAATGTATTTCTCATACTTGGGTTTTATATCTTTGTCCTCGACGGGCTCGCCGGTCTTAACATCAACCCAACCAGCGTACTGGTTGCCCTTAATAGGCCCCTTAAAATGCTTAATGAGGCCCATGATCCAGGCCATTTCAATGCACCCCTCAAGCGAAAATTTGCCATATGCCTCCATCTCCCATCGAGTGCGGGAGTTGCCCCAAGGCCCGACTTCGGCAAAGCCGGTAACAACAACCACCTTCTCCAGGTCGGCCATTCCGCGTAGGTTTTGTGCGAGCGGCTCAAGCTCCTTTTTGTAATCAGGGAGTTCGGGGAAGTCAAATTTCATGTTGGCGCGGGGCTGAATAGTAACCTTTTGGTAAAGTTTCTCCGAATCTTCACCGTTAACGATCTTGTGCTCTATAGAAGTTTCCGCAGTAACCGCCTTACGAACTTCACATGTCTCCAGGAGGTTTTGCCTAAGCTGGGCGGAAACATCCTTCAGGTTGGGGATATATTGGAAGCCACCGTTAAGATCGGCAAATACAGGCTCAATTTGGCAGAGGTCAACAATCGCAGGCGCCATAAGACCAAGAAGATTGAAGGCCATCTCAGGCTGAGAAAACGTGCGAACACCCAATTTTTCAATGCCCTCGGCGATGGAGTTATTCCCTCCCATAAGGCCGGTGCCACGGGTCCAACCGATGATAGCACCGCAGATGGTAAGATAGCTTCCCCAAGACTCCGAATGCCATCTTTGGAACAACGCCTCTAGGGCTAATTTGGATTCGGAGTAGAGGCCGTCATTTCCGAAGGTACCATGATTGGGAGACAGAGGTAGAATAACTTGGGCGGGCCGTGTTTCGAAGCCGCGGGAAGCTTTATTGGTCTTAACCATACCAAGGAGACGAAGTAAATTGGTTAACATGATACGGTGGGCAAGCTCTGACTTGGAGTCAATGCCGTCAATCTCGCGGCCGTTTTCGGAAATAGCAGCGAAAGGAACGACATAGTCAAGATCCCAACCAAGACCATTCTTCTCATCATAGATGTAGTTAACGAGGGCCTCGACATCCTGCTTACTTCCTGTGAATTCATTAGCTTTAGAATATAAATCACGAGTACGAAATTCATACCTTGGTTGAACGGCACAACAATCAGCTGGGAGCCGCGTGACCCAAATTTAGAGTACATTGCCTGGTAGTATTCCGTTACTTCACGCGAGAAGCGACTGGTGGTAACAACAACCCTGGCACCGCCGCTAATGAGGCCCTGTAGAACCTCTGCTCCGATAGACCCGGCACCAGCACCAGTCATCAAAACGTTTTTACTTTCAAAAGTAACACCAGACTAAAAGATGTTAGCAAAAATGCGTAGCCGACCGCTCAAATATCGCTTACCTGGGCGGCCTGTTCCAAACAATCCAAATACAATCCAGTTAGTTTCTTAGAATATTCCCATCCGTTTTCTTCCTTTCTCTTCAAATGAAGGAATGGAATGCATTCGACGCGACCCTTTCCGGGAGACTGGGCCTTCTTGCCTCCAACTTTTTTGTTTGTCCTCGCACCCTCTGCAAACATCTGAGCTTCATTCATGGCCAAGCTGCGGAAGACATTGGCATAGAGGGTCTTGATCTGTAGCTGGGACGATTTAGAAAGCTTGTGTTGTTGCTTGATAATCTTGTACACCTTGGCCAAATCGTTCTGAACTTTAGTCCGGTTGCCATATTCAGTGAGCTTTCCCCCGGTGGCCATTTCTTTGACATAATGCTCAAGTTTCCGAACGGCTGGCCGCGGTACTTCAGAATATTGCATATTACCCTTGGCATCAATAGTGGTCTGTGGCGCGGTTGGATACTGAACATCCTTGTACACGGGAGCTGCCCCAAGGACCTCTTGGCAGTTAGCGATAAGCTGATAACCGAGATCCTTAGCTAGGCGATATGTTTCACCGCGATCGGCGGGGCAATTGTCGATATGATATTGCATGAACTCCACTAGGGTAGGATTTGATCGGTTCATGATTCGAATGCATTGGGAGACAATTTCTCGGTCAATGAGCTTGAGGCGGCCGAAGATGATGTCAAAGTACATGTTAAGCGCATCCTGTCGAGCCCAGTTCCATGATGAATCATAAACCCTAACCTTCAGCGGGGAGAAGGACGGTTCGATACCGGAGGCGTAGAATTCCCCGTGTTCAACATTCCACAAGTCGATCTGTGCCTGGAGAAGCTTGTTGGCCTCTTGTGATCCCACAAACGCCTTTTCACCTGATCGGAGATCCATCTTGAGATAGCGTGCAAGCAGCTCCAATTGCTGCTTGAAGAGTGCTCGCTGGTCCTTGGTCAGGGCGTCAATTGCCGCAGGGTCCATCATCATTCCACCAGAAGCACCAGCGGCAGCACCTCCGGCTGCAGGGCCCGAGAGTGATATTCCAGCGCTAGCAGCGTACTTTGTTACAACATCATCTAAAAATGCCTTTGCGTCACCCTCGCTTCCTAGTCTTGCCGCGGGCTCCATTGTTATAGCCAGCATCAAGGCGCCATCCTGTCTGCCTGATTGCAGGCCGTAGCGATCGGTAAGATACTTTCTCGCCGTGGTAATATTAAAACCGCCGGGCATCTTGGAAGAGATCATGCGGGCAATCATAGAGCTAGATTGCTTGCCGAGCTGTCCATTGAAGGTTGTCTGCATGGCAGCTCCCAGTTCGTCAAGCGGTGTGTCTTCTGGTTTTTCGGGAGTGTTCCCGAACTCCTTTTGTAAATCTAAAATCCAATCTCGTTAGCACAGCCAAAAAATAAGATGGGGAGATAGAAGGGAATTGACCTCCGAGAATCTCATTCTGCAATGTGCTCTTTCCATTCACTAGATCCTTGATGGCTTTTGACAGTGGAATTTCGGAAAGCGGTTTTTTCAACTTCTGGGCAATAAGAGATCGGACAATGTCTACAGCTTGGACCGGTTCGTCTGCAACTGCCGCTGCCGGGCCAGTGGAAGCTGATGGTGGAGCTACCGCTGGAGGAGCAGCACCTTCGGCAGGCGCAGAAGGGGTCGGAGTGGCCGATGAAGATTCTGCAGGCCTCTCCTCTTCCTCCTCAACAGGCTCAACATCGTAGTAAATCTCTTTGGCGTCTTTATTGTAGCAAAGAATCTGACGCTGAAGGGATTGGGCCGCATCATAGGCTTCGTATTTGGCGGCCAGGGTACGTCGAGCCATTCCACCCAATGTATCCGATGGACCGACTTCGACTAGGCGTTCAGCAGCATGTTGGGATAGAATAACATCTTGAGTTTCAATCCTGAGATATCGGGGCGGTTAGCAACCGTTTCTGAATGCAAAGAAATGAGGAACGCAGGAGCTCAAACCATCTCACGGGGCTTGCGAATTGGTAAGCCAAAAGCTCTACCATTAAGGTGTAAGCCAATTCCTGTTCCTGTTCGGGTCTCATGATGACGATGTGATGGGGGTCGAAGAGAACAAGATGAAAATTAAGCTATCGAAGCGGGATCTAAAGGTGCCGCGACCGCAGTTTTAGACAAAACAAAGATGAGTTGGAGATGGAAAAGACGATTAAATTACGAGAACCGCTCCGTAGCCAGTCCAATGGCTGGATTCTGTCTAAGGTAATTGAATTTTTGGGAATGGAAATGTAGTGGAGAATTGCCAACGGATGCAAAGGGATATGCGGGATTGAGGTGTACAGTAAAAGAGGGAAAAAAGGAGAGAGTGAGAGTTTATTGAAGCAAGGAGGTGGGAGGAGGACGAAGAATGAGGACGGATGGAAGGAGTACGGCAAGCAGGTAGGGAGGAGGATGATGAATGATGATAACAGGAGGTATCATACGAGGGAGGGAGGGAAGGAGAAGGGGGGGGGGGGGCAGTAGTGGTGGGATAAGACGTGAGGCCAGTATTGTGCGGTAAAGTTCTAGGGCAGATTGATCTTGGGCAAAGGTTCCGGGAATAAGAATACGGTAACTAAGCTAACCCTATTCCAGTAGAGGAGGGATAACGGATTGTGGTTACACTGTTACAGTGATGCTGAGGCTTGGGTGGGGTGTTGTGGTGGTGGGGTTGAGACGTTGACCGACGAGGATTCCCGAAAAAAACTGTTGGGAGAAGGATGCAACTCCTCGAATAGACCCGGGTCATGATTACGCGAACATGAGCACGGGAGCAAGCGTTGCAACGCATGCATTGAGTTGCAAGGATCTGCGAGCCAGGAACACTTTTGTGCTGGAGGAAAAAGGCCCCGATACCCTATCTTGGCATTGAAGCTCTCAACATTTTGCCTCAACCCATCCATGGGCAGGGATTAGAATCTTCGCTCACGTTCCTCCAAAAAAAAAACTCTGATTCCTAGGCTACTACCGTAGCAACTCATGGTTCCAAAGAGGCCATCAAAAGACACCTCTCCGCATTGATACGTGCAGAACTGTGCACCCCCTGATCCTCCTCACGCCAAATTGATTCATAATCTTCTCCCCACCGGCCCCTCACCTTTTCCATTACCTACTTCCCCCATCACCCTCTCATCCTCAAGCTCTCCTCCTTAATCGCCTCCTCCACGACTTGACGGTATCTAGAATCCCCTCCTATACATTTACCAATTTTTCTCTCTCTCTCTCTCTCTTGTTTTTTTCCGCCATTGCCTTTTTTACCTCCTTCGCTCTCTCCTTACGAAATAGTAATAATATCTTTGGGCGATAGCATCATTCATCCCAATCGTGAGTTTCCCCGTCGGAGCTTTTTTGTTTGTTTGTTTGGTTCCTCCCATCACCATCTTACCCCCCGCTGTCTACTGTATCCGAGTTCCCTCCTCCTGTCAATTCATCGTGAGTTGTGCTGATAACGGATTAGAAAGAATCTTCATAGTGCCCCACGAGGTTCCTTTTTCCGGGCAATCTTCATCATGTACGGTGCACCAGGAACCGCCACCGGCGTTTCTACCCCTCATTCTGCATCCTCTCTCCGCCCTCTTGTTCTCAATCACGGACCACTTGAGCACGCCCTCCTTATCCCGACCACCCTTCACTACCATGCAACCGAGCTTCGCCAGCGGTTTGCATCTCAATTGCCACCTCCTACAGACGAATTTGCTCTCGACGAGGAGCCATCATCGGTCCCCGAGCTTCTTTCCCGGTTTTTGGCGTTCGTGACGCGGCAAGTTACGGAAGGGGAGGACGACGCACAGGGAACCTACGAGGACGTTTTACGCCTTGTTCTGACTGAATTCGAAGGCCGTTTTCTACGGGGCAATGAAGTTCATGCTGTGGCCGCTCAATTGCCTGGCACTCCGGCCAAGAGACTGGACGTGGTCAAATCCTATTATAGTGCTCGCCTAGCGGCCAACCGACCCATCAAAGCACACGAATCTGCTCTGTTTCGTGCCGCTGCCGAACAAACCGCTGGCGTTTATGCCGTCTTTGGGGGACAGGGGAACATTGAAGAATACTTTAATGAGCTTCGTGAAATCTTCAGCGTTTATGGCGGGTTGGTTGAAAATTATTTGGTGTATTGTGCCCGGCTACTTTCGTCACTTTCTCGAGATCCCCGCGCAGGAAAGGTGTATTCCAAGGGACTCGATGTTATGAGATGGCTGCAGGATGAGGAATCTACCCCTGATCTTACCTATCTAGTTTCTGCTCCTGTATCCTTCCCCGTGATTGGGCTGGTCCAACTGGCGCATTACTACGTAACCTGCAAAATTCTCGCCAAGGAGCCTGGGGAACTCCGAGAAGGGCTTGCAGGTACAACTGGCCATTCTCAAGGTATCGTTACCGCCGCCGCGATCGCATCTGCATCGACTTGGGATTCATTCCATCGTATCACATCCGACACTCTCACCGTCCTTTTCTGGATCGGTTGCCGTTCCCAGCAAACCTATCCCCGCACTTCACTAGCTCCTAGCACCCTACAAGACTCCATCGATGAGGGTGAAGGTACCCCATCGCCCATGCTGTCGGTACGAGACCTGCCTCAAGCACAGGTCCAGCACCACGTTGATATCACCAATACGCATTTGCCTGAGGATAGGCATATCCACATCTCCTTGATTAATGGTGCGAGGAACGTTGTCGTAACCGGTCCTCCCCAATCTCTTTACGGCCTTAATCTTAGTCTGAGGAAGGTCAAAGCGCCCACCGGATTGGACCAGAATCGTGTTCCTTTTACGGAGAGGAAGGTTCGTTTCACAAACCGCTTCCTACCTATATCGGCACCTTTCCACTCTCCTTACCTCGAGTCTGCAACCGGTATCATTCTGGAGGACCTCAAGGAGATAGGGGCTTTCACCCGCCGGGATCTCGCAATTCCCGTTTTCCACACCTCCACCGGTCAAGACCTCCGTGATGGTCCGGGCGATGAATCAATCATTTCCGAATTAGTGAATATGATTACTCAGCAGCCTGTTCACTGGGAAACCGCGACGGTTTTCCCCAGAGCAACCCACATCCTTGACTTTGGCCCTGGGGGCATTTCCGGGCTTGGTGTTCTCACCCACCGCAATAAGGACGGCACTGGCGTACGCATAATTATAGCGGGCGCTTTCGAAGGCACAAACAATGAGGTTGGATACAGACCGGAGCTATTCGACAGAGATTCTGAGCACGCGGTCAAATATGCAGTCAACTGGCTGAAGGAGCATGGCCCTAAGTTGGTACGAACAAAGCAGGGAGAGACCTTCGTTGATACCAAATTTTCCCGATTGCTTGGACGGCCGCCTGTCATGGTTGCTGGTATGACACCTTGTACTGTCCCGTGGGACTTCGTTGCGGCCACTATGAATGCTGGGTATCAGATTGAATTGGCCGGTAAGCTACGTCATTTCCTCGAATTTTGCATATCCTATGCTGACGCAAATTGGTAGGTGGTGGTTATTACAATGCCAAGGGTCTTACAGCAGCCCTTCAGAAGATTGAACAGAATACGATCCCCGGTGCCGGTATCACCGTCAATCTTATCTATGTGAACCCCCGAGCTATGGGATGGCAGATACCACTTCTCCAACAGCTTCGTTCCGCCGGTGTTCCGATTGAAGGGTTGACTATTGGCGCCGGGGTACCGTCAATCGAGGTTGCCAACGAGTACATTGAGACGATTGGGTTGAAACACATCTCCTTTAAACCCGGCTCTATCGATGCCATCCAACAGGTCATCAATATCGCAAAGGCCAACCCAACTTTCCCGGTAATTCTGCAGTGGACTGGAGGAAGAGGTGGCGGGCATCACTCCTTTGAAGATTTCCATCAACCAATCCTTCAGATGTACGCACGCATCCGGAGATGTGGTAACATTGCCCTTGTTGCAGGCTCTGGATTTGGTGGGGCGGAAGATACATACCCTTATTTGACAGGAGCCTGGTCCGAGAAGTTTAAGTACCCTCCGATGCCTTTCGACGGCGTTTTATTCGGTAGCAGAATGATGACTGCAAAGGAGGCGCATACTAGCTTGAATGTAGGTCTACTTTGGTCAGTCACACAATTGGGCGCATTCTAATTGATCTTGTGTTCCAGGCCAAGAAAGCGATCTGTGAAGCAGAGGGGTTGCATGATAAGGACTGGGAGAAGACCTACAAGGGCCCTGCCGGTGGTGTCATTACGGTACGGTCGGAGATGGGCGAGCCTATCCATAAGCTTGCTACCCGCGGTGTCAGACTCTGGTGAGTATCAATTGGTATTTGTTACCTCAACGTTTTCATTAACCGCCCGCAATATAGGGCTGAGCTGGACCGCACGATTTTCTCACTTGACAAAGCCAAACGCCTCGTCGAGCTCAAGAAGCAACGCGACTATATCATCAAACGCCTGAATGCCGATTTCCAGAAGACTTGGTTTGGTCGAAATTCTGATGGGGAGGCCGTTGATCTCGAAGACATGACCTATGCCGAGGTCGTCCGCCGCATGGTTGAGCTCATGTACGTTAAGCACGAGTCCCGCTGGATCGATCCCTCTCTAAAACGCCTTACTGGGGATTTCATTCGACGTATTGAGGAACGCTTCACCCCCGTCCAGGGCCAGGCGTCCCTGCTCCAAAACTACGCCGATTTGAATGATCCTTTCGCTACCACCGAAAAAATTCTAGCCCATTACCCGGAGGCCAACACCCAACTCATCAATGCACAGGATATGCAGCATTTCCTTCTTCTATGTCAGCGGCGCGGCCAGAAGCCTGTTCCATTTGTTCCTTCACTTGATGAGAATTTCGAATTCTGGTTCAAGAAGGATTCCCTTTGGCAATCCGAAGATCTCGAGGCTGTTGTTGGCCAGGATGTTGGAAGAACCTGCATTCTTCAAGGGCCTATGGCTGCCAAATACTCTACCGTGGTCAATGAGCCTATCAAGGATATCCTCGACGGAATCCACAATGGGCATATCGCTGCATTAACATCGAGTGTCTACGGCGGTGACGAGAGTGCGATCCCTGTTGTTGAGTATTTCGGTGGCAAACTGATCACTTCTCTGGACGAAATTGAGAAGGTTGACGGTTTGACGGTTTCTGAGGAAGGTGGAAAGACCACATTTAGGCTCTCGGCGTCCGCCTCTCAGGGCGCCCTTCCCGACGCTGATCCGTGGCTGAGGCTGCTTGCCGGTGAAACCTACTCGTGGAGGCACGCGTTATTTACTAGCGATGTTTTCGTTCAAGGCAACAAATTCCAGGACAATCCAATGAGGCGTATCTTCGCTCCTGCCCATGGCATGGTTGTCGAAATCACCAACGCAAAGAATCCGGCTAAAACTTCCATTGTTGTCAAAGAGAAAAACCACTCCGGTGGTTGCTATGTCAAGACTGTCAAGATTAGGATGTCGGGAAAGAAGGAGATTCTCATCGACCTCATTGAGGAGCGCACCATACTGGGGAAGCCTGCGTCCTTGCCACTCAGGTTTCGCTATCACCCCGAGACTGGCTCCGCATCAATCCGCGAGGTGATGGAGGGAAGGAACGATAGAATCAAAGAATTTTACTACCGGCTATGGTTTGGCGATGAGAAGGTTCCCCTCGACGCGGCTGTAACAGATGTATTCGACGGCGGACGTGCGCAGGTTACGGGGCAAGCGATTGCCGATTTCGTTCACGCCGTTGGGAACAATGGCGAGGCTTTCGTCGAGCGACCGGGGAAGACTGTCTACGCGCCGATGGATTTCGCTATTGTGGTTGGGTGGAAAGCCATCATCAAAGCAATCTTCCCAAAGGCGATTGACGGCGACCTTCTCAAGCTGGTTCACCTCTCCAATAGCTTCCGCATGCTTCCTGGCGCGGAGCCTTTGAAGAAGGACGATGTTGTTGAAACTAGAGCCCAAATCAATGCCGTTCTCAATCAAGCCTCCGGGAAGATGGTGGAGGTTTGTGGAACTATCTCGAGGGATGGGCGGCCAATTATGGAGGTTACCTCACAATTCTTGTACAGAGGCATCTACACCGACTACGAAAACACGTTCCAACGCAAGATTGAGACGCCAATGCAAGTGCATATGGCATCGAGTAGAGATGTTGCTGTCCTTCGCTCAAAGGAGTGGTTCCATCTCGATGATCCTGACACCGAACTTTTAGGGAAGATGCTTACGTTTCGCTTGTCAAGCTTTATCCGATTCAAAGATGAGAAGATCTTCAGCTCCGTTGAAACTCTCGGACAAGTGCTGGTTGAGTTACCTACAAAGGAGGTTATACAAGTTGCATCTGTCGAGTACATTGCTGGCCAGAGTCACGGAAACCCGGTAATTGACTATCTCCAACGCCACGGCACCAGCATCGAGCAGCCTGTAAACTTCGACAATGCGATTCCTCTAAACGCGAAAACTCAACTTCTCATCAGAGCCCCGGCCAGCAACGAAGGATATGCCCGTGTATCGGGCGACTACAATCCGATTCACGTTTCGCGAACATTCTCAAGCTATGCTAACCTTGCCGGAACCATTACTCATGGAATGTTCTCATCTGCGGCAGTGAGGTCTCTTGTTGAAACTTGGGCTGCGGAGAACAACATTGCCAGGGTTAGATCTTTTTCGTGTAGCTTTGTTGGTATGGTACTACCGAATGACGATATTGAGACCAAGTTGCATCATGCCGGCATGGTTAGCGGTAGAAAAATTATTAAAGTTGAGGCCACCAACAAGGAAACCCAAGAGAAGGTGCTTGTGGGAGAGGCGGAAGTCGAGCAACCAGTATCTGCCTATATATTTACCGGCCAAGGAAGTCAGGAGCAAGGTATGGGGATGAGCTTGTACGACTCCTCGCCGGTAGCCAGAGAGGTTTGGGACAGGGCTGATAGACATTTTATGGACAATTATGGCAAGTCATTCCCCTTGTTATTCCTCCTTCACCATACTAATTGTATCACAGGTTTCGCAATTACAAACATTGTGAGAAACAACCCCAAGGAATTGACTGTTCATTTTGGCGGACCGCGTGGAAAGGCTATTAGGCAGAACTACATGTCAATGACTTTTGAGAGCGTTGGCGCCGACGGATCAACCAAATCCGAGAAGATCTTCAAAGACGTCACAGAGACAACCACCTCGTACACTTACCGCTCCCCGACCGGGCTTTTGTCTGCAACCCAATTCACCCAACCCGCGCTCACTCTTATGGAGAAGGCTTCCTTTGAGGACATGAGGTCTCGTGGTTTAATTCAGCGCGATTCTGTTTTCGCCGGACATTCGCTGGGTGAATACTCTGCTCTTGCGGCTTTGGCTGAGGTTATGCCAATTGAGTCTTTGGTCTCTGTCGTCTTCTACCGTGGTTTGACTATGCAAGTCGCCGTCGAGCGCGATACCGAGGGAAGAAGCAACTACTCTATGATTGCTGTCAATCCTAGTCGTATTTCTAAGACCTTCAACGAGCAAGCGCTTCAGTACGTTGTTGATAACATCGCGGAAGAGACCAAATGGTTGTTGGAAGTTGTCAATTATAACGTTATTAACCAGCAATATGTCTGCGCCGGTGATGTAAGTGTCTTATCATTTATCCTCTTTCACATTTATTGACATGCCATTAGTTGCGTGCCCTCGACTGCCTCACCAATGTGCTCAACTTCCTCAAGGTGCAGAAAATTGACATTCAGGCCCTTATGGCGAAGATGTCCCTTGAGGACGTCAAGGAGAAGCTCGTCGAGATCATCCAGGAATGTGCTAAACAAACTGAAGCCAAGCCGAAGCCAGTCGAACTCCAACGCGGTCTCGCCACAATTCCTCTCAGGGGCATCGATGTTCCGTTCCACTCCACATTCTTGCGTAGTGGAGTCAAACCCTTCAGATCATTCCTCATGAAGAAGATCGTCAAGTCCTCGATTGACCCCAGCAAGCTTGTCGGAAAATATATCCCTAACGTGACGGCGAAGCCTTTCCAACTCACCAAGGAGTACTTTGAGGACGTGTACAAGCTGACTAATAGCCCGCGTATCGGTCAGGTTTTGGCCAATTGGGACTAGTATGAAGAACCTGTCGCCTCGGCCGGAACCAGTGCTTAATTTTTCTTGTCTTGTTTTCACGTTTCTCTGGGTCTCGGTTTCCGGGTTTGGGTAATAGTTTGGGGTGGTGTTACGATTTCCATTCTTCTTTCATGTAAATTCTACAGAGGTTGTGAGCTGTATATAGTGTTTCGAATCCATTAGATTAGAGATTATGGAGTTTATTTTTTTCGCCTGAACTGATGCGTTGGTATCATGTCGATATCGTACTTATCCTCGGAGCACTGGGTACAGTGCACTCTTGCCCGGACACATCCTACTAGACACGTTGAGGCAAGTCGCATCCCCGACAGTCTCCCGGCATTCCCATAGATCAAGGTCCCGAATCTCTCAGCCTTTATCGTGCCCGCTGCCGGCCTCGCTTCCATCCCATTCCTTGTGTAATAGTGGTGCGATACACCAGCACCCACGGGTTGCAAACCTCAAGCATGAAACTTGCAAGCCCCCGATCTATCCGAGCAGACAGCCATAATCCGCACCCTCCCTACCCCACCCCCACCCCCTTTCTCCTAGAACCGGTAAATGTATGCCCAATTTTTGAAACCCGGTGCATAGTACGATGAGCACATCTACAAGGGAGCTAACATAATGTCTCTAGCCGGCCATCACAACTCATCCTAGGCTTTCCAGTGGCAGCGCCGCCCTCACCTTATATACACAATATTACGGCCCCCCCTCCCCCCCGCCGGTCATTATCCTATGCCAACAGACCCGAGCCCTCGGCCAAGTTATTCAGAACAGACAGAGTGAATGAGTCCTCTGTTTTTTGGTTTCAATCTAAAGGGTATATTATAAGCGAGAAGTCCCTCCTTCGAAGGTATGCAAATCATATACCGTACAGTTCAGTACGGGAGGGGGGTTAAATTAAGGGTATATGAGGCGAACTAGCTCCCATTCCCTTGATATAGTATCTATCCGGTGCCACCCGGCAGAAAGGTTTTTTGTGGGGACGACGAGGCGGCCCGAGGGAGAGACACCAACTGACTGACTGATTGTCCGGGAATGCCAGCTATTTATTCTGTCTGGTACCGGAGTTAGTTAGTTGGTGGTTGGTATGGAAGGAAGTGATGCCGGTGAGGTGGTATTTGGTGGCAAAAGCTGTGGTGGATTTTTACGGTTGTGAGGGATATGAGTCGCTATATAATATCATACATATTATATCATAGCAGGATGGAATCAGGACGTTGGTTGCTGGCTTTTCAGTTGAATGTGATCATGGCTTTGATGTATTGTTCTTGGGGAATATATATTTCGTCGCCGGTCACCCATTATGCCTCGCCCTGGCATGGTGAGAAATGGCTCTGGAATGTTGGAGTTAAAAAAAAACAAATCTGAGCAATTCGAGTTCACTGTGGGAACCACCTCATGAATTCTCATGAACCTTCAAGCGATCAAGGCAGTCTTCAAGTTCACATTCGATGGACAAGGGTTGGCCAATTGGTTACGCGAGGAGGGGGGAAATACCCAATGTTAGTTCCCAGCCAGGTTCTTTCTGGGTCTCGTTGGCTGCGATGGTATGGCACTTGGCCAATGGGAGAGTATTATAGAATTTTAGGAAGTTTCCTGAGGTCTGAATTATGATATTATTTTTTGCATTCGCATGGGCTTGTTTCCCACTCTAAAAAAAACACATCGCTAAGATTGGCGGTTTCTGTGGTTGCACTTACTAAATTCTGACCGATTACGCCCGCTTTCGCCTCGTTCATGCTCCCGCTCTCGTGCCAGGTGCTGGTCCGTGGGAAGTTTTGGTGGCGCCGTGGTGTGGCGTTCGGGTAAGGCCCGGGCGGAAAGCCACTATCGTACGGTACCTTGAATGGGCGTTTTCGATATGGTTTTCTTTTTTCTAAATAATTTTTTTTTGAACCCGATGTGGAGTTTATTGGTTGGATTTTCGGTTTCAACAGGAAAGATCTAGTATATTTTCTTACGGCCCACTGGGTTTATAGTAATACTGTAGCCCTTTGATCGATGGGAGATTTTTCATTGTCCAGCCAACCCCGTGACCTTATCACTTCGAAACCACCATTTAAAAATTATCTAGATGTATGATAATATCATAGCACATTTGTTATATAGTTATCATTCATATACTCGAGGATCTTTTGTGAGAAAAGTTCTTAGCATGCCCGGCAGGGACAAAATCCGACTATCTGTTCTGATAAATTCACCGTCCGCCGTTCTAAACCAGTTTCTGTTTGCATCGCCATCACTTCATTATACGTTCCTGAAATGCATGTTTTTAGCCTCCACACTTAGCATCGTAGTGACGCATAACCTCCGGGGACAGGCGTTCTTTGGTGGGCGTTGGCAGGGGGGTCAATGGAACTCACAATAGACCGGAAATCAATAGAAAACAAAATATAAAGAAGCGTCCGAACAAAGTCCCATCCACAGAACAATTCCGGTTCTCCTCTTCTTCTTCGCTTGTCAATGTTCTCAGAGCCGCCCTCTTTATTATCCACGACTGCCCATGACAAAACACGCAAGCAAAGTGTAAGCATATTCAAGCACGCTAGTGCTTTCTCAATGGCTCCTCCGACAGTATCATACCTCGGTTGAATTCGCCATCGATCTTTTTGCCCCCAGATGGGCAAGATAGGTTTTGAAGACTTGCACATCCTGACAGCCAATCAGTAAAGAAAACGTTCCGCAAAAATAGGATAAGGTTGTTTTTAATCTTGTTGAGTTGGCGAACTTTCCAAGACACTATGGGATCACTTCCGGGGGCCTGGGTTCTTTTGTGGGTATTGGCACAAGGGTTGTCTTGGACCAAACCCCGCTCAGAAAACAAGAGAATGATGAAAAGGAAACAAGCACTCCAAGCTCAATGGCTCATGATAAATTCCGGCCTCCGTTTCCTTCACCGGTGTGGGTCTCTGATGAGCCCCTTTATATGTACAACGGATCTAATACTAAACAACAAACGTATTTTGTCCACAGGAAATACACAACGACATTGCGTAGTTTTCTCGTCCACTGTCTGGAGCCCACCAAGCTATCCGACAACACCGAACCTGGGGCTGGAAAGCTTGGCTTGGCGTTAATGGGCTGTCGTTCGCCCATGGTAATCGGTACTGGGATTCTTGCATCTATACTAACTTCTCATGTCAGTATATGCAAGCAACTCCAGTTAGAATTTTTTAAATACTTGCCGTAATTGCACCAAAGGCTCATAGGGGGGGGGGGGGGGGGGGGGTGGCCGAGGGGACCCGGGGCGGCAGAGGCCCTTTGAGAATAGAGGTGTTTGAAATGGGAGAGATAATCGGACTGCAGGATTTTACGGAATGATGCGAAGCGGGTGAATGAGAGTAATTTGAATCGAAGCGGTTAAGGAAATATGAGATAGTTTGAGAAAGGGAAGGAAAGGAAATGAAATGAAAGGGAGACGGGAAGAAAGGAGGTTTTCATAGAAGCATTTCGAATGCTCGCGTGCCCCACCGGCGCATACGTGTACAGTACTTCTGCCCACAAGGGGAGACATTTCCAACGGGAACGGCGGGCACCTGTGATGAGTGATGCCTCGTGATTCCGCCCGCAATCCTACCGATCTCGACACCGGAATCTGGCCAAACAAAGGGAATGAAATGACTTGGGTAGAAATCTCTGGGCTTAATTTGGGGATATGCCTTCTGCCCGGGAATGAACCTTGGGGTTTTTATCTGCTCCCTCTGTTAATACCAAGTTTAGGAGCATTCCATAATCCAAGGGAGTGTTGTCACGCTAGTAGGGATATTCCCAGCTCCCTAGGATGGTGAAGCATCCATCGATATGGGGAGTCCAAGTTAAGTGCGTTTACCAGCGGTGGATAGATAAAGTTGTGTGATCCCGTGAGGGGTGCGCTTTAGGACGGTAGTGGGGGCGAGGGCGGGAGGATAATTCTGAGAGTTTGCGATGCACGGGACGCCCGGGCCCATAATCCGTCTGTGTTTTAAGCTGCCGGGAATAGGAAACCCGCTCGAATATGTAGACTAAATGTGATTGACAGAGATCCTAGAAGTCGAGGTTTAAGCGCTCCTTGTCGGTTTCGCTCGGTTGTTGCCGTATTTGTACCCGGGGGGTGGGTTCTTTTTTTTGCCTGTCAGGGGTTGGGATTTTTTTGGGGGGGGGGATCATTCCTGATGCCCGCGGTGCCATGTAAGGTCCTCCTGTACCCCACGAACAGAAGTTAGGTACGGCTAGGATTACTAGTGTTATGAGCTTGAAGCTAGAGCTAAGTGCATTGCTTGAATTGAAAGTGTCTAGATAGAATTGGGATTCGTTCCTAAGAAAGGTTTATTTTGAAAATAAGGATTGGTAAGTGTTCATACTTAATGCCCATGATCACCGGTGGCTCATGCCGCCATCGTCCGGCGTATTGCTAAAAATGCCCACCGGGTCATCAGAAAGAACAGCAGACATTCTAGAGCGTTGAGATAGCAGGAGATTGAAGAGAGCTCACGAATGTTGTCTGGAATGCCCTGTATAATATGGCTGCTCTGTCCAGGGTCAATGGAAATGGGAGGAAATGATCTCTTCAGAATCAAAATTACGCAGCATGAGGGGAAAGGGCAAGGGAAGTTTTGAGGTATTGTCCCAGGACAAAATTAGGCGCGCACTATGCAACGGGAAAAACTTCGGCCATGAGAATGGCACTCCCCACCCACCCCACGATCATGAAAACCAAAAATAAATACAAATTAAAAATGTAAATACGGTACATGGTAGAATGCATAGTAGAAAGTGATCTAGAGAAATTTCTTCAGGCGGTGTGGGAAGTGTGCAGGGATGAGGAGGGCAGAGTTGCCATCGATCGATGGTGCGCGGCTAATTTTGTCCACGGACCATATCATACAAAATTAAATCATAATCAATGGCGGCAAATCAAAAGTGCGGCAACGAACAATAATGAACCTGGCAAAGCCCTCGCAACCACATGAGCTAATCCTGGGATAGGTTTATGGGTTGGGTAACCCCGCGGGAAACAAGTTTCGCGAAGGCCCGGCGGCAAATCACATGGTCGCCCACTGGTCATCGCGAGTCAAACAACAAAGCAATTGAACGAAGCCGCGGGAGAAACATGTAGCACAAGACTGACTTCCCGAAACGAAAGAGGGAGCAAACCAAAAATTGGAATATGTGATTCGACAATCCGCCCGAGATACCGTATGATTGCTCAAAAGAAAACAAGGGAGAAAAAAACAAGTCAGTCGCAAGTGAGGTAGTGAAAGTAATAAAGGACGAAAGGGGCAGAGAAGAAAAATGAAAGAATGAAAGATGAAAGTGGAAAAAAAGCCCGTACGCTAAATAGACACCCATAATGCCAGTCGTTAATTGCCGTTAGTTTCTTTCTGCGCCCCCCCCTCTCCATGTTCAGAGCACTCCCTGCTGGAAAACAATGGCCAACGGGCCAAGTTATCCCCCACCCCCACCCTCCCCTTCCCCCGCGCTCGGGCGAAAGATGGAATTCCGTGCCCTCGCCCGACTCGATAATTGCCGTGAGGCGGCAAACGCAGCAGCCATGGTGGCGCTCCTGGTGAAGGGTCGCTTGGGAGGTGCGTAGTCCTCATCTTGAAGGTCATCGTCTACCTCGATAATCCCAACTCCCAGATCGGCATCTGCGTTTCCACTCGCCCCCGGCCCTCCTAGACTCGTAGAACTAATTGCTCCAACAACGCTGTCCACGGTCCCCCGCCGTGGCCGGCCGACGGCGCCGTTGCCGTCCTGACCACCATCCACATCCTTCGTGGAGGTGGGGACAGGAGTCGGGGAATGACATGACGGTGGTGAGGGGAGCGGTAATCCGCTGGCTTTTGCTAATTCCCGCGACTTGTGGAACTTGCCTAGGCTAGTGTTTATGCTCGTTGAGCAGGATTCGCAGGCAAGATAGCCGCATTTCTCGAGTATGCAGCGGTAGGAGCGTGACATTGTTTTCGAGCAATGGTGACAGTGGAGGGTTGGGAGGGTAGGTTGGCAGACGAAGAAGTGGCCGCCTTGAGTGCGGCAGTCGTACATTTTTGTTTTTGCGTGGGTGAGCGAGCGATAAATTGAGGCAGTACGGGGAGAAAAGGACGAGGCGATGGTGGTATTGGGATGGAGGTGGGAAGGAGAGGATGGAAGGGAGGAGGAGATGCGAGGGGAATTCAAACCTGCAAGTGATGTTGGTTGTTATTAGGGAAGGTGCATCCAGGGAAGCCGATCTTTCGCTCTCCTACTGGCCGGGTATGTACTAGTATCATACTGTAGCTATTTCACAACCCTTGCCCCTCACTTCCCCAACTACAGTGCACGTCCATAACTATTCTGTTAAGTTTAGTTGGATCGCTGGGTAACGCTTGGCGTGCCAATAACCCCTCCGGAAACTTGTATGATCGTCGTCGGGAAACCCTCAGACCCTTCCTACAAAATATCATCCCTCATCCCAATAACACTAAGCGAAACTCCAGGATTATTTAGTCAGAGAAGGAATTCGCAAAGTACTATAAGCTAGAAATATCGCGAAAATTGGTGATTTTTTAATTTTTAAAAATAATTATTTAGATACGATAGCTTGTGCCACTTAATATCCATTGGAAAAATCTCCATCTAAGGAAATTAACAGGCGCTTTTCCTGCCAAGAAACCCTAAGAAATTGACTTTTGCACAAATCGGATTTTTTCTGTGACTAATGTTTCTCGGAGAGTTTTAATAAATTCACCTAGACCAGTTTATTTTTGGATAACATTTTTATATTTCTATAATTTTCTTTATGGTATGATATTATCATAATGTCTTCTTTCTTAGGAGTTGAGTGTGATTTTCTCGGCAACAAGAGAAACGTTACTTTTAGCTGGCATTTAATTCCATAAATTTTATCCTAGATACCTATCCTGGCATTAAAAAACATTGATGGCATTGTGTAGGGAGGGCCCGGGATTTGCTGGTAACATAATAGCTTTATTCTGTAGCAAGCTGCGCCACCGACTCTCATGCGGCAACCGCTTCTCCATGGTCTCGACACGAGTCTGATCGTATCCTTGTCTTGTGGCGTACTCGAGTAGTGCACTTTATGCAACCGGCATGGCCCTTCCGCTCTGAAAATGCACCGCTGCCGCTCTCTCAATAACTCGCATTGTCCCGGAAAGAGCCAGCGCCTTCTGTTTGAGAACCAACTAGCAACTCAACCTCCTGCATCTTTTGCCTTCCATCCCCCCGTCCAACACCACTAATTCAGCAAACATGTTCACTCCAAGCCCATTGACCAATCCCTCAATCAAAACATTTCCCTCCCCACGATGGAACGCCGACACCTCCGACCAGCTCACTCGTACAAAGTATTCCGGGAGGACTGCGGCTTCGCTATGGAGGACTGGACATCTTTTCATGAAAGAGTTCAAAATGCCCTCTTGCAACCTAGAAATTACGTAGCGCTACAAAAGCCCTACCTACACAGAGAAGCATGGGAGGAATGGCTGCAAAAACTTCTGGACACTGGCCTGGTAGAGGTCTACTGGTCCGTCAAAAGCTCTAGAAAATGGAATGTAGTTGAGAATGGAGAAGTGTCGGTATCTCCCATTCCACCCCCCCCCCCCCACACCCCTGCCTGATTCGACCGGCTGACGGCCACTTCCTAGCATCCGGGCATTCATCCGAGACGTGGTGATCACTTTGGCCTCGGAGATATCGAGAGCCAGGAACAGGGCTGCCAGGGAGATCGGTTACGTCAAGAACATCGAGCCACCAGAATACCCCGCTTCAACTCGATCGCCCACGGACGACGACCCAGAGGAAAGCACATTGTACAACATTAAAGCGGAGGCACCCTGGAGGGCACCAGGAACGGCGGAGAAACGGCCCCGTCCAGGCTCTGTTATAATGGCTCGGAAGCTTGAGTGGGTTCCTTCAGTTTCGAACAACGTTACGTTCATGCCCGCTTCTCCATCTTCATTGCCCCTTACTTCACTTCCTTCCCCACCGCCAAGCGAACCATCGCTTAAGCTACTCCCTGTCCGAGAAGTCGTGGATATCGAAAGATACGACCCCGACGCCCCAATTGAGCTCATCCCCGAAGGCTATGTCAAACAATACGTTATTGATGACAACGACGATGGCCACACAAGCATCGTTCTCCTGGAAGATCCCTCTTACAACGGTTATCCCCCGAACAAGCGCCTGGCAAAAGAACGATTCAATACCCCAAACCATCTTCCGAGAGACGACGCACCCCAACCCCAGCCTGGGAAGAACATCAGCCCTTCTCCGGCACCTTCAACTCCTACGCCTCACCCACTATGCGGGAGGAGGGCTCAAGTCGGCCAGGTACCGATCCCTGAAAAATCACCTAGATTAGCGCCCTATTGTTTATCCCACGAAGCCACACCAGCCCCAGCAGAACGAAAACACAGCTGCGTGGCTGAAAGCGACTCCAACGCTAGTGGGAGGGAGGATGGAATCGAGCATGGGGTCCAATTGGATAATGGCAAGGAACACGATGAAGATTACCGGGGAGATGATGAAGACGAGACAGGATGTGCGGGAAGAGGTGGAACAGGAACAGATACAGAAGGAGAGCGTGAATTCACCAGCCGTATACCTAGAGGGAAGACCCGCAGACGCAAATCCTACCGACGCGGAACAAGATATTCCCGACGACTCCTAACAAGATTACAAGGTTTGTAGGGAGTGCGAGGTGGAAAATACCGTGGATCACCTTGCGGCGAAACTCATTTTTGGCGTGAATTCTGCTTGTTAGTTAGCCCTGCTCGGCATGCTACTGTATAAAAAAATACCATTTTCCCTAAAAACCTAGTTTTTGCTAAAACTCAAACCCTTTTGGTCAATAAGTATGGTAATATTGTAAAAAAATCCATATCCGGAAGTAGTTGCCATCCTAACCATTGCGATGGGAAGAAAAATCTAGTAGGGGGCCTATAGGTTGAGCTACAGCCAAAAGGGCGCAAGGTTGCAATATATCAGATATCATCTACAACAAAAATGCCACTAAAGTCAGAAAAATGACACTTTTCTTGCGCCCCCAGCAGGGCCTTATGCTTCACGAGCATCTACTGATGGTGCCCAGTAAGCGAGAGCAATATTTCAATTGTGCCCAGGCAACCATTAAGCGATGGTGTCTTAGTGTTAGTCAGTGGAAGAGGGGGCACCAGCACAAAGGGGTTCCATCCCAGGGGGTACTAGAATCGCCAGGACTGAAGCATTTGGACAACGCAAATGCCGAAACAAGTTCAAGCTCCAGACACGGAGTCGGGGTATGGCTAGGAAAGCCTAGGCACCCAGTCGAGACCTCGTGAATATTTAGGAAATAAAAGCGTAATTGGAATGTTTCGCGTTTCATAAAGTGTATGGCGCGGCTACGGGTCGCCTTCATGGACGATCACTCGATCATCATGTGGCCCGAGGTGGGTGGGTGGGTCGGTAAACGGGAACGGATTGATAGCGGAGGTCCGTGGCAAGTGTGCGCTCTTAGCCAACAAAGTCGTTGTCGCCCCAAAAGGGCAGGGGCCCGGGTGCATGGTTGCCGAAGCCGGGACAGGAGGACATATAGTGTGGGGCGAAGAGAAACTGTTCAAAGCAACTTTTGTAGAAGATGATAGAAGCATTTTATATATTGAGGACTCGCTATAGCCTCTGGTAGTGAGAAGATGATGATTTTGCGTGATTTTCTAGTCTTCGGCTCTGATTAGACTCAGACCGCTATTTTTGAACTAATTGATGAATGCTTCTGTCCGCGCCCGCATCAAGGATGAGAGCTTGGCTTACTAGAAGGGGACTGTAATCTGTCCTTGTTGGTTACAGATATTTTCTCAGGCTTGAGTTAAATGCTGTACCGCTATCTAGAATCCCGAATGGCAGACGAGTGGATACTAGTAGGGACAGACAGCATTCGCCAATCACATATGAATTGGTGTAGGGGACGACGGAACACTGCAGGCACTATCGGGTGGGGTTTTTTGTCCAGTTCAATGACTTTATGTGTCAAACAGAAGTAGAGATATGTGTATAAAGATAACAACAACAAAAAAAAGTGCGCTATTCTATTCTGGCCACCGGAGGTAATGAGCCCTTATCCGTGTAGCGCTTATATAGATAATTCCCCTCCCTATATACAGTACCATGATTGGCAGAAAGTCAAGAATACATCGGAAATATGGTAGACTTTAAAAATAACCGTGAAACGAGAGACCCTTCCCTCCCCATGATTTCTGAACTCCTCTCGCGCGTTGGCACCTGCCATAAAGAACAGCCTTTCACTCAATCAACTGTTCTGATGATACAATCCCAGCATCGGTGATGGCCGCTAAGTTGCATTTCCGTTACCGTCTCTATCAATCGGGACGGAGCCATGGCCGGGTGAAAATGTTGGTGGCAAGGGGAATACCAAAAATAAAGGATATTATACGGTAGTAGACATGGTACGGATGCGTAAAAATAAAGGATACACAAGCGGCAGGAAACTGGTGGGTGATCTCCGGTGACTTTCAACACCAGAGACTGGAGGACGATTGGGGCCTTAGTCCTTGGAGGTGAGTCGCAGGGCAAGCTTGAGCAAGGACCGGACGGGACGGCACAATCTCGTCCACCCCCATCTGCCTTCAGGACGAATGGACTGCTCCGTTGAGGGCACTGGTCACCACAGGGTCTTAGGGGCGAAGAAGTTAATATTGACCATTTCTAGCAACTAAAGACCTTTTCCAATACAAAAGGTGGGGATTCCGGTATTATCTAATGGTGAAGCACTAAGAAAAATAATCGGGGAAAATAAGTCGTATTCCGGAGAGTGTTGAGGTTGGGATATTCGCATCTAGTACCCTTGAGAAGGTTGCGGTCGGAACGCACCGGGTTCCCCGATAACTTTTCCATTTGGAATACCTACCGGTAATGTTCTAGAGTCTTCTGATAGGGAGTTAGCGAGCGGAATACTGGAGCATAGACCTGGCGGAATCACGAAACAGAGAGTCAGAGCAGGGTGAAAACAATGGGTAGTGCGAGATTGTATTTGTAGATACTTTGGGAGGCACCCTCGGGGTTGGTCGAAAGCGGTTCAACCTACAACCGTTTGAGAAGAGAGCGCAAAATCGACAAGGTGAGTCTGTCCAATGTCCCAGTATTCACCCAAATTGCTTAGGCATTGAAGACTGACTTGCTCAATTCCTGAGAACAGAACTATTCCCGAATCGCTAAGGGGCCACTGACTATTTGCTATACGATGTTCGGAACTGGGTTTGCCAATGGTTTCAAGCATGTGATTCCGAGGTTTCGACGCTGCTATATCACCCAAGAAAAGGGCTCGCCAGAGAGGCCTGATGACCGTAAGAGGAGGTGCGGCATCAAAAGGGAGCCCATCGAAAAGGAGAAACTTCTCAGCGCTCCCCCGAGATTGGGCCAGCTGGAGAATATGGCACTTATAATCACCAACCTGCTTCGATACTTGTCTGACAAGCTGTGAGAAGATGGAGTCGGTTACCAGAACTGATTTGAAATGGGCCACCGATGGTGTAAGAAAAGGTACGAAATTCATGTTTGGGTAGGGCATGGGGAGTGCTATGGCAGCGGTAAGATATAGTGGTACACCCTACTCAGCCTTGATATGGACAAACGCACTAGATTGTGGCAAAACTTTATCTCGGCACTAAGATGGAGAATAGACTCACGGAGGGGATGAAGGAGTAAGGAGAGCAGCTCGGTGAGAGGATTGGCAGGCTAGCGAGGGTGGTGTGCATTCAAGAAGCCAAACATGAAAGGAGCCTAATGTTAAAGATGGAAGGAGGAGAAAGCAATCCGTAGCTTCTACGCTTCCTCGACTTCTAGCCTAAGTCTACAAAAATTGTTGCGACGAGCGCTAAAGTTGAACTTCGGGGTTGGAGTTGCTAGTTTACGCGCTGCTTGGGCCTTTTTCCTGTTTTTTTCTTCCTTTTCCAGAGTATGACTGGGGTTGAAACATTTAATCTTTTTTCGCAAAAATTTGTGCCTTTTAGTTTGGGATGGCTTATTTAGCAAGTCGTTGCTGGTGACAGGTACTTTGGAATAACCACGATCATTTGGAGGAGGTTGATAGATCAATTTGTTATCAAATGAATATATGTACCCGGTAAACCGCGAAGACCTTCCTATCTGGTTTGCGATTTGGAAGGCTAGTCGAGTAAGGCCTGGTTTGGTAGGATATCATAATACGCCACGTTCTGGGCGTCAAGTCCTGATGCAAGGGTAAGAACCAGTTAACCGGAACAGGCAGGGATATATTTGGCTAGTTAACCTTAACCACACCTTCGTGCCGGACCTGGTATCGCTAAACTGCTAATGTGTCGCTAGCCAACCCTCACAGATTTGCGAGAGTCAGATGATGGGTGACGCGACCAGGTTTGTCTTGCCCGGCCGTGAACAGGCCTACCGTAGAATTCTTGTTCCTTTATTTCCTTACCTCCACAATGCCGCTATCATGCCACAGTAAAAACTCTCGTGAGTCCCCGATCTCCGGCGGTATACTCGAGCACAAGTATCCGGGAATATGTTTTCGTATCATACTGGGAGATATACAGGTTGGGGGGAGGGTGAATAGGGGTAGGGGTAGTGTTTTGGAGGAAGTTGTTAATGTGGGAGAGGGTGTTAGGTATAGTTTAGGTGGTCCTTCTTCGATGAAGTAGTATTGCGATGTCACCCATTGCAAGTGATATTTTGATATGATACGAAGGAAATTGAGGAAGGAGGAGGTTGAACTATGCCATAAGCTGAGAGTGGCGTTAGTGCAAGAAATGGAAAAGGGCTTTATATTATATAAAAAAAGTTTTCGTATGACAGGAATTATTTCGTAGGTTAACCTAAATTAACTGTGCGAAAACATATTGCGGGGTGCTTGTGACGCCCGTACTCAAGATCAAAAGCTTCTGGGAAGGATTAGAATCCCCTAACGCGCTAGAAGATCGGCCCTCTGGATGTGTTGAATCTTGTTAATTGGTATTCTTAATTACGTTAACCTGTCGAACCTATCCTGGGCTGAGGCTGTGATTCCGATACGCTCGTAGAGGGTTTCAAGAGTTTTTCCGGCGCTGTGCCAAGACCAACATCACGTGTTGGTTTTGCGGCTCATCGGCACAACCTAATCCTACACTACCACCACGCTAACCATACCAAAGACAAACTGAACGTCGAACATCAGGGCACTGCTGGGAGTTGGCAAGGCACTCTAGCCTAGATCGATCGCTGTCTCTTTCCCGCAAAATGGACATCCCTGCCTTCGCCGAAAAACAGATAGAGCTTCTCCAAGCCGAACGCGATGCAGACATAACCCTGCAGTCAAGCCTCCTCTCAACCCTACCACCCACCGCTCTCCTCCGCCACGGTCTCGCGCTAACAAACCTCCTCCCAACCTCCCAACGCACAGGCTTCGGCGGCCGTACAATCATAGACCTCCAACCCGACCCGGCAATATTCCCCACGGGCCTTCTTCCCCCTCATGGAATCCGCCAAGGCGACATAATCCGACTTGAAGTGCAGCCAGGAGGCTCGGCTACTAAGAAGGAGAAAGTCGACGCCAAGGCTGCCGGGATTGAGGGTGTTGTGCATAGAGTTTTTGAAGGACGGCTTGCACTTGCGGTGGAGGCTTCGGGAGATGAGGTTGATAGGATATGGAGCGGGAAGAGGTTGTGGGTTGTGAAGGTTGCGAATGAGGTTACGTTCAAAAGGATGGAGAAGGCTATGGGGTTTTTGAAGGCTTTGGGGGAAAAGGGTGATACAACTGGGCTGGTGGATGTCCTGTTTGGGAGGAGGGCTGCGAGGGGGGTCGCGGAAGGGTACGAGAAGATGGAGATAAATTGGTTTGACGAGGGATTGAACGATAGCCAGAAGCGAGCTGTTAGATTTGCGCTTGCGAGCGAGGAGGTTGGTGGGTTGTTGTAGCTTCTTTTAGAGATGGTGGTTGCTCACTATAGCCCTCGTGTAGCGTTAATACACGGACCCCCGGGAACCGGAAAGACACAAACATTACTAGAAATCATCCTCCAACTCGTCACTCCTCCGGCGGCAAGCTCGTCTACTCCTCTGGCTCCAAAGAAGATATTGGTGTGCGGGCCGTCAAACATATCAGTGGATAACATAGTCCTCCGTCTCCCCTCCTCTCTCCCAGTAATCCGCATGGGCCACCCGGCCCGCTTGCTCCCAAAGGTTATAAAGCGCAGTCTAGACAACTTAACCCGCACCTCTGAGCAGGGTGAAATAATCAACGATGTGCGTAAAGAGATGGACGACCTCCTATCAAAGCTCAAAGGGACCGGAAAGGCGCGAATGAAAGGTCGTGCTCGGAAGGAAGGCTGGGATACGGTTCGCCACCTCCGGGGGGAATATCGTGAGCGAGAAAAGAGGTGTGTTACTGAGATTGTTAAATGGAGCGAGGTGGGTACCCTCCTCACTTCCTAGCATTCATGCGTGTACTAACCGCGCATAGGTTGTATTAGCGACACTCCACGGCGCCGGCAGCAAGCAATTGTGGAGCGAAAAATTCGATATAGTAATCATCGACGAAGGGTCGCAAGCCCTCGAGGCGCAGTGTTGGATTCCATTACTACTAACAAATAAGTCAAGTATCCAGAAGCTGATACTAGCTGGAGATCCAATGCAACTGCCACCAACGATAAAGTCGCAGACAAAAGGCTCTATCCCCAAACCCCCAAAGACAAAAGCAGAGATACCAGAGTCGCTAGAAATAACACTGTTCTCGAGATTGCTAGCGATACATGGTGAAGGGATAAAGCGCCTATTAACCACGCAATACCGAATGCATGCCACTATTATGCACTTCCCGAGCCAGGAACTGTATAACGGCTCCCTGATTGCTGCATCCTCGGTTGCGGAGAGGCTACTGTGCACGTCATTACCCTACCCCGTAACCAAAACCGAAGACACCTCCATCCCATTACTATTCATCGATACCCAGGGCGGCCTCTTCCCCGAGGACCCATCCCCACCCACCCCCGGTACCAAATCCCCAACCTCAGAGTCAAAGTCCAACACTCTTGAAGCACGTGTCGTAGCAACACACGTCCACGCCCTCATCACCGCCGGCGTTCATCCAGAAGACATCGGCGTGCTAACACCCTACTCCGCCCAAGTCTCGCTCATAACCAAGCTTCTCCGAGGCACGTACCCGGCAGTAGAAGTCAACACCGTGGACTCATTCCAAGGGCGGGAGAAAGAAGCCGTGGTGTTTTCACTCGTCAGGAGTAACGATAAAAACGAGGTAGGGTTTCTGAAGGATGAGCGGAGGGTGAACGTGGCGGTTACCAGGCCCCGGTGCCATTTGTGTGTTGTTGGCGACGCAGAGACCGTGGGACAAGGGGGGAAAGGAGGGTTTTTGGGGAGGTGGATTGGGTGGCTGGAGAGTGCAGAGGGGGTGGAGGTTCGGTATGCAGATGTGGGGGAGGTGCTGGCAGGATGGGCGGGAGGGATTGAAGTCGATGGGGAGGATTAGCACGGGGGTGATCGTGGTAGCGGTTGCTAAGGGTTTAGGTAGAATTATGTGCTGGTATGTTGGCGAAAATGCGATTATTCTACTGCTGGAAAGTCTGCTGCACAGACCGCGTTCACGTAACCCATCTTTCTGGATACTTCCGATACGTGCTGCGTGAAACACCTCTACCCAAACAACATCCTGTGCCCCTCGGCTGGTGGCTTCCCACACCATGACATTAAAGACTCACCGAGTAGCATTCCCCGCGAGATGTGATGCCAGGCGAGCGAGGTCTAATAAGCAAGGGGAGGAACACAGGTTTGGGCAACCGCTGTTTGGGTACAGAAGGTGCCGGGAGTAGCTTTACCGAATATGAGAACAAGGGAAAAAGTAAAGATGAGCTTGATTCGGTTTACTAGAAGGTAAAAAGACTGATGTGTGTGTACTATAATATGATACAAATTAAAGAAAATGGATTTGCAAAGAGGCAAGAGACCCGCTACCAATGACAACCAAGACAGCCTTATGACAAAGCCACCACATACTTTGGGCATCTGAAATAAAATGTATAATATACTATTACGTCTCACTCCATTCGATTCCATCCGAATCACAAAAAAAGAGAATATATCGTACAGTACAAGCTCAAGACACCCATGACCCAAGAATAAACCTCTAGAGTAATATACCCTGCCTGAGCCTAAATCTACTCTATTGCGAAGTAGAAAAAAGTGTGGGATTGTCCAGTGATGGGAGATAGGTTGACTTATCCAGAAAAAAAAAAAACTGTTAATCTACTCCCCATAACGCCCGGGGCAGAACTGAAAGCAGAAAGCAGAAAACAAATAAACATCTCAGACCCCTCCGCGCGAGACTCATATTCATCCGAAACTACCTGTGCCAAGAAATGACGATTTTCATGGGGTGGAGCATGGTAAACCACCGAGAATCAAGGGGGGAGCCAATTACCGGATAGGTCGGGGATGGCGGGCAGTGTTCCCAGCTGTCTGGCCGCCCGGCGGGTCTCGGCGGGGGGACTGGGGAGAGCCTTGGACGGCACGGGACGGCTACGATATCTATAGTCCGTCCAGGGCGGTCGGGGTGCAGGACGGTTGGCCCTACAGGGTGAGACATGGGGGTTCAGGGTAGGGGTGTACGGCAGGAGATATGGACTGCGGCAGGGCCTTCACGAGTGATGTTTTATGACGTTATTCTGGTTCGTTCGGGGTATGATTTCAACTTGGGGTAGTACTGGAGGTTCAGGCACTAGGACTATAGCCCCCTACAGGCTGTCCGGTCATCACTTTCCTAGACGTTGTCTGTCCTGGCACCCCCAAAAAGACTGACGATGAGCCGTAATCAGTCCTGTCTGACCTCGAAGGCGGAAGGTCTGGACGGCTGGGAACACTGACATTGGCGGGCCTGTAGCAGCTCTACAGCTCTATCGTTCCCGCTCGTGGCCGCCAGGGTGAGCGGCGTTTGACCGGATTTATTGGAGCTATTGGGGGTGACGTTTTTGCGCCCTAACAGTAGCTTCACTACCTCTTCGCGTGCATTCTCGGATGTCCACGGGAGCGGTGTTTAACCAAACCTTGTGTCTGGGGTGTCGGGGTTGACACCCTCCCGCCCCAACAGTTCCTTCGCTGTTCCCTCGTGGCCGTTCCTGGCGGCCCGTGTGGTGTTTGTCAGGATATTCTCGAACTATCGGGATTGAGGTATCTCCTGCCAAAGAGTAGACCCGCTTCTTGCCCCCCTTCGGCCGGCTACCTATTCTCTCAGGATTGACAAACCGCGGTCAAAGAGATAACTTCACCACTCCCTCATGCCCATTTCTAGCAGCCCAGGAGAGTACTGTTGAGCCATAATTCGTATCCTGCTGATCAGGTTGGATATGTTTTTTTCGTAAGAGCAACCTTACTACCTCTTCAAGCCCATGTCTCGCAGTCCATAAGAGTGGCGTCATACTGGCACCATCTCTCCGGTTCACATCTCATCTGTGCATCTTTACTAGAGTATTCGCGATTTCGGCGATGTTGAAGTACGGGACACAGTGGAGAGCAGAAAAATGAGTATCACCGGGGTTACGGTGAAAGGGGGAACCCCCGATTAATCGAATTCCAAAGGGATTTGGCAGCCATGTGACTATCGAGCTGGCCAGGAAGCTCGAGCGCAAATGTCCTGGCGCAATCTGAGAGGTCCATTCACATGTGGGTTCCCCAATGTAAGGAGGAAGGGTGTGTTTCGCGAGTCCGTGGATGGTCCAGCTGAAGGATCTTTGACATGGTAGAAGTTGAGATATGTTAAGCGCATTTCTGCTGTCATCGAGTGGGCTCTGTCAAGGAGATCGGGATGTGCGCAAGGTAATCTTGCAAGGTAAAATAAATCACCCTGTGCTATAGTGACAAGCCCTTGACAACTGTCTAGTAAGGTCGATATCGAACAGGTATCATCACGATTGAGATCGTTTGACCCTGTCCTGATTACTATGACGCGAGAAAATCCACCCACCAGCAAAACCTTCCTCGAATGGGAGATTCATATCGGTACGGCCATCCCAGGTCTTGCTTTTCCCTATCTTGAGGCTTTATCCTTCTCCGAGTTACTTTGCACGGGCCTCCTAAATATAGGCCATTCGCTAACGTTGTAAGCCTGTGTCTTCGATATATGGTTGATTCTCGCAGGATCGCCTTGATACTTGAGAGAAGCAGGAATCAAGATACAATATCGTTCAGCACAGTACTTTAGGTATAGGTCCCCGCTTCCTACTCACATTTCCGAAACTGTCGCGAGGATTTTCTGTATAATAATTTCCTCCTCTGAGATCTCATCCATTGCGTCCGGCATTGTATCCTCTTTTAGTTTTGTACGGGGGAATACGATGATATAATCTTTAGTGGGTGTTATGGATCTAACTTTAGTCGCTGCCCGCCTAGAAAGATGTAACACAACCTCATCACGAATGTGCTCTTCCGGTAAGAAATATCCGAGCTCCTGTTAGAACAGCGGTAAAATTTGGATCTTGAATCATCCAAGCCTCTGATAGGGGACTATTCATCGGTGTATTTAAGGGCGCATTGAATTCTTACTTATGTTAGTTGGCCCTAGAGACGGAACCTAATTGTAACGGACTTCTCGATGATGACGGTGATGGCGTAGATTATGGGTAAGATAGGGATGCGGGTTTTGCTACGGATACGCTAGGCTCAAAGGAACCATGTGACTTGCTGCGGTTGCCACATTGTAGAAGCATGCTTAGGTCATCTGAGTTTGCACTGAAGTTAATCTCACTCCTGCTCCTGGGTTTCCCACGCACAACCAGTTCCCCACCTCGAACGCACCTCCCTCCCTACTTCCAACAAACACGGGTTTTCGAATATTCTTCTTGGTATTTGGGAACCCGCGCAAAACATAACCTTTCGGATCGCGCTTGCGCTGAAGTTATTTGACAGCTGCAATAGCTGCATATCATCCAAAACCCTCCTGAGTGTACAGAAACGGTATGTTTACCCTATTTATTATGTTAAGAATTCCCTGTTCCCTGGCCTAGTCCGCACCGCACATTGTTCAGGATTGCTGAGATTGTAGTCAGTTTAGTGGAGATGGAGGGCAGTGATATCAACCAGAAGGACGGCATGGGCGATGCACCGGCGTGGGCTGCGGGGAATGGGGATGAGGGTGTAGTGGGAATGCTACTTGGTCAGGAAGATATCGAACCAGACAAGCCAGGTGAGGATGGCCAAACTCAGCTGTTACAGGCTGCTTGCAATGGGCATGAGGAAGAAGTGAGAATCCTACTTGGCCGGAATGACGTCAATCCTAACGAGGGAAATTCGAAATACGAAACGCCGCTGTTTCTGGCTGCTCGCAATGGGCACCAGGGGGTGGTGGAAATGATACTTGGATGGAATGACACCAACCCTGACAAGTCAGATTCGGACGATAAACCCCTCTGGGGAGCTGCGGGAGCGGGGCACGAGGGAGTGGTGAGAATATTACTGGAACGGGACGGCGTCAACCCTAACAGGCCGGGAATGACAGGCCAAACACCACTCGCATGGGCTGCCTGCAAGGGGCATGAGGGAGTGGTCAAAATGCTCCTCGAGCACGGCGACACAGACCCTAATAAGCGGGATTGGCATGGCGAGACACCGCTCAATACGGCTGCCATGATGGGGCATGAGGGAGTTGTGAAAATACTCCTTGGGCGGGATGACATCAACCCCAATGAGCCGGATTTGAGCCACCAAACACCACTCTGGTGGGCTGCTTGCCACGGATATGAGGCAGTGGTGAGACTACTGCTCGCTCGTGGTGATGTCGACCCCGATATTCCGGATCGGTACAGCCATACACCACTCTGGTGGGCAGCTAGGCAAGGGCATGAGGGAGTGGTGAAACTACTACTCGCACGTGACGATGTCAACCCTGAAAAGCCGGGTGCGCGCGGCCAAACACCGCTCTGGGCGGCTAAACAGAGCGGAAAAGAGGGGGTGGTGGAATTATTGCTCGGACAGGGTGGCGGCAAGCTACTAGGACGGGCAAATTAGGTTGGGCACCGCTCTGGTGCGCCTCTGAGGCCTGCAGATGGGGGTGACAGCGCTTCCTCTCCCTTCTTGCCTTTTTCTGTAGCCTAAAGCATGCATTCTGGCAATTGCTATTTTATCTTGTCTCCTAGAACAAACCTGGTATGGCAACATAGCTTAAATTTGACTTTTCTTTTTGTACCTGTAAAAAGAAACGACAATGGGAACACACAAATGTATCAAATGCCCGTCCCACCATCATTCCAGATTTCCCTTTGGAGTCAAGTTAGGATTTTTTCAGAGCTTGTGTTTAGAGATTTTAACACTAGTAGAGGCCTATCTCTACTGTATTGAAATAGCCGTGCACAGATTGAGACCTCAATCGTATTATCTCTTATTGATTTTTTTAATAAATTGTTTCATTTTCTCTAACTTGGAGTCTCCCTTTCGATGTCAGGTGCAGAGGTGACGGGTTTTTGGGACGGGAGTGGGAAGGAGAGTTCAGGAGACGTGTGGCTAGAATGGACGGAATTGATATGGGAGGACGTTCAACAATAGATGTTTCCCGTTTTGTCGTTCTCGAGGGCAAATGTCCTGGCGCGATCTGAGAGCTCTATTCGCATGTGGGTTCCCCAATATAAGGAGGAATATTCAAGGAAGGGTGTGTTTCGCGAGTCCGTGGATGGTCCAGCCGAAGGATCTTTGACGCGCTGGAAGTTGAGATATGTTAAGCACATTTCTGCTATCGTCGAGTGGGCTCTGTCAAGGAGATCGGGATGTGTGCAAAGGTGCTCTTGCAAGGTCAGAGAGATCAACCTAACTGTCGGGGTACACTTTTCTATAGTCACAAGCCTTTGACAACAGTCTAGCAACGTGGATATCGAAGGGATATCATCACGATTGAGATCGTTTGACCCTATCTGGATTGCTATGGAGTGAGACAATTCACCCACCAGCAAAACCTTCCTCGAATGGGAGATTCACATCGGTACGGCCATCCCAGGTCTTGCTTTTTCCTTATCCTGAGACTTTATCCTTCTCAGAGTTGCTTTGCACGCGCCTCCTAAATATAGGCCATTCTCTAACGTTGTAAGCCTTTGTCTCCTTCGATATATGGTTGACTCACGAAGGATCGCCTTCATAAAGAAGAGAAGCAGGAATCAAGATACAATATCGTTCAGCACAGTACTTTAGGTCCCGCTTCATACTCACATTTCCGAAACTGTCTCGAGGATTTTCTGTAAAATAATTTCCTCCTCTAAGATCTCATCCGTTGCGTCCGGCATTGCATCCTCTTTTAGTTTTGAACGGGGGAATACGATGATATCCTCTTTAGTGGGTGTTATGGATCTAACTTTAGTAGCTGCCCGCCTAGAAAGATGTAACACAACAGGGGACTATTCATCGGTGTATTTAAGGGCGCATTGAATTCTTACTTATGTTAGTTAGCCCTAGAGACGGAACCTAATTGTAACGGACTTCTCGATGATGACGGTGATGGCGTAGATTATGGGTAAGATAAGGACCCTAGGATAGAACTCAGAGGATGTGGGTTTTGCTACGGGTACGCTAGGTTCAAAGCAACCATGTGACTTGCTGCGGTTGCCACATTGTAGAAGCATGCTTAGGTCATCTGAGTTTGCACTGAAGTTAATCTCACTCCTGCTCCTGGGTTTCATCACCCACGCACAACCAGTTCCCCACCTCGAACGCACCTCCCTTTCTACTTCCAACAAACACGGGTTTTCGAATATTCTTCTCCGTATTTGGGAATCCACGCAAAACATAACCTTTCGGATTTCGCTTGCGCTGAAGTTATTCGAGAGCTGCAATAGCTGCATATCATCCAAAACCCTCCTGAGTGTACAGAAACGGTATGTTTACCCTATTTATTATGTTAAGCATTCCCTGTTCCCTGGCCTAGTCCACACCGCACATTGTTCAGGATTGCTGAGATTGTAGCCAGTTTGGTGGAGATGGAGGGCAGTGATATCAACCAAAAGGACGGCATGGGCGATGCACCGGCGTCGGCTGCGGGGAATGGGGATGAGGATGTAGTGAGAATGCTACTTGATCAGGACGACATCGGATCAGAGAATCCAGGTGAGGATGGCCAAACTCAGCTGTTGCAGGCTGCTTGCAATGGGCATGAGGAAGAAGTGAGAATCCTACTTGGCCGGAATGACGTCAATCCAAACGAGCGAAATGCGAAAGGCGAAACGCCGCTGTTTCTGGCTGCTCTCAATGGGCACCAGGGGGTGGTGGAAATGATACTTGGATGGAATGACGCCAACCCTGACAAGTCAGATTGCAGCGGTACACCCCTCTGGGGAGCTGCGGGAGCGGGGCACGAGGGAGTGGTGAGAATATTACTGGGACGGGACGGCGTCAACCCTAACAGGCCAGGAATGGATGGCGGAACACCACTCATATGGGCTGCCTGCAAAGGGCAGGAGGGAGTGGTCAAAATGCTCCTCGAGCACGGCAGCGCAGACCCCAATAAGCGGGATTGGCATGGCGCGACACCGCTCCTGGCGGCTGCCTTGGTGGGGCATGAGGGAGTTGTGAAAATACTCCTTGGGCGGGATGACATCAATCCCAACGAGCCGGATTTGAGCCACCAAACACCACTCTGGTGGGCTGCTTGCCACGGATATGAGGCAGTGGTGGGGCTGCTACTCGCTCGTGGTGATGTCGACCCCGATATTCCAGATAAGTTCGGCCGAACCCCACTCTGGCAGTCTGCTTATCAAGGGCATGAGGGAGTAGTGAAACTACTACTCGCACGTGACGATGTCAACCCTGAAAAGCCAGATGCGCGCGGCCGAACACCGCTCGAGGGGGCTAAACAGAGGGGAAGAGAGGAGGTGGTGAAATTATTGCTCGGAAAGGGTGACGGCAAGCTACTAGGACGGGAAAATTAGGTTGGGCACCGCTCTGGTGCGCCTCTGAGGCCTGCAGATGGGGGTGACAGCACTTCCTCTCCCTTACCTTTTTCTGTAGCTTAAAGCATGCATTCTGGCAATTGCTATTTTATCTTGTCTCCTAGAACAAACCTGGTATGGCAACATAGCTTAAATTTGACTTTTCTTTTTGTACCTGTAAAAAGAAACGACAATGGGAAAACACAAATGTATCAAATGCCCGTCCCACCACCATTCCAGATTTCCCTTTGGAGTCAAGTCGGGATTTTTTCAGAGCTTGTGTTTAGAGATTTTAACACTAGTGGAGGGCTATCTCTACTGTATTGAAATAGCCATGCACGGATTGAAACCTCAATCGTATTAGCTCTTATTGATTTTTTTAATAAATTGTTTTCATTTTCTCCAACTTATAGTCTCCCTTTCGATGTCAGGTGCAGAGGTGACGGGTTTTTGGGATGTGATTGGCTTGTTACGGGAGTGGGAAGGAGAGTTCAGGAGACGTGTGGCTAGAATGGACGGAATTGATATGGGAGGACCAGCAAAACCCTCCTCGAATGGGAGATTCATATCGGCACGGCCATTCCAGGTCTTGCCTTTTCCATATCTTGAGGCTTTACCCTTCTCAGAGTTGCTTTGCACGGGCCTCCTAGACATAGGCCATTCGCTAACGCTGTGAGCCTTTGTCTCCTTCGATATATGGTTGACTCTCGAATGATCGCAGGAATCAAGATACAATATTGTTCAGCGCAGTACTTTAGGTATATTATATGTCCACGCTTCCTATGCACATTTCCAAAACTGTGTCGAGGATTTTCTGTATAATTTCCTCCTCCAAGATCTCACCTATTGCGTCCGGCATTGTATCCTCTTTTCGTTTTTCTGGAAGGAATACTATGATATCATCTTTAGTGGGTGTTATAGATCTAACTTTAGTCGCTGCCCGCCTAGAAAGATGTAACGCAACCTCATCACGAATGTGCTCTCCCTGCAAGAAATATCGGAGCTCCGGTTAGAACAGCGGTAAAATTTGGATCTTGAATCATCCAAGCCTCTGATAAGGGACTATTCATCGGTGTATTTAAGGGCGCATTGAATTCTTACTTAGGTTAGTTAGCCCTAGAGACGGAACCTAATTGTAACGGACTTCTCGATGATGACGGCGATGGCGTAGATTATGGGTAAGATAACAACCCTTCTATGCTCTAGGATAGAATTAAGGGCCATAGAACTCAGATGGATGTGGCATTTGCTACGGATACGCTAGGCTCAAAGGAACCATGTGACTTGCTGCGGTTGCCACATTGTAGAAGCATGCTTAGGTCATCTGAATTTGCACTTAAGTTAACGTATTTTACGGGGTTCCGGCTCTGTACCCTGATGCGGCTCTCCATGGCAACCACTGGAACACCCAATCTATATTTTATTATCTGCCCAACTAGTAGTGATACCATATTGAAAATATGTTAGAAAGTACTTTTAGAGATGGAGAATCAGAATCTGAAGTTTATATTTAATAATAAAAAATAATGCTTCTTGTATACTCACTTTATTCCAAACTGGTTCAAATAGTATCTTACCTCCAATAATAGTAAAGAAAGTTGAAACCAACCACAAAAATGATAGTTTAAGCAAATAATATAATCAACTAGGTTGTGTATTTGATGTATAAATTGCTTTGGTATTTGTTTGTAGCTATTTAGGAAGGCAGTGTGACTGGAAAAACAAGGATA
>Ga0307509_10001500_pt1 | contig 39320 bp, 37 predicted proteins | sample 10_EM_MG_FD_202245 | JGI IMG/M metagenome (GOLD analysis project Ga0307509, IMG submission 202245) | Populus trichocarpa ectomycorrhiza microbial communities from riparian zone in the Pacific Northwest, United States - 10_EM | ecosystem: Host-associated > Plants > Roots > Unclassified | place...
CCCTGAGGCGCGCGACTGGCACGCCTGCTCGCACGCTTCGATGCCGCAGCGTGTCTTTCGGCAACGACTGCCACACCCATTCGCGGAGGGACGGTGGCGCTCGGCCTCGAGTACATTGATCCTTCGCTCTGCGCGGAGCAATGTCATGAAACTCGAGTCCTACCGGATCGCCACCGAACCCTACTATCAGTCGCACGGCAACGAGATCGAAACATTCACGGCCGCCTACCGCGAGCGGCTGCCCGTGATGCTGAAGGGGCCGACCGGCTGCGGCAAGACCCGGTTTGTCGAACATATGGCCTTTCGGCTGGCTAGGCCCCTGATTACCGTGGCGGCGCATGAGGACATGACGGCGGCTGACCTTGCCGGACGCTATCTGCTCGAACCTACGGGCACGGTGTGGCACGACGGCCCGCTGACCCTGGCGGTGCGCCATGGCGCGATCTGCTATCTTGATGAGATCGTCGAAGCCCGCCAGGACACAACCGTCGTCATTCACCCCTTGACCGATGCCAGGCGCATCCTGCCGCTGGAAAAGCACAACGAGATCGTACCGGCGCATCCGGACTTCCAGCTGACGATTTCCTACAATCCGGGCTACCAGAGCGCGGTCAAGGATCTCAAGGAATCGACCAAGCAGCGCTTCATCGCGATCGATTTCGGCTATCCCTCGCCGGCCACCGAAGCCGCGATCATCGTCCGGGAAAGCGGCGCCGACGACGACCTCGCCGGTCTTCTCGTGGCCATCGGCCAGCGCTCGCGCAATCTGCAGGGACATGGCCTCGACGAAGGCGCCTCGACGCGCATGCTGATCCATGCCGGGCGGATGGTTCGCGCCGGACTGTCTTTCGACGCCGCGGTGCAGTCCGGCATCGTGCGGCCGATCACGGACAACCCGGATATTCGCGCGGCGCTTGCCGACGCCATCCAGGCCTGCCTGCCGTGAGTGCCGCCAAGCCCCCCGTGTCGCTGCATCTGGTCGCCTCGGACGAGGACAATGCGACGCGGCGCCTTCATCTCCTGATGCGCCAGCGCGAAGCACTGCGTCCGGCGTTTCGCAACGCCTGGGACGACTTATCACATCATTTCGATGCGGCCGAACTGGAAGCCTGGGCCGACGCCGTCCTCAAGCTCGCGCATGTCAACGCCGGACCGGCCTGCCTGCTTGCCTATTGGGACGTCAGCAAGACCGAGGCGGCTCGCAAGGAGATCGCGCCGCTGCTCGCGGCCGCGCAAACGACAGCCGACATCTGCCGCTATGCCGGAGCGCAAGCCGCGACCGCCACCCTGCGCGCGCTGCCGCCCGCATTCCGCGCCTTTGGTCGGGGTTCCGCCCTGGCGCGGTGGTGGCGGGGGATGGATCTGTTGTCGCGCCAGGCGCCGGAGTCGATCGGCGCGACATGCGAGCATATGAGCGAGATTCTGGCCCCGGGAACGATCGCGGCGTTCGAAAACTTCGTTGCCGCGGGATTGCGGGCCGGGTCAGGCGACAAGGTGCGACGGCTGGCGTTTTTCTCGCTGCAGGACGACCTCGCGAGGCGAATGATTACCCGCGATCTCGGCAGCGTCACCTTGGCGGAAATGGAGGTCGAGCTGAAGGCCTTCGTCACCGCGCTGTGGGGAACAGCTCCGCTGTTGCGCAGCTTTCCTGCTGACAACCGCCAGCAGCCGCAGCGACGCAGCTCGATCGCAGGCCCCTTAATCCGCCTGCCGGAGGTCTACCGCGGCGTACAAGGCGAGGCTGCGCGGGCGTTGTTTCGTGCCGCGGCAGCGCATGCCGAGGCACATCTGGTCCTGGGCGCTGGGCGGTTTCCGGTCGGCACGCTGAAACCGATGCAGATCGCGCTCGTCAACCTGATCGAGGACGCCCGCATCGAGGCGCTGGCGATGCGCGAACTCCCCGGCCTGCGGCGGCTTTGGGCGCCCTACCACGTTGCAAGCCCGACCGGCGTCGTCGCGGCTCCGGTTCTGTTCGCGCGCCTGGCACGCGCCTTGTTCGATCGATCCTATGTCGACGACGATGCCTTTGTCGCCAAGGGTCGCGCCATGTTCGACGCCGCGATGTCTCGCCTCCCGGATCCCGCGATCAGCCGGGAGATCGGGATGCTGCTCGGCAACGATTTGGGCCAGATGCGCCTGCAGTTCAACGCCAAGACCTATGTGGTGGAGCCGGTCTATCGCGATGACGGTCTCGGCCTGTGGGATTTCGGCGAGACAACGCCGTCATCGGGTGACGTGCTAGAGCTTCCGGTCGACGCTGTCAGGAGGGAGCAGAAGGAAACCCCTGACGCGGAGACGACGAGCGATGAGCCGGAGCACATGGACGCGCCGCTCGGACGCGCCCGGCCGGTCGCGCCCGATGAGCGCGGCATCATCATCGCGCGGTACCCCGAATGGGATCGCGAACACGGCATCGAGCGCGCGGATTGGTGCGTCGTGCGCGAGGTGGCGGCGAAGACCGGCGATCCCCGGACCATCGAGGAGGCGCTCGAGAGTGCCAGCGTGTTGCGGAGCAGGATCGGGCGACTGGTCCGGGGCGTCCGGATCGGGCGGACCATTCGTCTCAATCGGCAGCATGATGGCCACGACCTCGATATCGATGCGGTGCTCGACGCCGGCATCGCCTTGCGCACCGGCCGGGAGCCGGATCCCCGCGTGTTCCGGTCGTCGACATTCCTGCATCGCGATCTCTCCGCCCTGCTCATGATCGACGTTTCCGAATCGACCCGAGATCGCCTTGCCTCCGGCGCGACGGCGCTGGAGGTCGAGCGCCTCGCCGTTGCCGTTCTGGCCGAAGCGATGAGCCGGTTGGGCGATGCGTTCGGCCTGCTGGCCTTCGCATCCGACGGACGTGACGATGTGAGGGTGACCGACGTCAAATCGTTCGACGAACCCTATGACCGTGGCTGCATGGCGCGCCTCGCCGGTCTTTCATCCGGACTATCGACCCGACTCGGTACCGCGCTCCGCCACGCAGGCCACGTGATCGGCCAGACGCGTTCGGCCCGCAAGCTTCTGATCGTGCTGACCGACGGCGAGCCGTCCGACATCGATGTGTCTGACACAATCGACCTCGTCGAGGACGCGAGGCGGGCAGCGGTCGGGCTGCATAATTCCGGCATCGATGCCTATGGCGTTGTGCTGGGCCAGGCCGGCCTCCCGGCGGCTTCGCGGATCTTCGGGCAAGGCAACACCATGGCGATCCATCGCGTCGAAGATCTGCCGGGCCGGCTGTCCGAACTCTACTTCGGACTGGCGCGGCGCTGAGTCATTTGCGCCGGCGCGCCAACTCGACGCCCAGCGCAGCGCGCGCCGCGACGTGAAACACCGCCTCGAGTCCGCGCGCCAGCGCACCGCCATCTGGCGCGAGCACCCGTATCGCCTGGCCGGCTTGGTTTGGCGCCGCAGAGGCACCTGCGAGACAGCCAGAACGATCCGCGGCCTCTTCGATCAATCCCGCCGCTGGCAGCTTAGAGAACGGCGCGATGATCAAAGCGGTCGCAGCAGCGGTCATGGCCCCGAGCGATCCGCCCGTCCATGCATCGCCGCTGATGCGCCCGAAATCCTGCACGAGAAGGCGGCCGTCCGGACGCCGGATACTTTGCCGGCTCGCAAACTGCGCGAAGGGGCGCCCGGACTGTCCGGGATCGTGAATGGCAAAGCCGTCCACCACGAACAGCACCGCATCTTCGGCGACCGTCGCGCCAGTTTCGAGCCGAAGATCGGCGCCGGGAAACAGCACATAGGGATCGCTTGCGATGGCGCAGAACGCACCGGCACCGACGCTGATGGCTTGCCGCTGTCTTGACCCGACGTCGCGTCCCTCGTGCACCACGGTCGAGGCTTGGGTCGTCAGATGGAACGCGGCGCCGTTGGCGACGGCAATGTCGAGCTGAAGCCGATCACCGGCGTAAAGACCGCCGGAGGCCGACTGCAGATACAAGGTCAGGAGGTCTGGCCGCATCCGGTCGAGATAGAAGCCCCGCGTCACGTGCAGGGGATAGCCGACGCGTTGGCGGCGAAGCGTGGTTCGGCCGCCGGCCAGATCGACCGCAAGATAGGCGTCGATATCGCGGCCGGACTCAGACCCGAAACAGGACAGCGGTCGAGATCGCATCGGCAACCGCCTCCACTCCAACACCGGCTCGCAAATTGGTCGCAATCACCGGCCGTCCGGATCGGACCTGCCTCGCCTCCTCCAGCATGCGGCCGAGGTCGACACCGACGTGAGGTGCCAGATCGATCTTGTTGACGACCAGAAGGTCGCATTTCAACAGGCCGGGGCCTCTCTTGCGCGGAATGTCGCCACCTCCGGCGACATCGATCACGAAAATCCACCAGTCAACCAGATCGAGCGAGAACGTCGAGGCGAGATTGTCGCCTCCGGACTCGAACAGGATCAGTTCAAGTCCGGCGAACCGCGCCTCGAGATCGTCACCCGCCGCGATATTCAAGGTCGGGTCCTCGCGGATCACGGTGTGCGGACACGCGCCGGCCTCGACCGCCGCGACCCGCGCCGGATCGATCAGGCCGGAGCGCCGCAGCCGCTCGGCATCCTCCCTGGTCACCAGATCGTTGGTGACGACCGCGAAGTCCACATTGCGGCGTTGCAGGACCGGGATCAGCGCCTCGATCAACGCGGTCTTGCCGGAGCCGACCGGGCCGCCGATCCCGACACGTGCCGCGCCGAATCCGCCGCGCGCCTCGGTCTGATCGCACATCATCTCAAGCACCCGGTCACCTCAACATGTAGCGGCGCGCTAAAGGTATCTCGCGCGCCGGCTCGCACGTCGCAAGCGCGCCGTCGACAAAGACGTCGAAGGTCTCGGGATCGACCGTGATATCAGGACAAAGGTCGTTCCAGAGCATGTCGCGCTTGGTCAGCTTGCGCGTCCCCCGCACCGCGAGCAGCTTCTTCGACAGGCCGAGCGAACCGGCAAGATCGCGCGCGATGGCGAGCGGGTGCACGAAGCATGCCGACAATGCCGCGGGCGCACGCCCGAAGGCGCCCCATTGCGGCCGCATCAGGATCGGTTCGCAGGTCATCAGCGAGGCGGCGCTGTCGCCCATCGCGCCCCAGGCGATGAAGCCGCCCTTGATCACCAGTTCGGGCTTGATGCCGAAGAAGGCGGGACGCCACACTACGATGTCGGCGATCTTGCCGTCTTCGAGCGAGCCGACGTGATCGGCGATGCCGAAGGTTCTCGCCGCGTTGATGGTGTATTTGGCGATGTAGCGGCGAATCCGCGCGTTGTCGCCGAAACAAGCGCGCTCTTCGGGCAGCGTGCCGCGCTGATCCTTCATCTTCGACGCCAGCTGCCAGGTCCGGCAGATCACCTCATGGATGCGGCCCATGCCCTGGCTGTCTGAGCCCAGCATCGAGATCGCCCCAATATCGTGAAGCACATCCTCGGCGGCGATGGTCTGGGCGCGGATGCGGCTTTCGGCGAAGGCGACGTCCTCGGGGATCGCCGGATTGAGGTGATGACAGACCATCGTCATGTCGAGATGTTCGTCGAATGTGTTCACCGTGAATGGATTGGTGGGATTGGTCGACGATGGCAGGCAGTGCATCTCGCCGGCGACGCGGATGATATCCGGGGCATGGCCGCCGCCGGCGCCCTCGGTGTGATACATATGGATGGTGCGGCCGCTGATCGCCTCCAGCGTATTCTCGACGAAGCCCGATTCGTTCAGCGTGTCGGTGTGGATCTGCACCTGGAAATCATGTTCGTCGGCGACCCGGAGGCAGGTGTCGATCGCGGCCGGCATCGAGCCCCAGTCTTCATGCAGTTTCAGTCCCATGACGCCGGTCTCGAGCTGCTCGATCATCGGCGCGGCCCGATGCGAATTGCCGCGTCCGAGGAAGCCGAAATTCATCGGCCATGCCTCTGCAGCCTGCAGCATCCTGCCGGTGTTGAAGGGGCCGCCGGAATCGATCCCGACGGTGATCGGGCCGAGCGAGCCGCCGACCATGGTCGTGATGCCGCTGGCGAGCGCATGTTCGACCAGACCGGCGCTGTCGAAATGGACGTGGACGTCGATCGCGCCGGGCGTCACGATCAGGCCCTCACAATCCCTCACCGTGGTTCCCGTCGAGACGATCAGTCGGGAATCGACGCCATCCATGATCGCCGGATTGCCGGCCTTCCCGATGCCGACGATCCGGCCATGCCGTATGCCGAGGTCACCTTTCACGATGCCAACGACGGGATCGATCACCAGGACGTTGCAAAGCAGGAAATCGAGCGCGCCGTCGGCGCTGGTGATCCCGGCCATGCCGATGCCGTCGCGCAGCGTCTTGCCGCCGCCATGCAGGCACTCGTCGCCGTAGACCGCATGATCCTTCTCGACCACCGCAACCAGCGAGGTGTCGCCGAGACGAACGGCATCGCCCGTGGTCGGGCCATAGAGCGCTGCGTAATCGCGCCGGTCGATCATTGCCAACTGACAGTCTCCCTCATATCAGGCCCCCCGGAAGCCGCGCGCCCGCGCTCGCGCCAGCGCCGCCTCGCGGACGCGAGGATCGGTACCGACGCCGTCGGTGAGATTGTTGAGCCCGGTCAATTCGCCGCGCCCGCCGAATTCGACCAGCGCGACCTCCTTCGAGGCGCCGGGCTCGAACCGCACCGCCGTGCCGGCCGGGATGTCGAGGCGCATATTGAACGCTGCGGCACGATCGAACTCCAGCGCCTTGTTGACCTCGAAGAAATGGAAATGCGACCCGATCTGAATCGGACGATCGCCGGTGTTGATCGCGGTCAGCTCGAGCTTGCGGCGGCCGGCGTTGAGTTCGATGCGGCCGTCGACCGCCGTCACGAGGCCGGGATGTTCGGAATCGGCCGCCGCGCCGGGGGCCGCCCGGATAGGCTCATGCACGGTGACCAGCTTGGTGCCGTCCGGAAACACGCATTCGACCTGGATGATGTGCATCATCGCCGCGATGCCGGGCAAGACGTCGTCGGTCGACAGAATAGTCGACCCGAAACCGATGAGATCCGCGACCGAGCGCCCGTCGCGCGCGCCTTCTAGGATCTCGTCAGTGATGATCGCGACCGCCTCCGGATAATTGAGCTTCAATGCCCGCGCACGGCGACGCCGCGCCAGTTCGGCCGCGTTGAAGATCGTCAATCGCTCAAGCTCGGTCGGCGTCAGCAGCACGGCTGATCCCTTTCAATTGGCGAACAGCCGCAGATCGGCCCGCGCGTGCCGGGCCGCGGCAATGTCAAGAAACGGAATGAAGCTCTCCATGTCCGTCGGATCGGGCGTCTCGCAGGCGGTGAGCCGCTCGATCAACGGCAGGCAGGTCCTGAGCACGGCCTGGCCCTGCAGCGCACCGATGGCGCCGAGGCGGACGGCCGCGGTGATCAGACCGGAGGCGACCGTGTAGGCCGAAGTCAGTTGCGCCAATTCCTCACCGAGCCCCAGCACCGACCAGATTGCACCCTGCATGACCGCGATATGACCGAGGCAGCCGCCGGCCCGCACGTCGGCGCGAAGGGCGTGGGCCAGATCATGGCCGAGCCGGGCATGCGCCGCCAGAAACGACGCGCCATTGCGACGCGATCCGCTGCGCAACGCCTCGACCAGGGTCGAGGCCTCGACCTCACGGTCGATCGCCGCGATCGCGGAAAGATTGCCCCCGGCGCGGTACCCGCGCAACAGGGCAATCCGATCATAACTCGCCCAGCGCTGCCGGAGCACGCTCGCCACCAGGCGCTCGAAATCGGCAGGGATCATGCCGGGCCGCATCGCGACGGCGCCTTCAATTCCGTATGAAAAGGCAAAGGCGCCGCTTGGAAACGCGCCGTCGGCCTGCCAGATCGCGAGCAACATGGATCGCATGGCTAGTGATCGTGACGATGAGGATGTGGCGCATCATCGGGGTCGCCGGCCAGCGGCGGCTCCGCGGAGCCGGACGGATCATGAAGTTCCTCTTCCAGCACGGTGACCCCTACCCGACGCGAGGTGATCAGATTGTCCAATCGCGCGGTGTAGTCCTCAGGACGCCCTTCCATCGCCACCAACAGCACTTCGCCGCCGAACCGGACCCGCCAGTGCAGGTTGCCGACCTGGTAGCCGAGCTCGACGGCATCGCTGATCGACCGCGGCTCCAGCCGAAGCCAGCGCTCGGAGGCGGCCCGCACCACGATGGCACGGACCTCGTCGAGCAACAGGACCGCACCATCGAAGAGCTTCTGGTTACGCGGCAAAGCGATCGCCAGCTCCTCGCCACCGCGCGTGGTGATCAAGAGCCGGCGCCGCGCAAGATCGGCGACCGGCACGTTGACGATGTCGATCGCGCCGCGATGTTCCAGCCGGTGAAGCTCCTCCGACAACTCGGGCTCCTGCCGACTCCCCAGCACGCGGTCGATGCGCAGCATCGCGATCTCCCTCCCTCGACTCTGTCGTTGCCACGCGCCCGCCTAGGTCGCGAGCAGCTCCTTCAGCTTCGCATCGATGAAGTCGACATCCCTCGGATTGGTGCCCGGGCCGCCGGCGAAATGGCCCCAGATCGAGGGCACCGGAATGAATTCGGCGTTCGGCATATTCGCGACCTCGAACTGGCTGTCCTCCGGCGGAAAATAGAGGTCTGTCTGGCCCGGCATCACATAGGCCTTGGCCTTGATGGCGCCGAGCGCCGTCTTGAAGTCGCCCTTGTAGAGTTCGTTGTCGCTGATATCGCCGTTCTGCCAGGTCCAGAGCATGGTCAGGAGGTTGTTGGGATCCTTCGGCAGGAAGAAGCCCTCCCAGAACGCCACCAGGAAATCCTCCAGCGAGGAGTAGCCCAGGGTCTCGATATCGAGCTTCTCGCGGTAGAAGGCCTGCGAAAATCCCCAACCCGCATAGACGCGGGCGGCGGCCCGAAGACCGCGTGCCGGCTTCTCGGTGTACCAGCCCTCCTTCCAGGCCGCGTCCGCCGTCAACGCCGCCTTGACGCCCTCGAGGAAAACGAAGTTGTGGCGCGAGCATTTCGCCGAGCCGCAGAACGGCGCAATCAGATCCATCATGTCGGGATAGAGCGCTCCCCAATGGAAGGTCTGCAGCGCCCCCATCGACCATCCTGTCACCAGCCGGATATGCTCGATCCCGAATTTTTCGGTCACGAGACGGTGCTGCACGCGCACGTTGTCGCAGGCCGTCACGCAGGGAAAGCGCGGTCCGTTATAAGGCTCCGGCGTGTTGCTCGGCGAAGCGGACAAGCCGTTGCCGAGCATGTTCGGGATGATGATGAAGTATTTTGTCGGATCGAGCGCGCGGCCCTCCCCAATCAGCCATTCATTGTCGTAGTGCTGCCCCGAATACCAGGTGGGATAGACGACGACATTGTCCTTCTTCGGATTGAGCGTACCAAACGTCTTGTAGGCGAGCTTGCAGCCGCGCAACGTCGCGCCGCGCTGAAGTTTGACATCGCCGAGATCGTAGATTTCGTAGTCGAGACTCATCTCAATACCCTGGTTCATGGTCATGATCGGACAAAGTGGGCGGCCCGTCGGCTGGCGCTCATGATGGCTCCGCCACGGCCACGCTTGCACCGCGCGACTTCGCGATGGCGTAGTAGGCGATGCTCGCGACCAGAGCCGCCGAGATCGCGGTCGACAGATATGGCATCCACTCTTCGACGACAAAGGCACAGGCCGAACCGATCGCCCAGGCGATGAACGCCTCGGCACGCCAATCAGCCTCGATCTGCGAGTCCGGCCTGATCACGTACTGGTCCACGAGAATGATCGCACCGATCGGCGGCACCAGGATGCCAAGCAGGGACAGCCACTGGATGAAGAAGGCCCACACGTTTCCGGCGGCGACGATGATGCCGATCGCGCCGAGGATGATGGCCATCACGCGCATATGGTTGCCGACGATGCGCGACCAACCCGTCGCGGCATTGTAGAGGCAGTGCGAGCATACCGAGCCGAGGTTGACGTAGAGAAACAGGAACGCCAGGACGCTCAGCCAGGCCATCTGCTTGCCGTTCATGTATCCAAACATGTTGTCGGAACCGAACGGGTTCGCATTCGGCACCGCCAGCGCGGCCGTCATCACGCCACCGACCAGCATGGCAATGATGTTCGCGAACGGAAACGCGCTGAAGGTCGATACCAGCGACGCGGCCGGTGTCCTGGCCCACCGGTTGAAATCGGCGGTCACCGTGCCCGCATCGATAAACAGGGCGATCACGACCGTCAGGCCGACCCCCATCGACATGGTGGCGACGCCGTTGTTGCCGGCGTAGCCGAAGATCTTGGCGGCGGTGGTGGTGGATGCCGCATCCAGCGCGACAAACACACCAAGCACGACGAAGAGCGGGACCGACAGCAGGCCGATATAATGGAGCCCCTTCACGCCCACGAAGGTAATGCCGATGTAGAGCAGGCCGGCGATGACCGTCATGGCGACGTAGTTCAGCCCATAGGTCGAACTGACCAGCGCGCCGGTGATTCCCGTCTGCACCGCATACCAGCCCAGCAGCAAGGTGGACAAGAGCCCCGAGGCAAGGACGTAGCCCTTCTTGCCGAACACGATGCTGGCGATCAGCGCGAAATTCATGCCGCGCTTCGTGCCGATCAGGCCGAGCAGCCCGACATAGGCGAACATGATTGCATTGCCGATGACCATCGCGGTCAGGGCTCGCGAGAAGCCCATGCCGAGCACCAGGATCGAGCCCGTCATCGCCCCGGTAATGATCATGGGGAAGCCGAGCCAGACCATGGTGACGGAGAATGCGCTGCGGCGCGCTTTCATCGGGACCGGCCGGTGCTCGTACTCGTCGCCCAGAAGGTGGTCGACCCTGTCTTCGGCGATGTGAAGGTTATCGGCTACAGAGCCTGGTTTTGTCACGCTGCTCATGATGCACTACGTCCCTGGATCAGTTGAGGGTTGCGGGATTGCGTTGCGGTGTCGCTGTCAGAAGAGCTGCCTGTGTTCTTTTTTTGCTGCATCGCCTCATGCGGGACCGTGACAGAAAGCCAGGTCGACGACCCGAATGCGCGAATTCCTCCCGTAACCTCGCGCGCCGGCGCAGCAACGCCGGCGCCAGTGTTTCCAGCGCCGCTCAGCGATGGGCGACTTTCTTGTTGGGGATGCCCTCGATCGGACATTCTTCCGTCCCCACCGTCGTGCGGGTGAAGGACTCGACCATTTCGCGCGTACCCTCGGGATCGGCGATCCACTTGGCATAGAACTCGTACGGACACGCCGCCACGCCGCGATCGCCCTCGCCCGAATTGATCATGCCGGTGTAGCCGCGATGCACCAGCTTGAAGAGATGGTTCTGGGATTGACCGGTCCTGCGCGCGTCGCGGATCAGCGACTTGGAGAGCTGGGCGTACTGCACGCCATAATCCTCCTCGCCGCATTCGCCGAGGGTGCGGCCGTCGAAGCCGATGATCGCCGAATGGCCGAAATAGGAATAGACGCCGTCGAAGCCGGACGCGTTCGCCACCGCGACATAGACATTGTTGGCCCAGGCCATCGCCTTGGCCATGATCACCTGCTGGTCCTTGGCTGGATACATGTAGCCCTGGCAGCGGACGATCAGTTCGGCGCCCTTCATGGCGCAGTCACGCCAGATCTCCGGATAGTTGCCGTCGTCGCAGATGATGAGCGAAACCTTCAGCCCCTTCGGTCCTTCGGACACGTAGGTGCAGTTGCCGGGATACCAGCCCTCGATCGGCACCCAGGGCATGATCTTGCGATATTTCTGCACGATCTCGCCCTTGTCGTTCATCAGGATCAGGGTGTTGTAGGGCGCCTTCTTCGGATGTTCCTCGTGCCGTTCGCCGGTCAGCGAGAACACGCCCCACACCTTGGCCTTGCGGCACGCCTCGGCGAAGATCTCCGTTTCATCACCCGGCACCACCGATGCGGTTTCGTACATTTCCTTGGAATCGTACATGATGCCGTGCGTCGAATATTCCGGGAAGATCACCAGATCCATGCCGGGAAGGCCGGTCTTCATGCCGACGATCATGTCGGCGATCTTGCTCGCATTCGCCAGAACTTCCGCCTTGGTATGAAGGCGCGGCATCTTGTAATTCACGACGGCGACGCCGACCGTGTCGTTGCTTGAAGAAATGTCTCCGTGCAGCATATCGCTCTCCTTGTCGCCTGCTTCAAACCAGTCGTTCCCGGGTCGCGATCCAATCTGGCCTCAAATGGATCGCGACCTCGCCTTCTTGATCGGGCGTGATCCGTTCGGAAAACCGTTTCCGTCCGATCATCCCTCGCACCATCGCTCCGTGCTCCCGCCCTCGCTGCTCCCTGTTCAAACCGCCATATGGCGGTGAACCATTGCATCGCTGAGGTCTGCGATTTTGCCCGACGCCACGACACGGCCCTTCTCCATCATGGCGAAACGGTGCGCCGCGCGGCGCGCAAACGCCACGTTCTGTTCGACGAGCACGACGGTCAGGCCGATCTCCCGGTTCAGCCGGATGATGACATTCTCGATCTCCTCGACGATCGAGGGCTGAATGCCCTCGTTCGGCTCGTCGAGCAGAATGATCTTCGGATCGGCCGCGAGCGCGCGGGCGATCGCGAGCTGCTGCTGCTGGCCACCCGAAAGCACGCCGCCATTGCGATCGAGATTCTCGATCAGATAGGGAAACAGCTCGGCCACGAGGCCGGGGATCTCGCGCTTGCCGTCGGAGCGCGCGAATGACCCCATCAGGATGTTCTCGCGGATCGTGAAATCCGGAATGACCTCGCGTCCCTGCGGAACATAGGCAATCCCCGCCCGCGCCCGGCGAAACGTCGGCTGGCTTGTGAGATCGTCCGCGTCGAGCCAGATCTCGCCAGCCATCCGGTCGGTCAGCCCCATCAGCGTCTTGAGCAAGGTGGTCTTGCCGGTGCCGTTGCGGCCGAGCACCGCGGTCACCTTGCTCTCGGGAATCTCCAGGCAGACATCGTGAAGGATGTGGCTGCGGTCGTAGAAGCTGTCGACATGATCGAGCACCAGCATCACGAGATCCCCTTCGATCCGAGATAGGCCTGGCGCACCTTGGGGTCGTTCTCGATCTCCGCGACGTTGCCCTCGGCAAGCACCTGCCCGAGATGCAGGACGGTGATGCGCTCGGCGATCTCGCGCACGAAGGCCATGTCGTGCTCGACCACCACGATGGTGTGACGGCCCTTGAGATTGTTGACGATCAGGGAGGTCTTGTAGGTTTCCGCCTGCGTCATTCCGGCGGTCGGCTCGTCCAGCAGAATGATCTTCGGATTTTGCGTGATCAAAAGGCCGAGTTCGAGCCATTGCGTCTCGCCGTGACTGAGATAGGCGGCGATCCGGTCCGCCTCCTCGCCCAGGCCGATCAGTTCCAGCACCTCGTCGACATTCTGCTTGGCGTTGGCGCCGAAGCCGAAGCCGAGATTGGCGAACACGCCGGGGTTCTTGCAGCTCGCCACTTCGAGATTGCGGCGGACGGTGAGCTCCTTGAACACGCTCGGAATCTGGAACTTGCGGCCGAGGCCGGCGCGCGCGATCTTGTGCTCCTCCCAGTTCGTGATGTCGGTGTCATGGAGGAAGACGCGTCCGGCGGTCGACTTGGTCTTTCCGGAGATCAGATCCATCAGCGTGGTCTTGCCGGCGCCATTGGCGCCGAGCAGGACGCGCAACTCACCCTCCTCGACCATCATGGTGACCTGGTTGACGGCCTTGAAGCCCTCGAAATCCACGCTCAGCCCGTCGATCGTGAGTGCGACCTGCGCCATGCGCCTACTCCGCCAACTGCGATGACGGATCGCTCACCCGCAACGAGCGCGGCGAGGAGCCGGACCTTCGCGACCAGATCCGGTCCACGATATCGTGGGCGAGACCGGCAAGCCCGCGCGGCAGATAGAGCACGACGAGGACGAAGATCAGGCCGATCACGGCCTTCCAGGCTTCGGCAAAGCCTTCGGTTTCGCTGACGGTGGCCGAGATGACGTTGATGAGGATGGCACCGATACAGGCGCCCAGGATCGAGGCGCGGCCGCCGACCGCAGCCCACACCACCATGGTGATGGAGAAGGTGAGGTCCATGAAGGTCGGCGAGGCAAATTCCGAGACGATGACATAGAGCATCCCGGCGAAGCCCGCGATCGCCGCCGCGACCGCGAAGAAGAACATCTGATAGGCGGTGACGTCGAAACCGAGATAGCGCGCGCGGTTCTGATCGTCGCGGATCGCCTGCAGGATCAGCCCGGCCCGGGTCTCGACCAGAAGTCGCGCGCCGACCAGAACGAGGCTCAGCGACACTGCAATCAGGTAATAGGTTTCGACGATGTAGGGATCGAACTCGAAACCTGCGACCCTGAACCAGCCGAGGTCGGTGAGACCATTGAACCCATTGGTGATGGGCTGGGCGTCGATCACCACGAGCCGCACCAGCAGCACCAAGGCCAGCGTGATGATCGAGACGAACACGCCGGAAATACGCTTGCGGAACACGATGGTGCCGAGCACGACGGCGATCAGGACCGGCAGGATCAGCCCCATTGCAAAGCCGAACCACTGGCTCTGGAACGGCAGCCACAGGAACGAGGCCTTGTTGATGCAGCAGAGTTCCGTCGGCGCGCCGGGCTCGGCATTCCAGAGCATGAAATCCGGCACCGGCCTGTCCGAGCCCTGCTGCAGGCTGGTCTGGCTCGCGAGCTTGAGCGACATCGCGAGCATGTAGGCGCCCGCGCCAAAGAACAGGCCCTGCCCCAGATTGAGAATTCCGGCATAGCCCCACGACAATGCGACCGCGACGCCCAGCATCCCGTAGACGAGGTATTTGGCGATGCGATTGAGCCAGAACGAATCCATCACCAGCGGCGCCGCCATGATGACGATGACGAAAGCCGCATAGATCGCCCAGTCGATTCCGCGCCTGGACAACATCTCATCGCCCCTTGAGGGCAAACAGGCCCTTCGGCTTGAGGACGATGATGGCGATCACCACGCCGAACACAACGGCGCGCGCCAAGATGTCGTTGGTCGCGGCCGCGACCAGTCCGTTGATCTCCCCGAGGATGCCGGCCGACAGCACCGAACCGAGCAGGCTGCCGACGCCGCCCATGACGACGACGAGGAAGCCATCGACGACCATCGAGGTCCCCATATCGGGAAACACCGTCTTGAAGCCGGACATCATCACGCCGGCGATGCCCGCCAACCCCGAGCCGAATGCGAAGGTCAGTGCATTGACCCGCGTGACATCGATGCCGCATGCCGCTGCCATCCGGGGATTGCGGATGATGGCGCGGACCTGCGTTCCCGCTGGGGTGCGATAGATCAGGAACCAGGTGGCCAGCGCCAGAACCGCGGTCACCAGGATGATGAAGGTCCGGTAACGATTGATATCGGCACCTGCGATCGAGAACGTGCCCTGCAGCACCGCAGGCACGCTGACGTTCTGCAGCCCCGGGCCGAGCCCCTGAATGTGAACGCCGAAGAATGACAAGCCGAATTCCAGCCGCACCGCCTGCTGGATCAGGATCGCGATCCCCCAGGTCGCCAGCAGGGTGTCGAGCAGCCGCCCGTACAGGCGCCGCACCACCACGCGCTCGATCAGGAGCCCCAACAGCGCCGTCACGATGAAGGCGAGCGGGACGGCGACGAAGATGTTGGTGCCAAGCCAGATTCCGGACAGCACGGTCACATAGGCGCCGACCATGACCATTTCGCCATGCGCCATGTTGATGACGCCCATGGCGCCATAGGTGATAGCTAGGCCAAGGGCGACCAAGAGCAGGATCGATCCAAGGCTGAGACCGATGAACAGGACTTCAAGCATGACACCACCCCATCATCCACCGCGCGGGAGAACGCGGTGGATGATGCTTTCGCCGATCAGGTCTTGTTGAGTTTGGTGGTGTCGAGGCCCTTGCCCGTGCAGAACAGGTTGGTCGGGGTCTCGCCATAAGCGACGTAGGGAAGCGGGATCGTCGGCTCCTTGTAGGCGTCGATGATCTTGCCCTGCCCATCGGTCTGCCACTGCGCGATGCGGGGCGTTAGATAGGTGTGGAGATTGTCGGGATCGATCTTCACATGGCCGTTGGGAGCGTCGAACTCCTGCCCCTTGACCGCTTCCCGGATCGCAACCGGCGTCAGTTCAGCCGCCTTCTCCGCCGCCTGCTTCCACAGGAAGACCTGGAAGTAGGACGATTCCAGCGCATGGTGTGTGACAGCCTTCGGATCCTTGACGAAGGCGCGATAGCGCTCGACGAATGCCTTGTTGCGGTCGGTGTCGATCGCCTGAAAATATGGGAAGGAAGTATAGCTGCCGACCGCATATTCAGCGCCCATCGCCGCGATCTCGATTTCGGAGGTCACGGTGGCGCAGATCGGCAGTTTGTCGTGCGTCAGCCCCTGGTTCTTGTATTCGCGATAGAACGCCACCACGGAATCGCCGACCACGTTCGAAAGCACCACGTCGCAGCCCGAGCCCTTGATCTTGTTGACCATGGAGCCCCATTCGGAGTGACCGAGCTCGAGATATTCGTCGGCGATCCATTCGCCGCCGTTCTGCTCGATCAGGATCTTCGACACCTTCGCCATCTCGCGAGGATAGATGTAGTTCGAGCCGACGATGAAGAACTTCCTCTTACCCAGGGTCTTGATGATCCAGGGGATGAAATTCGAGAGCTGCTGGTTCGGGACGGCACCGGTATAGACGACGTTCTTCGAGCACTCGAAGCCTTCGTAGTATGTCGGATAGAAGTAGAGGTTGTTACGCTTCTCGAACACCGGCAGCACCGCCTTGCGGCTCGCCGAGGTGTACGATCCGAATACAGTGGGAACGCGGTCCTGAATCACGAGCTTGGAGGCTTTTTCGTTGTATGTCTTCGGATCGGAGGCGCCATCCTCGGCGATCGCGGAGATCTTCATGCCCTTCACACCGCCCGCGGCGTTGATCTCGCTGATCGCCATCATGGTCGCGTCATGCAGCGACTTCTCGATGATCGAGAGCCCGCCGGTGAGCGAGAACAGCACGCCGACCTTGATCTCACCCGCTGCCCGGGCGCCCGTACTGAACACCCACGGCGACGTCACCACCGCGCTGCCAGCCAGCAGCCCATTCTTCAGAAACCTGCGTCTATCGACCGCCATCACTCCGCTCCCCGTTGTGTTCAGGCACACCAAGCCGTTCGCGCCGAAGCACGTTGTTTCGAACCGAAAAGTTTCCAGGTCAGATCGAGCCCCCGATGACGCGGCGGCGCCGACGGCGATTCTCGATCCGAAAAACAAAAAAGCCCGACAGATCCTCGCGGATCTCCCGGGCTACCTAGCCAGAACCGGACCAGCAACATTGATGGTCAGGCAATGTCGCGAAAGATATTCTCTTCAGGCGACTTTCAAAAGCTAATCATTTTTCGCGCGGTACTGCAATAGCTCATTTGCGTGGATAATCGCCGACGCCATGTCGTCCATCGACAAACGCTTCGACATCGCCTGACGGCGAATGCTTTCATAGGCATCCGCCTCGTTCAGGCCCTGGCCATCCATCAGGATCGCTTTGGCTTTCTGGATCCGCTGGATGCCGGCCAGCTTGCGCTCGAGCTTGCGCACACGCTTGTCGGCGTCGCGGCGTTCCAGCCAAAGACTGCGTGCGATCGTCAGATTGGTGAGCAGTCCGAACGGGCGGATCGGCCGTTCGATCACGGCCACCGCACCCGCCTCGAGAACCAGCTGCAGCGTCGAGGGATCTTCGTAGCTCACCACTGCGATCAAGGTCGGGCGATGGCCGCCATCCGATTTCAACAGTCGCTGGATTTCGGCGCGAACATCGTGCTCGATGGCCAGCAGCACGATATCGGCCCCCTCCGCCCAGCAGTCCGGCACCGGCCACTGGATTTCCACCATGCATCCGATGCGACGAAGATGCTCGACGAGTTTCGTGCGCTCAGCGTCCGGTGGATGCACGACATGGACCCGCAAGCCGCGTAGATCACGAAGAATTTGGATGGCCACGTCCAGTTCTCCGTCCGGCGATACTCATGGGCGAACTAGCTGCAGGTCGTCGGTCGACCAGTCGTCCAGGCTCTGGACGACGCAATACGGATCCGGCTTCACCCGCACGCCGGGGTTCCAGACAATCTGGAACCGGCCATTCTTGTCGAGGCGCGCGATGCGCGGCCAGAGGTAGGTGTGATTGTTTTCCGGGTCGATCCTGACTCGTCCCTGCGGCGCGTCGAATTCGAAGTCGCGCAAATTCGCCAGCACCTGCTCAGGTTCATCGGAGCCGCATTTTCCGACGGCTCGCATCGCGAGATGAAACTGAAAGTAGGCAGCTTCAGCGCAGGCAGTGACCGGCGCGCCGGCGCCGTATTTGTCCTTGAAGCTCGTGACGAAGCGGCGTGCCGCCGAAGAAGACATGGTCTCGAAGAAAGGCGCCGCGGTGACGTGTCCTTCCGCGGCTTCAGGCCCCATTTCGGCGACCTCGGCCTCGCTGGTCGTCAGGCTTGCAATCGGCATGCGCGTGGGATCGAATCCAGCCGCCCGATAGGATTGATACAGAGTGGTTGTACCGCTGCCGACGACGGTCGAGAAGATGACGTCGGGCGATGTCTTCTTGATGCGGGCAATGACCCGATCGAAATCCTTCTGCTCGGGGAGCAGCGGCACGTAGATCTCGTCGAGAACCTTCCCCTTCCCCTGGGCCACAAAGTCGGCCATCAGGCGGTTCGATTCATAGGGATAAACGTAGTTCGACCCGACGAACAGAAAGCGATTGCCATAGGCCGAGAGGAGGAACCGCGCGAGTTGCAGCGAATTCTGATTGGGCGCAGCTCCGGTGTAGATACAGTGGCGCGAGTATTCAAATCCCTCGTAGAGCGTCGGGTAGAACAAAAGGCCCCGATGCGCCTCGACGACAGGCAAGACGGCCTTGCGCGTGCTCGACATATAGCAGCCGAACAGCAGTCTTACGTGGTCGACCTGAAATAGCCGCTCGGCGAACGCACGAAACTTCTTCGGGTCGGATGCCGGATCATACATCACCGGTTCGACGCGGCGGCCGAGCACGCCCCCCCCCGCATTGATCTCTTCGATTGCCAGCAATGTCGCGCTCAGCTGCGTCCGCTCGATCGCCGATGTCACGCCGGACTGCGAAAATAGTACGCCGACGCGCCAGGTTTCCTGAGTATCCCCCAATGCCATGATAATCCAGTATGACTCCAAAATCGGCCGCCGTGATCGGCCCGCTTGATTATCTTATGGACAAAATTGGAAATATGAAAAGTGTCCAACGGATAAATTGTAGACAGGAGGTGCCAAAAAGAAAACGTTCCATGAACGTAGGCACCGAAGGCGTCATTGATGGTCGCGAGCACCGTACTTCTCTAGATTGGTCCTCTTGATGCGAACGGCAAACGACCTCAACGGTACGAAGCGAAAGTAGAAGATGCCAGCTCTCGACATCCTACGTCCATCCGGAACATGATCGTTGGTGTGAAGGTTTGCGGATGCCGGCCCTATGATGGTGGCGCGGCGCACACTGGAGGGCCGGCGTACGCAAACCTTCACATGTGTGGAAGAAGTCGCTCGGGATTTGGCTATCGAGGCGCTCAATCGATTGCTCGCTGCAATTCTTCCCTGCGACGGCAAGGCATCGATCCTGTATGGTTGAACACCTGCCCTCGTCGTGTAGGTTGTCCCGGCTATCAGTACCGAGAACCGAAGCTAGCCTTGAGCGAGCGCCGGGCGCCGGGCGCTCAGCCTCGTCGCGGATTCGAAGGCGGCGCCGATGCGAAGCACCGTTCTTTCATCGAAGGCGCGGCCGACGATCTGCATCGACAGCTGCAGACCCGACGCCGAGAAGCCGGTCGGGATCGACATCGCCGGGTTGCCGGTGACGTTGAGTTGCCGGTGACGTTGAACGGCATGGTCCGGACCGGCAGGTTAGACGGGTTGTTCGGATCGATATCGGCGAAAGCGGGCGCTGGAACCAAGGCGTTGGCGGTGATCAGCGCGTCAGAACTCCTCGAAGGGCTTGGAGGGATAGATCGCCGCATTTGTTACGTTCGGTAATTGCTCCAAGGGACAAATATCTTCTGGACACGCTAACGGTGGTTGCGGTGATAGGATTTGAACCTATGACCTTTATGAGCCTAACAGGTTCTGGCTTGCTCGATCTCGCGAAGCAGGTCGAGGGGCCGAATTTGGTCCCTCACACCTGTGCAGGCTGAGAACATGAAACCCCGTTCCGCGCTGATGATGGCTCTGAAGGATCATATCGACCGAACAGGGCTCAGCCAATCGGAGGCGGCCAAATTGCTTGGCGTTACGCAACCACGTATCTCCGATCTCATACGGGGTAAGATCGAACCGTTTGGTCAATATGGAGCCGCCGGCTTGCATGTTGAGATGCGGATCTCGGACGCCGCCTGATCGGCAGCCAGCCTCTGCTCAGTTCGCGGCGCATGGGGGATCGACCTAACTACCCGACTTTGCGGTTCTGAATTCGCGCCCTTTAGGCGAAGCTGGCCTAGCCTACCTTGACAGCCGCGGCCGTTGGCTTCGCCGTCGTGGGACCCGCCGCCGCGCCTTCATTACCTGAAGACGGAATTTGCGTTTAGGCTCCGATGGTTGGCTCACTGCCGTCAGTCTTTTGGTGTCGCAGCCAAGCGTTCTGTCACTCGGCTTGGCGCGTGATCGATCACGCTAACTGCAGCTCAGATACCCGACGAACCATTGCGCGATCTCGGTCTCAATCATTGGCCAAGAACATTCAAGCTGGTCATAGCGGGAAAGTTTCGTCCTGTAATAATTCCTAAGCTCTCTTTCGACCTGTGGCAGATCCACACCAATCAGACCCCGTCCTCCACGATCTTGCGGCCCGCAACAGTCATGTCTCGTACGATGTTGCTGTGGCCTCGGCTGAAGAGCAGGGCAACCGGATTAACGTTCACGATATCGTCGTGGTCGAGAGCATCGTAGCACGCTCCGGGCTTGAGTGCGCCATCCCCGGGAGCATCGATTGCGGCACGCCCATTCCTCACCGCGAGGCCAAGGAATTCCGGCGCCGTCCAATTCGTTTGGAAGCCCTCACCCCGATGAGCCAGCTGCACGCGCCGCATCTCGCGCAGGATGTCATCGTCCTCGTCCAGCGCCAAGCCGTCGACACCGACGCAAACGGGACAGCCGCAGCGATGCGCGCGGCCAATCGAGGCAATGCCTGAGCCAAGGTGGACAAGAGCACCCGCCGCCTTGATCAAAGAGGAACAGATCGACGGGAACGGTTTCACCGTGGCCCCTCTCGCTGTCTCGAGGAAAGCCGAGCCAGGCGCGCGCGTATCAGTGGCGGTATGAAGTTCTCCCGTGCTCTACAACGCTAGACTGGGCAGATCGAGCCCGTTGGCACGGGCGCATGCAACGGCAGTTTCATAACCGGCGTCGGCATGACGCATAACCCCGCTCGCCGGATCGTTCCATAGCACCCGTTCGAGGCGGCGCGCAGCGTCCGGGCTTCCGTCGGCGACGATCACCATGCCGGCGTGCTGCGAATAACCGATGCCAACGCCGCCGCCGTGATGCAGCGAGACCCAGGTCGCCCCGCTCGCACAGTTGAGCAGCGCATTGAGCAGTGGCCAATCGGAAACCGCATCCGAGCCGTCGCGCATCGCTTCGGTTTCACGGTTCGGGCTCGCGACCGACCCGCTATCGAGATGATCGCGACCGATAACAATTGGTGCCTTCAGCTCGCCGCGCGCCACCATCTCGTTGAATGCGAGGCCAAGCCGGTGACGATCGCCAAGGCCGACCCAGCAGATCCGCGCCGGCAGTCCCTGGAACTTGATCCGTGCTCTCGCCATGTCGAGCCAGTTGTGCAGATGCGTGTCGTCAGGCATCAGTTCCTTGACCTTGGCGTCGGTGCGAAAGATATCTTCGGGGTCTCCCGAGAGCGCCGCCCAGCGGAACGGCCCGACGCCCCGGCAGAACAGCGGACGGATGTAGGCCGGGACGAAACCGGGGAAATCGAACGCGTTGTGCAATCCCATGTCCTTCGCCATCTGGCGGATGTTATTGCCATAATCGAGCGTGGGAATGCCCTTCGCGTGGAAATCCAGCATGGCCTGCACGTGGCCGACCATGGAGGTCTTGGCCGCCGCTTCAACCGCTTTTGGATTGACCTTGCGTCGTTCCTCCCACTCGGCAAGCGTCCACCCCCTCGGCAGGTAACCGTTGATCGGATCGTGCGCGCTGGTCTGGTCGGTAACGATGTCTGGCCTGACGCCGCGACGCACCAGTTCGGGGAAAATGTCGGCGGCGTTTCCGAGCAGGCCAACCGAAACCGGTTTGTTGCTCTGTGCCGCCTGCGCCATGATCGCGAGCGCCTCATCGAGCGTGCTCGCCTGGCGGTCGAGGTAGCCAGTGCGCAGCCTCATCTCGATCCGCGACGGCTGGCATTCGATCGCGAGCATCGAGGCGCCGGCCATCGTCGCCGCAAGCGGTTGAGCGCCGCCCATACCGCCGAGGCCCGCGGTCAGAATCCATTTGCCCGCAAGGCTGCCGCCGTAGTGGCGCCGACCCACCTCGACAAACGTCTCATAGGTCCCCTGCACGATGCCCTGGCTGCCGATATAGATCCACGATCCGGCCGTCATCTGCCCGAACATCATCAGCCCCAGTTTGTCGAGCTCGTTGAAGTGATCCAGCGTGGCCCAGTGCGGCACCAGATTCGAGTTTGCAATCAGGACGCGCGGTGCATCGGGATGGGTGCGGAAGACTCCAACCGGCTTGCCGGACTGTACGAGCAGCGTCTGGTCGCCCTCGAGCTTGCGCAGCGCGGCAACGATGCGATCGAAGCTGTCCCAGTCGCGGGCGGCCCGACCGATGCCGCCGTAGACGACAAGTTCGCTCGGCCGTTCGGCGACATCCGGATCCAGATTGTTCATCAGCATTCGCAGCGGCGCTTCCGTCAACCAGCTCTTGGCGCTGATCTCGGACCCGCGGGGGGCGCGGATCGTACGGTCGTTGTCCAGTCGGCGATTCATGACGGATGACCTCTCTCGGCAAGCGTTGGAAACGGATTGTCTTCGAGCATCGAGATCGCGGCAGCCGGCAATGCGCCGGCTGCGACCAGCGCCGTTGCTTTCGCCAGATCATCGGCCATGTAGCGGTCGCTCCCCAGTGCCGGCACCTGCTCGCGCAAACCCGAAACGACCGCCGCCAGCGCCGGGCTGGTCGAATGCGGCGCACGCAGGGCGATGCCTTGCGCCGCAACCAGGAGCTCAATGCCGAGAATGGCGGCGAGGTTGTCCGCCATGTCGGACAACCGGCGCGCCGCGTGTGCGGCCATCGACACATGATCTTCCTGGTTGGCGCTGGTCGGAGTCGAATCGATCGAGCAGGCCGAGGCGCGCTGCTTGTTCTCGGCATAGAGCGCGGCCGCCGTCACCTCGGCAATCATGAAGCCGGAGTTGAGGCCCGCCTCGGGGCTCAGGAACGGCGGCAGGCCGAAGTTCAGCGCCGGATCGACGAGGGTCGCGATGCGCCGCTCGCTGATCGCGCCGATCTCGGACAGGGCCAGAGCGATCTGGTCGGCGGCAAAGGCGACCGGCTCGGCGTGAAAATTTCCGCCCGAGACGATCTCGCCGGTCTCGCCCAGGACCAAAGGGTTGTCGGTGACGGCGTTGGCCTCGATCGTCAGTGTCCGCGCGGCTTGCGTGAGCAGGTCTAGCGCGGCGCCGGTCACCTGGGGCTGGCAGCGCAGGCAATAGGGATCCTGCACGCGGTCGTCACCTTCGAGATGCGACTGGCGAATGTCGCTGCCCTCCAGCAATGCCGTCAGGGTGGTGCCCGCCGCGATTTGCCCGGCATGCCCTCGCAGGTGCTGGATCTCCGGACGAAACGGCGTCGTCGACGCCATCGCCGCATCGACCGACAAGGCGCCTGTCACCAGCGCCGCGCAGGCGAGGTCATGGGCGCGTAACAGGCCGGAAATGGCATAGGCCGTGGAAAACTGCGTGCCGTTGATCAAAGCGAGGCCTTCCTTCGGTCCAAGCGTCAACAGCGGCAGACCGGCCGCGGCCAGCGCATCGCGGCCCGGCACGACCTCGCCTTCGACAAGCGCCTGTCCCTCGCCGATCATGACGGCCGTCATATGCGCGAGCGGGGCGAGGTCACCCGACGCTCCCACCGATCCCTGCTGCGGCACCAGCGGACAAACACCGCGGGCCAGCATCGCCTGGAGCTGCTCGATGATGTCGCGCCGGACGCCCGAAGCGCCTCGCCCCAGCGAGACGATCTTCAGCGCCATCATCAGGCGCGCAATCGGTTCGGGCGTAGGGGCCCCTACCCCGCAGCAATGCGACACAATGAGATTTCGCTGCAGCAGCGCCGTCTGGCCCGGAGGAATCCGTTTTGATGCCAGCTTCCCGAACCCCGTATTGATGCCGTAGACCGGCGCTTGCCCTGCCGCGGCCGCCGCGACAATCCGTGATGCGGCCTCGACGCGCGGCCAGAATGACGGATCGAGCATCACTGACGCGCCGCTCAGCACCTGCGCCAGATCACGGAGGCTGACCCTGCCCGGCGACACGACAATGGGCGACCTCGGGTCGCTCATTGCCCCCTCCACACCCGGCCTTGCAGCGGGTTGAAGCCGATCCGGTAGACGAGCTCGGCCGGCCGGTCGATGTCCCAGATCGCGAGATCGCACCATTTGCCGGCCTCGAGCGTGCCCGTCTCAGCAAGAATGCCCAGCGCCCGCGCGCCCTCCCGCGTCACGCCGGCGAGGCATTCGGCAACGGTCATGCGGAACAGTGTCGCGCCCATGTTCATGGCCAGCAGCAGCGATGTCAGCGGCGAACTGCCAGGATTGCAGTCGGTCGCCAGCGCCATGTTCAGGCCGTGGGCGCGGAACAGCTCGATCGGAGGCCTGGTCGTCTCGCGAATGAAATAGAACGCGCCCGGCAGCAGCACCGCCACCGTGTTGGCCCGCGCCATGGCCGCGATACCCGCCTCGTCCGCGTGCTCGAGATGATCGGCCGACAAGGCCGAAAACGCCGAAGCAAGCGCAGCTCCGCCGAGGTTCGACAACTGATCCGCGTGCAGCTTGACCGGTAATCCAAATGCCCTGGCCGCACGAAACACCCGCGCCGTCTGCTCGCCCGAGAATGCGATATCTTCCATGAAGGCATCAACGGCGTCGGCGAGGCCGGCCTGCGCCACCGCCGGCAGCATCTCGCGGCAAACAAGGTCGATATATCGATCCTTGTCGCCATCGGCTTCCGGAGGCAGCGCATGCGCGCCAAGAAACGTCGTCCGGATCGCGACCGGCCGGCTGCGACCGAGCGCACGCGCGGCGGACAGCTGCCGCATCTCGGTTTCCGTGTTGAGCCCATAGCCGGATTTGATCTCCAGCGTCGTCACGCCCTCGCTGATCAGCGCGTCGAGCCTCGGCAGCGCACCGGCGACAAGCTCGGGCTCGCTGGACGCCCGCGTCGCTGTGACGGTGGAGACGATGCCGCCGCCCGCACGCGCGATCTCCTCGTAGCTTGCTCCCTGCAGCCGCAGCTCGAACTCGTGCGCGCGGTTGCCGCCAAAGACCAGGTGGGTATGACAGTCCACCAATCCGGGCGTGATCCAGCGCCCCGCGCAATCGATCCGCTCGGCGGCATCGGCACCCGATGGAAAGTCGGAACGGCTGCCGGCGAAAATGATGCGGCCATCGCGCGCGGCGATCACGCCGTGTTCGATCACATCGAGCTCGGGCAAATCCCTCTGCAACGTGGCGAGTCGGGCATTGTGCCAGATGCGATCAAAGCGCTCGGCCATGCAGAAGATCCTTCCTCCGGCGGAAGCTTGACATATGTCTATACATAAAATTATGTTGAGGTTCTGTCCAGCCGGCTTGGAAACATGTCCACTCTGCATTTCGGATTAGCGCTGCTTCCCTCAGGCTGGGCCGATGACGTGCAGGTGGTCGTGACGGACGGGACCATCGCGAAGGTGACGGCCGGCGTGGCGCCGGGAAGCCGCGATGAACGTCGCGAGCTGGCAATCCCGGGACTGGCGAGCCTGCATAGCCATGCCTTCCAGCGTGGCATGGCGGGGCTTGCGGAAGCCGGCGGCAACGTCGCGGATACGTTCTGGACATGGCGCGAAACCATGTATCGCTTTGCGCTGGAGATGACGCCGGAAGACACGGAAGCCGTCGCGACGTTGCTCTATGTGGAGATGCTCGAGCAAGGGTTTACGCGCGTCGGCGAGTTCCACTATCTGCATCACGACCGCGACGGCTCGCCCTACGCCAACCCGGCGGAGATGGCGACGCGAATTGCCCAAGCCGCCGAGATCACCGGGATTGGTCTCACACTGCTGCCGTGTTTTTATGCGCACAGCTCCTTTGGCGGCGCCGAACCACATGCCGGCCAGCGCAGGTTCGTCTGCTCGATCGACCAGTTTGCCAGGCTGACCGCGGCCATACGAACGACAATTCGCGCCCTGGCCGGAGCCAAGGTCGGTATCGCTCCGCACAGCCTGCGGGCCGTGACGCCAAACGAATTGGCGGCAATCGGGTCACTGGCCGAAGGCGGACCGGTTCATATCCATGCCGCCGAACAGATCAGGGAAGTCGAGGACTGCATCGCATGGTCGGGCCGCCGGCCGGTTGAATGGCTGCTCGAAAATGCGCCTGTCGATCAGCGCTGGTGCCTCATCCATGCCACGCACATGACCGCGGCAGAGACCGCTTCGCTGGCCAGGAGTGGCGCGGTTGCGGGGCTCTGTCCGGTGACCGAGGCGAGCCTTGGCGACGGCATTTTCCCCGCCCGCGAATTCCTCGACGCAGGCGGCCGTTTTGGCGTCGGCACGGATTCCAACGTCCTCATCGGCGTTGCCGACGAACTGCGCCAGCTGGAATACGGCCAGCGGCTGAAACACCGGGAGCGCAACGTGTTGTCGGGCGGTCGCGGCGTCTCCACCGGTCGTGCGCTGTTCGACGCCGCGCTGGCAGGCGGCGCCCAGGCGCTCGCGCAGCCGATCGCCGGCCTCCAGGCCGGCGCGCGCGCGGACATCGTCACGCTCGACACCACGCATCCGTCGCTGGCCGGACGCCGCGGAGATGCCGTTCTGGACGGCTGGATTTTCTCGGCGGGCAGAGCTGCCGTCGCTGATGTCTGGGCCGGCGGAAACAAGGTCGTCGAAGCTGGACGCCACCGCCTCCATCAGGGCGCGCGCGACGCCTTCAACGCGGCCATACGAAGGCTCGTGGCATGAGCCTCTCGACAGATCGCGATAAGCTCCCGGCAACCGACAAGCCGACGCTGTACAAGCAGATCCGGCTCGACATCGAGCGCCGCATCCTGACCGGTGAATGGCCGCCCGGGCACCGCATCCCGTTCGAGCACCAGCTCATGGTGCGCTATGGCTGCTCGCGAATGACGGTCAGCAAGGCGCTGTCGGAACTGGCGCAAGGCGATCTGATCGAGCGGCGGCGGCGGGCCGGCACATTCGTGCGCCGTCCCAAATTCCTGTCAGCGGTTCTCCAGATCGCCGACATCCGCGCGGAGATCACCGCACTCGGCCGCAGCTACGGCTACGAGTTGATCAAGTGCTCTCGCCGAGTCGCGAACGCCGCCGACCGCGCGCGCTTGCGCGTGCGGAAAGCCGGTAAGGTGATCGCGATCGCGTGTCGGCACAGCGCCGATGACGTGCCGTTCGCCATCGAGGACAGGCTGATCGATCTCGACGCCGTGCCCGAGGCAGCCGTCGCGGATTTTGCGACAGAACCGCCTGGCTCGTGGCTGCTCCACCATGTGCCATGGACCGAGGCCGAGCATGCGATCAGCGCCATCGTGGCCGACGATCAGGCCGCTGCTGCGCTGGATATTGCCAGCGGCGCACCTTGCCTCGTGGTCGAACGGCACACTTGGCGGAGCGCCCGGACGCTGACCGCCGTGCGCCTTGTCTATCCCGGCGAGTCCCACAAACTGATTGCCCGCTTCAAAGGCAGCTGAGAACGATGGATCATCGCGCAGCGTACGGCACAATTCGTGCAACATCCTGGAAGCAACGCTCGCACCCATACCAAGGAACGAACAGACCGCAATCCATGAACCAGCAGAAGGGACACAGCCATGCGTAGTCTTGGAATATTCGCGGCAGCCGCAGCTTTGCTGGCGGCAGCTCCAGCCGTCGCAGAGGACGTGAAGGTGAACATCGCGATCTCGGGATGGACCGGATTTGCGCCGCTCACGCTCGCCAGCCAGGCCGGGATCTTCAAGAAGAACGGCCTCGACGTGACGATCAAGAAGATCCCGCAGAAGGACCGTCATCTGGCCATTGCGTCGGGCGACGTTCAGTGCGCCGCGACCACCGTCGAAACCTGGATTTCCTGGAATGCCAATGGTGTGGCGACCAAGCAGATCTTCCAGCTCGACAAGAGCTACGGCGCTGATGGCATGGCGACGCGAACCGAGATCGCGTCGATCAAGGATCTGAAGGGAAAAACGGTCGCCGCATCCGCACCCGGCACGTCGCCCTATTTCGCCCTCGCCTGGATGCTCAAGAAGAATGGCCTCTCGGTCAAGGATGTCACGGTGGTCAACCTGGAGCCCGCGGCAGCTGCGCAAGCCTTCGTTTCCGGTCAGAACGATGCGGCCATGACGTATGAGCCCTACCTCTCGACGGTGCGTGCCGCGCCGGACAAGGGCAAGATCATCGCCACGACACTCGACTACCCGATGGTCATGGATACCTTCGGCTGCACGCCCAAATTCCTGACCGACAATCCAGCAGCGGCGAAGGCGCTGGCCGACAGTTATTTTGAGGCGATTGCGCTGATCGAAAAGGATCAGGCCAGGTCCTATGAGATCATGGGGGCCGACGTGAAACAGTCGGGCGAACAGTTCGGCAACTCGGCGAAATATCTGCGCTGGCAAGACAAGGCCGAGAATCAGAAGTTCTTCGTGGGCGATTTCCTGGCCTTCAACAAGGAGGCCGCGGACCTGCTGCTCGAGATCGGCATCATCAAATCGATTCCGAAGATCGACGACCTGTTTGACCCGAGCTTTATCAAGTAGACCCGGTCGACGCGACGCCTGTCCCGCTTTCCGATGCGTGGAAGCGGGACCTCCCGCGATCGGTTCCCCGTTGCGAGGAACTGCCCCGTGATACGTCCTTTGGATCCCGTAACATCACAGCAACGCCTGATCTATGGCGTCTCCTTCTTCGTCCTGTTCGTTGCCGTGTGGGCATGGGCAACCTTCGGCGGACATGTCTCGAAGACGTTTCTCGCCAATCCGCTGACCATGCTGCAGGAGGGATGGGAGCTGCTGACGAAGTACGGCTTCCTGGTCGACATCGGCATGACGATATGGCGGGTCGTCGGCGGCTTTGTGCTGGCGGCCATCATCGCGGTGCCGCTCGGCGTTATGATGGGCGCCTACAAGCCGATCGAGGCCCTGCTCGAGCCGTTCGTCTCGTTTGCGCGCTATCTGCCTGCGTCCGCCTTCATACCGCTTCTGATCCTCTGGGCGGGCATCGGCGAATTGCAGAAACTGCTGGTGATCTTTATCGGCTCCGTGTTCCAGATCGTCTTGATGGTCGCAGTGAACGTCGGCAACACGCGGCGCGACCTCGTTGAAGCTGCATACACCTTGGGCGCCAACGACAGCGGCATCATCCGCCGTGTGCTGCTGCCCTCTTCTGCCCCCGAGATCGCGGAGATCCTCCGCCTCGTTCTGGGTTGGGCGTGGACCTACGTGATTGTCGCGGAACTGATCGGATCATCGTCGGGTATCGGCCATATGATCACCGACAGCCAGGCCCTGCTCAACACCGGCCAAATCATCTTCGGAATCATCGTCATCGGACTGATTGGCCTCGCTTCGGACTTCCTGTTCAAGGGCTTCAATGCCTGGCTGTTTCCGTGGAAAATGGCATGACCACGCTCAGAATCGATCGGGTCTCTCGCACCTTTCCTGCGCGCCAGGGCAATGCGCCGACGCGGGCTCTGGAACCGATCGACCTCAGCGTTGGCAACAACGACTTCGTCACCATCCTCGGCCCTTCGGGCTGCGGAAAATCCACGCTTCTGCGCATCATAGCCGGGCTTGAGCGGCCGACCACCGGTCGCGTCATTCTCGATGGAGAGGAGATCACCGGACCCGGCGCGGATCGCGGCATGGTGTTCCAATCATACACACTATTCCCCTGGCTGACCGTGCGCGAAAACATCGCGTACGGCCTGCGCGAGCGCGGCGTCTCCCAGGCCGAATGCGGCCGCGTCGCCGATGGTTTCATCGATCGGGTCGGTCTGTCCGGATTTGAGGATCACTGGCCCAAGCAGCTCTCCGGCGGCATGCAGCAACGCACCGCGATCGCCCGTGCCCTTGCCAACGACCCCAAGATCCTGTTGCTCGACGAACCGTTCGGTGCGCTGGATAATCAAACCCGCGCGCTGATGCAGGAAATGCTGCTCGGCATCTGGGAGCGCGAGCAGAAGACGGTGCTGTTCGTCACCCACGATATTGAGGAGGCCATCTTCCTTGGCAGCCGCGTCATCGTCATGAGCGCGCGTCCCGGCCGCATCAAGACCGAGATCGTGGTTGATCTGCCCCACCCGCGATCCTACAAGATCAAGACCACCCCCGAATTCGTCAGCCTGAAAGAACGGCTCGTCGAAGAGATCCGCACCGAGGCATTGAAGGTCGCCACCCATGCCTGACACTCGCGCCCAGGTCGATGGCGCCCGCGTTCTTGCGGATCTCAATGCGCTCCGTGGCATCGGCGCCTACAAGACCGGCGTTCACAGGCCGACCTTCTCCGAGCCACATATGCGCGCGCTGGAGTGGCTTGCCGAGAGGCTTCCGGAGGCCGGGCTCAGCGCGACGATCGACGGCATCGGCAACGTCCTCGGCACCTCTAGGAAATCCGGGCCAAAACTGCTGGCCGGGTCGCATCTCGAGAGCCAGAACTACGCCGGCTGGCTGGATGGGCCGCTTGGGGTCGTCTATGCCCTCGAAGCCGCCCGCATCATCAATTCCGATCCGACCGAAAGGGGCGCCGTCGAGATCGCGGCGTGGTGCGATGAGGAAGGACATTTCGGCCATTTCCTCGGCAGCAGATCCTATGTTGGTCGCGTGACCGAGGCGGACATCGACGCCGCGCTCGACCGCACCAGCGGCCGCACCATGCGTGAGGCCCTGCGCGATGCGGGGCTTGCCGGCCGCACGCGCGTAACGGCTGAAGCAGGCCGGCACGTCGGATATCTGGAGGCGCATATCGAGCAAGGCCGCACGCTGGAAAGCAGCGGCCTTGCGATCGGTGTCGTCACATCCATTGTCGGAATCTGGCAATATCGGATCGGTTTTGTCGGCGAGCAGAACCATGCGGGCACGACGCCAATGGGCATGCGCAAGGATGCAGGCCTTGCCCTGGCGAGGTTTTGCGTGGCCATCGACGAGCGCTTCCCCGCATTGAGCGGACCGCGCACGGTGTGGACCACCGGCCGCATCACGCTCGATCCCGGCGCGCCGAGCATTATCCCCGGCAGCGCAGACATGCTGTTTCAGATTCGCGACGAAGATCCGGCCGTCGTCGAGCGGCTGGAGAACCTGCTGCGGACGATGACAGATGAGGTCAACCACCAGGGCCGCGGCAGCGTTACGCTGGAGCGGCTTCGTACCGGCGTTCCTGCCATGATGGATTCCACATTTCAGCAATCCATCGAGGCTGCGAGCGACGCCTTTGCCGACGGCAGGTCCATGCGCATGCCCAGCGGCGCCGGTCATGACGCCCAAATTCTCGCGACAATCATGCCCGCGGGCATGCTGTTTGTGCCTTCGATCGGCGGCATCAGTCATCATTGGAGCGAAAACACCGCAGACGCCGATATCGTCACGGGTGCGCAAGTTTTTGTTGACACCTGCCGGCGCGTACTGGGCGGAACCTGACGCGTTCAGCTCCGCCGCAAGACGCGATATTCGGCAGAGACGTTCGGACGCCGCTGTCCATTTACGTCGCTTAAACGCACCGGTGATGGATCATGCGGGGCACAACACCCGCACAGTTCGGGAAGCAGCTCAATAGCACGTGAGTGACATGATCAAACTGGATCACGCCGCCGGACCAATCCGGAGCGCGTAAACACAGCCTGGCCTGCCTGGACCGAGTAGATCAATCGACACGTGTTCTGAGGATCGCGAGCGCGAGCGCCTGGGCGCGCGGGACAATGCTGTCGAGTTCGAGGTATTCCTGCGGGGTATGGGCATTGCCGCCGACCGGGCCGACGCCGCAAATCGTCGGGGTGCCGACGCTCGCGGTGAAACCGGAATCGGCGCAGCCCCCGGCGAACTCGCCGTCGAGGCTGGGCAGGCCTGCATCCTTCGCCGCCGCCCGGTAGGTATCGAACAGGATTTTTGACGTCTCACTCTGTACCACCGGCAGGAATTCGCCGTTGATGTGCAACTTCGCCGTCGTACCCGGCACCGTCGGCGTGGCGATGATGGCCTCGATCGCCGCCAGCGTCGTGGCTCGATCGGCGGGATCGATGTAGCGCATGTCGATCTGGCCCTCGGCATGAGGCGCGGTGGTGTTGACCGACTGGCCGCCGGCGACCAGCCCGACATTGAGGGTGACCCCCTTCGCAAGATCGGTCAAAGCATGGATCTGCACGATCTTGTGCGCGAGTTCGCCGATCGCGTTGATGCCCTGGGCAAAATTGCCGCCGGAGTGCGCCGCCTTGCCGGCAATCTCGAAGCGCACGAACATGCCGCCCTTGCGGCCGGTGACGACGTTGCCGGCCGGCCGGCCGGGCTCGGAATTGTACACCGCACGTGCGGCACGGCCTTCGCGCTCGATCACCGGGCGCGACGACGGCGAGGCGATCTCCTCGTCGGCGGTGAGCAGCAGCTTGATCGGGCACGGGCGCCGCCGAATTTCTGGAATGCGGCGGCGACGAAGACGTTGATGACCAAACCGGCCTTCATGTCGGCAACCCCCGGGCCATGGGCGCGGGTGCCCTCGATGGTGAACGGTCGGCGTGCCACCTCGCCCTTGGGAAACACCGTATCGCGATGACCCATCAGCAAAATCGGCCTTTCGTTGCTGCCAGGCTTCGTCACCAACGCGTGGACGGCATCGCCGAACACCTCATGCGGCTCGCGCCATGCCTCGATGCCGTACGCGGCAAAATGCTGCTCGAATCGCGCGCCCACCGCATCGACGCCCGCTTTGTCGTAGGAGCCGGAATCGATATTCACGACCTCACGCAACAGATCGATCATTGCTTCCTTTTGCGACGCGATCCACTCGGTGATCTGCGCTTCCGTAGTGCTGGACATCTTATTTCCTTCGTAGCCGTGCATCGACGATCTGCATTCAAGGTGCGGCCGCCTGCCATTCGGGAGAGGTGGCCGCTCTCGGTTCTTACAATGGCAATTCTTAACGAGCCAATTCTTGGAAGGCCATGACAGCAGCGCGGTCGGACGCTCCCGTCTTCCGCATCATCATCCGCGCAATCGCCTCGCCAATCACCACAGTCGTAAAATGGGTGTTGGCGCGGCAATCGGACGGCATGATCGACGCGTCCGCCACGCGCAGCGCGGCGACGCCTTTCACCGAGCCGTCTGGATTCACCACACCATTGGCGTCATTGAAGCCCGCCATGCGGCAAGAACCAGCGGCATGCTGAATGTCGCCGGTGTCGCGGCGGAGCAGCGCTTCGAGTTCCCAATTCGGGAGTGCCGCGGCCTGCGGCAGCGTCAGGTCGGTATCAATGAAGCGAATCCAATCGGCAATGTCCGCCAGCGCCGGCTGGGTGGTGAGCACGGCCAGTCGCTTCACCGCATCGACCATGCGCAGCAGGTCGCGGTCATCGGCGAGCATGTTTTCGTCGACGATCGGGTCGATCGAAGCGTCGGTCGAAGCCAGCTTCAAATGACCGCGCGAATAGGCGTTGAACAGGCCTGCACCGATTGCGCCGGGGTTGCCGATGCCGCGATGGTTGAAGGCGATCAGGATCATGTCGCGCTTGCCGCCATCCGCAAGCCCGGACGAATACGTTACGCAGCAGTTGGTATGACGCGTATCCGGATCTGTCGGTCGAAATTCTTCGTGCAGCTGCAGGGTGGCGCGAAACAGCGGATGGTCGAAGAAGTGCTTGCCGACCGGCAGGTCGCGCTCGACCGGGATGCCCATCGGCTTCAGCTCGTCGGCTGGGCCGATCCCCGAACGCAGCAATATCGCAGGACTGTGGATGGCGCCAGCGCACAGAACGATCTCGCGCGCGCTGATTTCCGAGCTGCCCTGCCCTTCGATGTGAACCAGTACGCCGATGACCTGGCCGTCCTTAATCACGAGGCGGTCGACCAGCGCGTGGCCCCGGATTTCCAGATTGGCGCGACCGCGCGCCGGCTCCAGATAGGCTTCATTGGTGGTGATGCGGCGGCTGTCGCGGCTATTGATCGGATAGCAGGCGACACCCTCGCCATCCGATCCATTGACGTCAGCACACCACGAATACCCCGTTGCCAGCGCGGCGTCGCGGAGCCCACGATCGACCGGTCCCCACTTCTCCGGTGGCGCACGATAGACCGGCAACGGTCCACCGCGGCCATGGCCTGCGCTGTCGCCGAACTCGAAATCATCCTCGATGACCGAGAACAGCGGCATGACCTCCTTCGCAGACCAGCCGGTGCAACCACCGGCCGCCCATCCGTCAAACGCATCCGCAACACCGCGGATGGCGATCTGCCCGTTCATCATCGAACTGCCGCCGAGGCCCTTGCCGCGCCAATAAAAGCGCGGCTCCTGCCCTGCCACCCGGCGCGTCAGCAGATGCGGCCACTGCCATTTCTCCTGATATTCGCGGCTATGAATGATCGGAATCGGGTTCGGCGTCCGGACCTCCCAGGGCGCCTCATCCACGCGCCAGTCGCTGCCCGCTTCCAGCAATAGCACGCGCCTGGCGGGATCCTCGGAGAGCCGGGCGGCAACCGCGGCGCCGGCTGAACCCCCGCCGACTACAATGACGTCGTACATGACATGACTTCTCGATGCTCCAGAAAACCGGAATCGCAGATGGTGTCAGACCGCGCAGATCAGCTCGATCGCCCCGTGCCCGGAGCCTGTTCGTACATCACGCTCCGGATCCCGGCAGCAATTTTCCCGCGCTCCTGTTCAGCGGGTGCCTTGCGGCGGGATGGGACGCCATGACCGCCGGAGCCGCGACGCGCGAAAACGCAACGGGGAGCCTTCAATTTCGACATGAATGCCTTCCCAGGGTCGCGAGGACAGTCGGGGCGGATTTGGACGGATAGGCACGCCTCGCGAGCAGATGCTCTTTCAAGCAATGTCCATGCCGTATCGGGTGGGTGCGCTCATCTCGCAACGACGATCTGCGGCGCGTTTGACGCGCCCATCACCACCGCTTCATGGCGGTTGCGTCAAGCCGCTCATCGGCTCTCTCGCCATCAGCATCGGGCGTCGTCGCAAGGCGAGTGACTTGCGATCCGGTGCCGCGGCGGCACCGGCACACATTCGCAATTCGACATCGAACGATGGCGCGGGACCACGGCTGGGCGCAGTGCAATTGCAGAAATCGGTCGCTGGCCGCCGCGCATTGAGTGACATCGATCGAGATTGCAAACAGTCAGTGTCTGGTCACTTGCGCGAATTTTGTGCGCGTATTGTCCAAAAATGCCGCGCATCCGCCGTTGACGACGGCACCTCCAAGTCTCAAAATTAAAAACTCGGTTCCATTTTCTGGAACTGCGTGGAGAGCCCGTGCGAAGCAATGAGCGCCCTCGATAATGCGATTGAGATCTTGCGCTGCTTCTCCGTGCATCAGCCGGAGATCGGCAATGCCGACGTCATCCGGCTCACCGGCAAGCCGAAGAGCTCGACGTCACGGCTGCTGCGCCAGCTCAAGGAGTGTGGGCTGCTGGAGCAGGACGCGTTGACCCGCCGCTATCGACCGGGCTTGCTGCTCTTCGAACTCGGGCGGCTGCATCGGACCCAAAACGACTTCGTGGCCGCCGCCGAACAGCGATTACGCGCGGTCTGCGCCAGGACCGGCCATACCGGATACATCTCGGTGCTCGACGGCGCAGAGCAGATCGTGCTGCGCGTCGTCCCCGGATCGAATCCGCTTCAGGTGGTTACGCCGCCGGGCGCACGGGCGCCGGCATTCGCAACATCCAACGGCCGGGCCATGTTGGCACGCCTGAGTGATGCCGATATTCGCGGTCGCCTGCCAAGACCTTTGCCTGCAATCTCGCCGTCTGCGCCCCGGAATCTGACAGGTCTCATGGCGCGCATCGCCGAAATCCGCCGCACCGGCTATTCCGAAGCCAGCAATGAATCTCTGCCGGGAGTGGGCTCACTGGGTTTCGCGCTCACCCGTCGCGACACCAATGAAACGATCGGGGTCGCCTTATCCTATCCGAGCCATCTGACCTCGACCGAGGAGCGCGCGAAGCTCTGGCAAGCCCTGCGCGCAATGGCGGTCGACCTCGGCCGGCTTTTCGATGATCCGATATGGGTCGCGCTGGACGACGGAGCACCAGGACACAAGGCCGCGGCACGATGAGCACGGTCCGCACCGGTATCACGCCCATGGCCTGGCTGATCGCACCGAGCGCTCTTCTGTTTGCCCTGTTCTTCTTCCTGCCGATGGGCCTGATGGCCTTGATCAGCCTGCTCACCGGCAACCCGGTCGTGCAATCGAATGTCGCCTTCACGACCAAATACTACCAAAGGATTCTCGGCGACCGCTATTATTTCGAGGTGATCTGGACCACGCTTCGGATTGGTCTGCTCACTACGCTGGCAGCGTTACTGATCGGCTACCCGCTGGCCCATTGGATGGCGCGCATCTGCGGTCGCACAGCCTATGCCGTGCTGATGATGGCCGTACTGACGCCAATGCTGACGGGCATTGTCGTCCGCACCTTTGCCTGGATGGCCCTGTTGTCGGACAAGGGCGCGATCAATCAGACCCTCACCGGCCTCGGCCTGATCTCGAAGCCCCTGCCGCTGATGTATAACGAGTTCAGCATCGTGCTGGGCCTAACGCATATCTACGTGCCCTACATGGTTCTGACCCTGGTCGGCGTCATCGCCAGGATCGACGAGCGGCTGGAACATGCGGCACAGAATCTCGGCGCCTCGCCGCTCCGGGCTTTCCTTGAAGTGACGCTGCCCCTGAGCCTGCCCGGCATCCTGGCCGGTTCGCTCCTGGTCTTCGCGCTGGCGATCAGCGCCTATGTCACCCCGATCCTGATGGGTGGCTTCCAGATCATGACGCTGCCGATGCTGATCTATCAGCAGATCTCCTCGAGCTTCAATGTCGGCTTTGCCGCGGCGCTCGGCATGGTGCTGCTGACGATCTCGCTGGTGCTGGTCATCGCCTATAACCGCATCCTCGGGCTGGTCTCCGGCCAGCGCGATCTGCAGTGAGGCCGCCGATGACCGCCGCGCCGTTCACTGCCCGCCTTGGCCGCTTCTGCTACCTGGCCTTCAATGTCGTGGTGGTGGTATTCCTGCTGGCGCCCATCGCCATCGTCTTCGTGTTCGCCCTCAATCCGACCCCCTATATCCAGTTTCCGCCGGTTGGCGTTTCGTTGCGCTGGTTCGAGAAGTTCTTCGCCTCGCGCGATTTCATGAACGCCCTGCGGTTGAGCCTTGAGGTCGCCGTGATGACGACCATCGCGGCGACCCTGTTCGGCGGCAGCGCCGCGCTCGCTTTGGCACGCGGCGGCCTGCCCGGTCCGCGCGTCATCACCGCCATCATGCTGTCTCCGCTGATGCTGCCGGCAATCCTCACCGGTCTTGCCCTGTTCCAATCCTATGTCCTGCTCGATGTCGGCCGGCCGCTCTGGGGGCTGGTGCTCGGCCATACCCTGGTGTCGGTTCCCTATGTGGTACGCACGACGCTGGCGGTCCTGCAAAATTTCGATACCCGCCTGGAAGAAGCCGCGCGCAACCTCGGCGCAAGCCCGTTGCGGACCTATTTCGAGGTGACGCTGCCGCTGACCAAGCCCGGCGTCATGGCGGGAGCCGTATTCGCCTTCATCGTCTCCTTCGACCAGTTTCCGGTATCGCTCTTCCTGGTTTCCCCGGGCCGCGAAACGCTGCCGATCACCTTGTTCAACTATCTGAAGTTCGATCTGGACGGAACGATCGGCGCCGCCTCGGTGGTCTCGATCCTGCTCGCCATGCTGGTCGTCTTCGGGCTCGATCGCACGGTCGGGCTCAGGTCCTATGCAAAGCTATGATTGTCATTCCCCGAGAGAGAATCATCCCATGACCATGACCCGCCTGCCGATGAACCGCCGTCGCTTCCTCACCTCCAGCGCCGCCGCCGGCATCGGCGTGATCGCCGCGCCCCACATCGCCCGCGCCGATGCCGCGACGCTGCGCATCACCGGATGGGGCGGCAAATGGGGACAAACCATGTCGAACGAGCTGATCCCCGCCTTCGAGAAGGAATTCAAGTGCAAGGTGGAGACGGACTCGGCCTTTCCATACCTGCCCAAGCTGCAGGCGAGCTCGCGCTCAGCGCCGGTCTATGACGTGCTGCACACCAATTCCAACGAGCAATGGGCCGCTCTGGAGATGGGAATCGTCGAAGCCCGGATCGACGCGAGGCAGGTCCCGAACATCGCCGACGTCTATCCCTACGCCGTCAGCGACAAGATGGTCGGCGTCTGCATCTTCACCAGCGCCATTGGGCTCGGCATGCGCACCGACAAGGATTATGGCAAGGTCTCGTCCTGGAAGGACCTCTGGGATCGGGCCTATGACGGCGTGCGCGGCGGCTACGTCATTCCGGTGAACAGCCTCGGCCAGGCTTTCCTGATGATGAGCGGCGCGCTCTTCGGCAAGGGCATGACCGATCTCGACGCCGCCTATGCGGCGATGGAAAAGCTGAAGCCGATCAAGCTCGTCGACTTCACCGGGACGATGGAAAAGATGATCCTTTCGGGCGAAGTCGGCGTCGCGGTGATCCATGATTCCGGTATCCTGCGCTACGACGGCCAGAACCAGCCGACCACTTTCGTCGCGCCGTCCGAGGGCGTTCTCTCGCTTGAACAGGTCCTCACGCTCACACCGGGCACCAAGGTTCGCGAACTCGCCAACGCCTACGTGAACTACATGCTGAGCCCGGGCGTGCAGAAGACGCTGGCTGAATCGGTCTGGTATTCACCTGCCAACAGCAAGGTGAAGCTCGACGACAAGTACAACGAGAAGCTTTTGACCACGCCGGAGAAGGTGGCCACGCTGATCCAGCCCGACTGGAAATGGTACAACGCGCGCAAGGACGAGATCGATTCCCGCGTCAACCGCATCTTCCGCGCATGAGCGCTCGTATCGACATTGTCGCCGTCACCAAGACCTATGA
>Ga0307509_10001501_pt1 | contig 39299 bp, 40 predicted proteins | sample 10_EM_MG_FD_202245 | JGI IMG/M metagenome (GOLD analysis project Ga0307509, IMG submission 202245) | Populus trichocarpa ectomycorrhiza microbial communities from riparian zone in the Pacific Northwest, United States - 10_EM | ecosystem: Host-associated > Plants > Roots > Unclassified | place...
CACATCGTTATCATCACATACCGGAACCACCACCTACGTGCTTTTCTCCGTGCTTCGCGCCGTTACCTACGCTACCCCAGTTATCATTGGGTTGTGAGCGAGCTGCCATCAGAGTGTCGCTATCAGGGTGGAACCGTGGATGATGGAGGAACGAACGTCTGGATGCCTACCCTCTCTCTAGCTAAGGACAGGCTAGGAGATATATCTCTCCGTCAAACTAACAACAACCTAACACTCCCGAAACACAACAAACTCTCTAAAGAAACACACGCAATCTAGAACTATCCTGATCTCCCTTCATCCACCATGCCCCCGAAGCCTGTGCCCTCCCTGTGCACCAACTCCCGTATGCCTAGTGACGTAGGGTATGAAAGAAACAATGAAACCAAATATGATACTGTACCCTATATCTCATACACTATGACATCAAAAAAATAATGAAAGAAAATATCCTATGCCGAGCGGCATAAGATGTGAGAACAACCCACGACAAAGCGCCTAACCACCAGAAGCCACGATGCGACATGCCCTATAACCATATCTCTCCTGACCGCATATCCGCTAGAATGCATATCCGCCTAACCGCCCAGCCGGATGCCCTATAGGCAATCCAACACCGTTAACCAAGCGGTTTTTAAGAAATTGTACAGCACGAGCTACCTATCTTCCACCGAGGGTTGGTTTTACTTATAGGGTTGGGAAGTTGGTTCCAATCGGATCGGCATCACCGGGCGGGAGTACCCCAATAGTAGTCGGGGCATAGATAGAGTATGATCGCAGCTCACCAGCCTATCTGCACCGTCCTTGGACCTCCATTCTCTGATAGTATTAAGCTAGGGCGGGCACAGGTATCCCAGGCCAATTAATCTAGCTGATATGACTTGGGTGCTCAACTTTATATATATTGGAGTCTTTGTATCGAGGGTGCTCCACCAAGTAGTCGCCGAGGGACACCTTCAACGGCTAGCACTCCAGAAGGTGAAGTTTTAGAGAAAATATTGTGGGAAGCATCGTTATATCCCCTCAAAGGGGGTGGGGCCCATTAAAATGGGCAGCCGCGTGTATTCTCCTCTTCACGCACGATCATCCAAGTGGCAAATTGGCGGTATCAACTATATAGATAGGATAGAGTAGCTGGCTTAGGTATTATATCTATCTGCCATCTTGAGTGGTATAACGACCACTCTATGGCATAGAGTTCCTTGTATTGCTCTATAGTTTCCTTCGGGGGGCGATACCTCTAGGCCGAGATGTTGGTGACTCGCTTAAACCAAAAAGTTAACAGGGATCACAGCTTCTAAAGGCTATCTCCGGGGAAGACAGATGCTAATTTTTGGTGCCTTTTCTCTGGCGTTCCATGTAAGGAGCCCACTAGAGTTGCTCTTCAGTAGCCGCAGCCTTAGACACTAGGAGGCCAGTACCAACCGGCATCCATATTGCAGTATCAGATGTGGCTCCTTGACGACTGTGCTTAGCTTATCTGTTGCTTGGGAAACTCTTTGCCCCGTCATGCGCACCCCACATATTGAGTAGTAGTAATAGCCAAATGGGTTTTCAAAGTTTCCCCTGACCCCCAAGTGGACTGCCAGAACCCCGTCAGCCCTACCAGCAAGCACGAGTTATTTAGACAAACCCCTACTGCACCTACGTTAAGCATACGGGTTTTCAGCGTGGTGCTTGTGACCCTTCCTAATGGTGTCGCAATTCCAATTAACCTGAGCACACTAGGCATGCAAAAAATATAGAATTTTTCTGCAGCTCCCTCTCTGCTACAGTATCAGGTGTTGAAAAGGAATCTTTAGAATGACCCCGAGTTGGCCAATCACTCGCATGCTCTGCCAGAGCAAAACATGGTTGGACAATGGCCCCAAACTCTGCCCAAATATCCACCTGATACAACTTCAGTGAGACCAGATGACTAGCAGTTATCTGCAATCCACTCCCGGCATCGGAAATTTCTTGTTTCACCCCTTCGTTGTAAGAGCGCATTGCTAACTTAGTGGTCTAAGTTACCATCCCCCCCCCTGGGTTTTAGAAACCATGGTCCATCCCCTGGATAAGGGCTTGCTGAGGTATCAAAATACAAAAACCAGACCCGGCCAGCACAGCATTACCCAGTCCAGGATGTAGTCGACCGGTAACCAAGTGCGACGAACAAACCCAGGACACGGGATTGTTCACAAAGGTAGTATCGTAGGGGAGGTTGGGTCGGAACTGGACTAAGCTCCCCCCAATTCCCCAACGCATTCTAACGAACCCAATACTGGTACTGCCAGAGGAGGACATATTACCCAGCGGATGTGTAGATACAAAAACAGAGACCGAGTAGTCAGTCATGGTGGCCTTGCTGCTACTGCGGTTCAAGAGTTCATTAATACACTCACTTAATGTGTTCGGCCATAGAACGATGAAAATTTCGCATCCCGTCCGCTCTGCGGTAAACAAGCATCGTATCGTCCGGTTAGTACTACAGTGGGTGACCATGTGGGAATCCCGGATGCTGAACTCTTTCGATATTTTTTGTGGAATTTTTTCTCAACCATGAGAGGGAACTTGTCTCGCTCGGGTTGTCATTTTTTTATCCTGACGCTGGGTAGGAAAAAAGTTGCCCGACATTCAGGAGGTGGTGAATTATCCAGCGACATCGGGAATACCGGACAGCATTACATTTCGGCACAAAACGAGAATCGCTGGGAAGAGGTCTAGGCATTTCCCATGTGGAGAAAAACTTGAGGATAACGAGTCTGGAGGGTTGAGGGGTAGGGACCTGGCGGACATGCCCAAAAACACAAAAACTGGAGGTTTTCAGGCTATCATATCATACCATTATCCAACCACCATAGCCTGAAACAGCACGGAATTTTTTTAAAAAGTAATCTGCTATAATAGAACCCACACAAAAAGGTGTGGGATTTTTCCCTTCAATTCTCTTGGAATAGTGAGGACTGGAATTTTATTTCCCCCAAGGCACCTGCCAAGACTAGGGTTTTTGTACGGGAAAGGTACATTGTAAAACAGATTGTGCCCAGTTCATGCACCCACAGCTCTCTAGAAACTCTAGATAAAAGCCTGAAATAAATATACATTATATCATACTTCAGACGGGTCAAGCTTTTTTTAAAACCCTCCAAAACTGAGTTTCAGGATGTCTGTGGAAATATAATGGCTTAAAAACCTGCAATTTTGGTGTGTTTTGTTTGGGCTCTGTCTGGTCACTTGAGGGCCTCTACTAGTAGGGAAAAGGAAAATTGAGTGACCATCAATGAAGCAAAACTACCGCAGTAAGGCTAGGGTGACGAGAAATGGTAGAGAGCACTTCCTTCTTACGAATTTCTAGAATTTGAATCTACCCACAGATCAAAGGAGACCCCCCCCTTCTTTCCATCGCCATGTCTTGCAATCTCAAACTACAGTATTCTCAGAGAAAACCCTAACTCAGAGCTCGCCTCGGTCCAGCAATCTCCAACAGTCCATTTACTTGTCCATCTGCCGATTCTCCTGACCAACAGGGGCCAGATTTGGATCACCCTGCCTTGTCATTTACCTTGAGATCGCACGGCCGTAGCTCAGGTGTACCCCCTTTTTTTGTTCAAGAATCATAGGCAGACCTCTGTGGGTACTGCTCCATCAGATAATACTGGTAGGCCCTCTCGAAGATCCAAGAGAGAATTTTTTTTAAGGTGCGGATGACTGAGGCACTACCCCACTTTCCAGGTGAGGAGTCTCGCAGTTGACTTCTGAGTCTCTATGAGGGCCCTTGTGCGGAACACTACGAGGGTGGTGGTCCTCTTGGCTAACTGTGTTTGTGGAAGAAAGAAAGGGAAAAAATGGCAAGAGAGAAAGCTTTTTCAATGTAGATCTAAGTCTTAGTCCTCAAATGGGAAATGAAAAAGAAATATATGAGTGACCTTTGATGATGAAGGGAGGTTTAGTGGGATATATATGGCATCATAGGTAGGTTGGAGTACGTTAGATCCGCAGGGCCCAGGAAACAGAACTATGATAGTATGATATGGTATTATGATATTTATAGATCAGGGAAGAACCCTTCCCCTTTTCCATTCTATTCAGGCGCCACCTGACTGCAAAGGATTTTCGCAGGGGGGTGCCGGTTTGGAGAGCAAGCTACATCCCTTGAATCTCCTATACTCTGCTGATTTCGCTGCCTGCCTACAAGCAATTTTATTTTCCTCCGGAATTGATTCTTCGAGATGATGTCTATGGCCTCGATGCGTGCCGTGTTCGGAAGATAGGGTACAGTATATTGCTTAAGTTAAGCTGCGGAGTGAGTCATTCACTAGTTTACCCATAAGCTATGTACCACACTAGACCACACAACCCTCAAAAAACATTTCCCCCACCTCCGTGAACCTCTTGAAAATGCGAGTCCGCATCCGATTAAATGATGGAGGTTGGATGGCTACTGGTGCCCAATATTTTCAATCGTGATGTGTGGGATCATTATGTAATTGAATTGTCCCTTCTCAACAACTCTTTTTTAAGGGTTCACGATCCCGGAGACGTCAACACAAAGAAATTGATAGGATGTAGAAAGGAAGGAGTAACAAGGCTTTACCGGTCGAAAGCTAGCTTGAGCGGGGGGGTGGGGAGTTCGACACTAGGATAAGCTAAAATGGATCCTGCCATCCACGGGGGTTCATAACCATGTGGGATCTAGTAATGATGAGGGATCGCTTTCCATATTGGAGGAAAGTATACGGCAGGTTCCTAGAATCGAGCTAAGGGCACGTCAGATGAGACTAGTTCTGCCATCCTTGTCTTATTTTCTTCCCCTGATATCAACGGATAAATGTCGGCTTGTCGGTGAGCTGAGAAATCTCTCGTGGGAACATTGGAGAAGCGGGGGGAGAGCGGATTTCCTCCCTAGTTAGGTGTGCTATCATACTGGGTTGGCGCTGCTTATGGAATCACCCCATCTCATTTGCTGATTACCAATATGGGGGATGTTATTACTGGGCGTGCGGGTTTAGGTAGTTGTTTCACATCCATTGCTGGCCGGGATAGGATAGCGGTGATATGTTTTCCTTGTATGATATCATACCGGTTGTCATTGGGCACCCGGCTTGTTTCGTTTATTGTTTTGTGCTTTGCCGTTGGGCACAGGGCGTTCGGTTTGGAAGCTGGCATTCGCTATAGCTATAGAGTGAGTGGGATGATAGCGGGTAAGGAAAGCTCGTTTGCTTTCCTAGTGCTCCCCTCGGCTCCTGTCGTTACGGGAATACTTCTTTGCATTCCGGTCCCCGTAGGGCTTCTTTTGGTTTCCAGTGATGTTAGTTGCTTAGGATATACACATATCTCTTCCCCGTCTTTACCTATTATCCCTATCGAACGCTCGATTTACCACTCTCTCACGCTCAATTGTGCTTTACCACAATCATCTCACTCTCACCACTTGATCTTTTAGCCCCGCTCTATATTGTCCGGCTCCCTCTAACACCCCTATTTTTAGAGTTGGGAATTCTGGTATCAAGTATCCCAGCTGCCAGTGTCGTGGCCAATCTTATAACCCTCGCTGACCACGAGGCCAACCTGCCCACGAGATCGGGAGCCTCAGAGAGCCTCACTGTCAATTTCCGACTCTCTGTTAGGATCGCTGCGCCGAACACTGGCAACCTCCTACCACATCTCGCCAGATCATAGAGTGGATAAATTGAGTGAGGGCAATAGCTTCCGCTGCAGGTATTATAGCTCTATTTTCAGGGTTACAGATAATTTTCGCTTACAGGTGCCTACAATATACGCTTACCCATTAAACTGGGATTGGTACGGAAATCACGTGCTGGGGGCGTCTGTGGTATGATAGGTCTATGGCATCGTAGCTGACAAATGATGAACGAAACACTTCACAAGTGCAAAAAAGACCTGCATTATTCACCTGCGAGAGCAAACGAGATAGCCGGCGCAGTTCACGGGATCTAGCTCAGGCAGCTATTGGGACAGAAAGGGGGGAAATATAAAAAATAAAAAATAAGAGAAATATGAAAGTTCTGTGAATTTCAAAATTGTGGTCCACGAGTGACCCCTGCAAGGTTACTACCGGTATTTCTTGATCCGGGCTGTGGTGGGGCAATTGGTGGATGTCTAGGTTATTGCGGTATCTCCATAATAACGCTCTTTTAAACTGGCTTAACGGTTGCCTCAGGTCCGCCCTTAGCAGTAACTACTAGTACAAGCAATGCGACTCGCGTAGTAGAACAACGTGTGCATCAAAAATTGTTGGATCCCTACTCCCATTTCCAAGATGTACTGTACCAGTACTCCAATATGTCCCCCCAGCTTACAAAGATCCCCAGTACAGCCCCACCCCCGCCGCGATACTGCCCGAACAGTACCCGCTTGTAATCCTTGGCAAATCAAGCACTTCCCAAGCACTAGATCCGCAAACCGCCTCTTCCTAGACTTTCCTTGATCCGTACACTTTGCCTCTTCTACTAGTTCTTCCCACCGCCGTATGACCCAGAAAAGCTGATTGCTGGTATCAAGCCTATCCCGCACCCCCCCACTCTAGTAGCCCACCCCTCCTCCCTAAGGTCATCCTCTATTGACCCTGCCATCTTGAGGTACTCCTTGGACTAGCCCATCAACCCATTCACAATCCCGGCATCCAATGAGGACACTGTTGCCCAACAGTGAGATATAATATTTAGATATAGCATACCTTCCTCACCGCAGACACCTCTCACTATTAGCGTTCCCGATAGCAGTTTAGTGTGATCGTCATCCTCTCCGACCGGTCATCGCCACTCATTTCGTGAAAGCAGAAAACAGACCCTTCCGAATTGACAAACTGCGGTTCTCTCGCACCAGCCCAATCCGAAGTCCGCATGGAGAACAAATTTCCGCTCCCCGGACGGGAGGGATGCCATGGTCCTCCAGGGTGCTCAAAACTACAATTCACTGCCGTCTGTCCGGAATATCGCATGGAGGACTAATTCCTTCCTTCCCCGTGGTGTAATGCACGCCAACGACACTCTTTTGGATGAACGATTTCGAAAACGTACGTTATAACGAATGTATTCTCCATCTTTCATTAGCCACTAAAGCTTAAAATGCCTCGTGTGAGTCATAAGGGTCTAATGCTTGCATAGGCTGAGGCCAGTCTGCTGTCCTTACGAGCTCCCTACTAATGGATGAGAGAGTTTGTATTTATGAGGGCACAAGCACTGCTCAGCGGTGCCCCCTCACCCTTGCTTCACGGACACCCGACTCCCCTTTAAACTGGGTATGATTCTGGGGCGAGACTGAATGCTAGATACCAGCTTCCATTAGGGGGCAGAAGGGTTCCGAGACCAGGTGTGAGGCAGGGGTCAGTACTAGACCCTAGGAGGTTTAAGGCTCAGAGAGAATTCAATATAATATCACAAACCATAGTGGATCAACGGCAACCCGGTGCCGCACCCCCTTCCCTCATCCCCGGTATCTCAAGCATTCCGGTAGAGCAGTTTGTATCCACACGCCTTTCTCCACTTTCTATTGTCTCAAGTCTAGTGGTTGGGTTAGGGTTTTCCCTGTGACGGCATTGGCAAGGAAAAATAGAAGAGACCTCAGCGCTCATTAACCCTCGGTAAACAGTAAAGAAGAGCGAATCCCGATGCTCTAAGTAAAAACTAATGCTTGCTTCGTGCAGGGGAACCCCCTTCTTCTTTATAGTCCCCTCTTCCCGAGGATTCTCAAAACTTCCTTTCTGTCGCAATCCTCTACAGGAATGTTCAAGATTTTACTTAAAGATTAGGAACGTGATTGCGCTTCTAAGAGGGGCTGCGGCACTTGATTGCTTGATTGCTGGTTAACTAGTCACTTGGAGTTTTCTCGCCCGGGCAGTTCTTAGGGATCTGGTTGGTCTGGGACCGCATTTGCCCATATTCAGAGTCCATTTCGCTGCCCCACTATCTGAAGAGCTCTCTCACCCATATTCTAGAATCTAACTTATCCAATGATAGAATGCCTTCGCTCGTGAGGTAAGACATCCCTAGGGCCAAGATCAGAGAAAAACTTGCTGCCCTTCCCATGCCAGGGGCAAAGTAATTTTCTCCGCACAAACAAAAGACCTCCGCTCGAGCGCTCACGGGGTGTGCACATTCAAGACCGCTATTCTTATACTTCGAGTGCTGCACTAGTACAATACGCGCAACAAGAAACTAAGCTAATTTGGGCACACAGCAGGAAATTTCTCAATATCTCTCTCTTGTGGTGGCCAGCGGCCAAACTAATAGACTACACCATCGTATGGTTCCCCCAAGGATAGTGAAGAAATCAGGCTTGATGTCGGTACTGTATCTTTCCGGCTCACAACCACTCAGCCTACCGGTCATTACCAGTTCCGCTGCAAGGACAAGGCCATCGTTTCAGGCTCCGTCTCAAGTCGCTCCCAGCGCGTTCCCCCCCACCGCATCCAGCTTTGTACTGTGCTATAACCACCCGCCCGCCACTTCTTCTTGCGGCAATTTCTTCCTCATGGATCACTCACTCTCGCGCTCCTCCGGGGGTCTGAATCCCGCACCTGTGGCCCTAGCGGATACTGGCCGCCAGTAGGCCACCCCAATCCAAGTGCAATTGAGCTGTCTGGGTAAAATGTTTCTGCTCCACTTTTACTTATATCATACCCCAGTGGTCCCAGCTCCCAACAGGCCAAGCAGTGCCTTAACACATCCCATCCATGATTGCGTCATATTGCCTATGCTAAGCCGCCAACCTGCGCAGATGGCTATATATATATTGCGATGTTGCCAATCCATGACACGACAAGCCTGTTTTTGATGTTTTATGCACACTCCCGACCCAGAACCCGAAGTATGCAAACGAACACTTTCTGCCCCGCGGAAAAAGCTGTGCAAAACCCATCAAACAATAACTCACGATGATCCTGAGTTTCAAGATCGATATACGCATTCATGAAGTGTTTGCAATATCAATAATAAAAGATACATACAGCACCAAAGTGTAACTTACTATAATCTGCGAATAGCCCCCCAAAACAACCAATCAAAATCCCCCACCTCTACCCAGTAACCCCCCCAACAACAACACGCACGTGGGTAGCCACTACATAGCACATTTACCCCCCCTTCACTCCTCACTCACTCGCAACCTCCTCCGGCGGGGTACCGCGTCCCCGACCGGACCATCTTCCTGCAAGCGCACTAATTTACCACCCGTACTCGAGTACCATGCAGTGCAGTTCCAGTAAGTATAATCTGGTACCATAGAATACAATACAATACAATACAATGTAAACACCACCCATCACCTGCCCCCCCCTACTCTACATACGGCAACATTTCGGCCAACCCCATCGCACCCAAACCCACCGCACACCCCATTCTCGAGTACACCCTTCGCCTCACTGGTGCTTGCGCCGCCAGGGTGCGCTCCATTCAGGTACGGTACGACACCAACCCCGACACGCTGTGTAACCATGAGCGCATTAAACTTGCCGTGCATCCCCGGAACCCGCACAGACGGATCTACAAGAAGGAAAAGCGCGGGGTCGGCCAAACCTTTTTGTTGGGAGGGGTGGAAGGAAGAATGAAAGAAAAGAAAAGAAAAAAAGGAAGTGAAGTGAAGTGGGAAGTGGGAGTGAACAGGGTAAGTTTATTCTCCGATGCGTTGTGCAGTTGTTTTTTTTGGAGGTGGGTCGGAAAAGTAGGAATTGTGGTGCGTGTTGGGTGGTTTTAGTTGGATTGTAAATTTACTGTAAGTTGTGACAAGTTAGCTCGGAGGAAAAATTGGTTGCGGGGTGAGGGATTACGATACTTGGAATAGGTCACTGCTACTTATCATTCGGTGTTGGTACTCGTAATGTCCAAGGGGGGGATTTTCTGATTTTTTCTGATCCCTTTTTAAAAAAGGACTGCTACTGCATACTAGTGAAATTTGGGCCCCTTGCTTGGATCTGCAATATGTTAATAGTTCTTTTTAAAGACGCTTCGACATTGCGAGTATTGTACCCCGTGCTCCTTATCCCCAGCTCAAGACCATTACTAAGCGCTCCTTTATGATACCCAGTCTACTCGAGTACTTTCCTTCCCACACCTACCGTACCCTCTCTCCCCTCTCACCCCCACCCGGTACTCTATCCGCAAACCCTACCAACTAGCAAGAAAAAGCAACCCAGACACACCCGTCATCACAACCTCTCAATCGCTACCAAACATTCCCTCCCTCCCTCTCCCCATTGTAACACCAGCAACCCCGCATTCGGACAAAACTGATATGAGATTGAAAAAAAGAAAGACAAGAAAAAAAGAAAGAAAGAAGTGGGAAAGAAGGTGAAAAAAGTGGGAGGCAAGTTCGGTAGGTTAGTTACCGGTCGGCCTTGGATCAGGGCAAACAGGCGGTGGGGCACAATGGCTCGGTCAGTGCAATCTGCTGTTTGTGGTTTGCGCAATACCGGTCGAAAGCGCGGTGTGAGGAGAGAGATAGTTTTGGGGAATTTATATGATAATGAGGGATTGTTTCTACTGTACCTTGGGTGGTACCGTGCGTTACTGTCGGAGGTCATAGAGATGAATGACAGTACGGGGGTAGGTTTCCCTCATCACCGTGCTTCAAAAAAGAAGAGAAGCCTCCCGGCGATCCTGTCCCCCTTCCCGCTCCGAAGATCTTCTGTTGATATCGTATCTGTTCATCGGCTACCATGTCACAAGAGGCACGGCAAGTGCGCGGGGGCGGGCCTTAACATTTGGCAGAACAGCTCCCTGACCTACCATACCATAGCCTGGAGCTTCGATAGTTACAGCACCACTGGCAGGAAATCCCGGGAAGAGGAAAAACAATAATGTCACATTACACCATACTATATCGCATCCTATGAGGTAAATTTATTTTTGGGCTGAGAAGCATGACAAACAAGCTTTTCTTTCTTTCCTTCTTTCCTTCTCTCCCCGCTCTCTATCGCCCCCTCCAAAAAACTGGCGAACAGATGATAAGAAACATGAAAAAAAATGAAATGAAAAAGTAGGAGTGCCAGAGAAACTTTTGTCTTGCAAAGTTATAAAGAATGAGGGAGAGAACGCGCCCCGAATAATGGCGAGCTTGCAGAAAAGACAACATGAGAGGTAAAGGAAAAAACCACAAGGACCCCAGAAAAAGCAATGAGTAAAAGCAAGGACCTTTCCGTTTGCTGTATCCAGCTGCCCCCAACTTTTCAATCGAAACTGTGAGTGGAGTTAAATGCAGAAAGCCGAACGTAGCCCATGAAAAGAGGCCAGAAACGAGAAGGAAAAAGGAAGAAAACAAGGAGAAGAAAACAAGGGAAATCGTAGGAACGGGGGAAAAAAAAAAGAGAAAAGAGCAAATCCCACGGAAATGGGAATGGAAGAAATTAGCAGGAAACTAATTCTCCCCATCCATTTCACTGGCCGGCGTTGCAACGCCGCTGGCAATCCAAGATGCACCATTGGTCTTCTCCTCAATTGGCCAGACCTCCCGTGCGTACTCTTCCATCCCTCTCCAGCCGGGCCAAAGAGCTCGAGAAATCTTTGTCGCAGAGCCCTCCATCTCTGGCCTGAAGTAAGGGGCGCGCTGCTCACATAACACCTTCACGACCCCCTCCAATTGGTCCCGATACCCAGGTGGGATGGGAATACGGATTTCCAGAGGATGGGGCTGGTAGTTTACTGGTCTTCCCAGAGCTTTAGAGAAGGCGCTGCAAACTTGCAGTGGAGTGAGGACTTCAAAAGCAAGGGGAATTCTAAATAACGGTTCTAGTTAGTTACTACTAATATCCGTCGTAGGCTCGAGGGGAAGAAAGCGAAGAAAAAGAAAGCGTACCTCTGTCCGCCCCATTGACTCACTCCGTCCTTGAAAATCTGAATGACCGCTGCTCCAAGATCATGCTCCGTATCAATGAATGGGATAGGGTAATCCGTCGGAAAAGGCGCTTTCCATACAAAGCCCCCATCCGCTCTTGGGGTCAGCTGCCACAGCGGATAGGGTCTCGATGAGAAATTATTATGGTAACTGCCCACATAAACAAAGGTAGCCGGTAACTCTAGCTGGCGAATGTACTGCTCAACCGTAAATTTGGTGGCCCAGAGGGGTAACGGGTCCTGCGGAGGATCATGTGTCGAGTGGTCTGTCAGTGACGAGAATATGTAGTGTCGTATGCCGGCCTTGAGTGCTGCAAGAGCAAGTGACTTTCCAGTCGCAACCTCGTCGGTCCACGCGTACGGCGTAGTGTTGACAAAGGCATACTGTGCACCAACAAACAGCTTGTCCACGAATGCTTGATCGTCAAGGGAACCCTCTACCAATGTCACATTCGGGAGTATCCTGAGTTCCGCTGATAGTTGAAGATCTTTTTTCAGAGACCTCAGCTGCGCACGCACTTTGTAACCCACGGCGGAGGCCACCCGGACAACGCTAGAGGCTTGTCGACCAGTGGCGTTCACCACAACCAGTTCCCTCAATGGTGTGGCATTTGGTTCAGGCTGTTGACCTGGGTCTGTCATCGCACTGTCTATGACGTTGCGTGGGCCGGGATTTGCGGCTCTTGACATTCAACGGTGGTGGGTAAGGAAGGCTTGGTAAGAAGAAGGGACTCCCTCGTTGGTTGTGAGAAACAGTCCAACTAGAGCACAACTTCCAAAGGTGTGCCCAGCTGGTAACAAGCGCGAGAAGGCGTAAATAAAGGTTTGGTTGAGGATGGAAGGGATGGGCAAATAACCGGGGATGAGTGACCTGAATCAAAGAGAGAAGGCGGGGATGAGGGGTAAAAAAAGGAATGGGAAAAGAATTAGATCTAATAGAAAGCTTTTCAGGGAGGAAGCGGGCACTATCAGACTTTGCTCCGCTAAGCCTGTTGTAGCTATGGAGAGTGTTCGGTTTTGGTGATGATTTTAGTGGTTTTGGAAAGGATCTGGAGACGATAAGATCTAGGAACAAAGATTTTTTTGTTTGGGGACGAAATGGCCCAATCTTAGTTTCCGGAATTTGGATTAATTGTGCTCGTATCTTGGTATGATTTGCAGTTGATAGGAAGGTTGATACGAGTTCTTTGTGCCAGTGAGTGAAGGTTTCTAAAGCGGAGGAAAATCAGTATCTGTTCTTTTGGTATCTCTCCGTTCCCCCTCCAGCCTTTATTTCCACCTTCCTGTTATACTCCCTCGCCCGGCTGGCCAGAATAACAGTAGCTCTTACCTTTCTCACCCTCGAACTTACATTAATATTGGATTCTCCCCCGACCTCTTGGTTCTCAGCAATGAATGGCCCGACCTGGGTTTTCCTCGTTGTCGAGAAGGGATCAAGTCAATTGATCACTAGGACGGTCTTTGATAACGTTATTCTTCTTCTTTCAGCCTCTTTCTCCCTCCTCTTCCCTTTCTCACGCTCCCTCTTGCCCCAGTTAATATACCCTTCCCTCACTCCCCTGCGGAGATTGGGGCAACTGCTCTGCTGCTCCAGGAACCGCATTGAACTTACTCACGATGATGCACTGGGAATGAAATGACGTGTGAGCCCCATGCCATTCACACCGCCGACAATAACATCGAATCCTACGCCGGCAAGTCAGAATCGCTGGCTCGGGATATTTCATAAGCTCCCCAATTATCACGCCGGGACTTGAACTACGCCAAATAAAAATAATCATCGAGAATTGAGATGTCTGCTATTCTGCGATCCCTTCATGACACGGAGGAGCACCTCCCCACCTGTCTCTGCATTTCTAGCAGCTCAATCTCACTTCACCTCATTCCAGTCTAAAAAGGCTTCAGGCACAGAGCAGAGTGAATGGGGTAACAGCAGGGGGGGAAGTGGGAGATCGGTTGGTGTGCGGTCAACCCAACCCACAACCGGTGCATTTCCATTGCCCACCATATCATCGTGGTTCGCGTGTACTCAGTAGTTGAGAAATGGATTACTACTTTGGTGGCAGAGAGAAAAGGAAAAAAGTATGAAAAAAAGAAAAGAAAGTGGAAGTGAAAATGAGAATGAGAATGGAAAAAAGAAAGAAAACAAAAGCCATCGAAGGAGGAAAAAAAAAAGCAAAACATCGGCAACCTAACCACGACTACGAGACACACCACAGAGCCCACGTTCAGGTACTCGAGCACCCAAGCCCCTTGCTCTCGGGGGCGAAGGAACTAAGAAAGATTTCTCTCCATTGGAGTGGGAAAGTTTACGTAATTCTCTTCTCCCCCCCCCTTCGGGTCACCAGACTTGGAAGGGCTTGATTTAGGTGAGGATGGAAGTGGAAAGAAAGGTGGAAAGAAGATGAAAAAGCAACAAATGGAATGGGTAGACAACAGGCAGTGGGAAAGAAGAAGAGAAAAGAAAAAAGAAAAAAGCCGTTAGGTGCATTAGCTGGTAGAGTACAAGTACGGAAGGAACATCTTGTCTCGGAAATCATAAACCATCTTGGCGTGTTCTAAGGTCCTGACTCTTGGAGGATGGTTGGTGAAGGGCGGGGCGAAAGGGATGGCAATTGGCAATTGGGCACACATGGCACAGTGGCACTTGTATCATCTCTCCAAGCTTTTTTTCTGCTGTGCGGTACTCGAGCATACTCGAGTAATATCATAGTACTTTTTTCCGCATCTTCCTTGCCTGTTGAGCTGAGTGTTACATCCTACACCCCCCTGCGTGTCAGTTGCTATTTTGCCCGCATACACAATACTCGAGTAGAAGATGCCACAGGAAAGCTCGGAAGATTCTACCGACGAAAAGAAAAGAAAGAAGAAAAAAAAAGAAAACAAAAACAAGAGAATGCAGCCTTCTCGCTGTGACACAATGTACGGGTAAGGTGCTCGATACTGATATAGTTCTTTGTCATTTAATGCAAAGGAAGTGCCTTCGGATCTGTGGTAGACTTTTATTATTGCTTTATACTAGAGTACGGGTATGCTGTACTCGAGTATCATACTGTAGACTACCGTACTTGTGAAAGCGCGAATATCATACCACAATAGCACTTCCGGTAGCCGTTCAAGCCATTCGTCAAAATTTGTGAGAAAAAGGAATAAGAAAAATCAACCTCACAAGGACCGTGCACACTAAAGCCCCAACCGAACATCAATCACACGCAATAATTATAGTACAGGTAACCACCCACCAAGGAACTAAAGAGCTTTGCTTTGCCTCGAATCCCTCTCTTATCGTGGAGCTGGACCGACTGTATTTTGCTTGTATCCCTACTCTCCGCGGAGAAAACCCCAATATAATTTATATAAAGAGAGGGCAGAAAGGTGTAAGGTCGGGGTTGCACAGTCCGGATCTGTATTAACGTCAATACCAGTAAATAGAATAAAATTTAGTTGACTACCTTTATTATATTGCCATGGGATAACCTTTTTTCAAAAATATGATACGTGGGACCTGGCTCTTCCAGAGAATCGCCCCATGTGCTGTGAATAAACAAAAAGAGAGGTATTCTGTTGGCTACGGAGAGATCGTGAATCGCCATGCTGGAAAACTTGTTCCTCCGACGATCCATCCAAAACTATCAAACATCCACCCGTGCCCAACAATCCCTTGCTGTCATCACTAGAGCGCTTCTATCAGGTTTCGAAATCTTTGATCTTCTTCTTTCGGTTTCGATCACGATTCACGGAAGATTTTCAAACCATGTGGCCAATTTGCCCCAACCTTCTCTTCACCTATTTCTCTCACTCGTCAAGCGAACTTTTAATTTTGTTGTTATCCTCTAAAAAAATCCCAGATTATGAAAACCTATCTATCTATATTTTTCAGAAAAGAAAAAAAAAAAGAAAATATAAACCGAAGCAAGGAAAAGGAAAAAGTGCCATCATTTGGTTCGGTATACGCACCTTGATGGCGCCTTCTCACCGGCTGCCCTTGTCATCAACAGCGGGGTAAGGTGCATGCTACCGGGTATAATACCTGGTTTATCCGTCAGATCATTCGTTTGGAGTATTGGGCTGCCTGCGCAGTCGGCATTTCCGACCGCTAAGGTTCAGAATGCACAAGGATTGCGGGAGGAAGAGTAGAAAAAGTAACAATGAGGAAGGGTGGGGAAGGAAGATACCGATACCGAGGGATAAGAACTTATTAGGGGCCGAACAAAAAAAAATGCGGAAAATTACCAAAAAAAGGAATAAGGACTATGGTTTTCTGAGGAGTAATGTTATACCTTATTAGGCACCTGCAAGCTCCCAGCATCTTTGTTTGGTAGTTTTAGTAAATTCATCAGATCTACTATCTTGGCCCCATTTTAGGGCTTTGAGCTTTAATCTAGCATGTTCCACCTCTTCGGTGTGTAAGTGCGCTCCACTGTCTCTTAGTAACGAAACGTTAACTTCGATACTAGCATCGGCCGCCAGAAATAGGGGTGTTCTGCCGTCTCCGTTACGCAAATGAACCGAAGCTCCTTGAGAGAGAAAGTCACGGAGTATGTCGATATTGCGGCACGTGGCGGCCAAATGCTAGTTGAACGCTGTTCGTTAGAAAGGGCGTGAAGAACAAGGCGGGGTATAGGGCTGGGCATATAACGATAACAGCATCCTTCCCAGGTCGGAGGCGCGGGAGACAGTGACAGTAAAGATAGAGTTATGGAATAATGGACTGGAGGGCGAAAGTGATATAGATCGTGAAAATATCGTCGTAAAAAAACATGGGAGGAAATGGATAGCGTCAAGAGACAACATCGGATTAAAAGAGGGGGAGGAGGGGAAGGGGGGAGGAGAAAGTGACGGCGTGGTAAAGGAAGCGATACTAACCAGCGGCGTGTTCCCCGAGTAGTCAAACTCATTCAGCAAAAACTCGTTTGATTCCTTCAGCACGGATGAAATGCTCTTTTGGTCCCCTTTCTTTATAGCATAAGCCAAAGCGGTCAATCGCGAGAGCTTTGGTGGTAGCAACGAGTTCGGATGTGAAAAGCTAGTCGTGGCTTGCTCTGTTAACTCGCCTCGTAAGGACAAGGACATCTGTCGACGGATATCAGTAACGGTGAGTTCGGGTTTCGCTAAAAGGCAGGAAAGCTTTGTGAGCGCAGCTAGAGTTTAAATATTTTACATGTTAACTCGATGGTCTTTTGCAATCCTCTTGAGTGGAGTACGGGATGACATCAATTAAGCATTCAAGGGAGGTGTTGGGAGACGAGGGGAAAAAAATAGCGATAGCGATAAAAGGATCTCTAGCCAAACAACCTGGAGGAATAATCTCAAGAATTGGCGGATGGGATAAGGCTAAGCTAAAAGCTTTGTGGTGGAGGCAAATGACCAGTGAATAATGAAGCGGTGGGGGAAAAGAAGAGAAAGGAGCGGGAACTACCTTCAGTGGTCATATCTAGCCCAAAAACAATGCCAGCTCTGGCTAATGCTGTGCCAGAAGCATATAGAGGACTAACACTTCCGGTTATGCCTATGGATTGGTTAGTCGCGTGATACAGGCCTCTGTGAGTCTCCAAATTCGTTGCCTACATTGGGTCACATTAACAATGACGATTCCATTATCAACTCCCTTCTTCAGCACCGCCATCAATCGTTCGTCTTCAGGCATGTTCCCCGCTCCAAAGGTTTCAAGGACTAATCCCTTCAGGTTTTCTAACGCCAGTATTCCTTCAATCATCTCGGGCAGGATACCAGGGAATATTCGCAAACAAGCGACGTGGGCTGTGGATAGACTTGTCTGTACGGAAAATGGCGCAAGGGTAGATGGACGGTTGACTAAATTCCAATTTATGTTTGTGGATATTCCAACCTTCCCAAGAGAGTTGAAATTTGGAGACGAAAAGGCACGGAAGTCGTGGGCATTGCTCTTGGTAGCTCTGAAATAAGTTAGAGCAAGGAGCAAAATCGAGTGGGATAAAGGAAAATATGAAATACCGATTTCCACGAAATAACTTATGGTTAAAGAAAAGGCAAACTTCGGGTACCATGTAATGGCCAGCAATAATGAGACTTCCGAGAAGATTGTCTGTAGCATCGTTATGGAGCTCCGCCATTGGTGCCTGTGATCCTCTTTGCAACAGAATAAGGGTGAGTGGTTAAGTTAAGCAGTGAGGAAATGGGCCTTACGTTAGGATAATCGATTTTCCTAAATTACTGATCATAAAGCTCAGGGCAGAGCTTGTGTAGGCCAGACTGTCGGTACCATGCAAGATAACAAACGCATCGAAGAGCTTATAATTGCCTATGACCAGTATTAGGGTGTTCGTGAAAAATTGGAATACCTGCGGCTTACGCTTTATGGATTTTGCAATCTCACCCCAACCTTTAGCGTTGATGCTCGAACTATCAAGGAGGGGATTGAATTCAAGAATTGCGTATCGAATGCGGCGGGCATGTTTGGAAGGAGGGGTACCTGCATCACATTTGTTAAGCTCGAGGTCTCCCAACATCCCGCACCACAGTGAGCTAAATTGTAAACTCACGCAAAGATTCGAGCATCACCTCTGTCTCGTCATTAGTCATGACAGGGAGATGTTTGGTGGGCGAACCATCATTGAAAGATGGCCTGGGTTTTAGATAGGTGTCAAGAAAACCAGTGGCCTATTCAGCTAAGTATTAGCTTTGTGTGACCGTCATGAATTCTCAGCCTCACATGCCCAGCCCAGCCCGTCGAGTGGCATGTGCTCCACAGGGTTCATGGAAGAGCACCAATTGTTCAAAGGAAGATCGTTTGCAAATTTCAAATTCGTGTTGCCAATGTCATGACGCGACGCCATCACCGGGAGTATTTCTGACTGGACGGCAAGAAAAAAAGGAAACATAAACTTACGGGAACGTAACCGTCTTTTCCCATACGCATACATATTGTCCCTCCTTTTAATGGACAGGGTAAAGTTAGCAGAAATCTTGTCTGGAAGGAAGGGGAAAAAAATAAATGCGGTAAGGGTGAGAATACCTGTCATGACTATCAAAACCCTGCTCTCCGCGACCGGATGACCATCATCATCTCCAGGGCCATCATAAGTAGGAAAGCTTGACTGAGTTGGTGAACCATGTTGAGGACTTCCGTACGAGGGCGTACTGCTAGTAGTTGAGCTACTGGGAGTCGAGTTGCACGGACTCGGTGTCAAGTGAAAAGTCATAGCTTCCTTATCTCGTTGCTGTTAGGTTTGGGTCTAGGTATGTAAGGGTCGGTGCTAACCCGGAAACTGACAGAGATTGGTAAAGAAAGGGGGAGGGGGGGGGTGGGTTATATAGATGCAGGGACGAGCTGAGGATTTCTTGCTCAAATCCGTGCTCGTGGGAGAAAAATCAAAAGCATTGTGAGTGGGTGGGGATCAAGAACTCGGCGAGAGAGATTCGCGGTGTTGAGGTTCGCTGGGTTAGGTCACGTATGTTCAAGGCGGAACAATGTCCAGATTACTCAGCCTACTTCATCTTTCCCGAAGGGAAGCCGTTGCCGAAATCTGGAGCTGTTAGACATCTACCGTAGATACCGGTAACTTACGCCAACAAGCATCTGATCACCATCACGAGTCCTCATCTCGGCAACTTGACAGATATTTCAGACCGGAAAATCGTCAAGTATGTTACATGGTACTCCTACCTAGGGTTCTCTACCTTCCCCCCCTTTCATTTATTCCGCGTTTCAATCCTTGGAAATTTGAATCATCACGGCGCATGCATTTTCGTGCGCTCTGACGAACAACTAACTGATCAGGACAGACAACTCGCCCTCGAAGCCGGTAAACTTGGGCCGGGCTAAATTCGGAAAATGTCGGAAATATATCGTCTAGCACACAACGATTGTCCTCGGCGAGGCCCTTTGTAACAGCCAGAACCCAAGTCATTGGAGATTTGGGCACTCCTTTGAGAGTTTTTTGCTTGCGACGGGGCAAACGATGGGGTAATCTATGGGGTAATATTTTTCCGGGGATGCTCTGCTGGGGTGATCTATGGTTGGATTAGCCATAACGTACATGGCTGCCCATCTCACTTTCCTTGGGCTCGGAGCGGAATGCGGTCTAACTTTCTTTGATACCCGCAAGGTTTGTCAGGCACGGAGCGGCTGAAAACTGATTTCTAGTCCTGAGCTCCTCCTCCTACGCGCAGCACTTGCACCCAGCTGTTGTACCCAAAGCGGCGGAATGGGGTGGCTTTCCCTATACCGGTAGTAGTAACGTACCAAGAAATACGCAACTTCGATAGAACACCTTGAGTGCCGGTATGGTACAGTCCTGTCTTGTACTAGCTTGGATCTTACTGGACACTTCTATAAAAGGCAATGCTGATTTGAGCGCATAGCAACACAAGCGGGATCCAGTCTTGTGCACAGTCGTGCTGATTTATGTGCCGTTTCGTTGGCGATGTGCCATTAGCCGTTCTTGAGAGCTACGATTAAATCGTGCATTATACAAGGGAGGGTTTGCCATTTGTTATGCGGTTCTTCGAAGAACCTACTGTTTCGCCGGTCAATTCTTGGTATTCCTAAAACGAGGATTTGAAGGGTTAGAATATGGACGCCTGGATGAAATAGGTTAGATGAACGGATTCAATCAGTTTTCCCAAAGCCTTCTCCAAGAAAGAAGCAGCCCAAAATCCACTTGGCAGGCATTTTCACCCGACTATAAGGCCATAACATTTTACTCGCAGAAAATACGCAACTATGCCCTGTTTTACACGGGCTAAAGCCAATTGTATATCAGAATCAGAGCCCCTCAAGCTAAGAGACCTGGTAAGCCAATTTTGAGACTGTGAGTAAGAATTCACAGGGTCGAGATATCACTAGTGCCAGGTGCCCTCCACGAGTGATAAGTTATGAAGTCCTCAATCCTTGGTTGTGTCAAATAGGGTTTAGAGACCAATTGATACTAGAATATACAAGCATACAAATATCACTGTATTAGATCAAATCTCGGGGGCGTCAACCCTGTGATCCGTCCGATAACTGCATCCTAACTGGCCTCAGGATCAATCACGGGCGAACTAGGGCTAGTGTCACCTCATCTAGTACCTTCGCATCTAACACTTCCTGCCTTAATGTCCGTGAATGTGCTTTCTGTTGCATGTTTTAAAAACAGGGTTCAGGCACACCGGATTCAGAGTTCGGATGCGGAGGTAGAGAAATCGATCGTATATAGTAGATATGAAAAGAATAATACAGAACAAAATAACTGACAACAGCGAAATTCGGAATAAGGAAGCAACAAACGACAGACAAAAGGCGATGGATACTATCAAGACAACAGCGGAGAATACTCCTCCTTTTATCTACGAAACTCCCTCCTAGTTCTCACGCTGCCTTCTTTCCCGCATTCCTCCTTCATGCAAATGAGCAAGAACCCGCTTGCCTATTCTAATCCGTCAAGTGGTGTGCGGTAGTGTAACATTGAAACTGTTAGCTGTTTGATATTCCGTGATAGTGCGACATGAGGCTAGCTCGTGGTGCAGCATCTGGGTTCTGGGTTGTGTCGAGCTTGTTGACAGTGCGACACAGAAGTGGGTAGTAGTTCGGAACTAGTGATGGTGAGACATAGGACCATTGAGTCCTGTAGGATTGTTGGCCGATAGATGTTGCTAGTCGCTAGTGGTGATTGATGTCGGTTTCCAATGATGATGAGCAGTCAGGTTAGCAGATTTTCAACAGCATGACTATACAAGTGCGGGTGCCGGAAACCTGGGGGCTTCTCCCCATTCTTCAGGCGATCATCGTTGGAAGGACTGACTATTCCCATAAAATAGGATAACTAGCACGCTACCGCCACTCAGGCAGTTCCTTCTGCCAGGGCCGCATGGTGGCTCTTCCCCCAAGAAGCGTGGGGGAATCTGCGACCACCTTTAACCGAATTTTGCCCAAAGCTTTCACAAGTTAGACTAGTTCCTGTGGAACGCGTTTGCAACATCCTTCTGGTAGTCGGGAACGTCCTGGGCCTCTGAACTAGTCGGAGAAGTACGTTGCGCCTTCCCAAGGTTTAACCTGGATAGTTCCACCTATGCTGGTTATGAACTGGCAGGCTGCATGAAATTGTCTGGGGGAACTTGGTGGCATTCTTGCTCTCATTGAGCAGGCATGGCCAACTTGGACTAGAATCACTCAAAGAGGGGATGCGCTGACGCCGCGAGCACTAAACTGGGCAAAGAGATTGCAGACAAACCGATTTCTCTCACAATGCGGGGGGTGGTGATCTGCGGTATATCGCTCTGCTCCAAAGGATAGCTGGACTAATCCTGGGTGGTTTGCTGTTATTCTCAACACCTAAGTCTGGAAATATGCGCGGTTGGTTAGGGATGGAGAAGTAGATGTTTAGCATGGGATTTCTGACGCTGGCGGTGTGCTGAATACCGAGATTCGCCCCAGCGGATTAACTAGGGTTGGTCGGGCCTTATGTGTTTAAAGTTCGTACCTTGGGCTCCAAGGCCGGCACTCTGCTAAAAAGAGTTTCGGGTTGGTATGCCGAGCGTATTGCTCTGAGAAATGATTGACGCCCAATTTGTTCCCGAAAGCGGCTGATGAACTATATATCCTCCAAAATTGTACAGGAATCTGACAGGCAGGAGCGAGTGTGGTACTGCAAGCTGTAACATCAATATTTGAAGCTTGTGCGACTCTCTCTTGGTATCCGGAGCTGGAAATCCTTTAATTTTTCGAAGTGGCTTTTAGCGGCTATCAATCTGAACATGTGGGCCGAATTGGGGGAATGCCTTTGTATAGAGCTCGACAGGGGGACTGTCTCTTTGTTCCGAAGAATGGCCTCTTTTGTATTGCCATAGCGGCAAAACAAATGCTCTGCACGATAGCTCTTGAGTTTTCCAATCGTAACATCAACTTTCACCCAACCTTGCCCAACGATGGTCTCCCCCGCGACCCGAATGAATCTAACCACCCAGAATGTTTTCGATAGTTTCGCCGGCCGATCGTGACATATCTTTGATGTCTTGACATCCCATATGGTGGCCACACACTTAGTAGGGTGGTCTAAGGTGCTAATACTGGTGACATTCCGCTCAAATCTTTCAAAATTCTGCTGAGTTAGATGGATTGGCAAAGGGAGCGACCTATCTGCGTTAGCTCGAGTAGGAATTTCTATCCACCTCTCTAGTAGCACGGCAATCTCTTCGAAAACTTTATACTCCTTGAGCTGCCAAGGTGCGGGCATCTTTACTGCAGAACTTTACAGAGCTCTTATTCCTCGATATCCTGGATGAAGGCTGAGCCTATGGCGAAGGCGATGGATGTTTTTCCTAAACTCGTTTCTGCCGGCCCCTAAACAAGACTAATTAATAGTGCTTGGGAGAGAAGGGGGGGTGCAAGGTTTTCTAGGAGGTTGGGAGTGACGATGCTTCATCCGCTGAACTAAACCGCACTCTAGGAATGCGCCACATGAAACGCCGAGACACTGCCGCAAGATATGAAAAAGCTTGAGTCTCCAGAGAATCTGGGTGGGATAGCCTAGGGGAAATGGTTAAAGCTTTATATCAGGAAGTTAACTCCAGAACCCTCCCAACTATGTCCACTTACCAAATTTTCATATCCCCATTCGATTCCTAAGACATCCATGATCCAAACACTGCGAATAGTGCCACCGCCGCCGCCGATTCCGTATGTCTAGCGTGCCCCAGTGGTACCAGGTACCCCAGCACACGCTTTTCCGCTTAGACACCGACAGGTGCTGCTGCTGCGGTGGTTACCACACCAATCCCCTCTCATCCCGCCGGGGTGGTTGCTTGGTGGATAAATAAGCATCCTGGAGTCCTTTCGGCGCTTATTGACGTGTAAAGGTAGTTATAATGAGTTTATATGGACGTTTTAGTACGGATCGGCGGGATGCCCACCTTCCTCCACTTTATCCATATCGGCAAGGACAAGGAATTGGCCTTGTGGTTTTTGTAGAATGAACCCTTCTCTAATAGATGGAGTGGGTAAACGGGACTACAGTGTCACTTCATATAAATTCCCTCTTTCTGGGTTAGGACGGGTTGGGAAGATCAGACGGATCGCGGGTTGCTCTCAGCGCACTGATTGGCTTTTACTAGGGGTTAATGAGTGCTGATACATAAGTTTAATGGCTTAATTTGTCCTAGGATCGGTACCTAAGCTAAGATATTCGAGTAGGGGTATTTCGGGGTAATTTTGCGGGGTAATAACCATTAGATAGAGTTTACTTATGGGGAGGCGGGAGGCTTCGATATAGGCATGCAGTAAATCTTCATGTGCAGTGCATTATTTGCTCCTTGCCGATCCTAGCTCTGCAAGAGCGCCCGCCCTATTGTGGACATTATAAGACATTCCATATAACTTACGGTCTTATGGTAAAAGAGTAAAGATTAGGCAAATCAAGAAAACTTGTCCTGACCCCCACCCCCCGCACACTGCCAGCAGCGCTCGTTGGGCCCCCCATCCTAAGGTACTTATCCCCGTTTCAACCTAACCCCCCGTCAGCTACCAAATCTCCCTTGGTATACTGTGAAAACTTGAGAAATTGGGTTGTGCGCTATGTATCATAGTTGGAAATTCCCTTCTCTGGAAAGTGGGCTAAACCCACAGCAAAAACACGGCCCCTTTCCCTCTTCTAAGACAGGAAAAAGTAGAACTTACTGGGAATGGAGAGCCCAATGACATAACAGTACACAGTTCAATTGTTCAAGTTTTTACAGCACTCAAAAACCAGGTCACCTTTATAATCTGGGGCGCATAGCCGCCCTCGGCCACCACGCTTCTTACACCAGATATCAAGAAGCCGCGCTCGGTTGGGCTTGCCGTTCACAGATAAGTTAATAGGAAACTATCGAGCTTTTTTGACATCCGAATTGAGCTTTCTCGCCCCACGTGCGCTGCACATATTTAGGGTAGCGTAGGGTAATACAAGTACGAACGCGCACACAAGCACTGGATCTAGTTGTTTCCTCTCTGGCTCTTGATAGCGTGTCTTGTTCAGATTCAGATGTAGCAAGGGTATTGATTTACCACAGTTTTCTTATATTGTTGTAGGGGATATCCTATTGTTAGAATACTCGTTAGTAGGTAGCTTAGCGAGGTGCACAGTCCTACAGGCGTAATTGATTTCTTCCTCATAAATATCAGGTAGCCACCGCCGATACACGAGAGAATAGACATCTTTCTCTCCCTATTTCAATTGGGCAAAGTTCATCTCCTTTGCTTCTTCGATCACTAGCCTCACATGGCGTCCGGTACAATCAATCTTTCCGCTTACTTTCATCCGATTTACTATCTAGGTCACAGCCGCCTCCTACACTCGATCCAGTGTTCGTAAGCATCCGGTTTGGTCATGCTTGGGGTCCAGGCAGCCGGCCGGCCGGCCTTTTTTTTTGCTGCTGACCAGGCCGGTCTCTGAGTCACAGTTCGGCTTTAAGAGACTATCTGACCGGGCCTGGTCGAACTGTAGATATCTATAGGCCTCTTTAGATATCTGTAGCATCTTCAGATATTAGCGGGCATCTTCAGATGTTTATTACCAATAAATAAAATTCCGAAAGCCTGTCCTACAAGGCCCAGGCTTGTTTCACTTTGACCTGGCCTGGCCACCTGCGAACGCTGACTTAATCACAGCATGGTCGGCACACTATCCCCTCGGGGGGGAGAAGACCCCTTCTACACAGAGAGAATTATATGAACGTGGGGGCGGGGTGGGGAGAGGCGCTGCAGTGTACTATATTTGATGGTAATTGCATGGGCAATTGAGCTCTTTGATGAAGATAGATTGTTGACTGAGAGTAAGATTGCGATGTGATGTGATGTGTGGTGGAGTAATGTTCTGACGGGAGGGCTGGATGGCTGTTGACGATCTGCTGGAAGCGTGCTGGACCCATACTACCAATCATTATCCTAATGCCAAACATAGACCGACCCTAGTCTAACCGAAGACAAGCTAAGGGGTAGCCGTATCCCAACATTCGTCTACCCCACAGAAAACAACACTGTTGGATTGGAGAGGAAAAGGGGAAAAAAAATCCGGATATGCGTACGGTAGCCCTACAAACCCTGTCAGACAGCCACCGCATATCATTCGTCGCCACTTACCAGTAGGCTGTTGGAAATTGCTGTTCAATCGCCGCACCTGGTGCGGGATGTGCCCTCACTCTGAGGCCGCTGTGGTATACTTACGCACTAGTCACAGGACGCGCAGGCCTATGAAATTGTTTTCACCCTTGTTTTCACCCTTGTTTTCACCTCCGTTCCTGTCTTCTCTCTCGACACACCTTTCTCCTGTACACAACCTGCCTCAAGTCTCTCCTTTCATCAATTTATTAGAATTAAGAAACGATCTTCATCTCTACTGTAGCGGTTTCACTCCACTGCGTGAGGTCCTCCTCGTAAATCATTACCTCCTGAAAATATTGTGATATCAAAGACGTTGCAATGTGATACCTTCCTAGCACTGAGATTTGAACACAATATAGTTCAGACTTTAAGATAGAATTCCACGCTTGCGCTATCGAGACAAATCTATATCTAAGGGAATAAACCTCCTCTATATATGCCCATTTCCAGTCACGTGCTCTTCTTATACCAAGGAAATATCTATGAGTCTTACATGGTTGCATAGGTGTGTAGTATATTTTAACATCTCCGCAACCACGATTTTCAAATTAGGCGGAGGCGAGTATCTCGCAATCAACCCAACCCATCTCATCTCATCCCATAATCACCCTACTGCTCCTCGTGTAATCACAACCCCTCAATAAATCCGAGCCTTCGTGTACCTCGAACGCCTATCAGAGTACTCTTTAAGCTGGGTGTCGGGACCTCTAAACGGCCACCTCATCCACGCCATTGTGAGGTTCACTAATTCGTTCGTACCCAGACACCTCACCCTCCTGGTTGGCTCAATTGCCTGGTGGGTGGGCAGCTCCTGCAGTATGTTCTCTGCGCCGGGGGCGACACTGCGAAGTGCGCTGGAGACGCTGCTGGCACGGAGGACGAAAAGGTGGCACAGGAACCATTCGAAGGTGAGCCAGTTTTTTTCGCGCTCGCCAGGGGTGGGCGGGCAGAAGAATGGGTGGGGGACCTTAGGAACCAACTCTAGGAGGGTCATCGGGGTCTAGATGAAAGTTAGCCAGTGTAATAGGGTGTGTGTGTGTTGGGGGGGGGGGTCACATGTGGGAAAAAATCTTTCTTAGGGTTGAAAAGTAGAGGTTCATATGGACGATGGTAGGTTTTTAAGAGTTTGTGGTGAACAGCGTAGATTTGGTCTTCTCGGCTTCGATCTCGGGCTTTAACCTCGCGTCTGCGGGACCATTGCGCTTCGTATTCCTCCCATGCCTGGGCCGCGCTCTTGTCACCTTCCTTGCCCACGCTGATGGAGGCAGCACCTGGTCCTTCGCCTGTAGCAGCCACCTCAGGTAGGTTGCCATCTTCCGCCATCTCCTCCTCCATGGTGCTGTAAAAATTCTCTGGCTGAAGGGCCTCTTTCGGATCAAAGCGTAAGGCAGGGTGCATAGCGGCTATCCTGATGGCAAGTTTCCGAAGTTCCTTATTATTCCTCCGGTAATACCAGGGCGGGTGCTCCATGCCTTGGACCCAGAGCTCTGGGTTTTTATTTATCCTTTCCTCGATCTCCTGTAGTTCTCCTACCGTTGCGGGTTGGCCCCATTGGGGGAACTTTCGAGGGCGGCGAGGGGCCATTGGGAGTCCCAACTTTCGCCTCCACTTGTTTTCTGCCTCTTCAACTTTCTCCGCTGCTTCCTCCTCCTTTGTTTTATGCCCGAAGGTTCGTCGGATCTCGTCGCATTTATAGAGCATCATCACGTGCTGCCCATCTGTGAGATTTTTTGGTAGTACCGGCTTCTTCCCGTCGCGGATCGCTTCGACGATCTTGCGGAACTTGGCTCTTGTCTTTTCTAGTTTTTTCTCTTCCTGACGAGACAGTATCTTTGGACAGCCGCGGGTCTTTACTAAGCCCAGCTCTTCCGCTACTAATTTTTTTATTTCATCTTCTACCAACTCTGGCCTAACCTTCAACTTTTTCTGCTTCTGAATCTCGGACTTTATTTCCTGCTGCTTGCTTGGCGCGGGCTTCATTTCCTCCAGGTGAACGTTATCCTGGTTTATCACTGGAAGCTTCTGGAAGCCCTTCCCTGTGCGGATCTCATTTGATGTTGCGATCTCGGTGATGTCAACTATTGCCTCTGCCCAGGCAGAGGGTCTTGTTCTCGCTGCGATACTCCGGGGTAGGTATCTATCTCTGATAACGTCGGGTACCCATAGTAAAAAGCGGACACGTCCATACCGTTGAATCCAGGTTCCCACAGCACAGCAGCTAATGAATTGAGCTATTAATCTGTCGCTCTTGCGCGATTTGCCCATGTGCCCGACAAACAGTAGATCGGCATTAATGCCCTCAGAAGAAAGGCTAGTTTTGATCTCTGGTTTGGGGAATTTGTTTGGCCACGGAGGGGGTAGTTGGTTTTTGGAGAATAATTCATTGTAGGTGTCCCAGTTGTAGCCGTCTAATGGGACATACCACGAATTTTCGTACACTTCTTCAAATTTCCTCATCGTGTCTCCGTATACCTTCTCCGGTTCCAGCAATATGTGTTGCTTCGGCTGCAAACGTTCGTGTAGTGCTGCTGAGAAGATTCCTAGATTCGGATTCATATCTATTATCGTGGTTCGTTGGTAGGCGGTTAGGTCTAGCTTGTCTAATATCGGCTCTGTATTTTTATGCTCAAAAAAATATCAGTTCACACTCGATCAATTGAACTTCCCGACAAATAAAACCAGGCAATGAAGTCGAGGCCACCCACCGCAAATCTCACAATTGACTAACGACGGGGGAAGAACTCTCGACCGAATCATACCAGCCGTGGGCGGGAACAATGAGCGAACGTAAGCGATGGACTCATCAGCGCTCTTGCGAAATATTCTCGCGGCTTTCATGGATTGGCGGGTCAGATTAGTTGGCGATTGTTGAGTGTTATGAGATAGACGGAATTGAGGAGAGGGGCTCTTTCTGAAACATATATAATTTTTTTTCTTTCAATATATCATATGATAGACCACTCGCGAAGTCTAAAGGTAAAGTTAGGGTGGATGGCAAGATCTACCATAGGAGCAAAACATGTCGTGCGGTCTGGCCGAGGACTAGGGTTTAGTTCCTCTTGGCGCCACACATCCCGAATGGCGGCCGCCAGACCTGATCTCAAACCCCGAATTCAAATAAGAATTGACAGGCCAAACAGCCTATTTAGCCCCGGGGTCGAGAGAGCGTTTTGGAGTGCGAAGCTTCTATTATTATAGGTGGTCTGAAAGATTTCTTACCGGTATGCCGAAAAGGAGATACAAGGCCAAACTCGAAAACCTGCATAAGCCCGCTTAAGCCTCCTGGGCGAATGCCTCTTCTATCTCGGGTCTTGATATAAAGTTAGGCGGTAATAGATTAAGTAGGTTTTTCTAGACTATCAAGGCTCGGGCTACAAGATGGGACTCTCGTATCCACCTGGTTGGAAGCCCTGGACAGCCGATCGATCGCACGACCCACAAACGAATATATAACTAGAGGAGAGAGAGTATGCCGGAATAATCTCAAGGATGGGTCCCATGACTTTATAACCACTACTGCTGACTAAATTGGCCTAGTTAAACTGTCTTATTTGTGTAAGGATTTTGAACGTAGTTCCTAATCTGGATGGTTCTACAGATCCGTGATGTAGTGCACAAAACGCTTATCTCCCTCACGGCATATCCCCAGTCGGTATGCGGATACCTCCACGCTAGGCCCCCGGAGCGGGTAAAGGATAAACATCATCCAAAGCTAAAGGAGGTTTCATTTCGGCTGAGGTAAAGCCCGTTTCACACTCTCTGGCATTAGTTCAAATCGCCCCAGCACACCGAGTAGGGTAGAATAAGTCTTGAGCAATGCTCTCGGGTCCCCACATATTATATACTATCTTCTAGTAGCCTGGGTGAAAGTCGATACCACTGCCTCAACTAGCTATTTGGCGCTTAGACATATCAGCCTCAACCCGGTAATAGTTTAACCTGGAGGGGACAATGCAGCTCGAGTTATGATCCTCAAGTACTGGAATAATTGGAAAGAACTGGCGGATGGATGCTCCTAGCGTACCTAAAGCGAGGTGCTCTAGGTATAGTCTTTTGGCGAAGAAAGTGTTTGAATGTTTTTTTACAACAGATCACGAAGCCGCCGTTTAAGCTACATGGTAGAAATTGGGAAGGTGTCCTCCTGTTTAGCATGTTTCCGAGCGATTACGTATGGGCAGGGAGCGCACTCGTGCACTCACACCCTATCCCGGATCTCGGTAATCCGGATGCCTCGCTATCTCGTATGAATCTCAGCATGTTTTGAATTCCTTTACACAAAAGCCCGATCTGTTGTCCCGGATAGCTCGCTGTGCCGGACAAATGCCTCGGATTTTGGCCGGCCGCGATATCGGGGTGTGAGTGTACTCTCGTATTATAGGGAGGGCTGCCCATATTTATTGCAAGCCAAACAGGCTCGGCCGGGTTCTAACCTGTTTATGGACCAGCTCCGAAGGGAGCAATTAGTCGGACTAGTGAATAGTGATAAATCGACTGTTGACTCAGTGTTAGTACTTGTGGTAGTCATTGGCACTGTGAGTTATTCAAGGCCACATACTACACAACCGGATACAGAGACACATCATTCCTTGGGTAGAAATTGGAAATTTCTGCACACTCCTCGGCAACTGCTCACAATTCCTATTGGCTGCATTAGAGGCATTCAGCCCCGGGATTGAAAAACGATTATGCAGGTTTTTCGAGTCGAAAAACTTTGGCGTGTGTAACGCCTTTTTGCATACAAAACTTGCAGATCAACTAGAAACTTGGCACTCGAAAGCTCTTTTTCGACTGCGGAGCTGAATGCCTCTATTCAATGAACCTGAGGAGTGTTTATGAAATTCTTTGTATCCGACTAGGCTGGTTGCATGTGTTGAAGGAATTTAGGAACTCAAAACAAGGACTTTGTTTCTCGCAACACTTGAGAATCCTAGTATCCTGCGGGGGAGGGATCAAGCCCTTATTCCGTCCCTTAAATCTCTCTACGGTGATATATGTAGAATTCAGGTTCATGAACTCACCTGTTAAAAATTTAGGAGTTACAACACGCCATTCCTCTATCCCAAAAACCCTGCTGAGAAATGAGCCTCTGTGGTACTCTATTTTTGTTGTTTACACTCACTTGCACCCTATTAGCCATGCTACTGGAAGGCAGTATGGTCCTGATTGTGACTTTTACCGGTAGAACTATCGCTATAGGCGTCCCTAGTGCTGGGAAACGGCAAATTCCAGAATGATAGGTGAGTGACTTATTATGACTGCCTAAAGACTCTTCTTGTTGCTTGAGAATATGATAGGGCACCTTAATAGTTTACTAGATTCTACTTGCACAGCAGCATCTCCTTTTGGACACTTGCCCCAAGGGTTCTGATATTTTCTCGGCTACCTTTGTTTACATACCTCTCACCCCGGAGGCCAGGCCGATGGTCGATCGGCAGGGTTTGTATTTGAGCGTGCCCTCGGCTGCTCCATAGCCGGGAAGAGCCTATGCTCCAAACTCGGGAAAAATCTAGCCAAGGTTTCGCCCGGGGGAGGAGGGCTGGGAATATGCCGCTTGAAGCAAGGGGCTAATGTGGGCATAGCTCTCTGCTAAGTTAAGGGATGGGTTCACTTTTAGGGTGGTCAAGTGACATTGGAGATGTAAATGTGCAGTGCTCTCATTTGTACTGTTACAATCATCTAGAATATCTGCACAGGGAATTTAATATCTGGTGGATAGTCGATCTGTGGAGACACAATCGCTCCTGGCTTCTGTGGGCCACCCGTGACCTAGTAGTATTGTACAAAATTATCACTCGTGGTGGCTAGCCAACTCACTTCTGGGCCCTGGCTCCTGTCGTGCATGAGGAAAAACTGCCCCGTCGCTCTCTGCCAGGCTTGGCCCATCCCGCAGCTCTCGATGGAATTCCCGAAGTGAGGCATCTGGAGAGACCAGACCTGGACGGGGGGAGCGCAAACTTCCCATAATATTACCTATATCCCTAAGCCAATCTTGCTCGTTCGGGTCTCAAACTAACAAACCTTAATTGACGATTGTTGTTCGAGGTTTGAAGCACACATGTACAGCGGGTGCGTACATAGGTGGAGCATTGACCTCGTGATCTAATTACCACCCTAGGCTTCGATGCAAACGTTTAAGCTGCCGGAAGCCAGCGCATACAACATATGGCTGATCCCTAAAAAAATTGACAAGCCTTACAAACATCTAAGCCGGGTTCCAAATACCCTTAGAGGCAGTAATGCTGCGGGCATTTTTATCCGGGGATGGTCGGATTTTTTTAGGTGACTCAAGTGTCATTACAAAGGACCCTAGAAACTGATCTACTTTGTTGAACTGTGATCCTTAAGACATAGGTGCTTCTGGTTCTACCAATAATATTAGGCCTGGGAGTCTCCATTAACCTTGGCCAAATAGTAAGAGTGGGGGTACCGCACTGCGCTGTATGGGGAGCTGTGGCAGTTTACAGTGTAAATTCCTACAGGGGAATGGAGCCGCAAATCTCATGTAGGGAACTCTGGTGAGACGTCTTCCGCACGGATATTCACATTTTTTCTAGAGCATTGGCCGAGGTATGAAGGAGGGTGGACCCTTGTGGATCCAGCTCTAATCAGTGTGGTACCGGTAGGTGGTGGGGGTACGGGCAAATTGTTTTGATCTGGACTAGATTCTTCTAGAAGAATTTAAAATATGTCGAACGCTCACGATTCGTGGTTTTTGTCTTGACATATCTGTGGTTTTGGGGCCTCTTGCTTGAGACAGAAGTGTTTTTCCTTGTAACCGTTTGAATCGATTTTCCATGGCCCCTCCCTCCAGAGGCGGTACTTTGTGATGATTCCCTCCTTTTAGCGAGCCAGATTCTGTTTTGGGGTTATTTTTTTCATCTTCTAAGGTGCAAATTCGGTCTCGATAGGAAAAATTTTATTTTTCCGGATTTAATTTATGTACCCGTGCATACCCTAGCGTGTGGGGTATGAAATTTCATCTCTCTACCTCATCCAGTGACGATAGTCCTACATCACGACAACCATGGTCATAGAACGTCACTCGTGAGATTTCTGCCCACAATACTTGGTACCGGTATAAGAGGTTGGAATTGCCACAGAGACTTAAGAGTCTCGCTAGTTCCTTAAAAAATTGGTTGGTAAGCCACTTTTGTACGTGAGAAGACTTCACACTAGCCCCTCGTACCTATGTACGGTACTAAAAGCACTGCCACAACTGAGGTACTGGCACTGTTACTGCGTCTACCGGTTCAACCAATAGAATTCCCCAGCTTACGATATCGTGATAACCGAGAGCAACCACCGCAGATGCAGACAATCGAGATTTCTGTGCCTGAGGCGTGAACGTGCATCACGGGGCAAGCGAGTGCGAAGTCTCGAAAGTAGAATGGCACCTCGAAAAGCCCATTCTTCGATCGATGAGGGGGCTTGATCAAGTTTCCAGTTGTCTGGAACATGAATCCTTTTTTTTTTTAGGCCTGGGGGAGGCCAAGTAGCGGAAAAAGCAAACCTTGCCCCACGGGGATCAGCCAAGAGCGGGCTTGGGGATGGCTACGAGTACTCGAGTACAGTCTGACAGGCCGGTCATATTTAGCTTTTTATGACACGACACTCTTCACAGGCACTTTCGGAGACTACTTTTACTAAGAATGTTTCAGGCTTCTGCACGGCACGGATACTATCCCGTTCATTGTCCCCAGGTTTTGAGGATTGCGGGATGAGATGTTTATCGAGACTTGCCCTCTTGGCGGTGGAAACCAACCTACGATGGCTTTCTAGATTGGTTGTACTCGGGTATATTAATGAGGAATATCGCCGTCGGCATCCTTCGCCATGCCAATGGAATGGGGACGGAATTAGGACTCTGGCAATTCAAGGGTAGGGGCTGGGGACCGTGCACCTCTATTTTTCATATACAACTAACAAATCTTAGTGAGCTACCGGTATCTATCATAACCCCACGCCCGACGTGTCTACTAGTAGGGTACATGCCCGAAAAAGAAAAAAAAAACGGCCTGTGTGATAACACAAGAAGCTGAAAGCAGTGAGCTACAGCACTGGTACTCGAGTAGTGATAGGACCCTGCTCTACTGGTACAGCACAGTACTCTTCACCTGCGTAGAAAGACCTACGTCTCCCATGTGTGATGTCTATAAGGTATTGGGATTCTTGTGCGACCCAAGTTCAACAGAGGCTCCCTCTTATTTGATTCACCAAGACTTTCCCCATACTCACATCTAGAACAGTTCCAGAGAGTTCGTTACCCACCGTGCAGAGCCTTACCCATTCTATCTCCAGGCGACTGGTACCTCTATTTCCTAACTTGATTGTTGAGTATAACTATCCCCACCTCTCGGTACCCTTGGGCTCTGCCCGTACTGTGATTGAGCGACGTTTACAAACAGGGCTGCTATCGCATACCACCAAGGTCCAGCTTTTTTGCTTGATCTCGGTGCTATGCAATAATGTTCGTGCTCACGAACGTCGTTCAATCGTAAGTGAATTCAGCGGTATGCGGGATATATGCTGGCTAATTGCTATAATCAATCAATCACCCTGCAACTATCAACACAACGACTCCCAAAAAAATAGGCTCAGGGATCAGCAATACGTGGGTGGTACTGTTCAGTTGTGTCCCACAAAGAGTGTTGCATGAGGAAAAAGAAAAAAAAAAACGAGAAAAAAATCAGAAAAGCAGAACTGCCAGCTTACCAGAAGTAGAATGAATCCATCCCCGACAATTGCTGTCATTTCGACGAGAAAATTCACAAACCCAGTAATGTAGAGCAGTCTGGGCGGATGCAAGAGGCCGAATAATGACAAGCTTGAGCCCCCATCCCGGACGCATCGTGCCACAGGGAAGGCGATTTGGCGATCCCTCTCTAGCGCATTTATTTTTTACCCTTCCTTCCTCCTTCCTCTGCTTTGATTCTTTTCCTTCTTTACTCAGTAGTCACTCATTTATAGCACGCGAGAGATCCTTGGAAGTCAAAACGGAGGAGTGATAAGGACCGACTCCGGAATATGCGAGAGGGTGAGAGAGGCACCTCGATTATAATAAGAACGCTGTCCGGCGGGGGAATGGTTTGATGCTATTATTTTCAACAACATATCATCTTGAGCCTTTCGACGAATTTTCTCCCTTTCCTTTTACCCTGTCTATGGCAAGTGCATCACATTTAGTCTCATCAAAAACATCATAACCCTCGCTATCCTATCCTGTATGATAACTGTCGCATTGTATCTACCTCCCCTCCACCTAGGCCCTGCATTCGTCGATCAGTGCTTTGTCATCAATTCGACACCCTGTACCTCCTTCATATTGCTCCCTTGCCCTGTGAACTTCACTCCAGTTTGCAGCCATCTGCCTCCTTTCGGAGCCCGGGTCAGCAACCCTTTCCAGTTCATCGTAGGTTTGTTTCTTACCCGGATCCTATCATACATACCCCATCCCACTCAATTCAACCTTTCTTCCATTTATCTATTACATCACTGTGCATACTGTAAACTTCTTTCGCACAAACACAACAGCTTACTGTTGCAATAACAGTAAACCAAGGCCTAGGCGATCTTCCAATTCAAGATTCCGAAGATGGACCCCCTCACTCCCGCTATCACACCCGGTACTGTTTCTCCAGCCTCAACGGTCCCTGCAGAAAGCAATGTATACTCTTCACAGAATCAGTCTCTCGCCCCCGCTCGATCTCTCTTGACCCTTTCGGTCTGCTCGGTAGCGAGTGAGAGCTCTTGTACACCAGTTGCTCGCTGCCCGCATTGCCTTGAAGCTATCAAACTTACAGACACCGAGAAATTTGGGTTATCGGTACCATCAGATAACCAAAACAGAATTAGCGATGCAAAGCACTTCCAGATAGACACTACGGAGCGCCACCCACTTGGGGGCGGATCCCATGTGGATTCTGCTACTAAGGCACTTCTGAAGACTCTTCAAGAAACAGATAGGGATTTAAAAAGAATTGGCCAAGACTTGCACCAAATACATCTTCTAAATCCAACCCCTACTTCATCTCGGACTCCTTCAGCTCAATCTCTCTTCTCCCTTGCTAAAGAACAGGAAAAGAGACCCCCACCACCGGGGAACTCTTCACTCAACCCAAACAATGAGGTTATGCCTCCAAGCCACCGAAGTGAGGTTGTTTCTCCCTTCGGATCAACTAGCAACTTAATCTCTTCCACAGAACCCCAATTCAAGTCTGCAGCTGTAGGACTTCAATCTGGACATCCTCTTATTAGGGATTTCGGCGACCTAGACAACTTATCCCAGGCAAATATTCGCTTGCTCAAAACCCTGCAAGATAAAGTCAACAAGGTTGACACGATGGAGAAACTCCTGAAAATTGAACGCGAAGCTTTAGATAGAGAAAGGGGAGATGTCATGCAAATGAAGGCAGAAGTTGACAGGGAGAGATTACGCCTTATGGACAGAGGTCTTTATTGGAGGAGTTATGGGGTATGCATAACCTAGGAATTTCGTTTCCTAACTGGCCATAGTTCTTGAATCCATTTTAACGTATGTAATGTAGGTTCAATCGTCTGTTAATATGTCTAGAGAGGACTCTGCCCGCACCACGGTCGATGAATGGCCGAAGGGAGAAGGTGGTGAAGCGGCTGTTGGTGAAGAAGAATGGTCTGAAGAAAAGGAACAACAGATGCTGATGCTTGAGGAAAGGCTCAGGAAGGCTCAGATGGGGTGGAGTGATGAGCAAGAAGAAATCCTAGGACCGGTGAGTTGGCCAGGTTCATTTTTTGTCACAGCCTTCGTGCTTCTATTGCTTCCTTCCTTAGGCTCTCTTCGGCTGCTGGAATTGCTACTTAGCCCAATTTGCAATACCAAATATGGGGTTTTCCGCTATCTCACTCATGCTGCTGCTTCTTCGGTGCTTGGTTTTTTCAAGGAACATTTCTAATTTGTTTGTAGTTAGAAGAGCTCCGGGAGGAGAAACGTCACCAAGCAAAGGCCAGAAAGCTCGAGCGCCAGACGTCGATAAGATTCGATCGCATTGTGTGTCTTCCCTGCTCCCGGGTATAGTTTTCTAAGTGAGACTGACTACCAGTTAACGATATAGCGGTCTTCTGATGAGAAAACTGAGAAAGGATCTTCCCACAAAGTTTGTTGCACCATCCCAGTGTTACGGGCTTTGAGATGAAGTCTAACATCACTATAGAAATCTATAGATCGATCTGGCAGTCCCACAGGTAGCGCCACACGACATTCTAAGAACCCCTTTACAAACCTTGTGAGGAGAGGGTCTGTTGGATCCGTTATCACTCGGAGGGTAGGATCTGCCCATTTTCTTGAGCTTCAGGTATATTAGCTAAGAATTGCTCTCTCCAGGCTTCGAGTGCCAGCACAGCTACCACTACATCAAAGCTGTTCAAAAAGTGGTTTTAAGGAGAGCCATTGCAAGTTGCTCCCCCCATATGCACGAAGGAGCAAATTTATTACCAGTGCGAAATCTAGCTTCAACATCGATTCCCAAAAAATTTATCACAAGTTTTCGGGTATTTTATTTTCTTTGTGGGCTGGGCAAAAGCGTTTGAGTTTTGTTTGTTTCAGGGCCTCATTAGCTGGCAAGTTATTTGATCTATTCACGTCTTCCTTTTGAATCTTTCAGCAGCGGGGGGCTTAGGGACTCTCATGGCCTGCATTGATTTCATATACTATGTTATATTTCTTATTCCTTCTATGCCCGACCTTGTCCCGTTTTCTTCATACAATACTATATGGGTGTCACTTGGACTAGGTACTTCCATTTCTACTTGCACTAGAGCTTGGATTTTAACCAGTCGACTCGTTTAGAATAGTAATTTCTCCTCAGTTATAGTTCGTGGTAATCCCAAATTCCATCAGACCTTTCCTTTTTTTTCTTTTCATCTGGGGTGCATGTTATCATATTGTATTTGATAGATGTCTAGCAGCTGCAACGATGGAATAAATAGAAAAGCTAGGGAGGAAGAAAAAAAGGTTAATAATAAAGGGATGCCTTCGTATAGTTCTATTGCACCTTCTCTTGCTATAGTAAAGATAATATCGTTCAGGATGTTGGCTTTAACCCCGGCCTCGCAATAGGTAAAGTAGTTCTAATTTATATCGGTCATGCCAGTCTTCTAAGGGTTTCTGGGGAGACAAAGCGGAAGAAGAAGAAAGGGTATTCACCTCCAATTTCCATTTGAAACCTTAACGCCGTATCCACTCATCCCCGGATGCTCCTTTCTTAAAGTGGGCGCGATCCGATCATGGAAGGTACTGAGGAAGTTCTCCCTCCAGATACGGAGGGTCCTGGTATAGTGATCACTAATGGTCTCGACAGAGCCAAAGACCAGGTTTCCTTTACTACCCTTATTTACAGTGTTCATGAGCTGCGTATTCGAGGGGAGGTATCCCCCTGGCAAGATATCTTTCCTGATAAAGGTACCCACTGCCAGTAAAATTGTCTTTCTCGATTAATAGAGACCGGGGAGGGAGGGCACTCATTCCCCCTTGCGTAACTCTGATGCCTCTGCGAATGACCAGCTGTGACTAAAGACCAATCATGTTCTACCGGGATCACAAATCAAGTTACTTACACCCTCAGGCATGGTAATGCACTGGAAGACAGCGATTCCGCCATCATCCTTGAGCATGCAACCCACCACTTCAAAATACTTTTCTAGATATTCCCCACCAACAGGCTCGAGCGTCTCGATACTAACGATCTTATCGAACTTCTTCCTTGGGGTAGGCAGAGCGCGATAATCGCAGACCTGCACATTAATTTTGTCCGTCATGCCCACCGCCGCAATCCGCTTCTCCCCGATGTCCTTCTGCTCTACGGATAGGATAGTGTTAGGGAGGTGACCCGACATCCAGTTGGCGCAACAGCATCCATGGCAAAACTTCCCCAACAGGTGCCTATTTCGAAAACGTGGTCCGTGGGGTTGATTGGGGGAGGTGATCAGCTGGCGGAGCGTCGTGTACTATGCTGCTCCTAATTCCCCCGTGGTGGCGGCGGCGGGCGCATCAACTAGTAGAATAGGACTAGTAATAAATGGAATCATGAGGTGTCTTAGAAGATTAATGATAATATGGGAGCCGGTGTAATGATGCCCTGAATTTAGCAACATTGTGAGGATGCTATGGTTGTAGCATCCAGATATCCAATACACAGCGAACTCTGAATTGACGTGGTTCAGAGTGTGTACGTGAACCTTCAGGTGGGCTTTAGGTTTTCACAAGCCCATGTGTAACAGGTTTACTCCTGTCTAACGAAAAGGTACAATAGAGGGCTAGCGGTTGACCGGCAAGTGCTAGATCTAAGGGAGTCCTCAGAGAGCTCGAGAATAAAGAGAGATAATAGTTAAAGGGCAAG
>Ga0307509_10001502_pt1 | contig 39295 bp, 28 predicted proteins | sample 10_EM_MG_FD_202245 | JGI IMG/M metagenome (GOLD analysis project Ga0307509, IMG submission 202245) | Populus trichocarpa ectomycorrhiza microbial communities from riparian zone in the Pacific Northwest, United States - 10_EM | ecosystem: Host-associated > Plants > Roots > Unclassified | place...
CCTCATTTCTCTTGCCTTTTATTCTCTACTCTACCCCTCATCTAAACCTTATATGGAATAGTTTCTAGTCCTTGCTACTCAGTTATCACTCGCTTTTCAGTTTTTTTAAATACTTTTTTCAACAACCATTTCACTCTCCCGGATGTTTCGCTGTCCCGGATGGTCTGTCCTCGATTTTGGTCATCCGGGACAGCGAGGTGCGACTGTAGTTGTGCCCGTTGACTGCATGAAAATGGACGTTACACGCACCAAAGTATTTTTTCAAGTCGAAAAACTTGTACCGGTATAAAGGGGTTTCAACCCCAGGCTGGATACCTCCGTTATGCAGAATAGTGGTACGGTACGTTTATAAAGTTAGTAGATCACTTTTGGTGCACCACGGTTCACTAATTTTCCCGAGTCAGATCGCGGCGGGGGTGTCAAATAAACGCGAACGCACCTCTACTTGCACGTCGCAACCAAGTACTGAGCCCATCCTACTGTAATGCCGGCAATAATAATTCGGGTAACCTCAACAATAGAAACAAAAAATAGAGCACACTTAAATCTTGTGTACCACCATTCATCTTCTGTGGCATGGAGGTCAGTTAAACTGCCTTCTTCCCAGAGCGAAAGGGTGCTGCTGTGGGGATGGGAATAAACTATGCCGCCATTTTTGTTTGGTTGCGATCGAGGGGAATACTCGCCCAAAAAAAAAAGTCTGTCCCCAACCTTTAACTTTACCTACACGCTGGGAGTTCAGAGCTGCGCTTCGCTCATGGCAACAGGTGGTGCCCTAGTATAATACGGTACTCTAGTATCGTATGGGTAAAGGTCGGGGACAGACTTTTTCCTTGGGCTAGTACTTTCATCCGTTTCCAGCTGGGGGGAATGTACCGTACTTGAGTATCCGCGAGAACTCGTGTTATCCACTATCTCCACCTGGCCTCTAATCCCCATCAATCCCTAGGTCTCAGCCCGTTACCGGTAGGTTTAGTTTGACAGGTTAACGGAATCGCGAATACCAGTTAATGAGATCCAACACAGTCAGGACACTTGGGCTTCCTAAGGGTTTTTGTCTCCGAACACGGAGATTAGACACCTGGCGGAGATAGTGGATAACACGAGTTTTTGCGGTGCTTGGTTGTGACGTACTACCGGTACCGTGGTAGTAGTAAATGTGTTCGCGTTTATTTAGCACCCGGCGTTACAAGTGTGCTAACCTCACAAATTCCTTACCATACCGTACTGCTACTATGATATCATTCCCGCTCACCCTAACCTGTAAATCCCATAATCATAATACTAGTACTCGTATACGAGCACTCAGTTGTAGATCTCACTAATCCCATGCTCCTTCGGCGCCACCATCACCACCGTCATCATCATCATCACCACACACCGGTATTGCCTACCAGTTACCTTCGGTATCTAGCAAAAACGATTGGGCCGCCACAGATAGTAGCAAACCTGTAAGGTCGGCTCTTGGGATACCGCTTGAAGCGCCTTGTGCCATGCCAGTGTGCCCGGCACCTACGAAATGCCAGAGGGTGCTGAGATTAGCACCTTGGCACAATTCAACTGTCGTGGAGTAGTTTTTGTTCTTCAGAAAGCAAATATGGGGGGTTCTTCAGCACAGTGAGAACTTACAAGGATGGGGAATGGAGGGTATTCAAAGTGAATTACGCTTGCAGATGGTTTCTCCTTTCTCTTCCTCTTACAAAAGTCATTTTATTGGTACATAATATTATATTGCTTGGGCACAACGCTAACCAGCAGTTGGTTCGATCCACTTTTGTAACGATGTGTGCGCAGAGGGCAAGTGCGAACTAGATTAGATGGACGATATCGGTACGAGAGAGGGTAATAATTATTGTTGCTTGTATCATAGTATGATACTGGTAATTTCATTCGCCCATCAGGAAAAAGGCACATCCGAAGAAAAGTAAATAATACCACAGCAAAAAAAAAACAACGAATCGCGGAGCCATCCCCCGTTCGTTTCGCCACGGGACTTTCCGCAACATTCTGAAGCAAAAACAAAGGAAGGCAATCAGAGAATGTTCCCAGTGATTCCCGACAACAAGAGAGAATGCATGGAAAAAGCCCTCGATCCCCGGGGGGGTGAACTTTTTCAATACCATGTTCTTGGCGGGAAACCCTCCCCAATAACATTGACTGAGAAATATGCCATCGAAAAAGTGAAACTTGTGCAAAGAACTGCCTTGCCTCAGTCCGGCCCACCATAACCAACCCCCCCCTTATCACTCCATTTATGCCAAAGAATTCTGGAGAAAATCCAGGAAAAAATACCTGCAGGTCTCAAGTAATTAGCAATACTCCTGCATCACTTGGTGGATAAAAAGAGAGGGGAAACTGTTTGAATGGGCAAATATTTTATTGTTCCTCATAAAATGAAATCTTGTGATGGTATGTTTTCACCAGGAATGGTATTCTAGAGGTGACTCCCCCCCCCGTTTTCCATGGTGTTTTAAAGGGTTTCTCCTCCCCAGAGCCTTTCCACGGACGATACCATAGTGCCCAAGTATGTTCTTCTACCACTGCCTCCCTAGCCTGCATGTGGCCCCATCAATCCATTGCACCATCCAGCATTTCTGCATGCTCCACCTTCTCATCTCTTTCTGAATTAGTGCGGCAGCCAATGATGGATTGACTAAAGGTTCTTCTTATTGAGGTGGTTTTGGGGTTTGCCTATTCTTGGCTAGTCGGTGAATTGGAAGTTCTTCCTATTGTCCCCTGGACGAGCTCAGTTAGTTATTTTGATAAAAGGACGGTATCGAACTTAGAGTCCAAACAACAAACCTGCGGCGGTATCATATCATACTTGCACTGCGACAGCGGCTGAGTTACCCGCCCGGCGGAGATATTATTTGCAAAATCGAGGTTAGGTCTCAGCTTATCTCATCCAGATACTTTTTCAGGCCCATGCTCCAGGGTGCAAGGATAGGTCCGCCGGGCGCCCTGCTATTTTTGGGCTTGGCAGGCGTTTCGCCCTGTTTTCCCTGTTATGGTAACCATGCTCCTGTGTCAGTCGCCACATCCGCCGGCTGTCCACCTCCGTCATCTCCACATTAGCCCTCTACTCGTCGTGTCGTGACGTTTGTGAAATGGACCGGGCTTGCATGGAGGCGCAAATAGCCCAAAAGAACTCCAAAAGCAGTTAGTTTAGAATAAACAGTACTGTGACTAAGCCTGGTCCATTTCACAAACGTCACGACATTACGAGTAAGGACACAACTCGGATATTAGCAAGATGTCTCTCCATGACTGATGCTCAAGGGGGAGTGACAGGATATTGGTTTGCGGATGGAATAGATGCTATGGAATATTACCTTGTAGAGAAAAAATGGACACTACTCGAGTAGATAGGGGAGAAGCCAAGGGTGCACCCAACTTTGTTTCCTATCCGCTGGGGTCGTATAATATTAATTGAGTTTCCCGATTTGGCTTAGTCCCTACGAAAACGCCACCGGAAATTCTCCCGCCTTGTCGCACCCCCGGGTATTATTTGGTAAAAAGTTAAAATACTGTTGCGACACGCACCCTAGGATGGCCAGCGGTTGCACGAGCTTCTGGAATTGGGAATTTTTGAAACAAGCACCTTCTTCTGAGCCTCCACATTAGGGTAGTCTATGGTACTGTAGGACTCGAATAAAAGGATCTTGTGCTTGGATGTTAGAATTGCCTCTCGCGGTGGGGTCGAGAGATTTTTTCTTCTTTCCTCCTCTGGGAAACCAGATAACCGTATTTGCTGTATGTTTTTCCTCCTCTTTTCTGGGGCAGGAAAATTTTGCTACCAAGCGCATGGTCAGTTGGTCAGCCAAAGAAGAGGCTGTACTAGTACTCGTACTCGAGTAGTTGAGGGGCTTCCGGTCGCGTTGTGAATCTGGGGGGAAAAAGAAAAGCGTTTTTGGTGTAGAATGCGCTCCCAAGGATCGAATATCTCGCAGAACTGCAGCTGCCACCCCCGCCCTTCACAGCCTCGTATCGAAGTAACCGTACCATTCTTGAGTAGAGTTCCAAAAGGAAAAACTTTAGTGATGGGTATTCCCGTTTCCACGAGATATGGCGCTCGCATGCGCCAATTAGCCAGCCGTTTCGGAGTCCCTCCGCCTCTATTACACAGCGATCGTGTGTCATATTAGTATTAATGTTGCTTCGCTTAGTTTAGCTACGCCAGGCCTTTGAATGATTGGCTTGACGGTCTGCCAGCGAGTAACATCTACTGACTAAAATCATTCTGGTTCAAGGCATAACAGCCCGGTCCATTACTTGCTTTCTTACAAGAGGTGCTGTTCCCAGATGCTTTCATAAGGGCCCTCCTCCTCGATATCCTCTCCCGCCTCCTTTCATCTGGCCCTCCCTTCCAACACTCAAACCCTTCCCCCTCTTACTAACCACTAATGGACGGAGCCCAAGTAGTCGACGATATCATCGAAGGTGAGCAGCACGCGCCGGCCGACTCTCCTTCTCCACCCCCGAGCAGTATATCGGGCTCAATCCTGCCCCAGCGCCTCCTAGCAAACCCCCTCGCAGGTCTTCAGAAAGCCGAGCTCCAGGAGCTCGGCCGTAAGTTTGCCGCGGACAAGGGGCTGGGCACGGGATACGAGGAATTGTTCCAGCGCGCGGCGGTGCTCGCGCAGAACCCGTCGGCATTTGAAGAACCGGATTCGGAGTTTCAGACAAATGATAGACTCCATGCAGAGCGGGATGCGCTGAAGAGGGAGTTTACGCATAAGTGGGATCAGCCGAAGAGTTTATATGCGCTAGTGATTACCTGCGCATTAGGGGCTGTGGTTCAAGGATGGGACGAGTTAGTGCCTCCATTTCTTCTACTCTTTGCTACTTTTGTTTGGTTTTTGGAGGGGGTAGATGGGGGAGGAGGGAAGAGCAGGATCCTGTCGGTACTTGATAATGAAGTATTCGTATGTCTTGGCGCCAAGACACCCGGATGCTCCATGAATGGTCTAGCTGTGCACGGCAAGATGATGATTATGCTAACCTCTTGCTCCTTAGAACTGCGGTCAATGGAGGTTTGTTCACCATATCTCGCCAAGGATGTTAATTCCGTTTTAATAGGGGATCTCTTTCCCCATCTAACTTGCATTTGTCAATAGCAAATACCTTCTATGAGAGGGCTTTCGACATATCCCACAGTAAATGGCTTTACGGCCTTGTGAACTCGGCGCCGTACTTCTGCTGTGCTTTCATCGGCTGTTGGTTTGTGCTTCACACTGTGAATAACTCTATGCAGCTCACCGAAAACATAGGCTCACAGAACCCCTGAACCACTACTGCGGTCGGCGCGGCGCAATCTTCATTTCGTGCATAATCAGCTCAGTGACCTGCCTTGGTCAAGGCTTCACGCGGACATGGCCACAGATGCTAGTGGCAAGATTCTTGCTAGGTTCGCTCACTTCTTTACCCACTTTCCGGGGCGATACTGATGTCTGAGTTAGGTCTCGGCATCGGACCGAAGAGCGCAACTATCCCAGTGTACGCATCCGAATGCACTCCCCCAACTATCCGCGGGGGGCTCGTAATGATGTGGCAGATGTGGACGGCTTTCGGGATAATGCTGGGGCTGTTCATGGGCGTAGCGTTATTCCATCTTGGTGATAGTACAAATACGGCGTTGTGCTCGGAGGAGCTGGGCAACTTGCTCACTTACAAATGTGTATGTGCCCATTCGCACCACCCTAGTAGGGAAGAGGGAGCTAATTAGGGGGGGAAGAGTAAAAATTGGCGCTTGATGATTGCTAGTCCCATGTTCTGTCCGTTAATTGTTTGCGCGCTCATATACTTCAGCCCGGAATCACCCCGGTAAATATATCCCTCCCCCGGCACCACCTCATGATTGGCCAGCTAAAGGGAAAGAGCAGTTGGTATATCAAAAAAGGCGACTACGAGTCAGCCTTTAGGTCATTGATCCGCCTCCGCCACTCGAAAATCCAAGCCGCGCGGGACCTAATCTACATCCACGTCCTCCTAGATGCCGAGAAACGAATTTCAGTCCGTCGCAACCGTCTTGCGGAGCTCTTCACAATTCCACGAAACCGTCGCGCCCTTCAAGCATCACTCATTGTGATGGTGATGCAGCAGTTTTGTGGGGTGTGTGTCCAAGCCCTTTTTCTTGCTTTGAGCCCGCGCAAGGTGCTAACGCTAGAAAAAGGTAAACATCATGGCATATGTATCCAAGCCCTTTTCCTTGCTTTGAGCCAGCGCAAGGTGCTAACGCTAGAAAAAAGTATTCTTCTGACGTACTGAGGGGCGAGGGTACTGACTACGGGAGTATTCGTACTGCGCTCCTTGGCTCCATGGGCTTCGGCATCATCAACTTTGTATTTGCCCTCCCGGCCGTGCGCACGATAGACACATTCGGCCGGAGAAACCTTCTCCTCTTCACGTTTCCGCTAATGGCGCTCTGTATGCTCCTAACCTTTTTACTGGATAGAAACCGCAGTGGGGATAACAAAGCACCGCTAACTCTCATCGGGATGGTTCTACCCCTCCCTCTACCCCCACCTTCGTAATCGTCAGTGGTCAGTCGCTAATAAACAGCCTATAGTACCTCTTCGCAGTAGTATATTCCCCCGGCGAAGGTCCTGTCCCATTCGTCTACTCGGCGGAATGTTATCCGTTGTACATCCGTGAAATAGGCATGTCCATCGCCACCGCCGTAACCTGGTTCTTCAACGCCTTGCTGACGATCACGTGGCCCCCGCTCCACAATTCGATAAACGCAGCTGCATTCGCGCTGTATGCTGCATTAAATGTTGTCGGGTTTGTGTTCATTTTGTTACTTGTCCCTGAAACTAGAAATCGCACGCTGGAGGAATTGGATAGCGTTTTCAAAGTGTCGAGTAGGGACCAAGCGATGTATGGGATTCGTCAGCTGAAGTGGTTCTTTGGAAGGTGGATATGGGGGCAGGGAGCGTATGGGATCCCGGTTTTGGTCGTTGGGGGTAGGAGCGGGGGGCAAAGCGGCGGAGTCGAAGGGGGGTTGGAGTTTAGGGCGCGGGATCGGGGGGGAGACGGACCTGCGAACGATGGTGATGACAGAGATTTCCCGGCAGATAAGATTTGATTAAGTTTGCATTTTATTTCTGAAATAGGAGTAATTATTTATGGATGTTACGAAATTGGGCCGCGGGGGGGGGGGTGATTGGACATTTGGGTTATAATTGTTTTTCTCTTTTCCGTAGAATATCACTCTGTGTAGCTTGACCTTTATTGCCCGGTTTTCTCATCGAGTAAACCCCGTCAATGGTAGAGGGAACTTATATGACCTAGGATTCCGAGGGACCGCGGCTAACAGAGGCACTGATCGCGGTGACCCAGGTAGTTTCTCCGTGAGTTTTGGCATATCCTGGTAACTTGAGCCTCAGAATGTGTCCTGTGTTCTGTTGGCCTGATAACTTAGGCTAACCTAAGGTTTGCCGCGCGTTACCGGGCAACCCGGCGAAAGCATAGATTTTGATATCAGGGTGGGGAGGGCGAGGCGCATGGGGGGGGGGACCGACTGCGAGTACTGTGCAGTACCAGCACTGTCCAGTGAATTACCTACCGGCACCACTTGTACATTAGTAATGCGTTGAAGGAACCACAGACTCACTTACCGTATTTTGGGATGAAAGGGGCTTGGCGAGTCCCGGCACCTGGAAAATGTGAAATGTATTATCGCTCCCAGGTATTATATCCCAGTTCAGTGCTCATGACATCCTGGGGGTCCGAGATTCTATATCTCAAGCACTTGAGTCGCACTGAAAGCGGGCACCGCTGGACTGGGGTTTCCGGGTAGGTCTGGGTTGTGGATTCTCATTCGTATTTGGCGAGAAGGTTTTTCGGATACCATCGACCGGAGATATAATAACGTCGAAGAACAAGTGAAACACTTGAACCTTCCTGATGTTTTTCTGAAATTTCCCTACACCCTCTTGGGATCAACTGAGTGACATGTGAAGCGGTTTAGTGGCTTTCACGATATTCTTGGCATAACAAACCACCCGCACCATACCGCGTTTAAGTGAGAGCAGATCATCGTAAAGAGAGCCCTTCTCAGGGCAGGAAAAGATATAAAAGTATAACGATCGAGCGGGGGCGGTGAAATCGATGTTGGAAATGTCGCTTGGTATGGGGGATGCCCGCACTCTGAGGCTGCAGTTGGACTCGTCACCAGCCGAGGGACACCGAAGCCATGCAAAGTTTTCTCCTATTTGTTTTTCCTTCCTTCCTGTCCTTCCACCGCCTAAGGCTTCCTGTTCTTTACTTTCTTCTTTACTTTGCTTTCTACATACTCTGCTCAATAAATTATGAGCTCCATCACCACTTGAGCAACCCCGCTCTGCTACGTAAAACCCTCATACCGATCATTACCTCCGAATTTCAACAAATGATACCCGGGAAGGAAGAGATTAGCTCTGACAAACCCCATAATTACCACCGCGCTCGGCTTTCATATACTACTGGGTACAGACATAAGTGGCCAAAATACTGCTTTGGCGTGGAAAGTTCAACCCTCAAACCCACAACTGTATCCGGTAATCTCAAGCGTCCCTATAGCCCCTGCAGGCTCCCGCCGGACTCTAGCCCCGGGCATGTACTATTAGAGTATACTGGTAATGCTTTGATGTTTGTGAACACAACTGCTATTGCATACCAGCCAAAAGTCTGCCGGAGCTTGAAGATTTGGCTGGTATGCGATAGCAGTTGTGTTCACAAACGTCAGAGCATTACGAGTAGGGCAAGAGCTCCGGTCCCTTGGGAAAGACTACCGTCTAAGCGGGTGGCGGTAGGTCCCTGTAGACCTCTACCGACCGGTAACTCCCGGAGGGTACTCGAGTACCTGCAGTCCCCGTCCATCCATCCCGGGAGCACTTTTAGGTATCAGACAGCCTTCAGTCCTGCCCGGACCAGAAGACGGACGGACTAGACGCTCGGTTCACTGGTTCTAGGCTCCCCCGTGAATCTCCCTCTAACTACGATATCGTCCCCTATCTCACAATCACCACCATTAAATTTTTTTTATTCAGATCATCCATCAAAACAAAAAACAATCCATCAATATCCCCAACCTTGAAACAAGCGGCCATTGGTTTGTTTAGGCAACCCCCTTTTTTTTTGGCTTGTCATGTTTGCTAATCCGTGTTTTTACTAACTTCTAGTTAGTTACCCTAATGCTGGTTGTTAGTGGGCTGGGAGGGGCCTACTCGAGTACTGTACGAGTAGATGGCCAACACCACGCCGGAATGCGCGCCGCCTGCCAAGATTACCGCCGACTAGGCAGAGGCGATGGTCGGGCTGGGGGCTATGGTCATCCAGGGACACCACCTGACTTAGGAGGTGACTTCCGTTGCCTTGGCTAAGGCTTAAGTGGCGCTACTCGAGTACGAGCTCTTAGCCTAGCTGGGGAGTAGGAGGGAGGAGGGGGGAAGCGGGAGAGGGAGGAGGAAGTGGGGGAGGATGGACAAGGTACTTTTCCCCCTTTTTTGTTGTTTTTTTCCCGGTTTTTTATTTTATTTTTTATCCCCTGATATAATTTACAAGTGCTAGAGCTAGTAACTATTCCTATATGAGGGGGTTTTATTTTTGTATTCCGCCGGTAGAGGGTACAGTCCATGTGGCTGCTGCATTTGTATCCTTTTCCTCCTGTTTGTTCCTTTTAGTTCCTTTCACTTAGGGGGGGTGTTTGGCAGGGCAACGTTTGTGTGGTAAACCCACTCAAACTGCGGTTCCAGCGGGTTTCCCACTTAAACTGCAGTCTAAGTGTGTTTGGCTGCACTTTGTCTCCGGGCAATGATTTCTAATGTCTGGAAACTGCAGTTCGGGAATAATGTTTTTGCAGGTCAATATTGAGTTCATAAATTCCATTTTAACACAAGTTTTGCTCACTAACATCATTTTAGGTTCACTTTGTTAGAAATTCACCTCTTCCACTGATTACCAATTTTCCCCACACTTTCCCAGCTTACCCAAGGTGTTTGGCAGTGCATACCGCTCAAACTGCAGTTTGAGTGGGTTCACCATTCAACCGTCGTTGTGCTAAGCAGCCCCTTAAGTGTTCCTAGCAGTCTAGTCCGTCCGTCTCTGGGGTAGCACGGGGGGGATTGTGGGCTGTGGTCCATCATTTTAGGGGTGAGCGGACATCCTACGCCCGACAGCCGAAGACACGATGGGCAGCTGGAAGAACAACGAGGTAGCTGAAAGGGCAAACAAGGCCCCTAACCGAAGAGGCTCCCCTGCGTGAACTGAGGTTTGCTTATTTGCCAATGCTCAAGTATGGGATATTTGCTAATTGTATCAACTAGAGACCAGAAGCTTTATAGGCATATGCGGAAGCCGTGAGAAAGAACCTGACTGCGCCATTTTCCCCCTCCGGCAAGGGCTAGTCTGCTTCCCAAGTATTGTTCTGGAGAGCAAACTCCGACAGTATCCTCAGCCTCTCATGCCCCGCCAACCCCGTCCTTTATATTATGCAACTGAAACATACTTTTGATGGTAGCACATCACTTTAATTATCCATCACAAACCAATTTGACATACCAGTACGCACCCCATACCGATATACAGAGTTGGTGATATGGTTACTAGCCCGGTAATGCTCCCTTGGGGTGCGCAATGTGCCTAAACTTGTTATTAATAGAAGCAGGAGATAGAACTCGAAGATCCATCCCTGTGCAGAAGGCATATCCATAAATTAAACTCCGAGATTTCTACCTGCGCCATTCATTCCATTTGTTTGAGCAGAGATAGGGAGAGGAGAAAACATTATTCATCCCATCCCCCGCTGTTCCTGTGGGAAATGCTAGCACTTGTAGGCAGGAGTATATATTCTACTATAAAAGTAGATCCTTCCCTCCGCGGCTCCTACCTTCCTCTCTTTCCATTCCTCCCCTCAAACCACCTCACAACCCCTTAACCGTTTCAATAAAATTACTCTTATTCACCCGAACCACTTCACCTCACTCGATAAAATCCTTCAGTCAGATCATTGCCTCCATTTTTCAACACCTCTATTTTCAATGGCCCCCCGCAGTCCCTTGGCATGGCCTGCAGTCCTACCCCTACCCGCGAAAGGGATATCTCACCATAGGGCCCGCCGAGCTAAAGGCAGCCGTCCTGGGATCTCACTACCCTAGAGAGACTGTTAGAGGTGGCCTAGTCTCGTTAGGGGCTTTAGGCAGTCCCCCGCCGGGCCCGTGGGCTCCCGGACAGCTCTGAACACTACCTTCACCTGCATGACCAAGTTAAAGTAAGATACTTGAGGTGACAACATCTGTACTAGTGCAAGGCATCTAACTTCGACTCAGCCATGTGAGTAAAAGTGCGGGACATACAGTACTCGTAGTAGGTGATACTAACATTTGCTAAACAGTGGCCAAGTGTGATGGAAGCACGGGACACTGCCACCCATCAGGCAGCTGGCGGCGATTTCATGAGGCCCTTGCCCAAAAGTGTTTGGCAAATAGAAGTCGAACACAGGGGGGATCCTGGGAGCTGGATTTTGTATGGGCGCTCGGATACGCAGACAATCCGCCATACAAAATTTTGACCCCTGTGCTCTGGTTCTACATGCCGGGCACTTGTACTGTCATATGAGGACCGTATCAGCCACGCGCCAGAAACGGCGTTCGGGTAGCTCTAGGGAATATCCCCAAGCAACTGGCACGATATTGGAGAACCAAGAGGGCATTGGTCTCTCGGAATGGTGCTTCTTGCGCCTTACTTTGATGTCTTTATGGAGTCACTAATGGAAATGGGATAGGCTCCGATCGTGAAATTGACTGCCTCAGACAGCAACCTTCTTACTCCGATCCCCTTGTCTCCCTTCCTCTTTTACATGTCGTCCTCCTTGGTAGCATCGTCGAAATCACGACGGTAAAGGTGGTTTCTTCCCCCTACCTACAACATCTTACCGCAACCTGACAAGCACCTGCCCGGCTCCAGACCCTGGTGTCCTGGACATGCCTCAAGTTATAGAGGCAGTAACGAGTTTTCAACAATCATTAGGCTGAGAAGCATATGGAAGGGCTCGCGATGGTAGCCAGGATGGCAGAGGATCTCTACCGAAGCATTCAGAGTTGACGCGCTGCGGGGGGAGGTGGGAGGGGAGACAGCTTGGGTGGAATGCTCCCGGTAAAAAAAGTCTTCCCCAATTATGTATGTAGAGCGCCACGAAAACTCGCACAAGGACGCAATATTGTAGCTTCCATTGTAATAATGCCATAGATATCGTACAATGCCATCACAGAAAGTAAGGAGAGCACAAAGATCTAACAACCACAAAGCTAAAGAGGTAAAAGGAAATATGGAAGGAAGAAAGGAAGAAGAGGGAAGAAACTGAGAGGAAAGCGCCCACTGCCCCTGAACCGCTAGGATTTATTCAAGACTCAATCCTCCTTACTATTTCACACCTCACAAATAGAGCATAAAATCACTCCTCCCCTCCAGCCTCCGGCTTGTTGTCCCAGCGATGCTTAACGTCCTCGTGACGTTGTCTCTCCACTTCGTTGAGTGCCCTAACCTTAAGGTTCATAACCTCGGGCGGCTTCTCTCCATCATCCTCACTCTCCTCATCATGTCGAAACGGCATCCCAGGAGGGTATTTGTTCTTTCTACGGGGACGGATTGTATAGCGGGTAAGAACAGGGTAGAAGTAAGCGCCTTTCGGCTTTTTGTCGTCAGCCTTAGTTAGCACCAATGCAGCTTCCTCGAGGACGTCTGGAGGATAGCGCTTATGAGCCTTGGTCTCGTACTCTCGGACGAAATCATATCTGAACTCTTCGCCATCTTCCTTGCCATCTTCCTCATCTTCATCCTCGGCATAGGCAGCGAATTTGGCCTTGACCTTGTTGGCGATGGATTCCGAAGCCGGTATATAGTAATCGAATACATCCTGGCCAACGGGGTTGCCATCGTCATCGAGGGGCTTATCTTTTGGCTTTAAAAGGCCCACATCTAATCTGGTATCGCGCTTTTCTCCTGGTACCACGGGACTACCCATAAATTTGAATACCATGTAACCGCCGTTATCGCTTGTAGCCTGAAAGTCCGGGAGAAGCGGGTATGTCTCCACAGCGCGAACGTTGGGCTTGTTGGGGTGCTTAAGTTCCTTCCAATTTCTCTCCGCATTCGCTGCCGCAATATCCCCGACTGCGAGAGCGCCCAAGCCATTGTGATCCTGCCCCGCCGTCTCCGGGTTTGCCACATCGAAGCCCTTGAGGACGGCCTGGAGGATACGAACGGGATCGTTGTCTTCGGGGCGAGAAGCGCGCTTAGCGCGAGACGCAGCCATTAAACGTTCCGTGCTTCCCCCAGATTTAAACGTTGACCTGGATTGTTCGGCGGAAATGTACTCCGTTCGGCGGAGGAAGGAAACATTTCCGGCGGAGCCGGTCGCGCGAGCATTCGTTTTCCCCAGAGCGGCAGCAGGGCGCATTAGCAAGCGGTCTTTCGGATCGATGGGAGGGATGGGATCCAGTGCCAGAATAGCTAAATAAAAACAAATAAATAAAAAAACAAATTGACTCTGCCACAGAGAGAGAGAGAGAGGGCCTACGAACCGCTGTGATCTCCGTCGAAAATCTTCGGTACGTGGACTAGGTCCAACGGCATTCCCAACTCAGAGTCAATCTCCACGTTCACGCCTTCAGCTCTGGCAAGCTTGGAGGTGAAGCTCGGGTCGCAGTACATTGCCAGCGAGGAATTGGGGATGTTGAGCATTTTGGGGGGGCATGGTGGCGGCGGGAGGCTGTTATTGTAGCGAATTCTCGCGATGTAGTCTTGTGCATGAGGTCTGTTCGATCGTTGTGACATTTTTGGCGGGCGGTGGTGAAGAGGATGGAATGAAATGGCGAGAAAGGATGCCCAGTCGCTTGAGCCCTTGCGGTCTAGTCTAGGGTGTTCGTGTGCGCTGAGAAGATCAGGTCACAGGAGGCAGACTATCCTGTAGTAGACGTTGCGAGGGATGAGCCCTGTCTGCCGGGAGAAACCCAGGCGAAGCCACGGCTGTGGCGCTGAGGCTAAGTACGGTAGGCCAGGAACCACCAACCCGACCAAACTTCGAAAGCATAGAAGTTAACTAATGATAAAAAGAAAAAATATATTCCCTGCCAAATTTACAAGTATGATACACCAGAGAAATCATCGCACCCGTACATAACATACTGGTACGGGTACAGTACAGGTCTCTCCGATTTAATATCTTGATCCCAGAGGCAAGAGAGTGCCCGAGGTTGGGAGTGTGCTTTCTATGGGCGCTCTGAACTGTTACCGTAGGGCATAGATCTTTCTATTAAATACTTCTTTAATCCCTATTCCCGAGCACCTCCCGCCTAGAGCGAGTAACCCATCATGTGCGAGTACTCGTACTGGGGGCCGGGCTGCAGGGACTCCAGTGACAATGTTCATCAAATCAACTCGATGTTTTTCCGAAATCCAATTACCAGTGTTCCCACCCTGGTATATAGCATAAATATCTAGCTTTGCAGAGCAGGGTGATTCCCAACGAATAAGCCCGAATACGGATCATACTTACATTTCTTACTCTGCGGTAATTGACTAACAAGGTCAAGGTCACAGCGTCTCCAAGGTGCAAGCTTAGAACGAGCAGTGGGAGGGATCCTTGGGCGCCTAGATAATAGCAGACGGTATCCGACGGTACTTGATTACAGTATCGTATTTTTCAACAACCAGGGACAATAGTCAATTTACTGGTACAAGTATCACTCGTGCACTACCGCAAGAACCGCCACTACCACAAAGGCTCCCAAAAGCTTTGAACCCAGCTCCTCGTAGTGGGTACTGCCGCCGCCCGGATACCCCAAACCAATCTCACATTATCGCTACTCTTTCAATCCCACTGCACGATACGGATGTAGACCTATTATAAGAAAGCCCCCGAAGTTTATAACACAGTACGGTAATTGTACTCGTAGAATCCAGTCCATACCCCGGTTTTCCCCCTCGCACTCCAACCGTCAACTACCCCATAACATGTATCGGTAACTCGCCATGAACAACTTGAAATCAAACCCCAACCAAAATATCTACCGCGAGTGGCTTCAAGCAGCCCACCGCATGGTCACCTGCGAACAATCAAGCCTTGGCTAAGCCCAGCCCAGCACTTTTGCACCCAAAAAGCACAAGGGTTCATGGAGCCGCAAGGGAGCCGCATTTTATCCTCGCACCCTTGCGCCGGTAAAAAAAATAAAAATAAGATGAGATTCCTACTGTATTCCAATTCTAATCCAGCACAATAACCCGCAGTTCCTGATAACCGCGCTCGGTCGTACCACAGAGAAGGAAGAGGCAAAGAAAGGAAGAGAAAGAGGGAAGGGGAAAAGATAGGAATAACCACGACGACGGCATGCCATTTGAATTCTCACTTGGGTCTTTTAGAGGACAGTCTAGCTACCTCATGCGCTCGAGAAGGGGTCTGAGTTGGTGAGTTGGAGCGCTGTGCTGGTGATCTATAGAAACTTATTAGAGAGAACTAACGAGAGAGCGCCCAATACCCAGGAACAACCTACCCCCGTCGCTGACGGCTCTGGTCCGATTACCTGGAATGTCCGCCGCAGTAGTTAATTTCTCACTGGGGCCCCACGGACACTACTGGTTCCAATACAATGGCGAAAACAGCGAAGTCGTGACAGGTACCCCAACCACCCACTCCCCCCCTCCAACCCTCACCAACTTCTAACAACAATCCACCAAGAAACCTCTCAAAACCTGTGGCGGTACCTCCGCTACGACCCAAACTCCGGCCTAGAGATCACCCGCCTGGAATTCGGCCAGGAAAAGACCTTCTGGGGCACCAACGAGTGGGTAGAAAACGAACAACCCTACCAGAGCATATTCTTCAATGGCCTTCCGCAGGGACTAGTGGACCAGATCACCGAGTTGGACAATTCCGGGCAGTTGGAGAGTTATAGCGACATCGGTATTCTGGCGCTCGGGTGTGGGAATTCCTGGGTTCTGGGGTGGAAGGGGTGGGTTTGGTCGGAGGGGATCGACCCGACTCTTCTCGCGGCGCTGCGGGTGGATGAGGGTGTTACTGTCACCGTAAGTTCTCCTCATAGAGGGCGGCGGGTTGGTGCTCGTATGTTGACTGACCGTTGGCGGGAAGAACGTATGTCTGTCTCCCGTCCAGACGGATTGCTGGTGGGTGGAGTACAGTGACAACACTACCCAATTCCGGGTGCCGACGGTGTGGAATGATGCCGTTTCGCTGTTTGCCGCACCCCAGTATGCCTTAAAGAAGAAGAAGGGGAGAGGTGGGGGGAGGAGCATTAGCGTTGGGCTTAGAAGTATATCGCCCTATGCTGGTGCATTGGTGGCGGCTACCACTTGTGTTGTAGCGCAGCTGTCGCATGAAGTCTATTTGCTTGTTCTGTACTTGTAGCAATGTGTGAATTGGTGGAGTGGTTCGTTTCTCGAAAGATGCTACTCCGAATTAACGGCCGCGACTAATAAGAGCTCGCCTAGTATTGCCTCAGGCTACCGCGATTCTAGGACATATTTGAAGTCTGATATCTCCATATTTGACCAGCGTACTATGCCTAATGATGCAAATACCTGGTCTTATGCTCCCAAACTCAAATCTGTACTCGAGTAGAGCAATGCAATGGGCCAAGGTGATTATCACCATCTCACCCTCACTCAACTCACCTACAAATAGTATAGAGGCTCCCTGCAAGACCTACCACAAGAGAAAGGATCATCCATTCAGACACCACTCGCAGGTCAGTTTCGTGGCGTGTCCAAAGAAGTAAAAAAAAAATTAAAAAAAACCCACCATCCGTCTATCCGCCCAACGGTCCGGGAATATATTACTGCACCGCCCCAGCTTTGAGAATGTAATGCCCAATACCCGACCCCCAGGTCTTATTTTATACCTCTCAGGATCTCCAAAAAAAAAAAAAAAACCAGCTCTGTTCTCCAGCGTTTTACCCTTCGCTTCCTCAGGTAATTGACACGTCCAGGATAAGTGGTATTCTCCGGAAGATGTAGGTGCGAGGAACGTGAGGAAGCCCACACGATTGGCATAATATTTTTTTGGCTCCCCATCTCCCAGGCGGCAGAAGAAATATAAAATCAAAAACAGGAGTTACTTGATTAGGACTATAGTTTTTTTTTAAGATAGAGATTTTCTCCCCTTTTGACCTCTCTCTCTCTCTCTCTCTCTCTCTCTCTTTTAATACCTAGGTTTACTGGTCATCCAGCTAGAATCTTCCCCTCAAGCGCTAGTCGGTATATCGGTCATCCTGGTTTGCCGTGTGAGTATACGCTTGTATTCAACTGCCTCTACTAACGAACACACCCGGACCGCAGGAACCCCATGGGCTTAGTAGCATCTACTATGGGCGGGGAGTTGCCTGATCACTAGAGTAACATTACATGTGTCAGTGGATCTACGCTGCCGAGTGACAACCAGTGACGCCATCAAGGAACTGCCCGAGTGGAAAACTTAGCTGTAGGTCGAATGCCCACAAGAGCCCACCACATCTCACTGTGTATTCCATGGAAGTCCCACAATCAGTCGCCCAGAGAACCACTATTCCCCTTAAAGGACTTGTGGCCTTAATACCTGGCTCCGTGGGCGGGTAGTCTCCCGCGCACGACACAAACAATCGGATCGGATCGCTTATTGATCTGATTTTGACAACAATCCCATAGCTTTATATTGGATTCCCGAGAAGTGCCTGTCCTCTCTTCCGATGGGCGTGAAGTGGTAGTGCAAACTTTTATTTTTCTCGGCCAGGTTTATGAGACACAGTATAATGGGAGGTGACGGAATTTATGCAGAGGCTGAGAGCATGTGGAGATCGGACGGGCTGGGGGCTAGTGACGGTTGCTAGTTCGGTGATAGAGGCACCAGGAGTGATGGTGAAAGAGACTGAGCCGAGAAAGGTATACTAGTATAAGCTGTTGCTTCTCCGGTCTTAAATTCCTCACCCACCAGCCCATTTGCCCGGTCACTAAGCGTTCTCTAGCAGTCACTGGAACAATGAAGAGCGCTGCTTCCCCCCTCACGCCCCTTACTGATCTGTCCAGTAAAGGCACGTCCAGCTTACTCAATTCCATGGCCTAACCACTTGTACCAGTCTACCACTAAACAACTCTCCTGTGACTGGTGTTGGCTCCAGCGACTTTATGCATCTCCCCTTTCCTCTCCCTTTCCTCTCCTTTGCCCTTGTTTCTCACCTCCCCAGATCTGCATTGTCAGCCGCGCACCCCGCTTGATGCATCCGTTCCCGAACCTCAGTCTCCACAGCAAGCCTCACCCGAGACTCTAGCGCACACTACTCACCCGTCTTTGCCAAGAATACCCCCGTGGGCCGAATATTTGGTGAGAACTGCAGCGAAATATCGGCTGGCGGAGGTATTCGGCAAAGCCGAGTGAATAGTCCAGAAAATGGCTTGCATAGCAAAGGTCAACAGCGCCACCGTGGCGGCCGCAACTGGCCACAAGCGACCCATCGCCGGCCACACACACCCGAATTGCGACGGCAACCAGGAAAGTGACAAGGTCAACATCGCCGGCGGGAAATTGAGTTCCACCATCCCAAAATATATTACTGCAGAACAATAGAGGTGAGATTATTGGGCTTAGCAGCCAGCTCCTATTCCTGTGCGGAATTCTGCACGCCTTGTATCCAGCTAGCATCCCGGGTGCTAGAAGCATGAGCAATCAGCTCTCTTTCTTGGGTGCTTACCGGTACTCTGCATCTAATTTGAGCATTACGGTCAAAGCTCCAATTATTTTCCTATTTTCCTCGATCTCCTAATGCTAGCCATCGCCCTCACAGATCAACATCCACTACCGGTACCCACCCCTTCCGGCTGCAGCCTCCCGTGACCTGCAGTATTCTTCCGCTAGCTTCAGGAAAATGGGGATATTAGTATGGATGTGGATATGGTGGAAATTGTGAAGAAGCCGCTCCTCCTGGGGCGTGTTCGAAGGATGCTGTCCAGGTATTTGTTTCGTCTGGTTAAAAAGCCAAAAATAGCGTGCCCGCCGGAAGTTTAGTATTTGGGTTGCTGAGAATTTCACGATTAATCACTCGCAATAAAAAACGAGATTCATTGAGTTAGCGTCGGAATGCCAGGAGTGACCTTGCTAAGGGAGGCGCAGTCTTACTGTGAGATGTGATGGGAACTTCTGGACATTAAGCGCTTGAATTGTGCTTTGTGCTTTTGGGCTGATAGTGTCGAAGTCTTTTCGTATTAACCTTGCTTCTGCTGCGCCGCGCTGTGGTTGCCGTTTTTGTGTACTTTGTATCTTAACCCTTGCGCGGGTAGGTACTGGTAGACTCGACTAACTTGGCCCCAACTTCAGCATCCAAGCTTCCCTCAACATAAATTATCTCGAGCAATAAGCCTGGTGCTTAAGATAGTGGCTTACTGTACGGTATTATCACCGGAAGTGTGTCTCATCCCGGACACCCACATACCCTACTCCTATCTGAGCCTTGACCAGACTTTCCGGCGAACAAGTTGGTCCGTGCACCGTTCCTGTCTCCCGTCGGTAGAAAAGGTTGGATCTCTGCATCAGGATTACGACACTTGCTTGCATTTCAGCTTTCCAAAAAGCATGCGGGGTAATGGTAGCTCGTGATGGAACACTTGTAGTAGTACACCGAGGAGGTCCTAATAATGTAGCATGTTATCACATAGAGAGCTCGAGTATAGATACTGTAAACGAGTGAGTCCGGTGCAGCAAATTTCCCGTCTGCTGTCATACCTGCCAACAAACGCCTGCTCGCGTACCTGGCGCGTGTGCGGGTAAGGTACTCGAGTAGGAGGCGGAAACATCCGCCCCCACTGCCCGAACCGAGGAAGAGTGAAACATCTCGTTTGTTACACGAGATGACGAGACCGCCAAGAAACACGGGATCACGTGTCCTTTACTATTTCTTTTTTTCTTTCTCTTCACACTGCCCCAATTAATTAGCGAATCCTCCCTCCAAACTCCTTGTGTCAGACAACCTCCAAAATGCTCGACAACACACACAGCGGCATTCCTTCAGGGGAGAGCGGACAAACTTTAGAACACCCGTGGAGAGGAGCCACCACCACCATGAACCTCGTTGCATCTTGTCCACAACAGCATCACCAGACGGCAAATATGCTCAAGCGAGCTCGCCTAGAAGACGATGGGGAAGATGAACGCATCCTTGCATCTTCTCGCGGAATGCTGGACGGATCAGTGGCAGCTCTAGGTTGTTTTGGGGGTTGTTCCCCTCCCACTACTAAAGTTCCTCCCCACCCCCTCTCTCTTTTTTGTCTTCTTCCCATCTACCTCCTATTTTCAATCTAACTATGGATTAAAACAGAAACGACGATCAAAACTCCAACTGAGAACGCATCCATCCCTCCCCTCCACACAGTTAACCGTTACACCACCAACAACTACCACCGCGACCGAAGCTTCCTACGTATCTTCTCCTCCGGTCGAAGCTCAGAGTCCTTTTTATAACAACCACGGTCAGGATATGGACATGGACGGATTGCACGCTCCGTATTCAGTTATTATTGGGCCTCCAACACCGGTTAGTGATGGGGGTGAAGGGGAAGGCGATGTGGAGATGAAAGAGGCCACCGATGCGGGGAGGGAGAAAGAGGGGGGTAGAGAGAGGGAGAAGCGGAAGCCTCTGTTCAGGATGGGCTATTTAGCTGATTGTGAGAAGTGCAGGTTGAGGATTCCGGGGCATTACATTCATTACTAGGGAGATTCTTTTTCTTCTTCGACATTTTGCTGTCCGGAGTTCTTGGATGTTTATTTATTTTGCACTTTTTTTAGTTTTATCTTTGTGGTCGGTGTGTTTGGTTTTCTTTTCTTTTTTTCTCTCTCCCTTTGTTGCACATTCATGTTCTGTTTTGATCCTACCGGATTTGCATTTTCCTCTGAAATGTTCTTGATTGTACGGCGGCTGGAGTCGTTCTACCGTAGCGGAATTCCAATACTTCTAGGTCAGTATTTCTTCGGGCCTCTTTATTTTCTAGCATTGAATTTCTTTATTCTTAATATCGGGTCGCCACAGAGTTATTATTATTATTTTCCTTATTATGCGCCTGTATTATACATAGTCTCCTAGACCCTTCTTATATTATTTTCTTCCCAATCTCATCTAGGTATAGCTAGAAGACGATGGAGGTCGATGAGGTGCGAAGGATTGGCACCATAGAAGCGGCTTAGAATACAATTGCACAAATTACCCTTGGGGGAGTGGAGCGGTTGGCGAGAGGATTATCGCAGAGCAAAAGCTTGACATATGATACAAGGTTAGACTACTGTACTCGAGTAATAATATTGTGACCCAGAGCCGCACCCGCCCGTGTTGACTTGACCCTAGGCTGGAAGCCGCACCCCAGTGCAGAATTCGTGGCAACTCAGCCCAAGCAAGTACGGTATCATACTCGCATTTTCTCTCTCCTGAGGGTTTGACCTCGGGTAGGGTACAAGTACAGTCCTGAATGGCTTGAATGGCTATAATAGCATGAGATGAAATTAAGTGGTACTCTAGTAGCAGGGTGGATCTTGTATGAATAAGCAGGTATTATACCGGCGGTCAATGTTGTCCTACAAAATCTGCATACTAATATATGGGCTGTCGATTCTCGCAGTGGTAAGTTACGGTATATAAGTTTCTACTCCTAGACCCTGTCAATCTGAGACTTAAGAGGGTCGAATGAGCACCTAAGCACAGATGTCATGAAAAATTTGCACAGCAGATCGCCTGCGCATATAACGAGAACCGACACTAAATTCAGATTCAGATTCAGATGTTCCATGTTCGGGTACGGCACCAGTACGAGTACTTCTCGAGGGATACCTACTTGTACAAGTACGAGTATTAATATGAGACTGTACTCGAGTATATACTAAAAGGAAGAAGAAGAAGAAGAAGAAGAAGAAGAAGAAACATGCCATTGCACCACCCCCATGAGATGATAGGGTACGGAAGTATACGAAATCTTGTCCTGAGGCGGCATCAGACCTTGAACTATACTAGTAATACCGGTATTAGCCATGTCGTCGAAATGCTGCTGGATTTACGTAGAACTCCCAGAAAATTACATGATCTCAGCAGGAACTTTGGCGCGGTTGCACCCTTCTCGATCGAAATACACCATGTCCGTTACCGTACGAGTACTTGTACTCGTACTCGAGTACATAGGCTTGTGATCTCTGGGTTCCGAATCAAAAAAGCTCCTGGGAAGGATTTGCATTTTCCTGGCATGGCATGGGATCAGTCCATTGGATGTGTTTTAGACCGCATTAACTGATATCCACAGTTCTGTTTACTGCTGTAGGATAGAGGACCCGGATGGGTATGCTTCCTGGTGTTTACCGAAATTTTGAATAAATGTTTACCTGTCGAACCAAGTCTATCCAAGAAGAGTTTATTACGGTAGCGCACTGGTGAGAATGAAATTCAGTGCAGCCGAAAACTGCAAGGCTCAGAATCCCCGTCGTGACTTGTGGCTGAGTTGGTGGACTTGCTGGTGCTCATTGTGGTAAAGTGGCTTGATCGCCTAATTCTCGGCTGGATTGGACCCCGTTGTGGCGGCTGATGGGGGCCATTACGAATAGCGGGATCGGCAGAAATAGTTTTCCGGGGGGTTTTCTTTTACGGACCCTGCCGAGTGCCGTGCGGAGTAGAATGTCGCCGCCCCGACTCAGTGACTCCATGAAACCCCTTGGCATCAGGATCAAGAAACCTCTTTCAAACTCTTCAAGCCATGGCTGTCTCTACTCGAGTACCGGTACGGTAGGACTCCCCCGATACTCGTTTCCGCCGTTCGCAAAACAAGGGCAAAGTTACCGGTATCCAGGTCAGTGCAAGCGGTGTCCTCGTAATTGCCCACGTATATCCCGCACCCAGTTCCCCAATCAACCAGTGCTGGTAAACACCCTTCATACTCAAGTAAGAAAGCCTGCCATGATAACACCTTCCGAGATCTCGGAACATACGAAGCTACCCTGCTCCGCCACAGCCATAGTTAAACACTCGCTTACCAGCTTTTCGTCATCTGCCCCGCGAAAGAAGAAGGAAAATGAGTTTTTCTCGCATGTGAAAGCCAAGACAGGGACAAGCCTGCTGGGAGTGGCAAAAGTGGCTAGAAAAACCCTCTAATGAGTATGATACCAGCCACACGGCCGCGAAAAGACACGATGACGTAAGGCATCACCACATTGGCTCGCTTGCCCCTTTGCGGGGGTGTGCCCAGAGTGGCGTGAAAAAACCTAACTTACTAGAGAGGGGGAAAACAGTATAAAGGTAGAGAGTGTTCCGTTTCTCCATAGAATATTCCTTCACCGGGAATTATTCCAACCACCCCGATAAAGTCAAACAAACCGACCCTATTCAAAGCTTTTAACACTTTTCTCAAACTTCCCCCCAACCAACATCGAGACAAACAATTTCCAAGAAAAAAGCCCAAAAAATGTCATCAACAACAGTCCACGTCTCCAACATCTCGCACGAGACCTCCCAGAAGGAGGTCCGAGACTTCTTCTCCTTCTGTGGCAAAATCACAAACCTAGTCCTCACGCCCAGCAGCTCGGACCCCGACGCCACGCTCTCGGCAACCGTAACCTACGAGCGCGAACCCGCTGCGAAAACCGCCCTCCTCCTGGACGGAACAAAGCTCGGCACCAACCCGGTGCACGTGGAAGCCACACATTCCATCGACGAGATCGCGCAGGGCCACCTCGCTCGTGGTGACGCCGACCAGGATCCTGCGAAGCACAACGTGCAGCAGGAAGACAAACCCAAGACCGCCATTCTAGCCGAGTACCTCAGTCACGGATACGTCATTGGCGATTCCGCGTTGCAGAAGGGAATCGAGGTGGACTCTAAACATGGAATTTCGAGCCGCTTCTTGAGCACGCTGAATTCAGCATTGCAGGCCATCGACTCGCGTGTTCATGCTACGAATACCGCCAGGTCCGTCGACACCCAGTATCACGTTTCGGATCGCGCGCTAGGTGCTAAGCATACGCTTACAACCTACTTTGAACAAGCGCTCGGAACCCCGACCGGTCAGAGGATTCGGACATTCTACGAGCAGGGTGGGAAGAGCCTGATGGATATCCACAACGAAGCGAAGAGGTTGGCGGAATTGAGGAAGCAGCAGAACCGGAAGAGCGCGGATGAAGCGACACTTGTTGGACCTGAGAAGACTACCTGTGCCTGTGGTGGTAATTCGGGGGTTTGTAGCTGCGAGGCCGGAAAGTGCGCTTGTGTGGGGTGTGATATGGGCGCAAAGGAGACAAAGGGTGATTCGGCGCAGCACCAATTTGGAGAGGCCACCAAAGACGTTGCCGATTCTGCGAAGGACTTGGGAACTGGGAGCGAGGAGAAGGGCTCTTATGTCTAAGCTCTGATTTTGAGATGAGGTGATGAGTGGGAATGGCGTCTGATGGGGCGGGGGTCTCGTTTTTCTTCCTTTCTTTTCTCGTCTTTCTTTTTTGTGCTGTTATTGGGTTGGTTGGGCTTTGTCCAGCCGCCTACGGTAGTCTATTCTGGTTTTTAGTTTGCTTAAATTCACTTCATCTCAACTTCGCCAACCTGTAAATAGTAGTTTGGGTAATCCAGTATCATTACCCTCATCGCCCCGGTATCCAAATTGATTTATCATCCCCCACACTACAATACGGCCCTCTACTCCTATACTATTCGAGTACTCGAGTACTGTACTCGTACTCAGGTGTCGGCAAATATTGTGAGACTACTTCTGCTAAACCTATAGCTAAATGATTGAACCCCCGGCAGCAGTGAAATGGGAAATATCTTCCTTCTACGGTAACTGGGTTTTGCTTCATCACTTTTTGCTTGCTCTACAGTATGATGGCCGTGTTACACGATCCACTGCCACAAATTTCCCACTTCCCATTCTCCAGTGCTCGAGTATCTTGCGCAGGTCACAGTCTTTTCACACCCAAACCAGTCCACCCGTAGTCTAGCCATAGCATGGCCAACCCCCCCTCCCCCGCCTTGGAAGGGAAACCCACCCGTCCTTCACACCAGTACCCGGCACTCGGACAATAGGCTATCATCATAACAACACAAGTTATGATACTGTCCTTACAAACCAGGGTAAGCTATGGTATGACATCACAACTACGCATCTCCCCCAAATCCTCTTCTATATACTCGAGCACTCGAGTAATATATAGCACATCCCAACCCCTCCCCTTTTCCTCTCCTTCCCCCGTAGTGAAGAAGACTACTCGTACTCGTACAACCGATCTAGAAGAAAAACCGATAACTTATAGTTCTATCAGTTTTCACCTCACTTCGTCCTCCCTCTCTCACTCTCTGACACCTCCCCAACGAATTCAAAACACCTCACGAAAATAAAATTATAAAATGTCCTCCCAAAAAGCCAGTCGTCAATCACCCCCTCCCGAACGCCTGTCCGGACCGCAGGTCGGTGCGCCGTCTGGTGGGAAAGCGCACGGGAAGCAGGTGGATCGGAGGGGGGGGGGACCGGATCAGAGTTCGGAGAGTCAGACTAGTGGCCTCAGCAGTAATCCTGCGGGCCCTCTCGATCAAGCTGCTAGGGATAAGGCTTCGAAGCCTGGTGAGAAGAATTTGGATGGGTTGTAAAGGAGTGAAGGGGGGAAGGAGGAGGGTCATGTTAGAGGGGGGGAGGAGGGGGGGAGGAGGATGGAGGATGGAGGGGAGGGGGATTCTTGTTTTTGGACGGGGTGTGAAATCGGTTATGGATTTGGGTTTCTTTCTTTCTTTCTTGCAATTCGGTCTTTTGCTGCGTATTGGGTGTTCCAAATGGGTTATATAAGACTCACTCCTTCTGCATCTCATTGGTCATTTTGAATCACTCGGAAGTCTAAAGTGGTCATATGCATAGACCAGTGTTCCATAATATCACAAGTAAAGACGGTCTATTCTTCGCCTACGGTACCGGTATTAAGCCCCCCCAAAGGATCAAACGTCCCTCGCCACCAGTTTAATAGTAATACCACCGCCCGGCGAATCCCACACGCATATTAACAATCTCCCCAGAAGGTGTGACCTTAGCAACCAACCGATCAACGCTCCTCCTCCTCCACCAACAGGCTAAGCTTCAAAAATATCGGCCTGCAATAGTCCGCAATCGCGGAGTCGTAGATATTTTCAACTGCACACGTGTCAATATATATATCATACCTACCAACCCCCTTCCCTGTTTTGAAATTTTCGGGTATGATAGCTTACAGCCACCGCTCTTGCAGGCATAAAACTGCTTCTGCGGGCCCAAGGCGATCAGGTTATCCGGGCAAAGGGACCAACCCCCGGTATAGATAGCCCCCGTTTGAGCGGGGGGTCCATCAAACTGGAGCTGCCGGTTGGCAACGATGGAGCAAATCCGACCGCGATGATCGACCAAGAGGCCCTTGTTGAGAATCAGCTTCAGGGCACCTAGCTGCACGGATTGGATTTCGACGGCGGCAGGGGTTGGATGATCGACCGGTTCAAGACCGAAGGGCCCTGGGTAGCTATCGATACATCCCGGAGGCGAGCCCCCCGGTGGTCGAATGATTTCCGTGACTCCCTGGGGCACGCAGAGCGTTGAGGGGATCAGCAGGGATGGGAGGAGGATGAGAATTGCAAAGCGAAGTGAAAACATTGTTGATGAAATATTTGGGAGTGGCTACAGAACTTTTTTTTTTTTGTCAGGTCAGGCTAGGAATGGTTCGTGGGAGGTAGAGAATAAGAGTAAGAGTGATGAAGAAGAAGAAGAAGGAAAGCCGGGAGCTAGATTACCGCCTGTTACAATATATATATGTAATGTAGTCCCTTTCGTCTTCGTAGCCAGATGACTGGATTACGAAGCCCTGACGAATAGGCGTAGGTATGAGGCTCTCTTTGCTTGCGAAAACATGTTGAGCGTAGGCTTTGGATAGTATTACGCCCAATGGGGGGCTTCACTTCCTACGGGTACTGTACTGTACAGTACTCGTAATGGAGTAGGATTTACTGCAGTTAGATGAGAAGCCTTAGGAGACAGTGGCCCTGTCCAAGCATGTACCGGTATTTGTGAGGCAGCCAGCTTGAGCTCCCACCACCTATGCCACTGCAATCATATGGGTTCCCCAATGCACGAATCAGATGAGCGGGGCTCAGGACGTCAAACCGAAACAGAGCATCCTAGGGATAAACATAATAGAGCACGATAATCCCAAAGGTTATTCGCAATGTGGAGCGCAAACACCTCACCCTGCTGTCTGGGGGGAAGTCTGGGCTCATATCGTACTTTGAGATAGCCAAAAATAGCTCAACTCTTGGCAATTAAACCAGGAAAGTTCCGAGTGCCAAATGGTGATTTTTGCTGCGGTCAAGAGAATATCCAGTAAAGTTGAAGAGGCAGGAACACGCGTGATGTATGGGTACGTGGCACTCAACGCCCACCAGCCAGGCTTACAACAAACATATGTTTGCTGTTCAGGAGAAGGGTGAAAGAGAAGAAAAAAACCTCAATTATGCAGAGGTTTGGCTCACTGCTAAAAGCTCGCTTCACCCCACTTACCTGCGATTCCCTTCATGACGCAGGTCCCCCCAGTTCTTCGATATACTCATATATACGGGCCTCTTTGACTTACTCTCCTGGCTGAGAGAGCGGATAACTGGCATTGTGTGTCTGCGTTAATGGATCGGTTAGCATATCGCTCCCCTGTTTCTGAAGGAACGACCACTAACTAACATACGACCAGAACTCTTGCCATCCAAAGCGGGATTACTAGTGACTATGGCGACAGTAAGAGTTTCAGCAAAAACATTAATAGCGACCCTGTTTTCAAGAATTCGGTACGGCGTAATTGCAGGGCTGTGCGTGTCCGACGACGAGGCGAGGAGGAAACTAAGGGTAACACTGCAAATTCCCGATCGATTAGCCACCCGAGTCAAGGCTGCTAACTGCTCGGATGTGGAATAATTAGGAGAAGGATCCAACCGATACCTAAAAGTCCCTTATAATAGGAATAATAACTTCGTCGGCCGCGAGGATTCACTGAAACGTATTCACAAGACGGTGGGGAATGGGGAGCATGTTAGACTCGCACTTCACGGTCGCGGAGGCATTGGGTATATATACAAATCGCGCATCTTAGTATGCGGTTCGCTACTTTGTGAAGAATATGCACTGACGGCTACTAGGAAGACCCAGGTTGCGATTGAGTACGTTTACCAGCACGTGGATAGGCAGAGTGTGTTTTGGGTGCGTGGAAGCGACTTTTTGAGATTTAGCGAGGACTTTAGATGCATCCTACCGTATGCAAAAATTTCCCACGGGATCGCGACGAACGGGGAAAGGGAGTTGTTGGAAGCAGTGAGGGATTGGTTCGAGAGCCCTGTGAGTGGAGACTGGGTCTTGGTTATCGACGGTGCCGACAACGAAGCGGATTACGACAGCGAGAGCAGCCCAATATCCGAGTTCTTACCGCGAGGGCCAAAAGGAACTGTTATATTCACCACGAGATCTCGCCGAGTAGCTGAGCGACAAGGCTGCAAGATCGTTGAAATTGGGGAAATGAAGGATGGTGATGCCCGGGCACTGTTTTTGAGCCTTCAGAGCCCGAAAGGTTTCAGTGAGGCCGACAAAAAAGCCCTGACGCTTATACTTCGTTCACTCGACCACCTCCCGCTGGCACTAGATGGCGCTGTATCTCTGATGAGGGAGGAAGGTATGTCGCCGTCCGAGTATTGGGATAAATTCAAAGAAAAGAGTGAAGAAAGGAAGCTTCTGCCCTCAAAATTTCGCGATATACGACGAGAGGTGGACACGACAGAAAGCATTCTGAGCACATACTTTCTCACTTTCGACCAACTAAAAGGGCAGATGCCTTTCGCTGTGGATATCCTCCAACTGTTTGCTTTCCTCGATCATAAACAAATTCCGGAAAAACTCTTGGAACAATTCAATCTAGACAGGGTACAGAGCGAGGGTTCTCTTGATGACGCTATTGGAAAATTGGTCAGGCTTTCCTTAGTTATCGATAGAAAAGATAGGGCGGGCCGGCCCATTTATGAGCTTCATAGGCTGGTACAACATTCGATTCAAGAATATCTTTCGGAGGAGGAAGCGTTTAGGTGGAAGGAAAAGGCTCTGGAGATTATTTGGCAGTTATTTCCTCATTACAAGCACGAGTTACTCCAAGAATGTGCCGATTATCTCCCTCACGCGCTGGCTGTCACAGAGAACTCGACAAGTCCTATGGCAGAGGAGGTTTGCTTTCGCATGGCGTTATACCTTAAGGAGGCTGCTCACCCCGATACCGCTGAAACTCAAATCCGACGGTGTATAAAACTTCGCGAAGAGAGTAGTGGGGCTTCCATTTGGTGGGGTTTACGTCGCTTTTTCCGGTACATTTTTTCCCCTTTGCGGACCACCAAGTATGGTGCGGAATATTGGTCGAGGATCGCTCTCTTAGCCTCAATCCTTCTTGAGCTAGGTCACGCCGAGGAGGCGGAAGTGGAATATCGGCGCGCAGTTATCGGAAGAACAAAGGCACTAGGCGCAAACCATCCGGATACCTTGAGCAGCATAAACGGGTTAGCCGTGGCACTCCACTTTCAAGGAAGATACGAGGAGGCAGAAAAGCTGTATCGTTCCGCATTAGAAGGTAGAGAGATTGTGCTTAAACGCGACCACCGGGACGTTCTAGAGAGTGCAGCTTTTCTCGGTGAGGTGTTAGAATTTCAGGAGAAGTACGAGGAGGCGGAGGTACTGTGCCGGCGTGCACTCGAAGGTCGAAAGGAGGTGCTTGGGCCCTATCACCCTGATACACTAGAGACTGTCTTCCATCTAGCTTCTGCGTTGAACGGTCGAGGGAAGCACAATGAAGCAGAAGCGCTATATCGGCGGGTACTTGAAGCGTTCGAGAAGACTCTATGGAGAGACGACTCACGCACGCTACTGATTATACACAAGATTGCGGAAGCGCTGCAGGAAGGAAAGAGAGTGACATTCATCGAAGCGGAAGCATTGAACCGTCGTATATATGAGCGATGCGAGAAAGCACTAGGAGCGGAACACCAACTCACTCGAGCAAGCATGAATAACCTAGCCGGATCACTACGTGATCAGGGGAAATTCCACGAAGCAGCGGCCACTGCTCGGCTGGCTGTAGAGATTCTCGAGGAGAACGAAGGACCAGATCACCCGGATATGCCAATGATTCTGTACAATCTCACACAAATGCTGCAGGACGAGGGAAGATACGACGAAGCAGAAGTGAGTAGTCGGCGGATAGTCGAATTCTACGAGAAAATACTAGGACTAGATCATCCGGGCACTCTAGTCAGCCATAGTATCCTTGCTGCGGTGCTCAGAGACCAGGAGAGGTATGACGAAGCGGAAGAAATGCTCAGGGATGCACTGAAAATCATGGAAAAGGTCCTAGGTCCTGAGGACCCAGATACACTAGAAGCTCTCGACGGCCTTGCATTTGTGCTGCAGCAGGAAGGGCGATATGATGAAGCTGAAATCTTACACCTACGAGCCTTGGAAGGTCGAGAGAAGGTCTTGGGAGAGGACGCTACAGACACTCTCACAAGCCTATGGCGACTAGCCAATCTCTACGAAAAGTCTGGACAAGGCACTGATGCTGATAATGCATATCGGAACGTGTGTACAGGATTGTGTAGGGTCCTAGGGGAGCAGCATTCAACGACAAGGAAGTGCCTAGACGAGTATAAAGCATTCCAAGCCAAACGCCAATTAATAAATTTCACCGAATGACCGCCCGGCATCACGGAGAACGGAATTCCACTTGCCTGGCGGGCCCGGGTTGTTGGGAGTTAGAGCCTAAACTTCTTATATTATGGAGAGAGCTGCGATAATTTGGTGGGATATATCTACATTTGTCTATCTATAGCAGGTTTCATGGGAGATCTGCGAGATTCTGTAGCTGCATGTTAGCGAGTTCCTGGAGTTATATAGAGAATTCAATAGCGATACCTTAGCACTCACATGCGCCTGACAATTATCGATGTCTGAATCAGATGAAAAGTGATGGACCGACGCAACGTATCGCGTAACAAGATGGGTAGAGTGAGCGATCTGGCTGGGTGCACTGCGGAGAAGTTGTCTGAATATTTGATGTTTCAACTTGCTATTGACAAGGGGCTTAGAGTAGGGCTCGTAAACACAATACCCATTCTGGCGAGTCTTGTCGGCCAAAAATATCATGATGCGATCACCGATAAGATAGCGAATCCAAGGCGTATATAAGTGTGTCCTTTTCCCAATCTCGTACTTCCCTTTCCATCCTCGCTCAACATCCTCGCTCAACATGAATTATAACACCGCACCATCATCATCATCAGCCACCATCATCATCATCGTTTCAGGATGCTTACCCCTGCCTCACTTGACTTCGCATCTGTTCTCTCCTCCACCTTTTTATTATACTGATTTATAATTTTTATTATAATTTCAGTTATATTTTTATTCATATACACATTTTATTCATTTTAAAATGAATATTTTTATTATTATTGTGATTTAATATGATTGATATTAATCATATTATTTACATGAGATTTCCTGAATTACGACAAAATTCTATCAAACTACTCTACTTGAAGAGTTTGATAGAAAGAGTTTTATGCTATAATTTGCATATAATAACTCTTTACCAATGGAAATGATTGGATAGCAGAGTTTTTATTCAGTAAGTTTATTCACTGTATTATAGAGTGAATATATTTGAGGTAAGAAATGCATAAGTCTTGTTGGGTTAAAGTAAAATATACTAATATAGTTACTTATGATAGAAATTCTAGCTATGCAATCATTAGCATAAAACAAAGGCAGGAAGCCGATTTCACAAGCTTAATATTATTCTATATTTTCCGGTAAGCAGATATTCTATTGATATGCCATATAAATATCTCAAGATTTAGCATAGTCTAATCAAAATAATAGAAATATAAAATTTACTAATAATTTATGATATAGATAGAAATTTTTCAAATAATGACCAACCTTCCTGGTATTTTTCTATAATCTATTTTTTAGTATATCTACTAATATAAAAATATAAGGTTTATTAGGTTGGTGGATCAGTATTCAACTATTAAGTTGAAATTAATCAAAAGGAAGAATCATAAAAAGATGGAGTTGAAGGTATTATATAAATGCATTTTATTTTTATCCCTTCTTTAAAAGGTATACTAATGATTTATAATGTATTATAGAGCAATTCTTCAAATTTGATAAACCATCGGAGTATTTTTCCATTGTTTCATTTTTCAAATATCTGCTAATATTTATTTAGATTTTATGGCATTTTTCTTGTAAATCAAGAGATTGCTATATTGATAGCAACATCGGGATTGAAAAAAACCAATATTGGGTCCATTTTATAGGATCCAATTATTATTCCTATATTCTATCAGTACTCTACAAGTATGATAAACGAATAGAGTATTTCTCTATAATTTCGGTTTGGAAATATGAACTAATATGACAATAGATTTGATAGTTTGATTAAATTCAAATTATACAATTTAATTTGAGGCCCGAATGAGGGAAACTGAAATGGGATAATTTTTATTCAAAAAAGATATGAATACTATAGTATTCAAACTAGTATAGAGTTGACAAATACGATAAGTTTATCGGTATGATTCTATGACTCATGTTTTGAAATATCTGCTAATATAAATATAGATTCATTTGTTTTTGTTCTTTCAAATTAGTATTATGCAATTCTGTTGGTGGTAATAGGATATAAGAACTAAGATGATAGACTTTATATTACAGAATTTAATTATTCTTTCAATTATTTATGGAAATTTTATAAAATAAAATATGTCTATTAAGTATTCTTCTAAAACTCAAGTTATAAAATAAGCACAAATACAAATAATTTAATTTATGAGAAAGTGACTTAGAACTGATTTGGCTTACAGATAGTTTAATATAATTATGGTTTTATTAGAACAATCACATGAGTGTTTTTAGTTGTTAACAGGCAAATATATTTGAAGTATGGCAGCTACAAAACCACTTCTGAGATAAAATGGATTTTGTTTTTATTAACAGCAACATGACTTTATAACCTTTATGAAAAACTTTAAAAATAAAATAATTTTATGATAATTTACTGCTAAAGGTAAGATATATTTCTATGTATTAAAATATAGCAAAAGGTCGGATTCAAGATAGTTTTGTAGAATGTAAATCTTTAAGAAATAACAATATGCTAGGTGTTTTTTAGTCTTGGCCAGTGTAACTGCACTATAGGTGGTTGTGGTCTTGCAAAAGGATATTGATCTTGACATTAACCAAACTAGTGGTGTAGATGAGTTCAAGTACAAGAGACACCAACAAGTAAGTAAGTAGGCTCTATCACTTTATCAAAACAACTAGGAGAAGTCTAAGTCTCTTAAGCCTATGCAATGCTCAAGGATTCTTGTGATGAACTGAATAGAAGAAAACTGCTCAACTAAGTATATTGAAAACTCTGTCTGTCTAAGTCTGATCTCTCTAAGTTCAGAGGGATACATGTCTTTGAATATAGTTTTGATGATTCTTCTCCTCACATCAATTCTTTTCAAACATCCTATAATATCAAATGATACCTAACCAATAAACAGACAATAAGAGTATGAGCTTCTGCAGGTTATATCCTAAAACAATACATAAAATCCAATAGTAAGGCTTACAAACCTCCGGAGTTTGTATCCTAGGTTAATACATAAAACAAAACCATATCTAAATAGTTGTTGTACAGATATGAATAGTTCACCTACATTAGTACAAGGCATATATCTTCAAGTAGGTGAATGTATATCCAAACCTTAAAGTTGTTCAGAAGTAGGAGCACTTGGAGGCATCTGTGGTAACTGCTCAAGATATCAGAAGATGTTCACTTTCCTTGAAGTGTTTCACAGATTGGAAAGAACGATAAGAAAGAACTTTACTTTATATTCAGTATATATGCATACCATGGAAACTGGAATAATTGAACCTCATGCTAAGAGGTCAAAATAATGTAAGTTATGCCAAGGTCACACAGAGTAAATTGCATAATATCAGTTTAAGAATTGGCTAACTATCTTCCTAGAATACATTTTCATCCTCTGCTTCCTCCTCTACCTTATCTCTAGCCACTCCTGCTAGACTCCTCATCCTTCTCAGAATCAAAATACTCAACACCCCCAATTGAACAGTTTTTCAACTTCTTCTAAAGGTAAGCATTATTGATTTCCTTGATAGAAATTTCTGCATCACAGCTACTAGCTATAGGCAAAGCTTATCCTAAGACTCAGAAAGATTTCTTGATTACCTCTACTGACTTGAGGGAGAAAATCTCCCATGCTTCTCTGACAGCCCATGTTGTAAGTATTCTTCTTCTTCTCAACATGCTTCTGATAAGCCTTGCCCCACCTGAAACAATCCTCTCCTTCTCCGATTCTAACTCATCCAACTTTTAAGCTAGAATTTCCTACAAATTCATGTTTACCGTTAGTCTTCCTTCTTTAGTTCTTTGATTTGTTTTTGATTTGTTTTTGATTAAGCTAACAATTGAGTATCAGGGAACCCACATATTTGTTTCCTTCTCAAGTTTGGTTTTTGCACTATGCAGGTTGATATATACTCTGCATAACCCAGAAAGTGCATTTGAGGAGGAAATAAATATGTAGGTACTACAATATGACAACTAAGAGAGGAGTGGAGGATAAGAGGTGAAAGGAGTCTAAGTATTACCTTTAAAATATCTTTGAAAGAATGATTTATGCTAACATCTAAGGGTTGCACTAATGAAGTACAGCCTCCAGGTATTAGACTTATGGTAAGATCGTTGGTAAGGAAACTATTGAGTACTTCTTGTGTTTTGTGGGCAGGAAAGAGATTGAAAACAAAAAGGGAGGGCTGACCATTGAGTATAGGTATAAACTGATCATCGAGATAGTCGAGGAAGTTTTCTGCATTGGCATATATGCCTTTGCATTAAACTTAATGACTACTTGGAGATTGTAACTCTCCTTCTCCTTCACTACAGTTGGCTTGATCTCTTGGCCATGCAAGAAGATTAATGGCTTCGCTTGGGGAATGCTGTTAGCAAAAATAGTAAGGTGAATCGTTCTGTCAGGCATACAAGAAGGCTTAGTCTTTCATTAGTGAATAAAGACCTATAGTTACACTACCTTAGGATTCTGAGTTCAAAAGGACAAGCCAACACCCCCCTCCCGCACCAGCGTTGGGACAGCGCTACACCGGCAGATGCCCCCGTAGTTGCGTTCCCTCACCAAAGACATGGTCATTGGAGCCCTCCTCGTAACCACGTATATGTCGCGTCTGTCCCTCCGACCAGATCCCGTTCGCAGGATATATGAGGGAGGACCTTTGGCGAGCTTATGCAAGTGGTTCGGGCCAAATCGGTTGACGTTGCATAAGGTTACTGAGCACTAAAGACAAGAGTCACGAAGGTGGTCACTAGGTAACAGGACATTTGTACGGACAATGGTTAAACAACACATTTTATACTCCACACTCTCGCGATGAAAGTCGCAGAAGTGAATGGTGTTGTTGGGTGAGGTAGTCTGAGAAATGAGGCATACCCACACTCACACACGTCAATAGTGTTCTTCGGATACTGGCGGAACCATACGATAATGATATGACTATGGAGGGATAATGGCTATTGGAGCGGTAATCGTGACAAGTCTATCTTAAGCCTCACAGCTGTCAAGTGCAGAATGCATCTGCAATGCTGAGAGGTTCGATAAGAAAGCTGGCCCCTTTGTTGGTTCGATCATGGAGAACATTCTGCGTATGCATTGGTAATCAAGACTCCATACCGACAAAGATGGATTGTAACCAATGAACTGATGTGTGGGAGCACCATCAGGAACATTCATGGTGTTGCGATTCGGAACTCGAAGTTAGATAAAAGAATTGTCAGGGACAAATGGTGTTCGCACTTTTAGAAAAAAGCTGGAGTTTGCTAGTAGGTACTTAGTTAGTATGAGAATTAGATGTAGCCCGCAACCACCCAGACACGGCATATAAATATTGAGGTGCCTCCTGAGCTATTTGAACAATATCAAGCAGCGGAGAAGAGATCTTATCAATATAAGTTTTACGCTAGAAAAATCTTTATGAGTTTACTTACCTCTATTTAAGACATTGAGCCTTCCTAGACAATCTCCATCTACGATTAAGATTATCGGCCTGAGTTATCTTGCAAGACTTTGAGATAGGCTTCCGCGTAACAGTATATTGATATTTCTCCTTGTTACCAAGGCTCAATACATGACAACTCTGCTCGGTGAGATAAGTGAAGCGTTCATTTTCGAACCCTTATCCCTTACCGACTCTATCTTTGAACATTGATTCTACTCATAAGAACTTTTAAAAGATTCACCTCATATCCTCCAAATACTTTACCTTTTCCCGCAGGGCAATACTGTTGCCACTGCCCCTACAGCTGCTCAGAGGATAGAAACATACATCCAGCAACAACGAGACTTGGTCCAAGAACCAGACGAGGAGTAGAACACTCCATGTCCCACAAGGGATATAAAAACCTACGAGTTTCCAGACAACTACTGGAATACCCCATACCGTACGTCCGATGAGGACTACGAAATTCCGCTTACCTGGCTTAACCCCAAGTCCATTTGATAAGCATCACCAGATACCCTCCAAACCTGTGCAATTAAGCACAGACAAGTTCCTTGGTGTATGGGCGACCTGACACATCACGATCACCAAAAATGACAGAAGAAACCCATGATTCTGAGATGACCGGTGGGGATAAAACCATCATCCATAGTAGCATCCAAACTCCAGGCCCACTGGATACCAGCACAATTGGAAGGGGTGCTCTTGGACGACTAACCCCGGGACGTTCTAAGACACCCACTCTTAACTTTATCTCATGGGAAGAGTTAAACCAATTCGCTGGCCACCATGGATGAGTTCTCGGAAGATTTAGTCAACGAGTGGCTAGAGAACAGAAATCCATATACCTAGATATCAGATGATTATCTAGCGAAGGCCAACAACAGGCAAGAGTGCTAGGAAGACTCCAGCGCCGGCTGGAACAAGGTGAATCCATACTGGTCGAGGAATTAGACATGTTTGAGAGAACCATCGGCATGTTGGACCAAGAGTCCAAAACTACTCAGGCAGAAATTGTGGCAAAGGTCCAAGCGGAATTCCAAGCCCAACATGCTCGCTAAGCAGAACAGGCGGAACATAGCCAACGACAGGGCGAGCAGCTTTGAGACTATATCCTCGAAATAGAGGAAGCCCGAGCACACGATAATACCCATTATGTGTCAATTCTGGACCGACACAAAGAGGAATACAAGGAAGCCTCGAGAGATCAGCAGGGACGTCATGAGGCCGAAATAGCAAAACTTCATGATATCCTGATTGACCTAAAGGCCCAGGTAGGAGCTATATCGGCTCAAAGGTCAGTAGCCCCGACTATAACTACTGACAATAGGGAACGGACAGTACGGAATACCGATGGAGCCCCAAAGCAACGATCAAATCCGACTCTTGAAGAGTCAGGAGGAAACGGAGGAGGTCAGAAACCACCAACGACTATGCATGGGGCAGGAGACCCCTACCCAGACGATGGTAACGACGACAACAACGAAGGGCAGGATCTGAAAGGAGGCCCAAGCCGCAGAAAGAAAGGCAAGGACCAAGCGGGTCCAGACCCCGAGACGGGGGATGAAGAGGAAGACATCGTAGACGTCATGGCAAAAGCAAGCGCTCGGGAACAACTGCTAAGCACCAAAAGGCCCTCTGACCCTCTATGGGTATTCAAAAACAAGTCCCATCAGGATATTCGAATATGGTTAATGGCAGTTCAAGACTATTTCGAACGGAACAGCCACCTATGAACGATGGAGGTAGTTGAATCAAGTACGCTTTGGGACGAATGGAAGGAGATGATGAAGCTCCTTTCACAGATACCTATCGGAAAAAGATGTCGGGTGTACTAGGATATAAAAAGGAGATCAGTTATAAAAAATTCTTCATGTTTGAACAAAAAGAAACCTAACAATTCGCGCCTACGCATGAGGCTGTAACGACCCTACGATAGGTAGCTACAATCACTATCACCTTAGCCCAAATGGTATACCAAGTGGTAACCAGAGGTGGTATGGTCTCATATACTTAGTATATACATAGCTGGTAAACCAAGGATAAGGCCTAGGGAATAATTGAGTAGCCTTAAGGTACTCTATTAGGCAGGGTAACCTTTCGGGAAAACATTCGCATAAGATCAAGAGAATTATAGTGATGTTACACCGATCTCGGAGACGACTTCTGTGGTCGACTGGAGGTTTTCCTGAGCGGTTAAAGGCATAAGGTGGCAAAGTTACCCTACCTTGGGAATCTGGTTACTATGCCCATGGGTTCCAGTTACCCTACTGAAGAACCCAAGTTACCCTACCTTCACCGGCAAAGTCATCCTAGAACTTAGAGGTTGATTGCCTCACATTCTATGGGCTCTTAGATGTTCTTGGGAGCACACGCATCTGCGCGGGGAGACCCCATGCCTCTGTAAGGGTGGCCCGGACATACAACTGAACTTGGGCGGGTTTAGCTAACACCCCCCTCTGGCCCCAGCGTTGGGACGGCGCGTCCTGGGCGGACGGCTGTGTAGTTGCTCGTTTGATAGTTAAAAGAGGTCATTGGAGCAGCTGCCGTAACACCGTATAGGTCGTCGCCGTCCGTCCGACTGAATGTCGTTCGCAGGATATATAAGGGGGAGTATGGGTAACCGCCAAAATGGGGGTCGCCCATATATGGTCTCTCGGGCATCTAGGAGTCTGTTCTAGCCTACGGGTAGTAGGGTAGTCTTCCTAGTGGCACTTAGGTAGTCTCAGAAGGCGAGGGTGCTTTCGAGACAAATACCTCAGTAACCAGCCTGGACCTTCTCCCCTTGATTTGTAGCATTACAATGGGTTGTTATTGGACTCTAGAGGTATGGGTCTTATCGCGGTAGAGCATGTCCCAAGAGGATGGCTATGGGTAGCGCCCACTTAGCCAACCATCGGCTACATCTCACAGGGGGAGCTTGCATGTCAATTTATCATATTGGATAGTCGCGTAGATTAAATGATAGACTGCATAAGCTTGTATAGACGAAACTAGCACTGGGCCAGTGAGTCCACCACTTAGGTATTGACTCCGGTTGTTGTCATAACAGTTAGCCACTGGTATGACTCCGATAGGAAGAGTTTTTCCACCTGCGGTTGTATTGGAGATGCATTGCAGAAACTCATATCCTATTGACGGAGTTAAG
>Ga0307509_10001503_pt1 | contig 39289 bp, 58 predicted proteins | sample 10_EM_MG_FD_202245 | JGI IMG/M metagenome (GOLD analysis project Ga0307509, IMG submission 202245) | Populus trichocarpa ectomycorrhiza microbial communities from riparian zone in the Pacific Northwest, United States - 10_EM | ecosystem: Host-associated > Plants > Roots > Unclassified | place...
AAGGGTTTGGTGGAAGGGGGGGGGAGGGTGGAGGATGTGGGCAAGGGCGGCAGCCTGTTGTGATCAGACTGACTTGTCTGATCGCAGGCGAGTTGATATTGTGCAGGATGGTATCATGTGTTGTATGTATGGAACAGGACGCTACGACTAAGTAGATACGGTATCGGACTGCAGAATCGTACAGCAATTTACTGGGCCTTTATCTTGTTCGCCCCGCTCTGGGCTACCCTGAGGGAGGCAGCGAGATCCTTACCTAGCCGGATGGAGATCAGGGAGGGGAAGAGGATCCAGAGGCTGAGAACAAAATCAGCGCCCAACGTCAACAAGACACAAGGGCGTGCTCACCCATTGGTACAAATGTAGAAAAGGATGAGATCCTTGGCATTGTTGTGACCAATGTTGCAAAAACCACAGAAATATTCCTGAGCGAAGTAGAGGGCGGTCTTGGAGAGCGTCATGAGGTTTGTGGAGAAACCAAAAAGTGGCGCGACGGGGGAATCGAGGACATAAGTGGAATACAGGTAAAGAACGTTGATAGCGAGCTCCACCATGTTGACGGCAGCTGAGGGAAATGGGTTACTGCCATGATTCAGGAGGGCGCGATCGGATGGATACGGACATTGGGCGAGGGGGAATCCGTCGCCCTCTTGGAGGGCCTTCATGCCATAGATCTGAGGTGAACACCAAGGGCGTCAAGGCTGGTCCAGGCGGCCGAGAGAGAGCGAGCGCTCGAGCGAAATGAACAACAACGCACATAATCCACCTCTTGGTAGATTCCATACCCTTGCCAGATCCAGTGGAGGTCCCCGCCAACCATGGAGCGTGGACTGTGGAGCGAGGGTCAAGGCGAAGAATAAGATATACGAGGAATGACCGGTGACCGACCGGAAAAACAGATAGGAAGCATCCCAGAGGATGATAGGGAGGCAGACTGCGGACCAGACGGTAACCCAGGTATATGTCTTGGAATTGCGAACCATTTGCCCAGCGAACCTTGCGTGTGACGTTGTTTGGTTTCGGGGTGACAGCACGACGTGTTACTGATTTCACGATTTCCCACGGGTAAAACTGCCGGTGTGCCTGACGCTGGCGCCGACAGTATAAAGCTCGCAGCCCGCCAGGCACACTCCACTCACGGATCCCCCTCCATCCTCTCAGCCAAACACACAATGCGTTTCCTCTCCTCCGCCATCATCGTCCTCTCCGCTCTCCTCGCTACTTCCCTCGCTGCTCCAGTCAGTGCTCCTTCAGTGTCCACGTTCATACTGCATGCTCACCCCCCATTTCCCCAGCTACAGCAACCGGATCTGATTAAAAGGGACAATACCCTGGACATGAGGGGGCCCGCTGGTAAGGATTGGTAAACGACCAGCGCTGCATCCCGTAAGCCGCTTTCTACCCATCCACCCCTGATGCGGGCTGATCCCAACGTCAGGTCCTTGACAGCCTCTCACACCACGACGTGATCTGTGCACTCCGCACCGACCAATCTTGTTTTCTCTTCTTTCGGCCCTTCGGGGCTATCGCCGCCACCGGACAGTTCGGTAGATGCACACTCGTTATTTTCTCTTCATTTTTGTCGTCGCTTTGTACTTTGTTATAATCCTCCCTCTCCGACTATTTTATTTGGGTAGCGGGCTATATGTTCATTGAATACACGAGAGTTTAGCCTGAATGAACTTGAACCAGTCTGAACGTCCGCCGATGAGATTCCCTCGTTTCCTTTATCCTGGGGAAAACAGTTCATTCTTCAGCTTGGTCCCAATTCATCGACCGGGTGGGGAACCCGTGAGAAGATTCTCGTAAATCACTTCCTTCCAAATGGGGGTTGCCGTTTCCGCTCAAAGCTCACTCGGCTGTCCCCATCCGGCCACGATCGCGTCTCTTTCGAAGTTCTCGAACGCGTAACTCACAATCTACACCGACCTCCTCCAACGAAGATGGCGATATATGACGACGGTCTTTCCCCTGAAGCAATGCTCGCCTTCTATCAGCGCTTGTATCCATTCAAATCCATATTTCATTGGCTCAACCATGAACCAGCTCCCACGAGACGTTTTATCAATCGCGAGTTCGCGTTTACCCTGCAGGGCGACGTATATCTCCGCTACAATTCCTTCACAAACGCGGATGAACTGAAGAAGCAAGTGTGCACCCTTAACCCGACCAGGTTCGAGATCGGACCCGTGTACAGCGCGAGGGTGAGACGCCTTGACCCACTTCCGCCGGTCGGGTTCCTGATAATAATTCCCATGCGGTTTGCGCCGCGTGTAGCCAAGAGACAAGAAAACTGTTCGGCCGACCGCATTCAAACCGCTCCAGCGCGAACTCGTTTTTGATATCGACATGACAGATTATGATTCCGTTCGTCGTTGCTGCTCCGAGGCCAACATATGTTCTCGGTGCTGGGTTTTTATCGCCGCCGCCGTAAAGGTCCTCGATGGCTCAATTCGTGATCAGTTTGGTTATAACCACCTCCTTTGGGTCTACTCTGGCCGACGTGGGATCCACTTGTGGGTCAGCGATCAAGAGGCGATGGAGCTGACCGATGAGGAACGGAAGGCGGTAGCCAACTATTTGACCGTCGTTGGAGGAGGGAAGGAGACCAAGAAGAAAGTGAACGTCAGGCAGGGGTCCAAACCTTTACCTCCGGGGATTCAGTGAGCATCGGCCACCAGCTTGTGCCTTCAACCTCCCACTCAGTCTCTTCAGGGAATTCATCGACTTGCTGCAAGATATGTTCCCCCTACTCATCCTCCAAGACCAAGACTGCTTCGCTGGTGAGGCAGGTGCAGAAGAACTTCTCGCCTTGCTCCCGGGGGGCGCACAAGTTGACCCATTACGGAAGAAATGGAAAGCCGACCCAGATAGGTCATCCGAAGAGAAATGGGATGACCTTAGGAATCAGGTCAAGATACATGGCAAAAAAACTGCATCTGGGGTGAGTTTTCCCCTCGACGCTAAGCGGTCCAACGGTGAACCCGTCCGCTTCCGTAGAGGATCCTCATGGCCGCGATGGAAGACATCGTCCTCCAGTACACGTGGCCCAGAATCGATGCGGAAGTCTCGAAGCATCGAAACCACTTGCTCAAGGCTCCTTTCTGTGTTCACCCAAAGACGGGGCGGGTGTGTGTACCCGTGGATCCCGCGAAAATCGAGGAATTCGATCCGGCCCGCGTCCCAACAGTTGGACAGCTACTGAAGGAGATTGATGAAGCAATGGTGATCAATAGCGAAGACAGCCCTGAAGGGGCCCAAAATCTTCCCGGTAAGTTACCCTTGAATTTGTGCCGCTCTCACACGAGCGTGGCGAGGGGATGATGGCCATTCCGTTTGATCCCTGATGCCCATTGAGTTGGACGCCTCTCGTCGTCGGAGTTGTCGTCGAATGTCCGAGTTTGGTATTCTACGTGTTTGCTGATCGTTTACCATCTTTCCTCCGCCTTGCTGCCGGGGTAGACTGGGAGAAGACTTCGCTGAAACCTTACGTCGCGTTGCTAGACGCACATGGTAAGACCTTGATGGAAGAGGCGAGGCGGAGGAAACGAGGGGACAAGAGCGCGAATTTGACAACAAGTGAGCCCTTGCGATTTTTCCCACCGCCAACTTTGGCTGTTCCTTTGTTGAACGATCGCTCACGCGGAATCTGCCTCACGCTTAGGTTGGTAACGCTGGGTCCTGCCTGGTTAGGGGTCCACCACCATCGCTCGTGGCTTCCTTTGTTGTTGCGTTTCGTACGTTCGATGTCCTTTTGTCGATCTATTGGTGAACGGTACGGGAGCGACAAGATCAGTAGCCCTGCGTTCCTGCCATGTCACACTACTCTCATGCTTGGCGTTCTCATGGAATACCTGGCGCATTCGAGCTCTTTTGGGTACATCGCTGCGAAGCTTGAGGGTTGGGATTTTGGCTTGGCCTATCTAACGTCATCTCCTGGCGGCTTATATTGAATTTTGGGTTTCCACACCACGGTCTGAAACGATTGAAATGATTGAGTGGGCCCAATCGGATTCGTCTCAATATAACGGAGCGGCCCCTGTCGAAATGGTCAACCTGGGTTGACTGGCACCTGTCAAACTGGCATTCACGACCTAGATGCTCGCTTGCACCTACTCCTGGTCGGACCAATTGGAGGCCCCCGAGTTTCAGACTGCCCGTGCGTGGGAATGGGTCTGATTGGAACGACCGGCCGAGGGGGATACGGTGGTTCCGATGACGGTTATCCTTTTGACCGTCTCGAAAGTCGCCGTTCTGGTGTCATCCCATCGGCCTGGACATCTGACCATTCCGAAACCCATTACGAACCTGAATCCTTGCTCCATTCTTTCCGGCTGTTTTCCTCCGAATATGTGGCGTACCCGGCCCGTCCGAACAGTGGACTTTTGTGTTGCAGACGCCGTGGTCCGAACACGGTTAGATCCGTAGCAGAACTGCACGCCCTCGCGAGTTACCTCCAATATCTAGCGTGTCGAAAGTGGAGGGTTCCCTATCTCGGCATCCTACTCGCGAAAGGGGATTCGGTGCTGGGGAACTGATCGTCTGTGGAGTACCAGGCTTCTGTGCCTGTGGATCGCTTTTTGGGGGCGGCTAGAAGAGCCGCCTGGTTCCCACGGATGCCAAATGTAAGCCGAGAGGAGCGGGCAAGGGCGGCTGGGCAGGGGGTTTGATCTGGGCTGTCAAAACACGAGCTCTAAGGCTGGTTTTGGGTTTTTGTTCTCGCGCTCGGGGAACGGATCTGCACCCGAAGAGGAAGCTCTCGGAGCCTGCAAGCCACAAGCATAGTATCGGGTTTCGGTAACGTGTTGCGTGCTGGTCGTTACTTATCGTACACGCTTTCCAGCGTGACCTCACCCGTTCCCGTCACTATTCCTCTTGGGGATTTCCCCAGAATTTCCCCTTTGGTTCCATTCGCCATCGATCATCGATTTCATCAGGGAATTGGATCGGACTAGTCCTTTGCTGGAATTACTGCTGTCCAATCATCGACGAGCGCATGTCAGGAACCCGTTCACTGTTCGAGAATTCCGTCATGCTTATCCGGTTGTGCCTGTTTCTGTCCCTTGTCCTAATTTATAAGAGTTTCCCGGCACGCCGAGAGAGGATGCATATATGTGATCGCCCCGGAGCGTGACTCTTCCTGGTCCCTGGAGGCGACTCTTGGCCCATCGTGACCGTTGGCTTTCCGTAGGTTTTCCTCGAACGCTCACCCCAGACTTCGGATGAGGTTCGGGTGGTCCGAAGGCACTGGAAAATTGACCGTGCCTTAATTCATATTCTGAGGAGCTTCCTTCGAGACCAGGTTCGAAAAACTTCAATTGCACCCACTTCACGCGTCCCGATTGGAAGTTCGTCGGCGGAGGCATTTTCAGGGCTCATTGCGCCTTTATGACAAAGGTACGTGTGCGACCTCATTCACGAGGCAGGTTGTGAAGGGACTTGACCCCTTCTCGAAGCCGTCTACAATGGTTGAATGGCCCGGGTCTTTGGTTGTCGTTGGAACTTGGTGATGGGCGGAAACCGTAGAAATGTTTGGCAAGCGAGGTTCCAGCGCTGTTGGGGATGGTTCTGATCGATTTGGTCGGTGAAATCGTTCGGGTTGATGGTGAGCTGTGGAGATATATATGACGGGGTTCGGATCGGGCGTCTCGCCTTCGTCCCCCCAGCGCTCGTCTTTGGAAACCCCCATGCACGTGTTCCCCATAGCACCCCGCTCCGCGCCTCCCCCTGCGCGCAACTTCGCGCGAAGCTTTTAAGCGTGGACAGCCTCAGCCTCCCTGATGGCGGAGAGTAGAGCCGTTCACACCGAACGGTCGAACACCTGGGCGATGCTTTACCGGAGCTGATGATCGGTGATGCATGTTATACGCTCCTTTGTTGCACCTTCGAACTGAGGCTTGGAGCTTGGAGTCTTGGGGGCTTTTCAATCCCTGCCATGACTTGGAGTATCCTCCAAGACGACTGTGAACCGTACTTCTATTGCTATTTGCGGTGGTGGATATCTCGCGCAGCCGTGCTTCTTCTCCTGTGGCTCCTATTTACTTCCTTCTCCATCTCACTGCGGCCCTCGGTAAATACTTATAGCCTCGGCTCCCAAAAATCTCTGCTTCAGATCGTTTCCCGGATCGGTGAGGGTCGACGCCCAGCTTTCTTCCGCTCCCGTCGCTGCGCATGGCGGTCTCGCTTCGATCGCTTAAAGGGCAACCTTCTCTGTTTTAGGAGGCGACAAGGCTTGGTTGCTTTCATTCTCTCCCCTTCATAACATTCACTCTGCTTCAACCCACCTCATGCCTGCCGCCAAAGTCCTGTTTATGCCAGCAAGGCTCGCTGCAGTGGTTTGCTGCTTGATAGTGACGTCAGTGTTTGCTGCCTCAGGGGCTATCGGTTGGTACTACGTTTGGGGTGTGTCCAGTCCAACGAGTTTCTATTGGAAAACTGTTTCTGACATCTTTGCAGCGTATCGGCACATAGAACCGTACAAGAGCCAACACCCCCGTGCGGCTATCATTGCTGGGTTACAAGGTAGTTTCTGTTCCTTCATCGTCTGCGAGTCGATTTATGGGTGAGCCTTTTACCGCAACCACTTCGTAACGTTCCGAAGCACTGACGTGAGACGAGTACAGCTTCGTATCGCTATTGTCGAACCGCAAAGGGCCGATACGATGGTACCTCTGGCTTTCGTGGATAACATTTTTCCTGGGGTGCGCCGCCACCGCCGGGACTGGGGTCTTGATCTGGGTCTTCCGGTTCGGGGTTCGGGATTGCACCACGAGCTCCTCTGGCGAGGTCACCTGTAAAGACCTCCAACTCGGGTTCAAAATAGCCCTCACCGTCGTGGCCGCATTGGGTTGCTGGATTCAATCATGTTCGTATTCAGTTGACAGGATTTTCAACCGCGATCGCGTTTCTGACGCCCGTTTCCTGTTTTAGATATGCCGGCCGTGCTGCGGGTGGTCTATTCCCGATTCGCTGCGCAGGAAATCTTGTATAACAAGCTCGAGCCTGCCGCACGACTCGCTGATCACGGATATTTGGACGACTCTGAGGCACCAGAGGCGGGTGCCAACCCCCAGACGGTCCAATTGATCAAGGGGTCGGCCAACGTGGTCTGAGCGGAGCTCTCGGTGACGGCTACGTACACGGATATTGGGACGGACTTTTTTTTTTTGCATGGTGCAAGAACGTTCACTCGTTTCATCGATACCGGACAGTAATTTAATGTAATCTATAGCATGGACTACGAATACTAGCATCACACAGCACTGCGTCTTCTTTCCCAACGGTTGCACTTCGGCGATACTTACCGTTGTTGAGCGTTGCGAGGTGATCGAGGACTCGGTGGGCGGGCGTTTGCGTCCCTCACCTCGGACTTTTCGGCCTTCCGAGTCGGCCGCGCGACGAGTCCTGCACACTTGAGAGTGAGGAGGGATTCCGCGGACGCTGACGGGCTCCCGGTCACGGTGCTCTCGGGCGATAATCGATATAGATCACCGCCACCCGGAGACTCCCGCTAAGTTTGACTTGCCTATCACGCTAGTGTCCGGACGAATCGAGAGCGCGAGGGGCTTCAACGTTTTGCCAGGAGGCGCAGGTGGGAGGTGGCAAAGACACCGGTTGCCTGTGATGCGTCGGTGGATGCGCAGTTATGCTGGACAGAGAAGGGGAAAGAGGCGGTACAGTTGTTCAAGTCCGTTCACAACCGAGGGGTCTTTCAACTTCGATCGCAGCTGGGTGGCAGGTGATGTCGGTCGGCGGTGCAGTGATAGCATCGCCCTGAAACGCGAATAAAACGAGGGCGGCGGCGCTCACCGGGTGGTTATCTGTCCCCCTCTCCCCTTTCCATCTCTTCCCGTTCCTCATCCACATCTCCCAGGGACTCGTAACGCCCAGCTTCAACGACCACTCACCTCCAGCAAACTCACGAACTCTTGATAACAAGCACGATGGGGAACCGTAGATACTTCTGTTGCTGCATTCCTGTCAGGGCCGCCGTTTTCATCACCTCTCTCATATCTCTCCTTGGAAGCGGTCTCTCCGCTGGTGTGTTTTTCTGGCTCGTTCATAGTACGTCGCCCCCCCCGTATTCAAGGGGTTTTTTCTGGCCCTGGTCGCGTTTTTTCTGACCGCGCCCATCAGCCATCGATACACGACCGGACCTCTTGGACGATACGAAGGTTAAAATCACATCTGGTGCTAGGATTGGTATCATTATCACTGGTGTTGTTTTCGCCATTATCGCCATCATCTCTCTCTTTGGGTACGTTCCTCGTCCCCCACCGCTCCTCACCGTACTTTTATTCTCGATCGTGTTTACCGACGATTCCTCTCTAGATTTATAGGCTCGGTTATTCGAAACCGTCGCATGGTCAAGACGTACTCTATCCTTGTCTGGATCTGCTTCATCTTCTCCCTCGCCTTGACCGCGTTCACGTGCTATATCGCGTTTTCCAAGAGCTCGTTGGTTCAGTGTTACGACAAGGATCTCAACGAGGTCGATTGTAGCAAAATATTCAACACGGGTAGAAAGGTCGGGTTGGTCGTCAGCAGCGTTATTGGTCTACTCTTCCAACTCTGTAAGTCGATTTCGCGCGATGATCTCGACAAACCATCTCATACTTCCTCCCTCCCTCCCCAGACGTCTGCGTCATCATCAGGCGATACGTTGATCAGCTCGAGGACGAACAGGCCTACAAGAACGACTTTGGTCTCAACAAGAAGGGCACGTCCTACTACCCCTTCCAGAGCATCGAGAGCAAGAACGGCTTGTTGGACGGCAAACACTGATTATACTGTAGAACGCTACCCTGTGCAGACGCGTGTATTTTCCCTTTGCCAACTCCCACTTCTCTTGCTTACATCCATCTGCCTGTGTTTGTTTGTTTTTTCACTGGTATTTCCTTACCTCCAGAATTTAACGATTGTTGCTGCCAGAGATACCTTCGGTGTGGTGGAAAATGTGAGTGCATACGGGTGGTCATGGGATATGTGAACATACAGCATAGGTGGGATCATAACGGGCGCGCAGATAAATACGACGATGAAGAGGGCACAACCAAAACAAGGAACCAAGAGAGGATGAGAGAAATTGACGAAACAAAAACCCACGAGGCGATGGCGGGGAGCGGGGCGACCCCACACTCGGGTTCACCTCGCCCGCGTAACTCCATTTCCAGTAACGAACGAAGGTAAAGGTGTCAACGCCCTGAAAACCCCGCCCCCACTACCAAGATCCTCCTGAATGATCTTGCTAACGAGCGGGTTCTGCACCTCCTGCTCCTCCCCAATCTCGCGGATGGTTGGTAACTGGTCCGTGCTGGGGGTGGGGTTGGGCCGCCAAACGTCTTCATTGACCCACGTCCCGGTGCGACCGAAGGCAGAGACACCAACTGGAAGTCTCGGTCCGGGTAGGCTACGGACCTTTGCCCTTGGACCGGCTGGTCGGTTTGACTCGACCTGGAGAATCCGGTAATGCTGCAGACGATCCTCAACGACCCTTTTCTTTTGTTGTAGCTCGGCCAACATGCGTTCCGCGAGGGCTCGGTCCGCTGCCCTGTACCTATCGTCACTGACGGTAGAGCCACTGACGATAGGCGATGAGGGTTCTTCGGGAAGGTCGATCGAGCAGGTGGTGGGGGATCGTTGAAACTCCTCGTCCTCCTCCCCATCTTGGTCTGGGGTCACAGGACGGTCGAAGGAAGGTTCAGATCCGAGCGTGTTGGACGCGGTGAGGGTAGGAACTTCTTCGCCTGGAGTGTGCGTCCGTCGAACGTTGGTTCCTTTGCCAGTGGCGTCATTGTAGGGTTTTGTGGCTTGTTCCAAGGCTCGTTTACGGGCGGCACTGCGGGTATTGTATGGAGGCATTTTGTCGAATGTGGATTGGGTATGGGGGAGGGTGGACCGAGAGATTGTTCGAGAAGATGGTCTGAGTGGTTGGCCTCACCGTTTTTCTCTTTTCTTTTGGTCGGGTGGCCTTTAAAGGGCCCACACTGTGACGGCCACGGCGCAGCCCCGCCGTGGAGTAGACAGACGTACGCTTTGAAAGGTCCTTTGGAAACATGGCCGGTGTATGTTGTGTTGCGCTCGTGATCGGTTTGACGGATCTCGAGTAACACGGCCGATCGTGCCATGGAACAACAGGCCAGACGAAAGGTCTCCGCGTAAGAATGAGAATGGTCAGCACAGGGCCCGTAACCCGATGGTGCCCATTTCCATCCTCGGCACGGTGCAAGGAGCGGTTTGATAGTAACCGAAGTGGCCAGAGAAGCGCTGGGAGCTGATGGAACGCCGAGTCAGGGCGGCAAGCACCGCTGCACCTTGCCTCATCCCCACCATGGAATGCGTCTTCCCCCAGGAAATCATCGACGATATCATCGACCATTTCCAGGACGATCCCAAGAACCTTCAAACATGCTCGCTCGTTGCCAGCTCGTGGGTCCCCCGTAGTCGGCGCAGCCTATTCAGGGATGTGTCCTTCCCTGGCAAGAACAAATTCGAGCAATGGTGTAAAGCGATCCCTCCAGGGCCAGATGCAATAGCCTCGTACACGCGTGTGCTGAGGCTCTCTGACCCCTGGGGAAAGCTTATGGATCCCACCTTGTTGCAAAACCACGTCGCCCAGTTCACCTCATTCCGATCTCTCCAAAGCCTGGTTTTCTTCCTCGTGGACCTCTCTGGCTTCGACCGTATCTCCATCACGAGCTGTTTCCGCCATTTCGAGACCGTCCGGTCCCTGGTCCTTTGTAATGTGGCGTCGCCGATTACGAACATTTTGCTCCTGACCTACCTTTTTCCCAACCTGCAACGGTTGGACATTGAGGACCTTAAACCTCCCAAGGACACGACCATCATGGATGTTCCCATGGAGGCTGAACCCTTCATGGTTCGAACGTTGGAAACTGCCCCGACCCTTCGGGGTTCCTTCCGTATGTCCAAAATCCCGGTTGGAGCTTCCCAACTCCTCTCTTGGTTCCTCAAATTCCCCCTCGACTTCGAGGAGGTCCGCATGACCGACTGCGATTGGACGTCTATCGATCCACTCTCACGACTTATCGACGCATGTGGACCAAAGCTACGTCTGCTCGAGGTTTATCTGCCCCTTGGTTGGTCCCTCCCTCTCAACGAACCAGCGTACTTGGTTTACCTAACAACTTTCTCAGTCGGTGGCAGGGTTAGCTGGTCGACCCCATTGGTCCTCAATTCGTGCACCTCCCTTCAACGAATCGCATTGACGTTGACTTCAATCTGGCGTCCAACGCCTGCCAACGACGACCTTCTCTCAACTCTCACCTCCTCAAACCTGTCTCACGTCACGTTCAAGCTCATCCCCGACCCGACACCAACAACCACCACGGACATTTTGGCGGTCGATGTCCCGGGTTGGTCCGCGATGGATACCACCTTGTACCGCCTCGCCCAGAAGTGCGCAGACTCGGGCTTCGAAGGGAAAGTCCGGGTTGCATTCAAGATCGATAAGGAATTCCCTGCGGAGGCGAAGGATCTCGCGGAGAAGTTGGAACCCGATGGTTTCTTGGCTAGTTTCCGCCAGAAGGGCGTTGTTACGATTGAGAAGGAGGAGGAGAGTGTGGCCATTATCACTCTTTCGGGGCTGTAGGGTTTTTTTTGTTTTGGCTGGGGTCAACTGGGGATATTACATACACACGGCCTCGTAGTAACTGTCTTGGATTAAACTCCGTTCCGCGATATTTTCGATTTATACCTATATACCTTTGTCATGTCCAATTTAATACCCGACGAGAGTTGCGGTGCATGGATGGACGTCCTGGACCTGGATCGCGCATGGTTTGAGATCACACGTGATGTGACCCGTGGCCGGGAGATCCCGAGCCATTGTTGAATTCTGGTGATTGGTTGTTCGCTCGGTTTGGTTCGAAGTTGGTCTCACCTCCTCCACCTCCTCCTCCTCCCTTTCTCCGTCCACCTTCCGCTTACCTCACTAATTTGTTCCCCTACGAACCCCTCACGAAAAAATGCCCAAAGTCGTTATGAGGGAGACCCCTCCCCTCGATAGTAACACCGCTAAATCCAGGTCGCTCAAGCGAACCTCCTCCAACGCCTCACTCGCCTCGTTACCGACCCCTCCCAGGACGGTCCACAAGCGTAAACGATCTAGGTCTCGCGCTTCCTCCATTCACGAGTCCGGAGATGAATCCGACGCGATCGGCTCTGACGGACACGCTCTTGGAAAGCGCAGGAAGATCGTTCATACCCGGGAGGTGGTCGAGGCAGTGGCAGAGGAGTTGTTCTGGACGGGCGTCACCCCACCCGCCAACAAGACCTCTACTTCTACCAGGCCCGGTCCTGTGACGCGTTCCGCGACGAGGAGTCCGGAGGAATCGCCCAAGATCATGACCAGGACCCAGTACAAGGAGTCGCGGACCATGACGGTTACCGGGTTGCAGTCCCCTCCCCCGTCGAGGCGCCAACCAGCTAGGAAAGTCAAGAAGCCGGTTACCCCTCAACCTCTTGTCGCTCCGAGGACCCCAAGAACTCCTAGAACTCGTGCTGCGATGCGAAGCCCTGGGAAGACCGTTGGAAAAGGAAAATCCAAGGCAGCGAAGGAGATGCCCGTTCGTGACTCTCCTCATAATCCGTTCTTGGATGCCGAGGATGGGTCCAAACCTCTTCTCCGTCCCCGCTTTAAGACCCCCGAGCCAAAGCCCCCAGTTCTTCCCATGGAGGAACGGAAGACCGTGACCTATGTATTGTAAGTGGCTCCACAAACCGGTGACATCCTCAGCTGATTCCTTCCTTTAGCCGTGGCCACCGACAAGAGCTTCTGAACCCCCTGTTTGGTTACAAGCCTTCAGAACAGAGCAAGCTTCCTCCTGAACATCCTGATTTCTCTCCTGATTTCGCCCTGCCACCCAAGTTGTTGTTCCCGATGACGCCTACCCGACGATCCTTACGAAGCACCACCCGCGGGCGATCCCCTTCCCCCGGCGCGGATGACGGGGACATTGAACCTCTTGTGTTCAAGACCCCGAAGAAGCAGCTACGATTCACGGATGCCGCTGAAGGATCCAAGTCTCCCAGGAAGAAAGCCGAGGTGGAACAGGGATCCTCGTCGAAAAAGGAACCTCCGGCCAAGACCGCGTCCAGGGGGAAGGTTTCTCTCATGGATAGGACCCTCGAACAGAAGGAGAAGAAGGGGCAAACCTCCACTGCTGTCGCAACCACTGCTTCCGGAAAGGGTGTTGCGAAGAACAAACGGTTGTGAAATCGACTTTGACTGCATTTTTTTTTTTGCCCACCAGGGGAACAAACATTCATTTTCTAATCGCATATAATCACCTACCCCTGCCGCACGGCCTCATTTGCTTTATCTAGTGCACGGCAACGTTCAACCACCAATCCCAACCTCTCAAACTTTACTCGCAATTTGTATCGCCAACTCTTCATCGTCCGTCCTCGCATTGGCTTTTTTTTCCAGTTGTGCTCCTACCATGTTCTCTGTTCCATGCTACTACTGTAACCTTCCGATCCTTACTGCGACACCCTACACCCTCCCATCCGCCTCTTTCTCTCTTTTGATTTGCGCCACCTTGGTCCATCTCCTCCATCCTACGATTCCTCGCGAATCTACGCCTTTCTTTTCTTTTCTCTGCACCTTCACCTCAGTAGTAGCTGTATTTAACCGCTCTCGATTTGTCCTCGCGATGTAGATGTCATGGTAGTCGTTCAACACGTTATGCAAAACTTTGAAATCACTTCTGGTGGCGAGTGAAAACAATTCTGAACATTTATTTGGCAAAAGGATCAGACCCCATGCGGGCCCCAGGTAACGAATGCAATCTCCTCGTTCCGTGTATCCACACTGTCGGACATATCTTCCGGATCTCGGTACACGACACCACAACTTTCTAGCCCAAGGATATCCCAAAGTTGAACATCGAGCGCCTTCCGCTACTAACATCGATAAGGGCAGGGGACCCACAGAAATAGGTCAAACGGCACGATGGGGGTGAGGATATTTATTAGGCATACGCACCTGACGGATCTTCCCGCGGACAAGTTTGTAGCGGGTAAGCACGCCGTTTGAATCGAACCGCACTGCAGGCGTGGGTGAGCTCGGTGGACCCGTTTCGTCCGAGGGTGGAGGAGAGAGCAACCCGCCAGTCCGGGGTCTCGGATTTTGAAATGCTAAAGAGGGAAGGTACAAATGTGAAACGAACAAAACGCAGCTGGGGAAGAGTGGCGCCCGTACGGATGTCATGCACTCCCAGGCGGGGTTGCGCCACTGGTTTTTGCTTCTTGGGAGGCGGAGGTGGGAGATATGTAATCACCCTCGCTTTTTTCTGCGGTGGTTCCTTTGGCGTGGTGTTTCCCAGACTCTGCGGGAGTCTGAACTTTCCGCTCTTCACGTCCGATGACTTCGATCTACCCTTGCCACTGGCCACGCGTATCTGTGGTTTCAGAGTCGACCATTCCGAATCCGGGGAGGGTGGGAGCTGGTCGTAGGCATCGGCGTATTTCCTAGGAGGGCTCGTTCGAAGGCGAGGGGGCGAGGGGGAGGAATACGTCTCTTCTTCAAGAGGTACCGGCCGAGGCCGTTCGCTCGTGGTTCCTGATGGGGCAGGATATTCGAAGAAATGGCGCGCCTGGGCGAAGGAAGGAGGGGAGATCATTTCGCTCTTGGGAGAGGCTTCGATAATAGGTTGGTTAGTCCGAGGACGAGGGGAGGGCTGGGTGTGTTGGATGGGTCGACGTGGATAAGGCGAGACCGTTTCTCTCCCCAGTTTTGTCACCGCGCGACGGTGTTTTAATTGTGAAGGGTGCGTGAGACTTGAGTTCCGAAGGTCTGCCGGAGGAGTAGGGGTGATGACACAATCCGTGCCTATATGCGCATTGTTGGGGGTGATGCTGTGGGGCTCGGGTATATGCGGTCCAAAGTAAGCGGGAGCATGTGGAGGCGTTGGCCGCGGTCCAAAAACACTGGGAGCATGGTGTTGGGGCCGGGGATGTGGAAGGCCAGGGGTCGAGAAGGGCTGGACGTGCTTGGAACTAGGAGTAAAATGGGGGTTTTGGGACCGACGGGTCGACGGACTAGAATGCAAAGTAGGAGAGGCTTTCCTGGGCAAGAAGGGTGGTAGTAGGGTTCCCCGGCGCTGCCGTGAGGTTGTTGGCTGCGACGGGATTGGCACAGGATCAATAGCAGAGGTGGTTATATGCGCAATCGGAGCGGGAGAACGAGCAGGAACAGATACAGAATCGTCAGGAGCATCGATAGCGGAGGTCAGAGCAGGTTTTTGTGATGGGATTTGTCGTCGAATAGCCTGAGAAGAAGGGTTCGTAGTAACCGGTTTCTGAGCCTGTCTCTTGAAAGCGTCCACAATCGCTCCTTGTGGAAGGTTCTTCGCAGCAGGTTTTTCCGATACAGGCTTTGGAGTGGCGTTAAGTTGCCGAGGGCGAGATGCAGCATTGATTCTGGCAATAGACCACGGGTTAGGCTTGTACTGGGCGTTGTCCTCCCTCGCAGCTAGATCGATCTGCTGCAGGGCCTGGGAGCCGCTCGAAGACAGGCGGGAGTAGATTCCAGCATCTCCGGCGTTCTTCTCCTCGTCGTCGTCACTGTCGGAGAACCCAGAAGTAGCAGATCGTAGGTTGAACGACCAGTCGGTGTCGGTCATGCACGCGGCAAAGACGGAAGAAGCGGTTATTTCCGATCGCCGTCCTTCCCTCTCAAGACCAACGTCGACCACCAACTTTACCAACACTCCTCCAGTCCCTCAATCAAACCATGAGCTTCCTCGGTCTCCGCAAGTGGCCCACCCCCGTACGCTTTCCCTTCTCTTCCTGGTCATAGAGTGACCCGTGGCACTGACCAGGTTCCATTGGGTCTTATAGGTCGCTAGGCCTATCTGGCCGTTTGTTGCCGCGTCCACCGTCACTTTCTTCCTCGTCTCGAAAATGCAGGACCTTGGTTCCCGATGTACGTCTCGCGTCCGACTGCGGTTCCGGAGTGTTTCTGACTACTTTTCGTTGGTCTGTAGCGGAGGAATACGCTCGGGATCCCCGCAACCCTCACGCTGCTCAAATCGCGAAAGAGGCACACCATTGAGCCGTAGGAGTACATTAGGCCCCGCGTAGTAGATTCTAGACATGCAATGAAAGCCCTGTCCGCGTAGGACGCCAACCTCATCAACCTCCGTGGTTATCTGTTTTGACCGCAATCTCACGCTCTCGTTGATGACATCGGGCTCAGTACATGGGGTGGTCAAATCTATTCGCATTACACTTGGTAACTCTACCTAGCTCGAAGCGTCAGCACGGTCGAACGCGTGTGAAAAAACGGAGGATCGACCCACGAGTAAATTATGAGCTTCCCCTCTGGACGGTAAATCATTGAGTCTTGAGAAGATTTTGGTCACGAATCCGTTGTCTGTTCTGCTTCCTCAGTAGGACCTTCTCCGCTTTCCCTCCAGGGCCATCGTCAGCGAGCTTGCTCGGCTCAAGCAACTTCCAGAGCCATGGAGGGTAGTCTTCATCCGGAAGCGCAACAACCGGCATTTGACCCTTCAAATAATTCAGGCCAGTCAAGGCGGTACCAGGCGGACACGATGACGTTCCATCTAAAAATGCTCAAGCATAAGTACGCTAACGAGACCACGGAACGAGACCAAACGCACTGTATGTTGTTTCCACTGGGGGAAGTTTCGTGGAAGATGCCGGAGCAGAGTCTTTGCCCTTCTTCCCCGCCTTGGACGCGTACGTTCTAACTCTGCACGACGCGCAGACGAAGGTCGCGGACTGCCGTCGCACAGCAGCGAACAAGGACATCGGAAGCGGAATGGGAATATGCAGTCGTGACAGTGACGCGTTCGTGACCCCTCCTCGATCCTCGATCATTACACTTTTTGCTTTCTCCTCCAACATTTGAGGTTCGAGGTTCAACCCCAGTCAAGGGATCCACCGGCGAGGTGAGTAGGCTTGTCTCGAACGCTCCCTTCTCTAGGGATGATATTTGTTGCCGCCCCAGGCGTAATTCATTTTGACGAATGGTCAAGCACACAGCCAAACTTTTGTGCACCTCTGAACTTTTCTCTCTTACACCAAACAAAGTTCCGAACGACATAGCTAACCAAATTTTCCTAGGGTCGCCTTTTATGTTTGTGCCTAGGGGCACTCAAGTGATGTTACAGTATCACATGCTCCATCGAACACAATCGTCCACTTGTCTACTCCTTCCTGTACTTCTGGTAGTAGTGGATGAGACCGGTCGTCTGTTGCGAGATGATTTAGCGTCCGGAAAAGGATAGAGACGGAACACGGAAATCCTCACAGAGCCATCGTGACCAGTGACGTCGTCAGGCTTGTCAAGTTGAGCAAGGATGGCTTTAGCCAAAACCTTGCCGAGTTCGACCCCCATTTGGTCTGATCCATCGTTAGCGGCCGATGTGCCTTTGGTGATCACGGCCTACTCACCGAAGGAGTTAATTCCCCAAACGACACCCTGAACGAAGATTTTGTGCTCGTAAAGAGCTATTAAGGCGCCTGTCATAAAGCCGATCAGCACTTGTCGGAATAAGGAACGAAACCGAAGGGTGAGCGGACCGAGAGTAGCGGGTGTCAAAAGTGGGAAGATGATGCTGTTGCTTGGCCTGTTGCCCTCGAAGACTTTGCTCTTGACCAGAGGCTCACTAGCGTTTGGCCCCAACTCCTTCCTCACTTGCTCCTCGGTCTTTCCGAAGGCCAGAGCCTCGGGCTGAGCGAAGAAGTTGGAGAGGAGGATGCGATGGTGGAGGGAGTCGCGGATTGGGTTGAGGGTGGTGGCAGGGGCGATGAAATCTGCGGGGATCAACTTGGTTCCCTGGTGAATGAGTTGATAGAAAGAGTGCTGGCCGTTGGTTCCAGCGGCACCCCAGATGATAGGCTGGAATATCGCAAGATTCAGTAATCGTTCGAGAACTCTTAGAGCTGAGACTTACACCGGTCTGGTAGTCCACACGCTGACCGCCCTTGGTAACGAACTTGCCGTTCGACTCCATGTCTCCCTGCTGGAAGTAATCGGCGAATTTATGAAGGTACTGGTCGTAGGGGAGAAGAAGCTGAGTCTGGGCACCGTAGAAGTCGTTGTACCAGATGCCGATGGCAGCCATGATGACGGGAAGGTTCTTCTCCAGAGGAGCCTCCCTGAAGTGCTTGTCCATGCCGTGGGCACCCTTGAGCAGCTTCTCGAAGTTATCATAGCCGATGACGAGAGCGATCGACAATCCGATGGCACTCCAGAGGGAGTAACGCCCACCGACCCAGTCCCAGAACTGGAACATGTTCTCCTGAGCAATACCAAAGGCAGTGACAGCCTTGGTGTTCGTGCTAAGAGCGACGAAGTGCTTTGCGACGTGGACCTTATCTTGGGCGGTCTTGAGGAACCAGTCTCGAGCACTCTCAGCATTAGTGATCGTCTCCTGAGTGGTGAAGGTCTTGCTGGCAATGATGAAGAGCGTTGTCTCGGGGTTGCAAACCCTCAGAGTCTCGGCGAGATGAGTTCCGTCGATGTTGGAGACGAAGTGAGCGGTGAGGTCCCTCTTGGAGTAGGCCTTCAGAGCCTCGGTGACCATTACGGGACCCAAGTCGGAACCACCGATACCGATATTGACAATGGTGTCGATCGTCTTTCCCGTGTACCCTTTCCAGGTTCCGTTCCGAACGGACTCGGTGAACTCCTTGATGTGCTTGAGCACAGTGGAAACCTCGCTAGCACCTTCCTCGCTGATCTCGAACTCGTCGAAGTTGCGGAGGGCGACGTGGAGGACAGCACGATCCTCGGAGGTGTTGATGTGCTCTCCGGAGAACATCTTGTCCCGGTAGTTCTCAACTTCAGCCTCGCGAACGAGGTCAAGGAGGGAGTTGAGGATGGGCTCGGTAATCAAATTCTTAGAGTAATCCAATAGAAAGGTGACCGCGGGGTCGTCCGCAGAAACGTATTCCTTGCTGAACTTCTTGAACCTGTCCGCATCTTGGGCGAAGAGGTCCTTGAGAACGAGCTGTGATTTTTCGGTGTCGTAGATAGTCTGGAGTTTCTTCCAGACAGTGTAATCTAGAGTGGGGGCTATGTCAAAACCCACGAAAATTAAAGTAGCGGAATGAAAGACGGGCCTGAAGCGAGTCTACCACTCATCGTGGGCAGGGGGAGGGGGCAGGAGGGGGAGAATAGACGTTGATGATCTCATCTTATCACCACCCTTGGTTTATATACACGAGGGAATCGGCATCGGATTGGTGAAATGCTGACCGCGCGTGTAAATTATCTCGGGCAATGTCGGCCACATTATCAAAGCCGTGCTACTATTAGACCGACCGGTTATGTAGGTTACGCGCCAATAACCAGCAGTCCTAAGACCCAGCTTCCGGTTGGTTGGCCGCTTGGGACCCGTCGTCGCCGCCGTCATCGTCATCATCGTCATCATCGTCATCATCATCATCACCACCATCGCCGTCGTCGTTGTTGCCACCTGCTGTCACTGACAGAGGTGGTTCCGAAGCTGGCGTCGACTCCTCTTCGTCCTCTTCGGCGTCCTCGTCATCATCCGCGTTCACTGGTGTGACCTCGACCTCCGCCGGGAGTTCCGAAGCTCCAGGTGTCGACTGCACTGGTTCCGGGATATCCGTTGGCTCTGCTTTTTTCTCATCTGAGGCGGTCTCCGATAGTGATGGTTCAGTGGCAACCGTGAGCGGTGGTTCCGAGCCTGGTATCTCTGGCGACATTGGCAGTTTGGCCACGGTTGGGTCAAGGATTTCCTCCTCTGGGACAACCTCTTCGTCGCTTGATTCCTCGCCGGAGTCTTCGTGGACGGCGAGTTCCAAATCCACGACAGAAGGAAGGGGGATTTCCTCCACTTCATCGGTCAAAACTTCGTCGTCGAACTCCTCCAGTGAAAGATCACTTGGTACTGGAGCCCCATCACCAGTTGAAGTGATGTCCTCTGATGTGAAGGGAACTTCAGCGACCTCATCGATCGCTGGGACCTCTGTGAATGGCGTCGAGCCCTCTACTTCCGCCTCCGTTTGCGCCTTGGCCAAGTCCTCCGCAATATTGACAGCTTCACTGAAGATCATCGTGTCTGTCCTGTTCCGTCTTCTCTGGCCATCCGGTCCGGCCGGACTTCTTAGTAGATCAGAGGAACCTTCGCCGTTTGGTTCGAGCGACAGCTCTACAAATTCCTGTTTCGAGTTGGGATCCTCCTTTCCGCCAGCAGGCTCTTGTCCCCTGTGAGGGTCGAGAGCCGCTCCCAGTAGACGTGGGGGTTCGACTTCTTGCTGTTCACCGGCGTTGTCGGTGTGCGATAGGGGTATAACCAAAAACTCGGCGGGGACGAGGTCGAACTTGGACGTCAGAGCGAGGAAGCGTGCGTATAATGAGCTCTCGGCCTCGGCCTGTTCGAAGGCTTCGCGGTGGTGAAAGTAAGCATGAGCGAAGATACGACCAAGCCGGCGAGCGAGGGAAGAGAAATGGCGGTAGGAGCTTGCAGGTATTGAGAGGCTGTACCTAGGTTAGAATGGATCCAAGCGAGTTCGATAAGCCGCTAACCGAGAGGGAAAGGCCCTGGGAGAGTTCAACAACGCGGTCGCGCTGTCAACTGTATGAATGATGTAGTCTATGGCACAACATTGCTATGGATAAAAATTCAGCAGCTTATCTAATTCGCGTCGCGCAAAGCACACACCTCCATCGCCCCCTCATTTCCGTGAGCGACGCACAGATACAGCCATTCACCAGCTTTCATCTCGGGGCACGTCTGGCGCGTGCACTCTTCTTGCAATGTTGTGATAAGTGGATGAGAGAGGTCTTGAGCGAGACGCCTACAGTGATCCGGAGATGAGCTTATCCAGCATAACGCGAAACCGTGTAAACTGCGGACCGTAGCTGTTCGTAGATCCAGCAGGGTTCGTCCACAGTGACATCACCCTTCCCGTCCTTATCTGGGTCCTTGTCTTCGTTTTTGAGTTCCTCGAGAGGCACGCCAGTATCCTGAGCGTTGGGGGATTTCCCAGGGAGAGAGACGATCCTTTGAACGTCGTGGACATCGAGTCGGATAAGAAGCGAGATGTACTCCTGTAGCTGGAACGCGCTGTCCAGCGAAGAGAGAGAGGGGAGACTTTTTACAGGGTAGAAAGAAGACAAACGGGAGCCCTTGAGAGGTCGTTGAATGACTGTCATGGTCGTCGTACTTGTTGAGGTCGGGGCTGATGTTGGTGGGACGGGCGAGGTGGTCTGAGCCTGACCGCGTCTCAGGTCGATCTGATTCTTACAGCATTGGCGTTAGCGAATCACTCGGTGGTGTACACGGACGCTGTGCGTGTCTTCGGTTCTGCTGCAATCACAACGGAGGCTTATTGTGACAGAAATCGCACAGGGAGAACACCTCGTTGCAGTCGCTCGCCGCAGGTAGCCACCCGGCTGCGATGTCCGACCGGGAAGACTCGAGGGCTCTCATCACAGTCGCTATCCCTCCCGTCGACCAGGGGTGGAGGACGATTCTCCAGGCACAGAACCAGGTTGTGCTCTACAACCCCACCTCTCATGCTTTGTCTATCCGACCGTCGGTCGTGCACCACGATCACCTCCCGGATACCTCCCTCTGCCCGTATTGCAACCGCCCACTACCCACTGACAATGAGGGTGGAGAAGACACTCAAGACCGTGCAGCTAACTACTTTCAGCTGCTGGAGGTCTCAAATGAAGCTTCCTCTCGGCCGTCGACACCACCCATTATCGAACCCGTGTCTCCTGCGGCAGAGAGTTCTACTTTCGCCGTAGAAACGATGGCTCAGGGGTACTTCCATGCCTTCTTTGAGGAAGAATGCAGGCTGGGTATGGGTGCAAACGGGAGTGTCTTTTTGTGTCAGGTGCGTCTCCAGCGATCTTACACTGTGACTCCCCCTCAAATGTATCGCATCCCCAGCATGTTTTAGATGGGAATCGTCTTGGTAGGCTGCGCTGACATCCGCTTGTAACCTCTGTGGGAATGAATCCGTATCTTCTAGGCCGCTTTGCCGTGAAGAAGATTGCTGTTGGTGAATCCCATACCTACTTGGTTGACACCCTCCGAGAGGTCCGCTTATTGGAGGAATTACGCCACCCTAATATCGTAACGTATCACCACTCATGGCTAGAGACTGCCCAGTTTTCCTCGTTTGGTCCAAAAGTCCCTACCTTGTTGTATGTTTTACGGCCAAAGTCGAATCCTTAATTGCGCTAACAGCTTCCACAGTATGCTTATGCAATGGGCAGAGGGTGGGAGGTTTGTCCCCCGTTCTGGTTTATAAACCTGTCCTCTGACGGTTACTAGCTTGGACGATTTCATCGATGCAAGACTCGGCCGTAGCCAAGGGTCTGATATGCATCAGTCTGGGTCACCAGGGGACGTTCACCCACCAGAGGACATCCGTTCCCGGTCAGCAAGAATCCATGCATTCCGAGCACAGCAACAGGCACACAAGGAGGGAATCCCCAGACCTTCTAGGCCACCAGCCTCTCTTAAGGCTGTTCACCTACTGGGTGCGGAGGAAGTGAAGAGCTTATTCCGCGATGTCACGGCAGGGCTCGCGTTCTTGGTAGAGTGGCATATTTCCGATGATTCCGCATTCTGACCATCGCTCAAGCACAACAAATCCATATTGCATCTCGACCTAAAACCCGGGAATGTGTTATTGACGTGGGACCAAGGGAAACTGATACCCCGCGCGATGCTGTCAGATTTTGGCACATCACAGGACATGGTGAATTCCCGAACACGGTCAGGAAACACAGGGACGTTGGAGTACGCCTCACCCGAATCACTACCCTCTCCACAGACGGGTGTCCTCGCACAGATGGACTCCAAGTCGGACATATGGTCACTTGGAATGATTCTTTACAAACTGCTCTTCTTCCACCTTCCGTATACGTACGCTTCTGGCGGGGACGGTGGTAGTGCTCTTGGGGAGGGCGACAAAATGGAAAGACTCGAGAAGGAAATTCTGGAATACCCAGGGTAACGGAAATTCGGTTGCAAGGATTCACGAGTGCTGACGCCCATCCCTAGGTTCAAGTCGACACAAGAGCATGAGGTGAAATTCAAAGCGAGGCGGCTGTCAAAGAACTTTTTGGGGCTCCTGGAAAGTTTACTGCACGTCATCCCCTCGGTTCGCCCCTCGTCAGAACGTGTCTTGATGGGGATCGATGAAGGGAAGGTAGGATGGTGCCTAACTTTTAAGTGCCGTTCACCTCATCCCCAACTCCCCCTAGCTTGACCCCTTCCCGGAGGCTGCGAGCCTGGCACAAACCGCGACCTCACTAATACCTGTGTCGCTGAAGGGGAAGGTTAAGCCACCCATGGCCAGTGCTGAGCCAGATACAACAAGACTACCCTCCCCTCCCTCCCGCAGATCCACGTCACCCATCCCCATCCCTTCCTGGTCTGGAGAGAGAAGCCGGGCAACGTCAATATCACCGCGATCAACTCCGATTTTGCCGCCGACAAAACCGGAGCGCAAGTTATCGGAGGACGATTCGCGGCACAACCACCACAACGCGGTGTGGGCTTTCTCGGTACCATTGCCTGGTGGGATGGCGATACGTGTGGTTTTCCCAAAGTCGGTCGTTGTGCGGACCGTGAAGTCCGTGATCCTGGCCGCCAAGGTAAATCCCATCCGCTGGACACACTCGAGGCTTACAGCCCCGTTTTGCAGGTTCTCTCTGTTCCCCCCGCCTGCCCTTCTGGTGGTAGGTTATATGCTCTAACCACTTCCTCTCTAGTGCTTCTCGCTATTTCTGATACCTGGTTCGAAAATTGGAACGTCACACTCGGGCTGGGTGTGGTCCATCTCGTAATCCTCCGGTTTGGATACCGCACTTGCTCTAATTTGTAAACCCTCTTGATCACGGAGGGGACAATAAACACTTTAACTACTTTTGTAAATCTATGGAGACAGGAAAGCTAAGGACAGTGCGCTCATACATAAGTAACCAGCCACCACACATCATCTGCTCCTATAATGTCAGGAGAGTATCATACATAATATACATCATCCGGAAGCTATCGGCGTCGCTTTCCTTCTGTCATGACTGGACCTGCTCGACTCTGTGCGGCCGAATGAAAGGCAAGACTTTCCGGGCGTGGTGTAGAAGACTCTTAGCGGAAGATGGTATGTGATGAGGTGCGCCGTCAGAGTACGAGGAACTCGATGTGGTATCCTCTTCGTGTCGGATGCGCCCCCTCTCAACGTAAGCGACCCAGACGGCTTTCACCGTCGTCGACGCACGGGCAAGTTCCTCCTTAGTGAGGTAGAACGTTGGCATGTCGGCGACCCTTTTTCGCATCTCCTGTAGGGTAATGCGCTCCTCGGCCTTCTGGGCGAACACTTCATTCAACAAGGTACGGAGATCCTGGGAGATCGGGAAGCGTTCCTTCCAAAACCCGTCGGGGCTTGTGCGGTAGCGGGTGTAGTCTGGGTGTTGGACGGATTGCCAGGCGCAGTGGCCAGTAACGAGGGCGAGGAGGATCATCCCGAGCGACCATACGTCAGAGGCTTTTGCAGAGAAAGTGGCGGGATCGCCATGGCGATGCGTGGAGCATTCTTGATCAAGGACGGGTTAGCCAGCCATACGGTACAGGACTCAAGATCTACTGACCCCAGCTCATATACATAGGGCTCCCGCATCGACAGTGGACCATGTCTTCTGTTGTGGCCAGCCCGAAGTCGGCGAGGAAGACATGACGGCCGTCATCGCTGCAGAGAATATTCTCCGGTTTTATATCGCGATGGGAGACGCCGTGCTCATGACAGTGCTCGACTGCGGAGAGCACTTGCAGGAAGGTGTCGCGGATCTGGGCTTCTTGCGCGCCGTAGTGGTAGGAAGCAATAGCGGTGAAGAGATCGCCGCCGCGGTAGAAGTCGAAGACGAGGAGATCTCCGGTGAAGCCGCCATGGATACCGTGGTGACCAAGGCGGACGTTGGAGTAGAGGGCGACTGTATGGGCAATATTTTCGTGGTCCTGGACGCCTTGCTGCACGTAGAACTCCTCTGCCGAACGGTCGGCAGACTGATGGATCCTGGGGATCACCTTGACCGCGACCTGCCGATGGGTCTTGGCGTATTCAGCCGTATAGACGGTTCCTGACGATCCTGAGATGAGACGTCGTCGGAACTTGAGTGATCCGTCAGGGGTGTCGACGGTTCGGCCGGTGAGGTTCGTGCCATTGCTGTTCACGAAGAGAGTCATACTGGAGACGGGAGGAGGGGGTGAGTAAGGCGTCAGGGATGGGGGGCATTCATGACAGCGACAGCCGCGCCCAAATCCTTAAATATCCCGGACCTCCTGGGGAATTACAAAGTGAGGAGGGAAAAGATTACACCCATCCCGCGGGGTGGCTCAACTCACGGCATTTACTCGGCAAGCCTCGGGTCCGGGAACAAGCGGGATCAGGGGCCATTTTAGGGGCGGCTTTGTAGTCCGGGGTGTGTAAGTAAACCAAGACCCCCGAAGCGGCGTGCTTACATGGCCGAGTTCCAGGTAGTGGGTACCAACGAGTCTCAACATCATCGCTGACGATTCACAGGATGTAGAATCGCTGCAAGCAGCGATTGAGGCGATCATGCACGGCAAGGGCGCCCAGGGTTCGCTTGCGCAGCTCTATCCGATACTGGATGCATCATACCTTACACCATCGCTGGTTCGTCTGATGATGGTCACCTCTGCCTTCGTAACCAATATGCGGCGCACAGGATCCTCTGGCGGTCATGCCGCTCCTGATACCCTACCACTGTGCCCATGCCGTCCCAGTCATCAGAGTGGTCTCCGAAAAGGCGAGCGCCAAGGAGGTCCTACTTGTTCTGCAAGAGATCCTGGAACGTTTGAGGCATGCTGGCGAACAGGAAGATGAGGAAGAGGGCGAGGAAGAATCTGAGACCCTCTCCCCAACTCTGCAGCTGGAACGAGTCGTTTTCTCCTACGCCTATAGTAAGCTTGCTCCGTAATCTGCCATAACCGATATCTCACCCCACGGGATGACCAGTCCTGCCACGGGTGCTACCCAAGGCAAAAACCACGGGGGAGCGTCTTCAAGGGATGCTCCGCGATCTCGGAGAATCCATCCTCACCCTGGTGTCACATTCACAACCACCCGAGGGTCAGGCGGTCCTCCACTCCATAACCGCCTTAGTAAACAACCTCTTGGATTACTTCGCGGATCATCTTTCCGACGTTACGCAGCTGACACCATGCATTGTAAGTCAGATCGGCCCTTAAACCGATCCGATTCTGACCACCAACGAAGGACGCGCTTTTCTCACTGGTTGATACCACTCTGGCGGCGAGCGTAAACTGTTTACGCACATCCTTGGCCCAGAGGACATTTGAAGCCTTATACCCGACGTTAGTGGTGAACTCTGCAATCGACCCCGAGTGGAAGATCGGGGAGAAACTTGTCTCTGGAGCGTTGGTACTTCTCCCTGCCTTACCGTTGTCGAATAACCCCACAGACCTGAGTTTTAGGCCGTCGCGAATCGACTGGGCTATGACGCCGCTTCGCTTTCCAGCAATCCTACCCTTGGAAAGCTCGTCCTTCTAGCGCATACCGATCTCCGGGATCCCGACCACTTTGCACTACTTGAGACGTACTTCCCTATTATCCTAGCTTGCTTGAGGGCAAATAACGGTTTAGATGAGGCGTCCGCGTTTCTCCTCATCCACATCTCAGCCATGGCTCGAATAAAGCCCCATCCTCCCACCCTCCCCTTTGACTTCATGATCAAGTTCTCACTCATCCTCCCGTCGTTGATGGGCGTTCACCCAGACCCCCCCACTCGACACATGCTATTCCGCCTCACGGCCATTACGCTATCACTGACGGAACCCACATTAAGAGTACAGGTACTGATGGACATGCTAACAGACCCAACACACTCACCACAAACCCGGATCGCCGCGATCGCCCTGACGAAGGAGAGCGTTCTTCACGCTCTGAACGGGACCAACATTCTCCCTATCTTGTCACCCCTCGGAGACATCTTTGGAACCTCGCGGTTCCTAGAAATCTTAGGCCCCATTCTCTTCCGCCCCAACCCTCAGGATCTATTCGACGGCCCCAACTTCGATTTGGACGACTTTGTCTACTCACCGGAGCCGAACCGGTTGATCGAATGCTTGTCTTTCTACTATGTGGTAATCCAGAGGGATACGGAGAACAGGGTCGGTGCCCGAATCATACCAGGGAGGGCGGGATGAGCTGACTCGTGTTAGACCGGAATACGTGACAGGGTGAGAGTTGCGGACACAGAGCTCAAGTTCCTCCGGCCACTGCGAAGTTTCCTCGGGCGGTATGGTGACCGAGGTGAGTAGTTGGTAACCACTGTAGGAAAACCCCACGATAACCCCTCGGGTAGATAAACCCGAAGCTGTCATGGTGTTTGCTGGGTTACAGACAAGTCTTGAGAGGGTTGACGGTGCGGTAAATGTTCTATTGAAGGGATGGGGTTATCAGTCCTTTTAACATGTGATGAGCTGCGAGGCTGGCTTCCTGTCACTAGGGTTATGAATACGTCTACGTGCTTGTACTGGTGGTTTGTGGGAAAACTGCGAGGAGGTAGAGCCTTTGGTGTAGTAGCGCGTGACCACATGAGCAACGGTTCGCCAATCACTCGGGACATCTGCGGCAACCATGCCATTGGGGTCCAGTCACTGCTTCTACCGGAACGTCGTTCTGCGGAAAACAAGCTCGTCTTCAATTCAGTTTGCTGCGAGGTCAGCATCTGGACTATTTGGAATCCATATAACGGGTATACTAGTATTGGTCCTCAATTCAGTGGCGATACCGCACCGACTGTGGTGGTGCCACATGAGTTCCTCCCTTTTAAACCTCGCGTCGATGCAAGGCATCGTTGCCCCAGATGCAACGATCTTTTGTACACATCCTGATGGCTATCTCGAGCTTGGCGGAATGCGACACCTCTGGAAGGATCGATACGGAACCCACCCTGGTGAGATTCACCTCCTTAGGTACTATGCTATCGTGCGCAGTATACGGTTAGTCCACCCCGGTCTCTGGTTAAACACCAGCGCTGACTCCTGCAGACGTTCAGGCGCGCATGTCGCGGTTTTCCTCGTCGCGCTAAAGTACATGTGCCACACATCATCCCTTTCAACTCCCCAAAATCGGCTGTGGTTGGCTCTTTCGACGCTTCTGCTTGCGTGTGTAACCGCGAGCCTGGTGCTCCAGGTTCGCTGGAGTTGGGACGTAGAACGAATGGTCGAAGGCTCCGGCTCCGCTTTCAATATCGCGCGCGTCACATTGTCAGTTTGCTGTTCAGTTCCTGTGCGTACGGTCGAATAATCACATTCCCTGTAGGTTCATGATAATCAACTGGGTTGCCGACTCCATCCTCGTGAGTTTCCCCCCAACCGTGGCGGCACCTAAATCTAACATGTTTCAGTTGTTCAGATTTTTTGCAATTACCGGTCGCCGGCTCGCCACGATCGTCCTGCCGTTACTCATGTTCATGTCCTCCGTCGGTGCATACGACCATCCCAAACTTCCCCCCTGCCTTGTCTCACACCTTTACGATAGCCATATCCACCACCTACCACCAGGAAATCGTCGCGGCGTACACGAATTCCTGGTCCGGTTCCCCTAACGCCCCGATAATCATCTACCTCTCCCTGTCGTGTGGACTCAATGTCTACTTGACAGCTCACATCGCGTTATACATGGTGTGGACCGGTCGTGCAATCAACACGACCCGGATCATGTGCAACCGGATCGCTTGCATGTTTATCCAAAGCACCTCATTTTACCTGGTCCCCACCCTCGTCTTCATCGCCCTCTGCGCGGAGCGTAGCCTCGGTCAGAATCTTCTCTTCCCTATCATGTGTCAAATCCAGGCGAGTTTTGTTTCGGTTCGTGTGCCCTGGTGATGCGGAGCCCGGGCTGATGTCCTGTTGAACCATACACAGCCAATGTCCCCATTACTCGTCATCATGCGCGTAGCACAGAGCCGAGTTCTGAATAAAGAGAGCGGGGTGGTCACAGGGGACGAGCTTTTGCCCATGTCTGCTCCCTGCCGACCCCGTCTATCACTAAAACTGGACTTCAGGCCCAGAGATTTTTCGGATCTCGAGGAAGGAGAATCGCGGTGTGACCCTCCGATGGCACCAACGACCCGAAGGCTACCAAAACCTCTACCATTTGTGATGGTCAAGTCGGGCCCCCCTTCCGCCACTGAAATGCTTGATTCGGAAAAGATGGGCGGGCTCTGCAAGTCTCAAGACTCAAGGAGGGCGTCGCGGACGACTTTGTCATCTCCTTGGACCCTGACTTACCTCTCCAGTTGCGCGAGTAGCCGAGATGACCTGGAGATTGAGGAGGTTCGCCTGCCCGGCCCTCCCGGCGTGGTTAATACGCCGAGCTAGCTCCTGGGGTCACTCGGACCTCCCATATCTACGGGTGTCTGGGTGAATACCCCGGGCCGTTTGTTTTTTTACCTACGTATCTTTTCTTGCTTCCGTTCGGATCCATACCCAAGTTCACGTAAAGTACTGCCATCACTTTCCAGCTACTTCCTGCACTCTTCCAGCGCCCCCATTCCCGTTGTTACCATAAGTCAATGTATCCCTAGGTGCCCCATATATACCTCCGAAATGGAACGAAGGGTCTCGGTCAACTCTCATGATTATGCCGAAGGAAGTCCGTGATGCATGATGGTTGCAAAGAGAGCGCAATGGATGTGGTAAGTGAAGGAAAGGGAAGTGGTGCCCGTGAGATACCGTATGCGCTTCCACAACAACAGTAATAAAAAACTGAGCTAGTGAAGTATCAGCACATCTCTAGAGAGAAAGCGTCCGACAGGAGAAAGAAAATGCATAACATGAAATTATCCGGAAATAAAGTCAATCAGAAGGAACCCCGGAGGGAGAATGGAGTAACAACAAGATCTGCCCTTTGGAAATGCGAGGCGGTTACTCTCGATTCCGAACCATCGCCGAGCGAAGGCAAATGAAACCAGAGAGGAACATGCAAACCAGGGTCGCCATCACTGTGACGAAGGTTCCGCTGAGTGGGGTAGAATGGGGAGCGCTGCTGCAAGCACCGCATTGCCAACCTGGCGAAACCGTGGCTTAGACTACTTCACAAGGGGAATGAATGCTACTCACCGCTTGCAAGGGGTGTATACGGTTGAGGAGTATATAAGGCAAATGTCAACGCGGTGTTTGGGTTGAACACTCCTCCCTGCCTCACGGCGCCGGGCCCTCGCTCATCCCAGATCGCGAGCGTGTACGTTGCTTGCGGAAGTTGAAGTTCTGGGTGGTCTTGATTGTATTCATACGGGTCCCACACCACCGACGTCGAGTCCCCGGGTATAATGCCATCTGTCGGACCAACCGGATATGTGTAGCCATTGTCGCAGAGAGCCGAGACCGTCAAGTGTTGGGGGGTAACATAAAGGTATGTGAAGTTCCAGCCGAAGGTAACTGGCTCGTCTGGGGTAATCTTGAAGTAGGATGTCGCTGTTTGTGCTGGCTGGGTGATCGTCAACCCACCAGCGGCTGCTGTTTGGGGGATGCTGTGAAAATTTTGTGATCAGTCAGACGTTGGACACAGCATTTGCTCCAGGGTGACTAACCTGACGGAAGACGATGATGGGGGGTTGGTCGGGGTAGCCATTGCAGGCTTGAGGTGCAGAGGGAGGTTGCAACTGGTGAGTGTCACGCCGTGACGACAGGCCAAAACATCATGATGCTGAAACCCCTAATAGCGGGATCCCCGAGAGAAGCCGGTAAATGCAAAGAACGACCGCCGTTTGCGATCCAATGGCTCGTTCTTGAAGAAAAAAAACACTCAAGGTCTTTTGTGTTTGCGCGTGGAGCCCGGCATCGTCTGCGCGTTCCACAAATCGCCGTGTTGGTACTTCCCAGTAACCTTTATCGAAACTACTCATCTCATCAGACACGAAGTTCCCGGGACGTACAGTCCTGGGTCTTGTGTTTTTTTAATAGCTTCTGTCCTGCAAAAAAAAAAAAAAGTGCGCAGTCACGTTCCAGCTCACGAACGAGGACGAGGGGCTGCAGTCCTCCTTCTCTCCCGCAGCCAGGGGGTACTTTCAGCAACCTTCTATCTGTTACCAAATTTCTTAATATGTCGGACCCCGTCCCGTTCGTCGTGACCGAGCCTTTGTCTAAGGTCTACTACAAGGGCCTGCCCTCCCAACCGCACCTCATCGCGACTACCAACCCCAACCCCTATGAAGAGCCCAGTGGCCCCGAGACCTACTCTGTCCTCGAAGAGCTTATGCGGCTGGGTGACCACCCCCTCGCTAGTGTTTGGGACCACGATTTATGTATCCGAAGACGCATGCTCGGTAGTTCTTGTCCTTCGAGTGTACGAGCTCGTGGTTTGTGCAAGCCTCCACAATGCGGGCCTCGAGAGCGCCTTTCTGGTTCATGGCGAGATGTCCTGGATGATACGGCGTAAGGAAGGGAGAGGAAGGGGTAAGAAATGATACGCACGAGCGGACTAGGTAGGGCGAGAGCAGACGATAGTGGGACGCTTTTAACACTGTGAAAAATACACCAACTTAAATTCAGTCACCGAAATTCACTGAAATTAAGTCGATTTGTGTCGCCTTTCAGGTGGTCAGACACTTTCAGTGGCCTACTCCAACTGAAATTTTCAGCTTTTTTCAGTCAGAATTTGACTGAATTTGTGATTTCAGTCCGAGTTCACTGAATTTAAGTTGGTACATTTTTCACGGTGTAATGAAGGTACATGGTCTTGAGCAAAGGTAGGAAGAGCAATAAGGGGGAACATACATGGGTAGTAGGGGATCAAAAGGTGAAGACGACAGACGATTGCAGCGCTCTAGATAAAGGCACTTGAGTAAGGAAGAATGCCAGGCTCCTACCCAGTCGTAGATGAGGATAAGCAAGGGGAGGCGAGCGATTATATCTCTCCAGTTCATGCCTTCTGCCCTTTATACCTTGTCCTCCGAAACCCACGTTGTCCACATCCCTAGAATCTTCATGGCAATGCCGGTGATGCCAAAGTAGCGCTCAAATTCACATTGCCTCCCCTTCCTGCTCCAGGCTCGAAATGCAAAGCACCACATGGTCTCGCCGGCGCTAAGTATCAGACCGTCCAGGGAAGTCCAGGATCAAACTCGCGCTGCCTACTTTTGCGAATTTCGATGGCGATGCTTTGAATGAGACCTATGTCACCAGCGCAACTTTCAGCCCGGATTACAACATGTACAACAGTCAACGTTTATTACGCCTCTTCCATCCAGGCCCCAACGCTGCCTCCAGCATAGATCTCTTCCTCAGGCGGGCCACCCCATTCATCCTTGTTCTTTGTCGCCTGGATAAAACGATCAAAACCCTCTCGGAAGGTCGAAGCACGGACGGCATCTCGTACCTTCGTCAAAAACTCCTTGCTCTTTCCAACCTCCCTATTCAACACCGCGAAGAGCGCCGCTTGGTTCTGTGCTTCTGCCAGCACCTGATCGACATTCGTCTTGGAGAATTGTGCCGGGGGGTCCGAGAATGTCACCGTATCATCTGCTGATATGGTGGCGCAAATCTCGTCCCGTTCGATCTTCGGGATGGTCAGTTTAAGGCGCTCGAGGAACTTCGTTGTTCAAGTCCCACCATCTTCAAGACAAGTGCTCGGACCTCCTCAATGTCAGAAATTCGCACATTCTTGCCGATCTCGGCCAAACCGAGGGTTAAGTATGTCGAGGTGAGCTTTTTGATTAACCTCCGTGGTGCACGCTCCAGTGCTTGGTTGATGAGGCCGATATTGCCGTCCTGAGATATCGTTAGCAGCAGCGAGGTACCCGTAGTTGACAGCTAACGTTGGCAAAGACGGCAGCGTCGGTCTCGACAATTTTCTTCAGCGCTCCAACCTGCTGGGGGTACGCCTTTGCGAATGACCCATACGGCGACGTTTTCAATAACCGGGTTAGAGAGTTGTTGGTGTACTTCGGTACGGCTGTCGTCTTTAAGCCCGTTAGCGGGAAGTCGTGTGGCAAACGGGGATTGACTTACTGTTCCCCGAGATATGAGTTGAACTAGGGTTAATTTCTTGTACGCCTCAAGTTGGATAGCAGCGGGGACCTGTGCGGGGCTGCTGACGCAGATCTCGAAAAACTCTTCGGCTTCCTCCCACCTCTTCAGTGCAGCGAGCGCCATCCCGCCAGCATAGTGATACAACAAGCTATCATTATAATGAAGTTCACCCAGCGAGTTATCGATCTCCGTGATGGGGGTCTGGAGTACGGAGAGAGCCATCTGAAAGTGTCCGGTAGCAACACATCCCTGGGAGCATTTGGGTTATTCACGGGTCAATAGGATCGAATCAGGTCGCCTACTGCAATGAAGATGGGATGGACAGGGGTTAGGTACGATGGGCTTGGTGGGAAGCGGGAGACAAGATGGAGGAGGCACGTTAAGGGTTGTTTGGGCTGGGTGTATATGGATTAAGTGAGAGGTTATACGGTTAACTTGGGGATGCCGCACAGAATCTGTACCCTCTGCGACGTCTTGCAGGTTCCGGGCCAAATACACCACTAAACCCGGTCAAATCAACGGCGGCTAGAGGAGGGGGTGTTGAACGACACTACCATGTTCGCTCACAATCATCCCTTGGCGCACATCGAAGTTTTGACAGAAGTTTTCGAGATATCCTAGGGTTGGGAGGTTGTTCTTCGTTCGAAACCTCGCTGATCTGTGGCGTGTGAGTCGTCATTATCTACAACATCGCAGAGCGGTGTGTTGTCGGGCGCACAAGATGTAAAGCACTCCGATTGTATGTTGCACAATGTCGAGCACAGTGAGAGGATCTTGGCCGTTGGTCAATGGACCGGCAAGGATAGTGTCCCTAACATCGTTCGGCGCGAAGGTGCGCAGCGTGTGGCTGAGCTGCGAGTAATTATTGGTGTTGGTTATCTCTACGACGACGATATCCAAGGATGGAACGGTCATGTCTCGTTATCGCTGTCGTTGTCGTTGGCGATGTCGGTGCCGGCGCGTGTTGGACAAGATGAGATGTTAGGAGTCGAATACGGATCAAAAAGTTCGGACGTCACGGTCAGTCTGACTCTGATCAAGGATTTATCGATATCAAACGAACATGCCCTGTGCTTATTCACCCGCTTCTGTCCACAACAACTACGACGACGCAGACCTTGGCTACACCAGCAACGACCAGCTCAGTGACGTCTGCGCATTGCATGGAAGAGCCAGCTACAGACGAGCCCCCTCCTCATCACCATAGGAACGAGCGTCCGCCGAAAAAACCCCGGCCTCCCAGAAAGAACCTGGGACGTTCAAGAGGCAATCCACAGCCTGGCGATGCGCCGAAATTGGACACCACTGGAGCTCGAGAGACTCCCTCCACCCCTCGGTCTGCTTCCCTGGACAAAGCGAACGATTCTGGAAACCCGCGGCCGCACTGGAGAAACGAACCAAAGCCCAAGTCAACTGGCACCCCGGGTATCCAGGGCTCTCGCGATCCCGCCAACACGAAGCGCCCAGCGAAAGGGTCGGATTCCCGACAGCGACGAAATCGGGGGAAGCCCGACGGTGGTACCACCGATGCTAGCGATTCAAAGCCGCCTCGACGAGGAAACAATCCCACACCCGGCCACAAGTCCGATGTTGACTCCGAGCCCATCCGTGACCCCCCCGATGCCAACTCTTCGTCTCTGGAACAAGGTCGCTCCCGACAGAGGAGGCAGGGGAATTTCGACGGGAGACTGACTACTGGGGATACCGAGCCCCGCCAGGAAGGGCGTCGCGCCAACCCTAACCGTGAAAAGTATCGGGTCGACCACGCAGCGGACGATCTTACTTCCACTCTCATCCACGACCTCCGTACTCCCCCATTCCTCGACTGCACTATATGCTTCAATCCCATCCGACCACACGAACCCACCTGGTCATGCTCCCCCACTACTCCGGTTGAACCTACGGAGGACTCTCAACAAGCGCAATGTTGTTGGGTGACTTTGCACCTAAAATGTGTTCGTTCTTGGGCTTCGAAGAGTATTGCAGATGTTCGGCAAGCGTACAAGGCTCGTGGTGAGGATAAACCAGGCCAATGGCTATGTCCCGGATGTCGCGCAAAGCGAACGACCGAACCATCCTCCTACAAGTACGCGCTTCGTCGGCCCCCTCTCGATTCATTGCTGAACGATTCCATTAATAAGGTGTTTTTGTGGAGCGGAAGCCAATCCCAAACCCCCCAGGTTGGCAACGCCTCACTCTTGCGGTAACCTCTGTACGAGACCAAGAACATGCGGTCATCCCTGCCCCATATTCTGTCATCCCGGACCCTGCCCTCCCTGTCAGATTACAAGCCAGATTCCATGTTACTGTGGCAGCAAAGTGCTTTCCTACAAGTGTTCGAATATTTTCACCCTGGAGTCCGGTGCCGCCGAGAGGATTTCTTGTGGGAATATTTGTGACAAGAAGCTCTCTTGCGGCAACCACTCGTGTGCGAACGTCTGTCACCCTGGGCCCTGCACACCCTGTGCCGAAAGGGAGATCGTGAAGTGCTATTGTGGAGAGGTAGAGACGGACATTGCCTGTGGCGCTGGAGAGCCCCAGGCTTGCAGTGTGGACGGCGAAGGATCGTGGATTGGCCGTTTCGGATGCGAGAATGCCTGCCAAAGGTGACCACCAACCTCTTACCTGTGCTATTATCCGTAACTCACAATAACTAGGTTTCTTGACTGCGGCATTCACAAGTGTTCAAAACCGTGTCATGTGCCTTCCTTCAAACCTGCCCCCTGTCCACAGTCTCCCTCCATCGCTACTCACTGTCCTTGTGGAAAACACGCCATATCTCCATTGGAGACTGAGTACTTCCCTCCAGGCAGCAATCTCACACGAGGGACATGCAAAGACCCGATACCAACCTGCAAATCACTCTGCTTGAGGCAGCTCGACAGTTGCCCGCACACCTGTTCCTCCCCGTGTCACCTTGGGCCTTGTCCTCGCTGTCGGATCAAGGTAGTCCGCCCTTGTCGATGTGGCGCCACCATGCAAGACGTAGAATGCCACAGAGACCAGAACGGGACGGACACAGAAATCCTCTGCGATCGGCCGTGTCCCACATTGCGTAACTGTGGTAAACACCAGTGCAACAGGGTCTGTTGTCCGCTCGCATCTCTCGCTGGGATCAAAGGGAAGGGTAAGAAAAAGGCCGAGGGGGATGCGTTAGATGAGCACGGTTGGCACGTCTGCGATCTCGTATGCGGGAAACCGCTTTCGTGCGGGAACCACACTTGCGAAGAGAGAGATCACAGGGGTCCCTGTCCACCGTGTCTGAGAAGTTCGTTCGAAGAGGTGAAGTTTCCATTCTGTTCTTCCTCTGATCACCATGTTGATTGCAATCTCCAGAGGTTTTGTCATTGTTCCCGGACGGTTTTTGAGCCTCCAATACCGTGTGGTACAAGGATCTTTTGCAGTTACCCTTGTGACCGCCCGTCGCCACCATGCGGGCATCTAAAGCACCCACACCTATGTCACGAAGACCCACAGCCCTGTCCTCCTTGTTCCTTTCTAACAACCAAACGGTGTGCGTGTGGGAAGAGGATGGTGGAGAATGTTACCTGTTCCCGGGAGAAAGTGTTTTGCGGTCTGCCATGCGAAAAGTCGGTCTCTCCGTTCCCTCCCCGATCGTATCGTTCCCTGAGACATTTTCAGACCCCTCAAGTGTGGTTTCCATCGGTGCGACAGAACGTGCCACTCTGACGACTGTGGATTGTGTAAGAACCCTTGTGGGAAGCCACGGAAGTTATGGTGAGTCGGCCTTGGGATCACTGACCAACCATCCCTCATCCGATCGTCCCAGCCATCCTGCTATTCACCCTTGTACGGATCTGTGCCATGCCCCAGGATCCTGCCAGGAAACCGAACCCTGTATTGCAACGGTGATCATTACCTGTTCGTGCGGGCGAATTCGTCAGTCCGTTCAATGCGGCCGCAAACTCTCGAACCCGGCTGGCGGCGAGGGTGGCAAGACCCTTACGTGTACCAACGAGTGCGCGGTCGCGAAGAGGAACGCGCGGTTGGCGGAAGCATTGGGTATCTCGTCTGACAGGGCTGAGAAGAACAAGGCGACATATCGTGACGAACTGGTTGCGTTCGCTCGGGCGAACTCCAAGTTTATTCCCGTTGTGGAAAAGAGCCTGGCCGAGTATGTTATCCGCCCCCACCTTCCTCCCATACGCGTTTGCTCATACTCGTTTCACTTAGTTTCGTTCAGTCTGATAAGAAGACCCAGGTCCTGCCGAAGATGCCTCCGGAGAGGAGAAAGTTTGTTCAAGAGGTGAACCCACCCCAACATTTCCTTGACAGAGACGAGGAACTTACAATGCGTTTCTAGTTAGCTGCAGTCTACCGGATGGACGCACAGCTGGTCGATCCAGAACCGCACAGGAGTGTCCAACTGATCCGGAGGATCGACACTCGGATTCCGGACCCACTTCTATCCGCCGTCACAGCGCCAGCTCTGGGTAAGCTGACAGACCTCCGTGCTCGCCACAGTCCAGCACCTGTCCCCGGTCCTCCTAAACCAGTGGCAACCTCGAGCGGCCCTCCGTGGGGCAGAGGTTGGTCGTCTGTTGTCACGAAGCAACCCCAGCCTGTTGCCTCGACCAGCATGAACCCGGTTACTGTCGCGACCCTCGTGCGACCTATCACTCCTGTACGAAGAGAGCAAACCGCCTCCCCGAGAAAGCCCGATGCACCGGTGGTACCAGTCCCACGGGTTGATTTGCACGTGCCGGATGATTGGGAAGAGGACGCGTGATTGTAACCCACCCTTCATGCATCGTGAGTCGATTTCTGGATTCGGAGGGCTCTTTACTGCACAAGCTATCCACGCGAATGAAAGTAGGAGGGGGCCAGGTGTAGCACGTTGTAAGAGTTGTCCCGTCAAACCAATCGACCTCGGTAATAGTAGATTACGTCAGAAGTTCAACACATGGTGTTCCTCAGAGTTGTGGGTCCCACGCGAGAACCGGTCACCTTTTCAGATTATCGCCTCCATGAACGCGTGCACCCAATCTACCACGTTGGATTCCCCTCCTCGCTACATACCCGGATACTTCGCCTTGTCCTCTCCAAAGTCCACCCGACCGATTGGGTTGCATTGGCCGCAGTACGAGAGCCTGCGAACGGTTCGACCACTCCCGTCCGCCTCAACTGCCGACTGCGAGAACCATCCGTTAGGCACGGCGAGGATTACGTCTACGCCCACGAACTTCACCGCTACCTCGCGTCCCCCCTTCACCGACAACAACAACAACGATGCCAGCTCCACCCTCCCCCTCGTCGAACATGCCAACCGCGCCGAGATCCACCGGCGTCAAAAACGCGTCGAATTAGAAACCTCTGAAGCTTTGAAAGGTGACTTGGAATGGGTCCGATCGGGCGGTGTCCTCCGAGACAGCAACGGTCGACGAGACTTCGTGCGAACGAAACGGATCCGCGACCAGCTCGACGAACAGGAACGGGAGAGGAGAGCTCTGGCTGCGTGGGCGGAGTACGAGGATCGGTGGCGCGCGAGTCTTCTGATTGGCCGCAAGAGCTCCTCTGACGCGCTGGGTGATCAAGATCATGGAATTCGGTTTGGGGATGTGGCTTGGCCCGTGGGCAAGCGCGTGGACAGTCCTGATGGGTTGACGGCGGGCGCAGTCAGGGAGTTCGTTCTCGCCCCTCTGCGAGGAAAGGATTCGAAGAGGAAAGACCGGATCCGTCAACTCCTCCTGCGGTACCACCCCGACAAGACCGCGTTCTTGCTCTCGCGGGTTACAGAGGAGGAGAAGGGCCAAGTCCGTGAAGGAATCAACAACGTTTTCATGAGTCTAAAATTGTTGCAGGGGGATCCGGAGATTCAGAACTCGAAATGAGTCCCACTTCATTACACCTTCACGTTCCCTGTTTGCTGTTTCCGACTAGCTGCCTATATATTCACCGTCTAATCGTCCATCATACCACTTCGTAGACTACAGCCTGTACCTTACGCATTGTGATTCCCGTATTCTAGTACGCAATTATATCTTCAGGGTAAATCACACTCCACACACTCTCAATTCTATCGCCCTCGCAACTGGGTAAACCAACGCCGTCACAACGAACGCCAATTCAAATCCGATATCACCTGTCTTTCTCCCAATCGGCCCCGTCCACCAAATCTGTTCCATCGCCGGAACAATGACGCCGGAAGCGACTAGGCACGCCCCAAGGGCTGCAAACCCAGTGGGGAGTTTTCCGGGCGTGTTCCATGC
>Ga0307509_10001504_pt1 | contig 39277 bp, 43 predicted proteins | sample 10_EM_MG_FD_202245 | JGI IMG/M metagenome (GOLD analysis project Ga0307509, IMG submission 202245) | Populus trichocarpa ectomycorrhiza microbial communities from riparian zone in the Pacific Northwest, United States - 10_EM | ecosystem: Host-associated > Plants > Roots > Unclassified | place...
GGGAGGTATTGGAGGATTTGGTCAGGGATGGGGATTTTTGGGCGAATGAGAAGGTGAAGATTAGGTGTGGGAAAATGGGAGTGGTGGAAAAAGATTGGAAGGTGTGGGAGGATGTGGGGAGGGTGGTTACGTTTGTGGGGAAGGGTAGAGGAAAGGAGGGAGAAGAGATGAAAGAGGAGGGTGGGGTGAAAGGGGAGAGTGAGGAGATGGAGGTAGATGGGGAGGAGGAGGTTGTGGGGGAGGTTAAAAGGTGTAAGGAGGAAGTGGTTGTGATAAGTGAGGATGAGATGGAGGAGGTGGGATTGGGAATGGTGGATGAGTGGAAAGGAAAGGAGTTGGCGAGGGTGAAGAAGTTGAGGGATGAAGAGAGGAAGAGAGAGAAGGAGGGTGTGGTGGATAGGGGAAAGGAGAAGGGGATGGGGAGGGAGAGGGTTTTGGAAATGTGGGGAGAGTTTAAGGATTACGAGGAAGTAGTGGGAGAGGTGAAGTATATTTTGGGAGTGGAGGAGGGTGTGGCGAGATGTTTTGTGATGGATAGGGAGATTAGGAAGGTGTTGGAAGAAGGGTGTGGGAGAGGTGGGGCGAGAAAGGGGTGTGGAAAGGGAAAGGAGGTGGAGGAGGAAGTGGTAGTAAGGAGTGAGGTGGTGGTGGTGGAGGGGGTTAAGGAGAAAGAGGATTTGGTGAGAATGAAGGGGGTTAAGGGAGGGAGGACGTATGGGGATGTATTGAAGGGTGTGGGTGGAGGATCAGAGGTGGAGGAGGAGGTGGTGGAGAAGATGGAGAAGGAGAGGATGGTGTGGTTAGAGAATAGTATGGAGAGAGAGGAGAGGAGTGGAAAGGTGGTGGAGGTGGTTATGGATTCGCAGGAAGGGAAGGGGAAAGTTGGGTGGAAAAAAGAGGAGGTGGCGAAAGAAATGGGGGTTGAAGTGGAAAGTATTGAGAGTGTGAGGGTGGTAGGAAATAGGGTGAAGATGGTGATGAAGGATAAGGAAGCGGCGGGGGTGGTAGAGGATAAGTGTAGGAGTGGGGAGGTAGAGGTATTAGGAGGAGGAATTGTGGATGTGAGGAGGAATGAGAATTGGGTGGGTATTGTGGTGCCGGGAATGAGTGTGGAGAGGTGGGAAGGGAAGATGGATGAAATGAGGAAGATGATAGAGGTGGAGAATGGGATAAAGTTGATGAGGATACCGAGATGGTTAGTAGGGGAGGATAGGAGGAAGAGCATGGGTTTGAAGGTGGTGGGGGTGGTGGCACATGTGGCGAGGGAGAGCATAAGGGTTAAGTTGGTTGAGGAGGGTTTGAATTGGGATGATAGGAAGTTGCAGGTGAGGAGATATGTGAAGGAGAAGCAGTTGTTATTTTGCACGAAGTGTGCGATGGTGGGGCATAATTGGTGGCAGTATGAGAGGAAGAAGTTGAGGTGCAATGTGTGTGCGGTGGATGGGCATGCGGGATGGATGCATAGGTGTGAAAGGTGCAAGGTACAGAGGAAGGGGTGTGTACATTATAGGAAATGTGCGATGTGTGGGAAGGATCATACGGTGGGGGAGGCTAGAGAAGGGAATTGTTTGGGGGTTAGAGCGGAGTTGATGAGGTTGAGGAGTTTGAATTACTAAGGGAGGTTTATTGAGGATGAGGTCGATGAATTTGAGGGGGAGTTTTAATGGAATGGTTGAAATAGGGAGTAGGGAAGAGGAGGTAGATATTTATTGTTTTCAAGAGGTGGCGATGGGACCGGAGGAAAAGTTTTATGGTTTAGAGGGGTATGAAACGTTGGGTGGGGTGGGAGGTTTTGTAAAAAAGGAAGAGGGGTCGGTGGTAAGTATGTTGGTGAGGAATAAGTGGAGAGGGAAGTATGTGGTATTGGAGAGGTGTCAATGGAGGATTGGGATAAGGTTGGAGTTAGGAAGGAATAGGTATGTGGATGTTTGGACGGTTTATTTGGGACAAGGGAAACATGGGAGACTGAGGGAGATGAGAGGGGGGGGTAATGTGATTTGGTTAGGAGATTTTAATGCGTGGAGTAGGAGGTGGGAAGGAGTGGAGAGTAGAAGGAATAGGGAAGGGGTATTGGTGGAGGAATGGATAGATGAGTGGGGTTTGAAAGTGGAGAATAGGGTGGGAGTTGGAACGATGTATGATGAGAGGAGTGGGATTTGGAGGGTTTTGGATTTGGCGGTGAGTGGTGGGGGTTTGAGGGTGAATTGTGAGGTGGGTGAAGGGGTAGTGAATATGGATCATTTACCGTTGGAGGTGGAGGTTGATTTGGAAGGTTGGGAAGTGGAAGATATGGGATGGAAGAAGGGTGGGGTGGATTGGGAGAAGTTTAAGAGTGAATTGGTGGTGTGGGGTGGAAAAGGGGTGGATTTGTGGGGTGGAATGGTGAAACGAGAAAAATTGGAGGAAGTGGTGGAGGAGGTGGAGGAGGGTCTGAGGTTGAGGTTAGAGAGGTGCAAGGGAAGAAAGAAGTGGGAGAGTGACAGGAAGAGGTGGTGGGATAGCGTGTTGGAGGAGAAAAGATTGAGGGTTAGATATTGGGAGAAAAGGTGGCAGGAGGGTAGGAGGGAAGAGGTGGAATTGGAAATGAGGATGGAGAGGAGGGAGTATAGGTGTATGATAGAGGAGAAGAAGGCGAAATATTGGTTGGAGTATTTGGAGAGGGTAAGGAGAGGGGAGGGTTTTGGGTTTGTTAAGACGGATAGGGATTTTATAGTGGATGTGCCGGGTATAAGGGGTGAGGGAGGAGAAATGGTAATGGAAGATAGGGATAAGGGTAGGGAGATAGTGAGAGGGTTAGGGAAGAGGGAGGAGTTGGAACAGGAAGGGGAAGGGTTTTGGTCGGATGTGGTGGCGGAGGAGGAAGAGGTTAAGGAGGCGTTATGGAAGCAAGGGGATGGAAAGGCGGCGGGGGTGAATGATCTGAGTGGGAGGGTATTTAAGGAATTATGGGGAGTGAGTTGGGGAAGGGAGGTCATAATGTGGGTGGTAGAGAAGAGTTTGAGTTTGGGTTATGTACCGAGATTGTTTAGGGATGGAATAGGGGTGGTGATGAGAAAGCCGAAGAAGGATGATTATAGTTTGCCTAGCAGCTATAGAGTCATAAATTTATTGGATGTGTGGGGGAAGTGTTTAGAGAGAGTGGTGGTGGGAAGGTTGGGGAAGTGGGAGAGGGAGGGTTTGGGGGAAGAACAATGGGGTGGGAGGAAGGGGAGGAGTAGTTTAGAAGCGGTAGCGGGATTGATGATGGATTGGGAAAGGGGTAATGGTTTGGGATTGTTGTTATGCATGGACGTAAAAGGAGGTTATGAGAATGTGGGGGTAGGGAAGATGGAGGAAAGGTTGGTGGGATTAGGGGTGGATGAGTATTTGAGGAAGTGGATAACGTCTTTTTTGAGAGAGAGGAGAAGTAAAGTGAAGATTGGCAGTAGGATGGGGGATTGGACGTATTTAAGAGGGGGTACGGTGCAGGGATCGGCATTAAGTCCGATGCTATTTATGTTGATTTTGGGAGGGGTTTTGGAGGAGGTGAGGGAGGAAGGGGTAGAAGGGGTTGGGGTGGGGGCGGTAGTGGATGATGTGGATTTTATGGTGGTAGGGAGGAGTGAAGGAGAAATAGAGGAGAGGGTAAGGAGGATGGAGGTTGGTTTGAGTAGAGGTTTAAGAAAGTGGGAGGTGGACGTTCAGGTGATGAAATTGGAAGGGATGTGGGTGGATAAGGAAGGTGGTAGGAAGGGTAGAGAGTTGGAGTGGTTAGGGGAGAAGGTTAGGTGGAGGGAGGAGGTTAGGGTGTTAGGCGTGTGGTGGCAGGGGGATGGGGGATGGGAGAGTCATGTAACGAATAGGTTGTTGCTGGGAAATGGAAGGTGGGGGTTAGTGAGGAAGTTGATTGGGAGAGGTGGAAGAGGGGTAGGAGTGGAGGTGTTGATGGAATTATTTAAGGTGGTGGTGAGGAAGACGATGATGTATGGGATGGAAGTGTATTGGGATGGGCAAAGGGAGATGAAGGATAGGTTGCAGGTATGGGTGAATAGGTGTGTGAGAGGGGTATTAGGGGCTGTTAGGACAACGCCGGTTTGTGCGTTGTTGGCGGAGGTGGGTTTGAAGGGGGTGGAGTACGAGTTGGATGAGGCGGTGGAGAAGTGGGGTGTGAGATTGTTTAGGAGAGGTATGGGGGAGAGGTTTGGGGAGGGATGGAAGGAGGAAATGGAGGAGACGGGGGTATGGAGGATGGGTTGGGAAGGGAGGGTGGTGAGAGGGGCGATGAAGAATAGATTGGAAGGGGAGGTGTGGGATGTGGAAGCGGAGAGGGGTGGAAGTTTAGGGTGGAAGATAGTTATAGGGAAAGGGAAGAGGGAGGTGAAAGAGGAGTGGGAAAAGAGTAGGGGTGAGTGGATGAAGGAAGGGTTTTTGGGGGTTAGTGACGCGAGCATGATGAGTAGCAGGATGGGAATAGGAGGTAATTTGAGGTTGTATGGTTTGAGGTATAAGGAGTGGAGAGAGAGTAGGGGTTATGGTTTGACGGTGGGAGATGGGGAAATGGCAGGTTTGGGAAAATTGTTGGAGGTGGTGAGGGAGTATGTGGGAGAGGCGAGGGTGTTGAGAGTTGGGGTGGATAATGTAGGGGTATTGAGGAGGCTGAGTAAAGGGAAAGGGTTTTGTGGAAAGTGGGAGCAGAGAGTGAGGGAGGTAGGGGTAGAGTTGTTGAAGAAGGGTTGGAGAATTGAGTGGAGGTGGGTACCGGGTCATGTGGGAGTGAGAGAAAATGAGGAGGCAGATAGGTTAGCGAAGGATGGGGTATTTATGGAGGGAGGAGAAAATAATGTTGTGAGTTGGGGTGAATGGGAAAGGAGGAGGAAGGAAAGGGTAGGGAGGTATTGGAAGGAGTATTGGAAAGGGAAGGAGAAAGGGAGGGCGTATTTTGGGGGAGGAATGGGGGAGAGAGGGCATGGGGGAAGGAGGAGGGATAGTATATTTTTGTTTTGGATGAGGAGTGGACATGGGAGGATGAGGGGAACGAGATATGGTTGGGGGAATGTATTGTGCGAGTGTGGGGAGAGAGAGGATAGGGATCATGTTTTGTTGAGGTGTGGGAAATGGGAGGAAGAGAGGAAGGTGATTTGGAATGCGTGGAGTGAAAGTGGGAGGGAAGGAGTTTTAGTAGATATGAAGTGGTTGTTGTTTGAGGATGAGGGTATAGAAGCGGTTAGGAAGTTTGGTGGGGAGACGGGATGGTTAGAGAAAAGATGGAGGGAGAAGAGGGAGTGGAATAAATTGAGGGAGGAGGAGTGGGGTAGGAGATGGGTGGAAGGAAGGAGGGGTATAGCGGGGGAGAGGGAGAAGGAGAAGAGAGAGAGAAATACGAGATTGAGTAGGGAAAGAATGAGGAAGAGGAGGTTGTTATTGAAATGTAAGGGGAAGAAGGAAGAGGGTAGGTGTAGGGAGGGGGCACCCATTGCAAGTGTTCCACCTCTAGGAGCCTATCCGGGGGGTAGAAGAAAAGTTTTGGGAGAGTTAAATGATGGGGGGAATAGGAGAAAGGGCTAATGATGGCCTGTGGGTAGGGGTGGAAATGGAGGTTATAAGAAGATTGAGGGCAAACAGACTTGATGCTATAAAAAGCCCTATAGTATTCTAGATAGTTGTCATATAGCTAATAAGAATCGAAAAGTTTGATAAAAAAAAAAAAAAAAAAAAGGCCGAGTAACATAACCAAGCACAGTAATCACCAATTCCCTCACTCCTTCTCTCCAATCCTACAAGCATCATACCCCAAGACTTACCACACCGTACCATCCCAGCATTTCTCTTCCTTCCTTCCTTCCTCAACAAACGAAACCATTCACAGTACTGTACCGGCAGTCAAAATTCCCCCAGGGCAAGCGAGATTTAAAACCCCGGCCAGCCAACCAGAGAAACTCCGTTTTTTAAAAAGTTAGCCTTTCTCCGTGGCCCGCACCCCAAGCGCACAAGTACCGCCGCATGGTACTGTACTGAGACCAGAAGTTTTAGGACGAGACTTTAGCACAGCACTTGTATTGCAGCGTGGTTGCTATATTTTCCTCTGGAAATGCATTAATAACTTAAATAGGCGCAGGACCTATCACCCCACAACCACCACAGAGTAGTGCATTTGCACTTACAGCAGTATTTGCAATTATCTCGCCAAAAAGATAAAAAATAAGAGTAAAAACATCGAGGATAGTTTTTTCAATATGGTTGTTTACCTTAGTAACGCTCAACACCAGGACCATAATGGACTAAAGCAAAGATCTCACGACAAAAAAACACCCCCTGACTCAAAGTATTCAATGGAAAAATATGATAGTCGCTAACGACTCATAGGAAACTCCACCACAACCGCCCAAATTTTTCAGCTCTTCCGGAAGAGATGTGACGTGCAAGCGGGGAGGGGGGGTGGTTCTCTTTTTTCACAGGCTCGCACGATTTGACAAGATCAGCAGGGCATGAAACAGCCAACCCATCCCCCCTCCTTCTCTCCCCACATAAATCGATTTGTTTCAGAACCTACTTGCCATAACTACGGTAGCACCTGTCAAAAAGCGCCGACTTCCCCTCACACCTCTAAGTTATCTTCTAGAATTCTCAAACCTAAGCCTTGGGAGGAGAAAGCAAAAAAAAAAAGGATGGTAGACGAACACGCAGCTCTCATCGCCGTCCTAATTAACTTCCTCAGCGCAATATGGAGTTATTTCTGCATCACCGCCTCGCTAGACCGACGGAGTCGTGCCTACGACCTTATGCACGATTCTGAATTGGCGTGGCATGCGCTGTGGACTTCCTGTCAGGTACAGTATCCTATCCCCACTTCCCCCTCACTTCCACAGCTAACAGATTAACCAACAAAAGACCTTCGCCTTCCTAGTCTCACTCACGAACTTATCGCTACTACTCTACATTGCTGCGCGAGTATCCACTTCGTTCATGAGCACGGTTAAGGCACAGGCTGGCTTTGGGGGGAAAGCACTGTGGGTGCTTTTCGGCGTCGGATGCGTTCTCGTTGGCGCGCCACTAGCGTTTTTGCCGTGGAAATTGACGTGCATTGAAACGGGGAGGTTGGATGAGAATATATTTATTCATTGTGGGATTTTTTCTCCTCCCCTTCTTTCTTGCCTTTGTTTGAGTGGCCTGGCTTTGTGCTGACCGGTGAGCTGCAGGGGATGGTTGAATGGGCGGGGATCGTCTGTGTTTCTCCTCCCCGGCCGGGATACCCTACTATAGTTTTTTCGAGATCGGTCAGTGACAGCAGCCGGAGAGATACCCATTTTCTATTAACGATTCAGACCCTCCCCTTCCCCCTTCTTTTCACCCCCCCGCTTTTTTTTTCACTTCCTCAACCCATTCAGTATCCTAGGGATTCCCGGCGTTACCAGGTTCATTTATTCATCTATACATCTATCGTTCCCCGGGGGTATCAAGGGTGTGGAGTTTCTCGTCGTCACCATTATTCATCAATTCGCATCTTCCTTCCTTCCTTCGCTCCTTCCCTTTTCCACCATATTTCGTTTAAAAATCAGGGGCGCCAGATCAAACACGCCAAAGGGCAAAAGAGCACTTTCTCGTCATATGTACCATATCTCCGCATCAAAACAAAATAAAAATAAAATAAAAATAATTAAATCCACTCACCACAAGTGTCACCCCACCAATCACTCGTCCATCCCAATATTCATTCAAAATCCCACCGCTCCTCCGACTTTCAACCAATTTTCTCCCCACCTCCTCCCGCGGAATAACATCTGTCCCACGAAGGCGCTGTTGGTTCTAGCACAGTGCCTTAGCAAAAGCGCCACAAGCACTGCTTCCTAGAGCGGATTAAACCCGCACAAACCACTACCCACCGCTCGCTTCCGCTGCAGGTAAAGTTTATGTGGCTCTGTCATAGAGAAGCACTCGGCCTTGGCACCGGATTGCCCATCGAGGAGGGGAATATTTGTTAGGGGCACTTCGGTAGCTTTAGCCTGTGGTATCATACCAAATGTCCTCTTCCCAAGCCACTTCCCAGCACAGTGGGTAGTTTTTCCGCATTCTCCTCCCTTCCACCGGTACTGTTCGCCACGCGACACACCTACTCGCCAAATAAGGCCTTTTCCCATAGTCAAGGACCGCGCAATCATCCCAACCCTCAATTACACCCTCTACCACAACTCACCACATTCCACCACAATCTGCCCCGAAGCAGCCCAGAGCAAAAAACCACAGTCCCCGCATCCAAGACTACCCCACTGGAATGCCAAAAAAAAAAATCCACTACGATGCCTCTCGTAGCGGACAGCGCAGAGTGGTAAGGCCCCCCCACGCACGGAGCGGATCCGCGGAGTCGGCAAGCGCTGAAACCCGCAGCCGGAGAAATATGGGATACCTCAACAATCTATTTTTACTCCAAAAAATTATTCGGGAACATCATTAGCTGCCACCGGGCGGGATGAAATCACAACCCGCCCGAGATGGCCCGAGAAGGGTATATGGGGATGGCAGTCAATGACCCCGGACACGTTCATGAAGAACCACAACGCCATGAATTGTTTGAGGAACCAATTTAAATAAAATAAAATAAAAATAAAAAAGGAAGAGGGAAAAAGGAAGAGGGAAAAAGGAAATTTTCATATAGTCAAAGCAAAGTACAGAATTTCCCCAACTTTCTACACAGGGCGTGCCCCGAGTAGTCTCCACACGTGAACATTGTAAGAAGCTCCCCGGTACATTCATCCACACACACGAGGAGCCCACCCCCCCGCGCGCCGTCATCGCGCATCCGGGCAGCGATTGCGAAATTATTCCATGGCTCTATTCTTACCACCACCACCATCACCATTTATTCGCCCGTGAAATCATACACAATACATTACACTAATCCACTGCAGGTACCCCAGTCAGAGACAAAGGACAATATATTAAACCTTGACAAATCCTCCCAAAGCAACCTGCTACTACCCGCTTTCTAAATTATTTCACATCCAACAAGGCCAAAGCCCCCACAACGCCCCAAAGCGCAGCACTGATTAAACCGTAGTGTTCGTGGTAATGCGAGAAACAAACGCAGGAATTATCCATTGATTTTGCAGAAATAGTAAATGGTTAGGAAAGCTCTGTGTGACTATGGCGGGAACAGCATGTGATACTATAGGCATTGCTCTCAAGATGCGGCCACTGCCTAAGACTATTGCGTCGCAACGGTGTCAGCACCCCCTGGGAAGCTGCGGAGAGAGAGCTGGACTGGACTGGGCATGGATCTGAGTCCTGCCCAGTTCTACGATTTCAGAAGCACAGTACCGCATTTCTCACTGCCGACAACGTCCTAGGAAAAGAGTGAGATATCATATTCCAGTCACAGCCGCTCTAGCGCAGTGACCCTTGAGGACTAATAGTTCCCACAGAACGTTGGTGGGCGGGCGGGAGGGGCGGAGATACTGACCCCCCCCCCCCCGGGGAGAAAGTAGTATCATACCGCAGGAATTAAAAATTACAAACCAGAGACAACAATCAAGACGCATGCCGAAACAAAAATTGCCACATTACCAGAGACCAAAGAGATACTGTACTCCTAGAGAAAAAGTGAAATTTTCTTCCCCTTTTTTGCTTTTATTCCCCCCCCCCTATTTCCTTCCTTCCATCATCCCTTCCACAGATATAGAGATAAACGAGTTGAAGCCCAAAAAATCAGAAATCTCAAGGAGAGAGGGAGACATATTCTATGATACCGTACCGGTATTATGATTATGATAACCACCGGCCGTCATTGTAAATCACTCGCTTGAAAATAATTGCATATGGCGTTAGATACCATGGGTTTGCTCCCCGAAGCTTCGTCATAAGGTTATCTTTGCTGCCATTGGCTGCGGGGCTGGCTTGTCTTCTTTTCCTCTCTCTTCTTCTTCCCCCCCTCTTTCCCTTCCTCCACAAGTTCTTTTCCCTAACAGCGAACTAAAACCAATGAAACCGCTATTATCACGACTCTTATTTGACCTTTAGTCTCTCTCTTATTCTCGCCTTCAGCAAAGCTCTTCCCGCAATTTTCTCTGCCCGACAAGGCGGCTGTGCAAACACTCCATCCCGCCCACGGCTAATAAGGTTCTGCTCGAGGAATCATTTCTATATTAACAGATCGGACCAAGTTTGGTAAACCCCAGAGCTCACTCGGAGTGACGGTGGCCAACACACTTGTAGGCTCTACCTGCTAGTTATACAAGTCCCCCCCCCTTCCTCTCCCAAGCCCAGATTTCCCGGCAGCTGTGTGTGAGCTGCGTCCCAAGGAGCCAAAATAACTAAAATTGTGTCCGTGGTCTTCCTCGTATAATACTTCAAAGAAGAGAAGAAAAAAGAATGCTCCGATCAGAAAGGAATAATCCCAGCTCTGACGGCACTGACAGACGGCCCGTTTCAAACCTCGAAGCCTCCACTACTATCCAGGGTAAAGATAACATTTGGAAGGCCGACATTATAATAGCATCCCAACCACTCTTCATTCACTCATTCACCCCCATCCAAGCGCAACAAAGTAGCGCTCAACCATCACTACCCTACCCTCCCAGATAATACGACACCACACCACACCTCCAGAGAACACCCCCAACACCTCCCACAGCGGGGCCGGGCGAATATCTATCCGCAATCGGTCACTCGACGGGTCGTGGCGGGACCAATACCCAGCTGATCAGAAAGTGCGACATCCATGCATACATACCATACCTAAAATAAATAAATAAAAAGAGAACATTGAACCCAAGACCACACCCACCGCGTGATGCATCATAACCTCCCCCGCCCCCACATTAAGTTAATACCAGCCACCGCTATTAACAGCAGAAACGAAGATCCCCGGGCAGAGTACTACTACTATACAGCGCAGTACATACAGTACAGCACCATACCTCCTCCCACGTGACAGCTATATATATATATATATATACCACCTACTCTACTCTACATATCATCACCGATAGAAAAGTCCCCTCAGCAGCCTATTTCCCAAAGCCTACTCTCAGCGACCCCCCACCCCACGGCACGCTCTAAGCTAGCTAGTCCCGGGTGGGTGGGGTGTTCGAATCCAGCCCGCCAACGCGTGAAGCCAGTAATTTCTCATTCAATCCACCAGTACTCTCCAGGATACTACTCCTAGCGCCTGAGTGAGTGATAACCTATGATGCTGTCGGGCCAGACATATATACAATCTACATCCCACAGATTAAGGATTGGTAATTGTGTCGTGTTGCGTTTGCTACATGGCGTGTAAGCTATAATAATACCAGCTCCTAAGTTATGTGGCGGGCTATGACCGGTAGTTGTGATGATATCCAGAATGGAGCATCTCCATGGTAATCTATGAAGTAGACACAGTACTGTGCACAGGTAGTCGTAGAGGGGGGGGGGGGTGAGTACTAGTAGTAGTAGTAGTGGGTGGTGGTGGTGTGACTTAGATGCATGATACCATCACGTCTAGAAATATCTGTTAAAAACAGAATAGATGGAAAAGAAATAAATGCTACCGGTATTAGGATGTATGCTTTAAATGTGCAGTACCCGAGAAGGGAGGTTAGGGGGTTGTGAGTCGTGAGGTGCTTGACGGGGTGGACTTGGATGGTACAAGTACGACTTAGTCTGTTATTAGCAGTTAGGACTCAAGCGTAGATAGCTAGATAGCTATCCAGTCGGAGAGCTCGCAAGGCAGTATGATGATAGATCAACCTGGGGTATTACAAACGCCAAGTTAGGAAAAGCACTGTATAGTACTAGAAGCACGACATCGGGCCGCAACCTTCCACAATTCCCACCATAAAGTTACCCCAGAGCTCCCAACCAACCGCCTCCGAAAAACAATATCAACCTAAACCTAATAGAGTAAAGTCCAATCCATTCCATCCATTCATAAACATCATATATACACACACCCTAACCCATCCATCCATCCATCCCCAACAAAATAACCAAGCAACCAGCCCAAAACGCGCAGCGCGAGCCAAGAGTAGACTGTAAAAATGAAAAAAAAACTCCCACCTAAGAAACTAAGGAAACGATGAACAAAAATGTACAAATACAAATACGGCTATAGTGAAGGACCATGGCGAGTTAGTTAAGAATGAGAATCGACAATCCAAAACACCTCTATTGCGAAACGCGAGAAATGGAGTATAGCACCGCCCAGGATGGTATGAGAGAATGGGGGAGAGAGGTAAGGAAAGCAAGGAGATAGAGATATAAAGAGAGGGACATAAGTTAGTTATATAGTTAGTCTGAGGACACGACATCAGACTGCTGTAGCCGCCATACAAAGAACCAAGAAGAAGGGTAGATGCCTCCTCCGGTATTGCAGGTGGGGGGTCACACATTAGCATAATAGATCAGGGCAAGGTCAAGAGTTTTCGAGTCATAAGGGAGCGGGAAGGGTGAAAGAAAGGGGGAATGATAGAAAGATAAGAGATAAAAAAGGATCAGAATAAGAATAAGAATTTGTTTGATGAAAAGTAAGAAGGATAAGTGAAGAAAGTGAAGAAAAAAAGTAAAAGAAAAAAGAAAACACTAAAAATTAAGAAAAAGCAACCCGCATCCATTGATCCATCCATCCATCCCATCGGACAAGTAATTAATCGATCCGCCATCTTAAAAAAACCGATGACGACCAATGGATAGGACAGGATAGGACAAAACCGGCGCGTTTTCGAATCGATAGGAACAAGCAAATGAAGACGAAGTGGAGAGGTTGACAAGACAAGGTAATAATAGGATGCCTGGTTTCATCCTTCTCATCTGGTGATCCGTCCATCCAATAATCCATCCATCTCATCCCATCACTCCCTACCCTCCGTGCACTACCCCCCGTTTTTTTTCAAGTTACCCCTCTTTCACCTCCCACCACCACAACCACAACCACAACCAGCCCCATCACCACCGCATACAATGTCCCCGACCTCCTAACTATTTTACTCATCGTCACTCTCCTCAGCCACTTCAGTCTTCATCCAGTTCTCAACATACAAGCTCGCACGTTTGTAGCGGCGATCGGCAAACTTATCGTACACTGCGCCGTGGTGAGTCTTCGGGTTCTCGCAGCACTCGACAAGGGTATGGATCAACGGCTCCAGCTGGGAAGCAGTGTAACCCGAATAGAAGGTGTGTGCAGGTGTCTGTTTTAAACATTGTGATTAGCCGATGTCAGTCATGTGATTCCGCGGTTAGGGAAAGAGCGGTTTCGAAACAAAACGAAAAGATGGGGGAAAAAAGAAAAAAGAAAAGAGAAAGGGAAAAGAGAAGGTTGAACAGGAATCGAGCGGAAGAAATTGGAAAGGGAAGGAGAAGAAAGAAAAAAAGCCGTTTTGGCGCAAGTATGTGTTGGCCATTTGGGGGAAGGGATGGCCCCTGGAAAACGGGTCGATGACAGACAGGGGTACGTGAACCAACTAAAGCGTTGCGATAAAAAAAGAAAGGTACTTGTATCATAGAAAAGAAAAAAACAGAGAAAGTGCAACAAAACGATAAACTGGAAGCAAGCAAGCAACAGGAATAAACTTACCCATTCTCCCTTTTTCAACATATGTCTGGCGAGACAGTGCGCTCCCGCAGCGAGAAAGCTTGGGGGGCTCCCAACGAATCTCTCATCCATGACAGTGATCTCCAAGAAATACTTTGCGAGTGTTCTGGTCTCAAGATCATAATCGTCGGCCTTGCTGATTCTTCTCAAGAAGCTCATCGGCCCGGGCCAGCCAAGTTCATAGTGCAACATCGAAAGCATAAATCTCTCCGCCTTGAGAATCTCTTCCGCAGTATAACCATTGTCGACCATGTACACAATCTCGTGAACAGACGGGCAGTTGATCTCCTCATACTTGGCGGCGACAAACAGGGCTGTAGCTCCGACAAGTTGAAGCTTTCCGAGGGAGACAACCTTGGCCGAGAGGAAGCGATCGACATAGTTGGAGGTGAGGAAGAGAGTCTCGGGGAGAAGATTAAACCGAGTATGAACCTGGACGAGCCAGTCCATGAGAATCGCACGCATCGACCACTGGATTTCGGATTGATGATCCATGTAGTGGGCATTTGGCAACATCTTTGCCTATATCACGGTATAAACTGTAAGTGAAATTCTAGCGCAGCCAATGATGTAACATGGTACTAACCTCGAGCTCACGCATATATTCAAAGATGTCATCGCCATACTCTGCAACCATGGAAATATCACCTTCGTCCTCATCGTCAAAGAACTCCTGCTGAACCTTGCTCAACTCCCTTCTGGTCTGAGATGTGATCTTGGGCACAAGAATCTGCGTGGTAACCCCAGTAGTATTATCTCCTGGACGCGCTCTTGCACCGTTGTATTCAGTCTCATCATCATCTCCTTCGTCACTCTCATAATCTGAGATAACCTCGAGTTGGCCTTCAGCAGTCTTAACGCCACCCGGAGCCTCATCCTCTGAAGCGTCTTCGTCGTCATCTTCAGCCTCAGCCGCGGTGCTCTCTTGATCTTCATCCAAGTATCTATCGGAGTACGAGTGAGACGCTTGGTCTGAATAGACAGGAGATTCGCCCTTAGCTTGATGTTGCTTTATTCTCAAAAGGCCCGACAGAGGCCTAGATGCACGGCTCTTGCTACGGGGCCGAGTGGCTTGTCTACCAAATTGTTGCGATTCCTTCTTAACGACCGCATCTCGCGAAACCTTTGGACTGGTTCGCTTGGGACTAGTCCTCTTCGGGCTCGGGCGCTTGTCCTGGTAAACCGCGGTCTTACGGGTCACGTTCCTTGATGGAGCAACGTGTTGAGACGAGACCGAAGTCTGGGCAGCGATCGAAGAAGCTGGCTTGAGTCCCTGGGCTCGCTGAGCTGGTTTCGAGATCGCGCCAGTAGCTTTCTGACCCTGCTTATCCTGAACGACAATGACGCCGCCCTTGCTACCTTCCTTGCCAGAGGTAATAACATTGTTGCCCTTACTTGTATTGCTGACGTCGCCGAAGGCGGTCCTTCGGGCAGCGGCTCTGAGGCCGAGTCCAGTGGGTTGCTGCGATTCCATGTTCCCAAAAGCAGCGTTGGCGGCGGCTGAGGAGACGTTGTTGGCAGACTTGTTGTGGATTATAGGACGGTTTGCGTTCTCGTCCTGACGGCGAATGGCGCGAGAGGGACGTTGCGGCTATAGGAGAAGAGAGGGGAAAAAACGCGTTGTGTCAGCAAGAAAAATATTTTCTTTCCCCAGATCGTGTTGTGGATGTGTGTTATTGGATGCGAGTAGGTGGACGCATCTGAGAGGGGAGAGAGAGGGGTGGTTATGCAAGCTTTTTCTATGGGGCTAAGGTTGTGGAGATGAATGTGCGTTTCAGGTTGGAAATACAGCCATACAGCACATAGTAGGTATGATGAAAGAATTTACTTACTTTAGCGTCCATTTTTTCTATCAAAGTTAGTGAAAATAATATCGATGTCGAAATCCGATCAATGGACCGTTGATTCGATCAATGTGTCTACCTGATAGACAAGTTATACTGCCTTCGCGAGTTTGGCGGAAAGCAGCGATGGCTGGTAAGTGGGCAAAGAGCAAAGGAAGAAACAACTTGAAGTTGGGGGAATCCACCGTCTACTTAAATATCTCAGTAGGAAGAGAGAGAGCGGCCAAAAGTGAAAGGAAAAGAGAGGGGAAGATTGTTGTGAATGAAGAAAAGAGGAAACCAGAGTGGTGGAAGGAAGAGGAGAAGAGTTGATGTTTTGGCGTTTTGAACTGGTTGAGGTCCTCTTCGCGTAATGCCTGGTTGTCGAGGCAACGAAAGAAGTTGGGTCTAACAAAGGCAACCAATGGCTTGGCAGCAACCATTACCGCTTTGGGACCGACGGCAACAAGCAAACCGTCCCCACCAAACCGCAACGGAAGAACGGCGCGCTTGCAGTTGCACGGGATTTCGATATTCATGTCGCATCACTCGAGAAATTCGCTGCGTTCATTGGGCTACACGCGAACCAACTGTGGCTGCCGACATCAAACAACCCAGGGAAACTTGAAGGGCAAAAACCATCAACACCACTCTTCATACTTCACGAACCATTTCCAATCCGAGCCCGCTATGTATCCAATAGAAAGTACACATCGCATGCCCCCCCCTTGATGATCTCTGCGGCGCGGTGGTGACCTCCTGGGATGGAAAAAAAACCAAATGTGTGGGAAGTGCATGATGACTATGTGATCTCTGTGCTCTTATCTTTTTATCATAATAATAATAATATTGTTTTTATTATTTATTTATTTACCCTTTTCCCTTGATGCCTGTAGCCTACCGCTCGGCAACTATATTACCGCATTGGTGCTAAGTGTATGATTGCAGCCTGTGTCTTTGGAAGACTGAGTTAACCCACCTGGCATCCTACCTTGCGTCCCCTTCGCCGCTGCCAACATTGATATGTGCAAGCACTTGCACACGTTTCCCACCCTTGCGGTCTTCAATTCAGTGTGCTTGCACTGTATTCCCCACTTCTGGAGGGAAAAGAAAAGTAAAATGGTCCTCTGTATTTTTGGGAAGGCTACGGTATTCATTGTAAGCATGCTTTGGAGTCCGTGCGTGCTAACCCCGTGTAATACGGGACGCTGTGCTGATACTATGCATTTCATGCATTTCTTATGAGTGTGTATGTAATCCAGTTCCATCCAGCCCTCGGCGCAAGTTGAGTCGAGCGAGACCTTGTCTTATAGTATCTTGTCGCGAACCCGTCGCGCGACCCGGACTGTGTATTTTTCTTCTTCTTGCTGGTTGCTTTGGTGGCGCCGTTCCCGATGAAATCCTTCTTACCGCACGGTAAGTTGCTAGGAGTACCGGTAACTGGATTCCAAGTTCATGGTACGGGGGTGCCGGCGTTGGGTGTTTGATGCAACACATGTCTGGTTGTTGATCCTCGTGATTCTTGGGAGCTATGATACGAGTTCTGTTGGTCGCATTAAATGAGGGGAGGAGTATGGTGATACTTATCTGAGAAACGCGATTCAAAGTGATGAAGGTGGCTAGGAAGGTTTAGACAGGGCGGTATGGCAGTGAAGGGTGCATTCCTGTTTCAACGCATCCAGCTCACTCCTCGAAACAAAGCCCACTGGCCCAGCGCCCAACGAGAGATTCGTTTCCGCCATACCGTGCCACTGGTCCACTCAGCCTTCTTATTTCGGCAGTTCCCGTGAGCACAACCACCGGACTTCCTTGGGTGAGAGACAGGAAGAGAGAGAGAAGTGGGAGGGGGGGAGATTCAAATTCAGGCAGGCACGCACTGAAGGTTGTTTCGCACGCAAAAAACACCGCAAGTGCACTCCCTCCATTCTCTTCTAGAACAGTTCCCTCGACTGTTATTCACGACACTTGAAGAAGACGCTTGTCTGAAACACCTATACAAGTACTAGTAGTTAACGGGAGGCGACTCCAGGTACAGTATGGGTAGCTAAAGTTATAAAAGTTCCACTTTGTTAAATAAATCTTATTTGCTGTTCCCTGCAGTTCCAATAACCACTCAATTTTTATTTGATCCTTATTGCATGTATTTCGGTAGTTTACATATGATACACCTAATTTGTTTCCCACCCGAGCGACCCATGTCGAGAGCGACGTCTTGCCAAGACCAGCCGTTGGCACACCATCCCGTATCCAGGTAAGTCCGCCCAGCCGTCGCGTCTCCCAGACCGATTTTTGATCAAATTGCGACGCGTTTTGGTAAAACTACTATACGCGCAGTCACGTGGAACGGAAGAAGACTGTTCCAGCGCCCAGTTTTTCCTTGGCCCCCGATTCATTTTTTCTTTCCTTTTTCCTCTTTTACTCTCCTTCAATCAGGCGCTTCGTGAAGGTATACTCGTCGCAGTTTGCCGATGGAGCGGGATTAAGGATATAACCATTCTTTTATTCCAGGTTAGAGCTATCTCTTGTCTGTCTCTCTACAAGCGCTCGCATGGCTCTCTGGTTGAAGTTTGTGCTGAGGATAGTCCAATTGCCATTTCATTCCGACGGATGCGTTATCGGCATCTTGCTGATGAGTTTGGGGGATTGACGAATCGCTCGATCTACATAAGCGATCAATACTTTTCTGCTTTTCTCTGCGAAAAAAGGCAAAAATGCAAAAAATGCAAAAAAAAAAAAAAAAGTGATATTATAATTTTTTTCCGCTGTGATATTATCTCGTGCGCCCTCCTTATCGAGTCTATCAATATAGAAAAAACAGAGGTGCCGGTACAGTACCCAGTGTCCACAGAGGTGCCGTTTCTTGCTTTCGCTTCCTTCCCCACCAACCCATTCATTGCACCTCGATTTCAAGAGGAGAAGAAGAGGAAGGGGATAGATTGGTGAGAGAGAGAGCGTGTGACATTCCTCTCTCTGTCGCAGCGAGACTGCTGTTTAGAAGTGCGCCAATGGTTGAAGGTGAGGAGGAGGGTTGGCGATCCACAATCCGGGTGTAGAGGTCTCTTTGGGAGAGGCGGTTTGTTCATACAGTTGAGGTACATGGCCCTAAGGCGGCGGCGGTGGGGTGCTGTGCGTCTGTAACAATGGTGGTATCGTGAAATTATAAATTGGGGCCTTGAAAATAAAGTATAAAAATACATGAAAACTCTCTGACTGCAAGATTCCATTTTAATTTTCCAATTTTATCAAGTTTTTCCATTATTTCGTATTTTTATTTCTTTTTCTCTCCCTGTGTGAGGAGGGCAAGCGTTTTGCGGAGGTGGTTCGCGCGCCCGGCTTTACTGGGGTTGTATGGAAGGGAGGAGGAGAGAGGAGAGAGGGAAGGGTTCTAGTTCGAGCGAACGAGAGAGAGAGAGAGAGAGATGCGGTGGGCGACTTTGGATCGTGTGGTGCTGTATGGCCTGGCCTGGGTGAGCAGTGGCGGCGGTACTTGTGCTATAGTTCTACTGGCAATGTTCGTTTGAATACCCTTTTCCTTCCTGGACTGTAGCTTCTTTCTTGCTAGCTCTGAACGGTTCGCACGTCCCTCCCCTCCCCCGTGAGAGTCGGAGCGTCGGAGCGTCGGAGAGGTCTTGGAGGGAAGGAATTACAGTATTGGCAAGCTGATTTCCCAGCTCCGGTGGGCGAAATGTCTGCGTTGTTGGACGCAACTCGTTCGACGCTCGCACACACCCTTGACTTTGCATGCTTTTGCTTGCTCTGGGGGAAGAAGAAGGAGAGGAATAAGAAGGACTACCCCATCCATAGAGATCCTCTAACGAGGAACCGTGGGGAGAGGAGAATGGATGTGTGAGAGATGAAGGGAAGTTGGATATATGGATGCGGTGCCTACACTTCTCTTTTAGCTTGTAGAACCTATTAATATATGGCAACTGTGGGAACTACTACAAGCCGCCTGGGCTGCCGTTGTCGCTGGAGATAGAATATCGTGCCTTTCCCCCTAGATTTAGAGGGAGATACCGTACTCCTATAGTGCTTGCGGTGATATCACGGACACGGAATAGACCCAGACCTGGACACACACCGGGCGACAGATGGAGTGCGCTTCCGCTCCAGGCCAACCACCACCACCATTATCTCCACCACCGCCGTTTCTCTCACGGCTTTAACTAACACGGAGCGCTCTTCTCTGCTTCTGCCCACTGCTTCACTACTTCACTACTTGCTTGACAAGCTGCATGCTACATACCATTATTCAATTCGTACACTTCATGTAATACATACACCCTCCGCATACTCTCTTACTTCTACATCCAGACCCCTAGCTTCCACGCTCCTACCGTCGCCTATCTGGGCTCTCTCTCCCTCCTCCTCCTTCCTGGCTCTGCGTTGATTCAACCTCCGCCCCCAATACCCGCCCATTTCATGGTCGCCCCTTCTCAAACTTCATTCCTGATCACTGCGTGCCGTTTATACCTTGATATTAAAGATATAGCTACCTTCTTGTATTGACCTTTCCTTTCTTGGCCGGCTTCCCTTCACCGATTGCTCCAGTTTAGCTGGTCCTTTGCCATCCAAACTATCCCCCTCCCCCAGTACACTCGACTCTTCACTACATATTGTACCTTTCTGTTCTATTCGCCAGTCGACCATATTGCATTTGCTTCGTTCTTTCGAACCTATATTCTATCTGCCTGTTGTCGTTGCCGTTGTCGTCGTCCCCCTCCGGATTTCTGTCCAGAAACTCATCCTCTCTCGCACTCACTACACACACACACTTGACACCCACCACATACACACCCGCCCACACACACACACACTTGCCCTCACCCCAACCCTCTCTTCTCTCACCCTTTCAATCGCTTCCCCACCGGTGCAATCCGACAACGATTCATCTCTTCCACTATCCTCTTCAAAATCTCCCCAGACTCCGTCTCCTTGATCTCCTCGCCTTCACTTTTCTCCTGTGCGCAGCGGACTGCTGAAAACTTGCCCCGTTCTTTCGCCTGCTGTCTGGACTGTCCTATCGTCACTAACGACATCACTCTACTTCCTACACTACCCTTGGCTTCCATCCTTCATTCCTCTTGAGCGCTACCATCACCCCGCTCTTCCATCCACCATCTCACCACTCCCTATCCCCACTGCCTGGCCAAACATCGGATTCACTACGCTGCTGACCCTGGAATACATTCACCCCGACTCTGCGCTCCGAACCAAACCATCACTTTAACAGCCTCGACGTCTGCACTCCGAGCGCCGAGCGCATCTCTGTGATTGGGGTCGAAAAAGAAGGTCTGTATACCGCACCCTGCATCTATTTTGCCCTTACCATCACTTGGGGCATCTTATCCTATCTCTCGTTTGGCATCACCATCTATCCAGTGCTTTCGCCGATATGTTCGTCAGTCGCTGGCACATTTGACGGTTCACACTGTGTTGAAAATCAACAAGCGGTGGATCGCTTTTTCTCCACTGTGGCTATTCCTCCCCCCGTCCCCACATTTAAAATATTTTCCCTTTCTTTTATGCAGCACAAATGATCCTGTTCGCTCATTCGTTCATTCATATGCTGACTGTTTGCACCCGGGCCATCTACAGACATCGCTTCCTTGATCCCCTATCTTCCCAACACTCTCAGGTTCGCTACTATCCGGGCGGCCCTACGAGTCCACTTCGGCCTCTCACCCTGCCGCCGTGAGTCTCTCGGATTCAACGGAACACAATGAATGTCAATGCTCTTTTATCAGAGGCTGCTCCAACAAATATGAATAACCGTACTTACGAATACTCGGCGACACCAACGCCTTATCACAATAACGGCTCAATAAGGACGCCGCAGTCACTGTCGCCGAGCACTGAGTGCAAGAATGTTCATTTCAGGTTCTGCAACTCGGAGCCAAAGACTCTTCACATATATCCGCATGATACCACAGATTCCATTACAACCACTGTCAAGAATATGTTTGGCATAAAACTACAGGATGAATATGGCTTGTCGTTTCAAGACCCGGAGGGGAGATACATGATCCTGAGACATGAGAACTTTAGCGATGATATGACAGTCGACATAAGGGTCGAAGAGAATCCTGCTTCATATCCACAGTATAATCCCCAACACCCGCGGGCCATGTTTTATACTGGGCCTGGACTACGAGGCTCCTTCTCTGGTGGAAGGAGTGTATCCCCTAGCGCTGCGCGAGGGAGGAGAAGCGCCAGCGCAGGTGGGCGCCCCAGGGGGATGAAGCGCCAAGCATCTCACCGAGGGGAAGAGGAGCATTATGATGAGCGCTGCCCACAAGTATATTACCTACAACAGCCTCCTCAACAGTTCTTACCAGAGGAAGATGAGGAATCGGAATCGCGAAGCAGGATTGAACCAGTGGCAAGTGCAGATATCAGTTTGGACAATATTGTTGAAGGCTCAAGGAGGAAGCGACCAAAATTCTCATCTGATGTAAATGATTCTCTTGGTTTTCATTTGCGTTTGATCTGTGTTAACCTTAGGATTCTTTTTTCCAGGAGCTGCCTCTGTTCCCGCCTCCGGCCCTTCCTAGACAAGATGGTTCCACGGGGTCATCGGCCAGTCCTTCGCATCCTCCGCCCCAGGTGACCACTCCTTATGGTAACCGGAATATCAACTATCCACACCCCACACCACCATCCACGTACGGGTTCAGCGTTTCAAATGGTGGCCAACCCGCAAACACTTTTGGGCAAGCTCGGACCAATGGGTCAACCATACCTACACCTGCTCCTACTGTCGCGTCTTGTATCTCGGATGAAGACGTTGCGCTGCAACTTATGCGCTTAGGGGAACTGCCCAGCGGTTCAGCGACTGCATCTACCCTTGATGAGACCACGCGAGAGGAAGATAGCTTTTCATCAGAGTGTGGTGAATTTGGTGATGATGGGAGAAGTGATACAGCTGAATTGCCCGATATGCCTCCTGGGGGTCCCGACGAGATGCCAGGCAGCCCCATCATATACTCAAGGAATCACAAAAAGTACAAAAGTTTAGATGAGATACTCCCCAGTTTTGATTCCACTGTACCAAGCGACGATGAGTGTTTGCCCCCTATGGAAACACGGGCTCAGCCACATCAGCAGCAATCAGCACCACCACTGCCACCACCACCACCTCCACCAGCACCACTACAACAGCAGCAGCAACATCAATATCAACATCAACATCAACATCATCAACATCAACATCAACAACAGCAGCAGCAACAACAACAGCAAGATCCGCCGCCGCCACCGCCTCCTCCACAGTATCAGCCGCCGAAAGGAATACAGTCACATCAACGGGTTAAGCACGAGTCATATTTCCACGAAGCCCATCATACTGTAACTGACGATGAAGATTTTGAAGATCATTTCGATGATGAGGCTGACGAGACCTATGTCGGCAAGGAAGAAGAGGAGGATGATGATGGAGACTACGATGAAGAAGATTTGGATGACATTCCACTAAAGACGTTACGCGGGAGGAAAGCATCCTCAGTCCCATCTTCCGTACCCTCAACGTTAGGCGCTGTGGTGAAAACCAAACCACTGCCACAGCCAGTGCCGCTTCCACAATATCCTAAGGGTACGGTGAAAGCAGCTAAGCGACAGCAGCCAACCTTATCGAGCAAACCAAAACCAAAGCCAAAGCCACGATCGGAACTCCATTGGCCCATCTCTCCAGCCTCACCACCAGCCAGCCGGAAACCATCCGTGGCATCCGTAGCAAGCAACAAGGCGCGCTCAAACATCATGGCTAGCACCGACCTGGCGGCAAACGCCCACTCACCAATGACCGTTTTCGGTCAGCAGATGGCAACACCCGTGGATGAGAATAAGCTGCACACGCAGTACTTCCACAGCGACAATAACAACAAGCTGGGGATTGAAGAACCAATTGTCAAGCCCCGGTGTCAGAGGTGCAGAAAGAGTAAAAAGGGTTGCGACCGGCAGCGCCCGTGCCAGCGGTGCAAGGATGCCGGTATCCCCGCCGATGAGTGCATATCGGAGGACGAGGCCGGGACGCGGAGAGGTCGGCAGGCTGCAGCGGCAGCGGCTAAGAAGGCTGCGGGAGGTGGTCTGACGGGATTGAATAAGAATAAGGCTAAGGGGAAGAGAAAAAGAGTTTGACCTCTTATACTTCCCCGATATCATGATAGCCTAGGAGATACTTGGCCGTCGCTTTGAAGAAAAATAAAAAGCTCTTCTTTATACGCTTAACCCTCACCCCGTCTATTTATCTATCCGTTTTGTTCAATTAGCTTCAGTTCACTCTTGGAAAAAAGACCCCCTCGCTACCTCCTATCTACTTATCTATCTCCTGTTGGCTGGTCGGCCGTTACCCATATGTTATCTTTAACTCTTTTTTTACCTTTGTTTCTTCGAATCGCCAAAAATGGTTTCCTGCCTCCTATTCTGTCTCGGTATGGGTTTTGTTTTGTCCTTTTACCTTTCTGTTCTTACCATCTTTCGTTCTCTCTCTTGTCTATCGTATCGGCTGGGATGGGTGGGTTGGTCTTATCATTTCCTCATTTCCCTTTCTTGCTCTTTCCACAAAACAAAATCCTTTTTTTCCGCTTCCATTTTTTTTCTCTCCAAAATTCAATCCAGCTCAATCCAATTCGATTCCTCCGCAATTTTTTTGTAGCCAGAGTTTATTTATCTATTTAGTCGGTTTCTTTTTATTATTTGTTTTTGTTTTTACAACCCATTTCGCTTGCCATTGGTTTGTGGAAGGGGTGGTATGGTTTTTATGTAGTTTTGCGTTCTTGCTTGCTTGCTTGCTGCTGCTATCACCTCCTACCCCTCCATCCGTCTGACGGAGAGGTAGGATATGGGCAGATGGGCAGGCCAGTAAGGTTAAAAATTGAAGGATAACTCGCTCGTCATCATCATAGCTCACTATTTAAATTTTTTTTTTTTTTTTTGTTTCTTCCCCCAAAATAACAACAAGAACAAAGATATTATATCTTGCTTGGCCGACAGCCAGCCACCTCGATATCGTGGGGAGAGAAAATGGGAATTGAGGTGAAGAAATAATTGATAAAAGATAAGGCTTCCGTAAGGACTGGAATAAGTTAGGTGATTGGACCTCGCGCTACGACGTTGAAGTTGCCTCTCCTGGTAAGGTTCCCTATAATAATGTGTTTTTTAATCTATCTATCTGTCTTAGCGGAGGGTTGAAGGTCAACAACGGTGATTCCACTCCTCTATCCAAGGGGGGTTTTAATTGTTCTGGTTCTTACGGCGCAGTACTGTATTGTACTCGTACAAGTACTCGTCGTGTATGATATGGTAGAGGCGAGTATAGTCTGTCTGCTGCTAAAGTGCCTAGTGATAGTCAGCGCTCCCACCCCGTCCCGTCCTTAGGACGGGGCTCCGGCAGACCGTGGGTGACTAGAATTGGTCGATGCACCAAGCAAGGGGACGCGCAACTAGTAGACTATATCACAACAGCCCAGTCAGGCTGTAGAGGAAAGAAGAGGGGAAGATGAAAAAAAAAAAGTGACTACAGCGCACATCTAGTCTATAATACGAGTGCTTAGGCGGCGGCCGGGCGCAAGCAAGCAAACACTATCTCAATCGAGCGGACATGATGGGAGGAGGGGGAGGTGTTCGGTCTACGATACAATACATAACGATTATACACTCCGTATGCGCGCGATGCTGCCTGTATGATATGATATGATGCGATAATAATTCTGGAAAACAAAACCTTGACAAACAAAACAAAACAAAACAAAACAAAAGGCCGCAGTAGGCCTACCGGCGCAAGGTGCACGATGATACCGAAGCGTCTGAATTAACCCATGTTATTCCCGCCCCGAGGGTTTTTAAACAGGGGTTACCGGGGCGGGTTAGTTTCGGCAATGTACGAAATGGGGAGGGTGGTGGTTTATAACCTGCCGTACCCGTCGGTATTTTGATTGGCGCTGAGGGTTGATGGTCTGTGCGCGTTACGTCATTTCGTTTTTATTACTTTTTCTGTTTAAAAGAAAATGCTTGGCATTGGGTTGGGAGGGCCGGGAGGGGCGAGTGAGCGGCTGTGACTCCGTCGGATGTTAGGTGAGGGGAATGATGGCTGTATTTGATTCTATTATACTTGGACATAACTGTATGCTGATAATTAATATTACTTGAAGGGACTTAGTAAGGCCTTTTTGGCTCGATAACAGTGAGTTTTACAGTTTTCTTCTTCTATTCAAAAATATTATTATTATGATTATTCTTTTACTTCAAGTTTATATTTACTTACAGTCCCTTATTTCTATGATATGATAGATGGATTGCTTGTAATTTGCCATTTTTATCAGTTAAAATAAAAGAAGAAGAGGAGCTTTAGTGGGCTTAGTGGTTGTAACCAGGTAATAAGGCCCTGTTTGGCGCGCAGGGAAAAATGTCATTTTTTCTCACTTTTGACATTTTTTCACATTTCTTTTATTTAGAAAAATGGAGGTGTGTTCGGCATATGTTAGCATATAATGTATGATAATATTATGATAATAATAGTATGATATTATAATAGAATCCGACTTCTAGCCCTCACCCCTAAGCATGTGGTGTACGGTACAATCGGCAGAGTATCGTAGCAGAATGGGAATTGAAAAAGAAAGCCTTCTTTTTTCCTTAACAAACAAGAGTTGCTTTGTCACCTTTACTTTGGTGGGAAAGAAGGACCACAAATTCTAAAATGCTTATATAGATTCTCTAGCGAATAGCGTTGCTGAACCTAGGCCCTCTGATACCTTTTGCCCAAAATCACTACCCAGTCGATCTGCTGGTCATCCTGTATGGTGATTGATTCGTGATCACTTCACAGCTCCCCAGTTTTGGTGGAGTTCATCTTTGGCCTTTTATTCGGTAACCCGTAGCTTCCCCTTACCTTCCATTCACGAGTTCCGATATGCGATTATCTCCCACCCCTTGGGTCGCCGTCTGAAGAGTAGGAATCCTAGTATTTCTTCATGTTATTCCTGGCTGGTAAGTCACCCTACAATACCACGATATATCCTATCTTCCGTGATGTAAAACTACAGCTTAAGTGCTACATCAACTAAGTGACGAGCCGTATCTCCGTTGTTGTGATATTGCTATCTACTCGCTGAAGTCGAGGCTCATTTAGGTTGTGAATCACAAAGGCCCCATAATTCAATCACTGGGGCTGGGTTGTAGATTTGTGTGTGGATTCTCAGAGGTAGCTCGGGTTCTGTCGGTATCAAATGATGCTGGGGGGGGGGGGCAGTGGGAATAAATGCGGAGGATGGAGACCCGGGGCTGGCGGGTGATAGGTATCGAAAGTGTAAAGCACTGATGGAAAATAGGTGGCTACGAATGATGGTGGGATAGCGCAGATGTAGTGTGTGCCGTTCTGTTCAGGAAATAAAATACTTGATGGATACTGTGGATGGACGGAGGTCTTGTTCAATGGTGGCATGTGGACCGGCGGGGAAAGGATCTATAGTGTCGCTCGAGCTGAATTTTGAATTTTGAGATCTTACCCGCAGTAGATATCATGGGAAGAGAAGGGGCCTCAGAACCTCCTGTGAATATTCGAATATGGGCTGCTCATCAGCTACAGGTCTGTAGATGGAACCTGGAAAATATATGGGGGAAGGAGGTTAGGGTTGGCTTCGTGTCCACCGACCTTTGGCTTTGGCAAGGAGACACCATGTGCGGGATTCGCAAACGATTGGTTGAAAAAAAAGGTTTAGCTCTGATAAGCCCCGGAGTACGCGATTCTTGTCTTGGTTCTACAAATTTAATGTTGGAATTAGTAGAGATCGTGTGGTATTTTATTTCTTTGAGAAACTTGACTGTTGGAAATAATGGGTGCGGAGGTAATGATGGCCGATGGGGGGTTTACGCAGCTGAGTTGAACGGATCAAGTGAAGACACAAAGTTTGCGTTATATTGAACGGGTGATGAAGTTCATGGTTGATCGTGTCCAGCTGGGAGTGGAAAGGTACAAGGAAATTTGAGAATAGGAGGCGAGGGACGAGACCGGGAAAAGACGAGAAGGAAAAAACAAGTAAGGTAGAAGAAAGCTTTTCATAGCCTGCTTGCCCCTTTACTGGTGCATACACATGCCGCTGCCGTCACAGAGTTCTGCTATTTCTAGCAATTGCACTATGCCTGGAACACGAGTGATGGAGGATGAAGGACGGCTTTTCAGATATCCCTTTATTTCTCCAATATGTAGCCCCTTGAAACCTTTACCTGTTCACGGGCGGCCTGTGTCCCAACCAAAATCCTACCTTGCGCATAGCCAAACCTACCGTTTTCCATCGTGGATATTCCAGCTATGATTACTCCACCCGCTAGGATTTTGTATCTAGACCTGCTACAAGATGGTGGAGCTCGACTCTAGACCGGACCACTTCACAAGGATTAGGCCTGCGATTTGCAGGGTAGAAGATAAAGATAAGGAAGGAAAGTATTATACACGGTCATAATTTGTTCCCCCCCTTAATTTAGAAAGCAGCTGCGATCTCCAAACTCTACTGAGGCCCTCTAGCACCTACACTGCTAAGCGGGTTAGTGAGGCTGATCTCTTACCACAAAATCTGCTTTTCTCCACCGATGGCGCTGTAACTGACAGTGTTTTCTGGGGCAGCCATGCCGGAATACTGTTAGAGAACAGTGACCTGCATTTATAAACCTATTTTTGGGAGATATATTTTTGTTTCTGATGCTCATCCACTTTGGGGAACTCCTAACTCACCGGTGCATAAATAGAGGATGTTCTATTTTATATCTATCGGCCCCTCCGCGTGCTTGACAAGAACTTTTTCTGTCTAAAGGTTGGCCTAGGGATGCACAAATCCTTCCAGCTCCTTTGTCAGTGCTAGATTCCCATTTCCCGTGCTGCGCTGGTGTCCTTGTTACTACATTTTCTAGCACGAGAGGATAGCATCCCGACCGCAGAAGGTAACTGTCACTATACACGCCCCTTCCCCCCTTTCAAGGCTTTTATTCATTCCCCTTATAGCGTCAGCTTCCGAGGCCGGTACACAGTCTTTGACACCTTGTCACCTGTGGGAGGATAGATGTTAGCGAGTTGGTGTTGGATTCAAACTAATCATACAGCTGACAAAATAACCTAAGCTTTCATATCGGTGTATCCTAGTCTTCCTTCGGGGATGGTGTGTGTGTAAACTAGTCGACATAAACCCCTAGTTACCACCGGTCTTGAATTAAGAATTTCTTTTGTACAAAGTCTCTTCTGCTTATCTAGTATACCGTGATCGCGTTTTTATCTATTTAGCTCCCAACTAGAATACGGCATGATAACTCCGGCTCAATGAGTGGGTCATTATTTCTAGGAAATTGGGAATTGTTTTCCTGGTAGTACATGTCCCTCTAGCTGGTTTTCCCCTTGTGCAGGGAAATACTGATCAGCAACAGTGGTGAGGCAGAGGTGGGGAGTCCAGTATCGGGACGTGTTGTTGGAAGTCTGGTGCTTAGCGGAAGCTTTGTACAAATATGCACCTACTTCCGAACCCACCAACAAGGACTGCACATGGGCATCGGTATTGTAAAACAAAGGGGCTCACCCAGGAGAGCAAACCCTCGCTAGGATTTTTGACAGCCGCACCGGGGTTCTTGGTTACCGGGTAAGATAATTTCGGCAGCGCTTGTAGGTGGTAAGGTGCTACCATACTACGGTGTCTAGGATTACGACGTGCCATTCACTTTAGCGGAATACTGCATCACACCACCAGTATTTTTTAACCAGCCGAGAGCAATACAGATGAGTGTATATTTAACTTCACTGGAATGCGATGTTATTTCATCATGGGATCACCAGTCACTTGCTCTCGAGTGATATTATGTGAACCCTTAGCCTATATGATATGGATCTGTGTCGAGTTGTATCACGAGCGGCGGAGAGCGGGTACCATGGCAAGCAAATTCCTTGTATTTGAAAAAGATTAGAATGAGAATAAGAGAATAAGAGAAAGAAGGTTACGAGCAGAGAAAAGAAAGAAGGGGGCCTAGAAATAGGGGTGGAGACAAGGGGTGAGGCATGCGGTCACCAGGTATCACTCGTCACTCCAGGAGAAGAGCAACTAGGAGCAACACCATGATTCCCAACAATTTCCAACGATCTGGGCCTGCTCTCATTAACTGTTCCACTGATATCTCTAATTGTTTAATACTCATACCTGGCTATGTCACCCTCACTCGTTCTAGGAATGCATACCTCTATCCCACCTATGCACTCCCGCACTCTTATGATTTCTTTGTTTGCCTCTCTATTAGTGCCTCGCCGCCCTCCCCTTCTTTTCTTCTCTCCATATAAGCTTCCTCCCCCCCTTCTGAGCTAAGAAGGCATTCAATAAAGGCCCCGATCCCATTTGTTTCGCATAACGCAATTCGTATATAACAGTTTTTGTTTACATTACAAACAGGGAGAACTGTTTTACAGACCTTGTATCCTGATTCCGGTATCTGCACGCTGTATCGTGTACGAAGGCCTCTCTTTGCCGCTTCCGGGAGAGCGATCAAGGCATGGCGTCTTCTGATATTTCGAATTCTGCACTTCGCTCGGGGAAATTTTCGGGTCTATAGCGGGGGCTAGGGTCAGGGTTATTCAGCGAGTGATCTGTTGTGATTATGTTGGCCAGCTAGTGCTCGGCCGGTCTTTATTTTTCGTGGGAAAGCTCTTCGCAAAAGGAGGGGGCGGATATAAAGGAGGGAATGCTATGCACGATATATACATGCGAGTGCAATACAGGGTGGTCTGGGAGGTACGTGTGTGTTGGACATCATCTCTTCTCGTCCTCTCGCGCCCAAATCTCTCATGATCACGCCGGCGATAGGAGAACAATAATATCATGTAATCTATTAAATCCATAGTCCCACCCTTCACCACACTTCCCGCACTAACTGCTACGGTAATATCTGAAGAGGGGGAAATAAATAGCCATAATACACGAATCAGAAGTAGCCAAGGAACAACAAAAGCGATAACAGACACCATAACAAAAAGAACACGTCCCGGACGTAACGCTTTTAATCGTTGGGGATTGACAGGAAAAAAACAAGGTAAAACGCTGAATATGAGAGGAGTGAAGAAAAGAAATTTGTATGGGAGACAAGAAATACGGAGGGATACACCAGGAGAGGGACTATGCACAAGGCACGGCGCTGTGGTAGTGACAGTTGGTTGTCAGGGGGAGGAATGCCTGATTGGCGGGTAGATGATATGTAGACTCAAGGAAAGGGGAGGGATGAGAGGGAGGGAAAAGGGAGACAAAACCAAACGCCAAAATTACGGATACACGTTGGATGAGGTAAAAATGTCACTTTGAGGGGAACATTGGTCTGAAGAAATAAATAGAAATGACGAAGGAGGATAGAGAACGAGGATAAAGAAAGAAAGAGTTCTTTTTTTACAAAGAAAAAAGGGGGCATCAGAGAAGCCTTCATCGACAGGAAATAACCTCGACAAATAAGAGGTAAAAAGTGCAAGTATAACAGTACAATGAATGGAGCTCGTAATTCTCATCGTTCTCGTTTGCATAAAAGCCGTTCGGTGCACAATGGGTAGGTTGATGAGTAGCTGGGTAAGTTATCGAGTTGATCATATCGTCATTATCACCATCGCGTGAAAATGCATGAATGAAAAAAAGGGGTGCTAGTATGCAAGAAGCAAGTACGAAAGAGCTAATATCTTCTGGTAGTCTCACCCTCCCACTCCTCGGCCTCATCTTCGCTTCTTACCATGGTCACTCCACCGCCACCACCGCCAGCGCGCTTGGAAGAATATCCATCATATCCCCGTCTATAGTACCCCCCGTCGTTGCCCCCAGAAACGCTTTCTTCTTCTTCACTCTCATCGCCGAAAGTCTGCCAATTCTCGTTGGAGCTGGCACTAGTGGTAGTCCCAGTAGAGCTTCCAGAAAACATACGTGTGCTCTCAGTATCTCCATTTGACGACGAGGATTCGTGATAGCTCAGGCTCTTTACTGGAGGCTTCGGGTAAGCCTTTTTTCTCGGTGTTTCCTCGCGGTAATCCCTCTGATCGTCGCTGTCGTCGTTACCACCGAATTGAGATTCTGGGCTCACGCTACGGACACTCATAACTGTTCCTTCACGGGCTATGGTTCGGCCAGTGCTGGGAGGGCGTTGGGACTCGCGCTCACGCTCGCGTTCTCTCTCACGATCTTTTTCCTGCTGCTGACGGAGGTAGGGCGGGAGCTGCGGCGGGCCCATGGTTTGGGAGGGGAGGAGTTGGCCCATTCTTGGGGCAGTTCCGAGTGCACTGTTTAGACCTGTGCGTTCAAGTTGCTTGACGGACTGAGAGCGGACAAGTCTGGTTGTGGACTTATCGGATGAAGTGGCATCAGGGAACGATGACAGCGAGAGTGGCGCGCGAAGTCTGGTTGGGGTTCTAGAGCCAGAACTAGCGTTGCTGGAGGTGGAAGTGCTGGAAGTGGCAGTGTAGGGGATTGGAAGACGTGCGCTTGTCGCTGGAGTCCTAACACTATTAGATCTGGTGAGTGAGGCGGCCACACTTCTGCCGCCTGATCTACCGACCGATGCGGACACAAGGGTAGGTCCTCCGGTAGGAGTCTTGGATCTCATAGGAGGACCACTGGGCGTTTTTGGCCTGGAGGGAGGTCTCGGCTGTCCAGATCCCGAGGTGTTAGACCTAGCGCGCTGAATCGAACCTGCAGCTGGTGGATTCCATTTCCCTGCCTTGGCAGGCGCCTGAGCTGGAGTGGGTCCTTTAGTCCCCATTCTCGACTGAAGGACGGGGCTCACACTGATCAAGATTTTCAAGTATGGCTCTCCGTTAACCAAGAATGGTTCACCACGCTCTGCTTCCCAGTCCTCAAGAATCTTTTTTAGTTCCACCTCTACCTTTGGGAGTTCTTTGGCGATCCGCTTTCGCATCTTCTCCTCACGCAGAAGACGGGTAGGGTCGCGGTTTCCGGAACCGCCACGGGAAACAAGACGAGATGAATCACTTGCCAAGATAGCTAGTTGCTCGCGGTCGTTGACGAGAGAGCGGTGCTTATCGATCATGCTGATTATTGGAGCGCGTTCTTCTAATAGAAGCTGTAAACGACGAATTTCCATTTCGTGAGAAGCAAGTAGAGCATCAGTATAGACATCTGCGATCCAATTAGTTCTCGACCACACAAATCTTGAGCTAGGTGATTTACTTGACATAGCCGGTTGGAATTGCATAATTTCATCGTCGGAGAAATATAGCTTATCCCAGAGATCTTGTAAAATCTGTCGCGCATCTTCTACAAATAATTGGAGGTGCTCGCGCTTTAGTTCCAACAGCCTGTCGAGTTCGGCTTCAAGCTATATTTGGCCGAATCGTCAGTGAAGGTCAGAGAAGAGAGACGATTCAATCTTGCATACCTCGTGAATGATCTTGAGACCGAAGCCTCTATTTTGCGCGAGGAATCTCTTTCTCACCGCTGGTTCTACACCTAGCTTGTCCCACAACTCCCCAATCTCCTGCTTGAGGTCTTCAATCTTCTCTCTGCGTTTTTCCTTCTCATTGATAAGCCTCTCTTTCTTCCCCTTGAGATTATCCATATCGTCCAGCTTCAACCCCAATTTCTCGGGATCAGTAGCTCCGAACTCAACTATCATCTTGTCAACACCCGAGCCTGTCGCTCCAAGCTCGGCATAAAGGTTGATTATGTCTTTCGCTAGAGAGGTAACATTGGCGACGCGCTTGGAATACTCATTGTATATGCGGTTGCACTCATTATCAAGGCGCTCGTAGTAGGCATATGAGAGGTCAAATGAAGCAATAGACGAGGAATCATTGGTTGCTGGCGGTAAGGGGACCTGGATTATGCCAGACTCGAGGGGGGCAGCGTATTCCTCGACTGAATGTGCCAATTCTAATACAACTCAATCAGTATGCGATTCCAGAATAAGAACCGGGAGTTGTCTCACCCCGGACAGCATTGTATCTCTCCGCATGCCTTCCCTTGACATCTTCATGCTTGCCGCGGAGCGCCTCTAAACATCTAAGTAATGGCGCGGTGATCCTTAATTCGTCGCTAGACTTTTTCTTCTTGTCGTCGAGCGACTTCTCCATCTGCTTTATAGATGAGATGATCTTATTGCATTCTTCAACCAATGTATTTTTTTCTCTTCCTGCTAGTTAGTAAAACGTAATCAAATGGCAGCAACTGGGGGTTTGGAACATACGCGATAACAGAGCGCATTTGGTCCTGTAGGGCCGTGTTTAACGCAGCGAATAAGCTCTCTTGTCGCCCTTCTCGATCGCATCTAGTTAGACCAATCTCATCAAAAAGGCCATGCAAAGTTTCCTGCGCCTTTGATACTTCCTCCATCAAGGAAGACTGCTGTTTGGCCGTCATAGCTGAAAGGTTACTTTGTATTGGATTACCGGCGGCGCGTTAAGGAGGGATAGATACTTTGTGGGAACAAAGCGTTATCAGCAGGTCGACTGTCTGGTTTGGGAGGTTTATATGGTAAAAGAATGTGGCTGTTTGAAACAGAGACCAGAGTTAGGAGCTACCCGTTCTGTTCTACAAATTTGTTTGTTCACTTGGAAACCTGCTTGCAACAACTTTTATCAAGTATTAAGAAAAAGGAATGAGCAGAAGGGAACAGATCTCATAAAACAGGTCAAGAGGGGAAAGGGGGAGAGAGAGGAGAGGAGAAAGGTTAATGGAGGAGGAGGAAGTATCGGAGGCAGTGGAGGAAGAAAAAGGTAGAGACTTCGTTTGGGACCATTGGGGATAAAGAAGGCTTCGGGTTTGTTGTTGTCGCTCAGGCCTGTGTGACGTTATTGGTTGTCAAGGCAACACTTCGTTTACAGGGCAGGGACAGGGCAGCGGAGGAAAGACCTTGTTTCAAGCAGACTGATCTTTTTTAAGCCTCTCGGCTGATTAACATAGGATGTGCGGCTATCGTATCACATCACCCCGCATCCACAACGCCTCCGTATTTTGTGGTCTAAACCTCGGTCCAAGCTCCCTCCTCCTCCAAGAGCTATCATAACTGCCGGGAGCATCGCACAAGCATCCTTCACTTCCCCACCGCCTTCCCCTTTACGATACCATCTCCAACCATGGAGTCTTCAGCCAGAAAACAGTTCGGTAAGCTCAGAGAATCCCCTTGTTCCCTGAAATTATTATCATTCTAGTCATTCCGCTGATTGTTCTCTTGATTTTTAGATTTCGAGAATAGTATCACTTTGGTCGACCCCACCAAAGATGGTATCTACGCTTATGACGATGTCGAACAGAAGTGAGCATTCTTCCTAATCCCCATTCCTAGGTATCGATAGCAAACATTGAATAATCACATAGAACCCTGAGCGAGAAACGGCCATGGAGAGAAAACCCAAACTACTTTAAACGTGTTCGTATTTCTGCTGTCGCTCTGTTAAAGATGGTTATGCATGCTCGGTCGGGTGGTTCAATTGAAATTATGGGTCTCATGGTTTGTTTTCAGCTCTCTGTCGTACCGGCTCTCAGCCGCCCTCGCTAACAACTACCAGCAAGGAAAAATAGCCCACGAGACCTTCATTGTAACCGATGCCTTCCCCTTACCGGTAGAGGGCACAGAGACACGTGTAAACGCACAGGAGCAAGCTTATGAGTACGTGGGAGCTTATGTCGACTCTCAAAAGGCTGAGAAGCGTCCGGAGAATATCGTCGGTTGGTATCATTCTCATCCAGGGTATGGATGCTGGTTGTCGGGAATCGATGTCAACACTCAGATGAACCAACAAAAGTTCACCGATCCTTTTCTCGCAGTCGTTATTGATCCGGATAGAACCATATCCGCTGGGAAGGTGGATATTGGCGCTTTCAGAACCTATCCCGAGGGGCATAAGGGGAAGAGCGACGAGGAGGGAGAATACCAGACTATTCCTCTAGCGAAGATTGAGGATTTCGGAGCCCATACTAACCAGTCTGTCCATCTTCCACCTGAAAACGAGTTCAATGTTGACAATGTGTAGGTATTATACTCTTGAGGTTTCCCACTTCAAATCCTCCCTCGATACTCACCTTCTCGACCTTCTATGGAATAAGTACTGGGTCTCGACATTGTCGCAATCTCCACTGTTTACCAATCGCGATTACTCTACAAAGCAGATGGTCGATTTGTCTCAAAAGATTCACAAGACAGAGCACTCGCTACTTTCCGGAGCTAGTAAGAGCAACAGGTCGTCGCTGCTCGCTCCCAGTGTAACCAGCAAGCCACACGCTGAAAGTCAACTCGACAAGGTTGTTAAAGATAGTAACAAGATTGCCTCTGAGGAAATCACTGGCCTCTTTAGCAGTGTTGTGAAAGACCGGGTGTTTGGGGGAGTGGATGTTGTCACCTCTCCAAGAAACCGGTCTTGAGAGTTTCAGTATGAGGCAATGGTTGAGTAAATTAGAGGTTTCGTTTCGCCCAGCGATGTGAACGGGGAAATGGCGTTCCTAGGTCTGCTTTTTGTATTCTTTATAGCCCTTAAAAAGTAGGCCTACTAGATATTCAGCTGTCAGATTGGGATCGTAGAGGAGGATTTGCGACTGGGTGGTTTGGTGAGGTACTTAATATGACATCTCTATTCTACGTAATGCGGCTAGCATTAAGGGGTGCAGCTCGGTATACTATATAGATCAAATGGTCAAATATTTACAACCAACAGCACGCTTTATCTCTAACATGCCAGCTTTCCTGCTCCTTGAACCCATGTCTACGCTGCTGTCAGCCTCTAGTATAAAGGATCGGGAAAAGGGTACCTGCGTAGCTGCCCAAAATCAATATTGCCAAGCATAGGCCAACCACAATACTGGTGCCGGCATAAATATAGTCGTGGCCGGCTATTTCCTTGTTAGCAGTTGGTTGTTTCCTCACAATTTTCTTTGAAACCCACTCCTCAGGCCTCGAACTTCTACCACGAACGTAGACACAGTCGTCAAACACCCACAAAACCCATCGCCCAACCCCTTCAACACATCACAAGTATTCCCTCCCGAGTGCGCATATCTCCCAGCAAACAGCCCAGCCAGCACTGCCGTGCCCAGTATGTTCACCATGAAGGTGCCCAATGGAAACGCTCGACACATCGGATTCCCCAACCGAGACGCCCAAAACCTTACAACGGCCCCTGGTGGAGAGAACACGCAAGCGAGCAGCACATCCCCCCTCCACTTCTTGATAAGCATTGCCATAATCACCGATGCCACCCACATCCCGAGCCCGACTGGCACAGCCAGCGCGTCGGTCCACCGGAAGGGCAACTTTCTCAAAAGCCCCTTAGAAAAAACAGCTAAATGGGTTCCGACCTGTAGCCCACCTAATGATATCGCCAGAGTGCCAATAACGTAGGCTAGCATAGCGGCTACATCGTCTCTTATTTTCCGACCGTGATGGACCGGCGCGGTATTAGAAAGCTGCTCAAACGCGCTTAGGATGAATAACGAGAAAGTTGTTACGGAGCCGCAGTAGCCGGTTGTTAGGCCGATATATAGTGGTGTTGTTGTTTTTGTAGGCGTGGGGAAGAGTGTCTCGTCCTCCAGGAGGAAGCCCATGATCAGGCTTCCGGCGAATTGTGGCCAGAAGAGGGGTGGCAAAGGAGCTGCTTCATAGGTTGTTATCGAAACTAGGCCGAGGCGGGAAAGGGTTCCTAGTATGGAGAAGATGATTAGGTAGCTGTGCAGTTGGACAAAGTGGGTTAATTGAGAAGGGGTGGGCTTTTGAAGTGTAGAAGAAGAGGGATAGGATGGAAGGTCCTCAATCTGTATTGAGAGTTGGTGTTCTAGAGGTGGAGGAGCGGTGGTTTCTGTTTGGCCAGCGGTGGCGGGGGGGTGGGTTTGGTATTGCATCGATGGTTTGAGGGTTTGATGGTTTGGAAAGTCTGCTGGCGAACGCTGGAGGTTGTCTGTCAGTCTTATCTCGTGAAGGAGCTTAAGGTAGAGTCCGGTGAAGTGAAGTGAAGTTTGTGAGGCGAAATCAACCGTACTTTGACACTTCGCTTGTGATAAACAAACTGCACTTCTTAACACATGGAGATTGTCCGCCTTTTGATCCTTATCTGCATACCTTATCAGGATACTCTAAGCGGGGTCGCATTTCATTGGCTCCCTTTGTTGGCTTTTCACAACCGGTATCATATCCTTCTTTCTCTTTTCCTCCACTTGCCCTCTGTCTGTTGGTGTCCTTGTTCCTCAGCCCAGCACCTTCCTTCAACTTCTAAAACTCTTTAGCCCCTACCTTCAATTTACCCCCATCTGCCTACCGCCCCACCACATCGCTCCCTCTGCTTCGTTATTTATTCCTCTCATCTTTCGCAGCTTTTTAAGTTCATCCTTCAGTTGACCGATTCATCATGTCCTCCCTTCCCGCAAACGTTTCCGTTTCTTCTCACCCTTGCTTCATTTCCAAGCTGAGTCTTCTCCGTTCGGCCTCTACACCTCCGAAGGAGACTAAAGCGCTCGTTCACGAGCTGTCCCTGATTCTTGCTACTGAAGCTCTTGGGCGCGCTCTTACGGCTGAGAAGACCGGTGAGAAGGGTGTTACCCCTCTCGGTGTTTCGTACGATGTGGAAAAGGTTACCAAGAGCATCGCTCTAGTTCCTATTCTCCGTAGTGGTCTTGGGATGTTAGAAGGTAGGGTTTTTTACTTCTTTTCCTTATATCTCCGCTGGCGCTTGATTCTGACAACCGTTGCTTTTCATTAGCTTTTCAAACCCTTCTCCCGGAGCCAACTCCTGTTCACCATCTCGGCCTTTTTAGAGAGAAGGTAACACTCCAGCCGGTAGAGTACTACAATAACTTGCCTACACGCGTCGATTCGTCCAAGGATGAAGAGAACTCCCCTTGTGACATTGCTATTGTTCTTGATCCGGTCATTGCTACGGGTGGCACCGCTGAGGCGGCGATTCAAACCTTGAGAGAATGGGGTGTTCCTAAGGTTCCCTCCTTCCATTAGCCTATTATCTCCACCCCACTCATCACTAATTTCACCGGGCTACAGATCCTCGTTGTTAGCATTCTTGGCAGCGTAGAGGGTGTTGCCCGTGCCGCTAGCGACAACAATGGCGAAGGTCTTGACCTAGTTGTCGGAGCCATTGATAGGGAACTTGGCGGGGATAATGGGGGAATGATTGTTCCTGGGTACGAACATTTCTACAATTCTCCTTGATATTATAACAAGCTTGGCTTACCATTCTTAGTGTTGGCGATATTGGCGACCGCTTATTCCTTACCATTGGCAAATAATTAATATCCTAACTTGACAGTTTTAATTTGTCTCACTTTTAGTCAAAGCCAAAGTTTGGGGCCAATTGGGCGTGAAATTGAACTTTTTTATTCTCATAATTTTCATGTTCATTTGTTTCATTTTGTTTCATGTGAAAATGTGACTACGAGGAGGAGAGGATCTTGGAGTATGGTATGGCGCTACCGGTATCATAGGAGGGTGATGTTTTAATAGAAAGCATTTTTGAAAACTGCCATGGTTACCGGGTTACACGAGTGATTGTTTATGATATTGTTGTGGCTGCGATACAGTGGTGGAGTGCACGGGGCATCCTGGTCAGGAATTACCGTATTCCAGGCAAGGATCCTGGCGGCTCTGCATCAGGAAAAACTCGGGTGCGGCGGCGCCTTTGCGGTGCGGCGCACCACTTCCGCCAGCCGGAAGGTAACCCTAAACACCTCCCTACCGCGACTCAGAACTTGATGCATCACCTTAGGCCTCAGTAGGACATCCGCTAGTCTAAGTGTTTTGTTCCACTCCAACCCCTACCGGATCATCTCAGGCAGGTAAACATTAGGGGGTCTCAGACCGGTGGTTCAGGTCCGGGATGCGTACTGCTGTTCTAGGTGGTTCAGTGTAGTATGGTGTGAAACCTCCCCGGTACAGATTAAAGGTTTAGTACCCGTTTTGTCTATTT
>Ga0307509_10001505_pt1 | contig 39264 bp, 35 predicted proteins | sample 10_EM_MG_FD_202245 | JGI IMG/M metagenome (GOLD analysis project Ga0307509, IMG submission 202245) | Populus trichocarpa ectomycorrhiza microbial communities from riparian zone in the Pacific Northwest, United States - 10_EM | ecosystem: Host-associated > Plants > Roots > Unclassified | place...
GCCCCCCCCGCCCCCCCCCCGCCCCCCCCCCGCCGTTACATGAGAGAATTTCTTTTTTTATTATTATTTTCCTATTGAAAACAGGAATGGATGTGATGTGTGAATGGATGGATGGACGGATTGATGGATGGAGGAGGGAATGTACTCGAGTAATTAAGGTAATGGGCTCAATGGATGGAGGAGGGGTGGATGGGTGGATGGGTGGATGGGGGTGGTGAAGGGATCGATCACACGCCAGACCGTGACAGGGTATCGGGACAATTCAGGACAAAATGATACGATGTACGAACCTTACTGTAGCCTGTGGCCTCCTGTGAAAAGGAAAAAAAGAAAAAAAAAGTCACGTATCGCTCATCATGATGCAAGTACTATAGAGCACGGAGACGGATAGCATAATTTTCTCACGAGATAACCGATGCAAGGCAGAGAGGGATTAAAGAGATTTTGATCATGTGTGATTTCTCTTTTGTTCATCTATTTCCTTCCCCATTATTCATTTTCACGACTCCCACGAGTAATAGGAAGTGGATGTGATATATATCCCGGGGCGAGGTCTCTCCACTGATCGATAGGGTAAAAAGTGTAAATCTAAGAATTTTCTCTTTGTTCCATCGCATGATTTGCCCGGTTTGCGTGACCTTTCAGGAGGAAGCAAGCACGGACGACTGCAAGTGGTGGCCAAACAGCCAGGTTCACAGCTCCCAACGCCCAACGAGGTTCAACTGTCGTTCCATATGTACGATAGGCAGAGGGAGCGATCGCGCGCATCATCATGCAGGCCAATACCGTACCCCTCTTCCACTGGTGGGAAAGTGAGAGGTTGTGTCTCCGTTGCAGTGGGCTGCTGCGGAAAAGAAAAGAAAAGAAAAAAAGGAAAAGAAAAAAAAAAAGACATGAAGAAAAGAGAAAGTTATATCTTGCAAACCTACAAATGTTTTCCACCGTAAGATTTGTGTGAAGGGGGAGAGCAAGTCCGGACACTGGGCTGGATGGGCGCTTGTCCCGGTGCCCGTGTTATTCTGAATCAACTCGTGGCGATTCGATCAAATGTCGCACACAAAACCATCGTCATTGTGGTGAAATCGGTCTGGCTGCTTGACTTTTATGATTGGCCACCGGTTGGCTTTCAAATGCTTTTTTCTCTTTTCTTTTCTGCTCCGCATAGGGTAGAGTACCGGTACACGTACAGTACCGGCACAGTACGAGCGAGTACAAGTACCGGTAAGCGCGAGGATCACTTGAGGTCTCTGCCCGATAATTTAATCCGAGATTTACCCTACAGTCCTGGTATACGGTAGTTCACTAACCCTATTCCCGTGCCGGCCCTGTACTGTAGCCTGGCCGCATTTTTCTCTGTCTTCACCGCCCTTCCGCTACGGTACCGTACTCGAGTACCGGCACAGAGCAGTACCGTTACCAGTTCTGCGTTCCTCTGGCTGCCAGTTCTCCGAGCGTGGTTCCCCTGATTGGGGGGAATGTCTCACTGAATGCACTTTGTCGATTGAAAGATGCCAAGACGTAAGGCTCCTTCTCCACGGCTGCCGAAATTTGTCCTATGCCCTACTTACTGTACGATACAATTACATACCGGTGCTGCGCTGCGGATTTCGATTGTGATATATGCCGGCAACTACCGATGCGCTGCTGCGAAAAACCTTTTGTTGTGCAATATGGTACGGCACTCGTTACTGTGTCGGTACGAGCGCGATGCGATACCAGTTCGGTGGCCATGAAGCCTGATTAGAAAAGAAGAAAAAATCTCTTCAGCGCTGTGGTGCCGGTAGATTCATTGCTCCCTTCTCATATTTTCATGCTCTCTTACATTTTTTCTGACCATCCGTGTCAACCATCATGTCCGATTACCACCCCCATGCTACTCGAGCAACCACCCGGGGCTGCGCTGGGTAATAAAAAAAATAAAAAAAATCTCGCGCTGAGCGAATTCACGCCGTCTACTTTTTCTGAGCCCAGTTCTCTAACTTCAGCCTGCTGGGTTAGAACTTCCGGTTCCTATATACTTGGAATTGCCCACATCCGTCATGTTCCGTTGAGGCCCGACACCTCATCGGAACGAGAGCCGCCGCTTCCTTAACACGCGCCCTACGAGTACCGGTACTCAGATGCGGAGTGCCTGCCATCGCCAAAGCGTGGAGCACCTCGATCCGTGGATGCTGTTAGGTGCATATCACTTTTTTTATATTTTATTTCTCCTCTCTCGACCAAGAAAAGTTGGAACTTGATATCACTTCTCGAATTTTCCTTCGTATATCGTTATTTCCCATAAGAAATACCGGTACCGTAGTCATCTTCAAGGGCTGGCTAATTATTGTTACTTTCATCGCGTGGGAGCTGCTGTACCACAGTGATCTGAGAGTAAAGTGACACGGCGCTTGCCGCCCCGGTCGCCACCACGGGCCACTCCCCCGTTTCCTGTGGCTTGACCAACCAAGCCGTGAGCAGAATATCCGTCCTTGACCAATTACAACCAGAGACGGTATCAAGTTTCGCCATGCTTTCGAATGGGCAATGAGTGACCCATCACGGTGACCAGGGCAGCACGCACAGTGTAATATGACATACCTGTAGGTAAGAGTCTGCCGTGACAAACTCGTATCCATGTGGTCTCCTAATGGCACTGTGGGTTTACCTGTAGCTTTGGAATTGACTTGACATGCCGCTCGGTGTGATATTTTCTAAATCTAAGAAAGTGGCTAGGGGGGAGTCACACGTTTGCCCTACTCGTACATGATGCTCGAACACCCCAATCATAAGGGTCCTCAGCATTGTTGAAAATGATCGTGTTGAAAATGGTGCTGCTCGCCACCGTTGAAGTCTATCAGATCGAATGCACAAGCTGTAATACCCGAGACTTGGGGGAGCGAGAGATGCTTAAGAACTTCATTCTATCCAAGGGCGCTGGAGAGACCCGCTATTCGTGAAGTGAAACTGCAACATACCGGTATATCATTAGCATAATAGTAAGAAGGAAACAATAAGGAAGACAGAACAAATGAGAACCGAATTACATAGGCGGTCGGTTGATCAAGCAATTACATGAGTGGAAAGCCATAGGATAGGTCAAACTCGAACTGCGGTAAACCAAACCTCGTTAGGGAAAGCTGACCACCTACCTACCGGAGCTGTGAATGCCGCGATGAGATTCATCAAGGACGTCCTTACCGAGTATCAACAACCCAAAAGTTATGGCACAATTATTTGCCATGCCCCAAGGCTTAGCCAGCCCACCATTCCGATAATTTTGCTAGGATTTCTAGATATTACTCCCATACCAACCCCCACACCGCCAGACCTCATTGCCGATATGCCTGTCTTAATTGTCACAGACAGGGCAGTACCAATGGGGAGGCAGCACCAGTGGTGTCGGCGTTTGACCCACCAGCCCGGCCTGATGGTATCCACGCGCCCGAGAGGGTTGGACTTTCATGTGTTTCAGTAGGTTGAAGATTGCTCCAAGATAAAGCTTGTGGGACCTGGTCTTGGAAAATTAGTCGCCGAGCGAGAACACCAATCCACAATCCCGAACCGACATGACGAACAGCTACAATAGGAGGGCAAGAGAGGATTTGCTCTCGAAAGTTCAATCCCGCCATCTCGGCTGGACCGGGCAGTGTTGGAATGTCCTGAGTCACGGTCAACAGTCCCCTCTTTCTCATTTGTTTGAAAAAACTAAGGAAAACAATTGAATACTTGAAAACCAACTCGGTCCAACTCATATATTTACAGGTGAAAAGGTTTTCTTGGCTAGTAACCTAGAGCCGGGTGCCACGGTTTTCAAGATTGGCTGGGCGACTGACCAAACAGAAGGAATTGTGAATCATGCCACTGTTATGACCTGGGAGGATGGCTGCTTAACCCAAGAGCTTGCTATTGTAGCTGAATACGGGGGGTCGTACGATTGGTGTTTCGCCACGAATGGTGATTCAGGGTCACTGGTTTTGAGGATGTAAGGAGTACGATAGGAGTAGACGTTGAGTTTTGTTCTGAGTTTGCAACAGTTTAAGCTTGCAACCTTCAGTACTTTTTTGTATTATCACTTCGGAGTTACTCCCTCTCAGTAGAGTGAAAAGCACAAAGCATTTACCGAATTTCTTCTCTCGTCCGGAAGGTTTATTGTAGTTGAGGAATGAACAGGAATCTTCACTGGTGGCATTTTGAACAAGGACTGCTGAAAACATCCTATTCGGAGGCACTGGCCGATAATGAGAGCGTGATGCGGGGTGGTGGAGCGGATCAAGTGCTTGCGGGAAACTTGAGATCAGGAACTAGGAAATGCGGCGAGGGAAAAAAAAAAGGGGGAAAAGCAAATGGAAGAAATTTTTTTCATGAATTGTGTATCTGCCGCCGCCAGTGAATATACCACTCTAGCTTTGCTGTCCGGGCATTTCCTATACCGAGTGCCTCAATTCCCAACAAGGACGCCGAGGAGAGGATGAGTGATATTTGGTGATTTGCTCTCTAGCTGTATATATTGATTACAAGATCAGGCCAAATGAGATGAATAAACCAGGTAGCGATCCCGGAGTAAACTTGCGGCGGGGGTGATGTCGGTTCCGGGGTGATGTCGGGAACACAGCTACACTGGGGGAGTATGCTTCAGTACAAACAAAGATACAACACTTCCTGGTACTTTTTCTCCTTCTATTACACTCATTTGGTTTACTCAGAATGACGTCAAACATCAATTCTAGTTTCTACATCTTCTGTGTTCACTTCTTCCCGACATCACCCCGGAACCGACATCACCCCTGCCGCGAGTTTATGACACCGTGTATATGCCTTCTACTCTGGAATAAATCTTGGGGTTCCATCTACCGCCTCAATTTGTGGGTGGCAAGTCCATAGGAAGGTTTGCAAAGACTTTCTGCCGAAGAGATAGTGTGAACACAGCGCATGACTAGTGTGCATGCTAGTACCCGAAAGATCAAGATTGCGTAGACAGGCAACAACGTTCAACCCCATCAATCCCGGTTTGTGATGCCTCATGGAATCCGCTATAAGAGAGTCAGACCGGCACCACGAGTAGCTATACACACTATCGCTTCAGGAGAAGAAAATTAGCAAGCATTCCTATTATAAGACAAACGGGGAAGGCGATTCTTGACTGAGAAGCACGAGTAACTGGGCGACTGAGAGCACTGGTTGCGACGCAACCATCCCCTTGATTCTCCCCAAGGAAAAAAAATACAATACAAGAACTTTCATTACCTGACGACACCTAGGATGGTTTCACTTTCGCAGGATAGTGATGGGTACGTTCTCTCTTTACACCACCTACATGAGATCCTGACAGTACGCCAGCATGGTGATCAGCACGGTCCAGGGCGAGACGAGGCAGGTTGTCGAGATGAAGGCAGGAGACCCGCGCCCGATACCTTATACTGAGCCCATGTGGTTGAATTTTGAGCTGAAGAGCCTCTACTATGACGAGAGTCGTCAGGGGCTGCAGAAGGAGGAGGTTAGGGTTTTCGTCGACGAGCATGTCCGGCCAGAGGCTCCGAGGATTGAAGAGGCAGGGGAGAGACCGAGTGCTGAGATTATCAAGTGGATAGCCAATGTTCTGTTTCCCCTTTTAGAATATGGTATTAGTGCGACACCAACGAGAACAGCGAGAACGGTATTAATGCCATGCGTCTCGGTCCAGGCAAACATCTAGAAGGATATAAGCTCATCGGTGGAATCGAGCCCAAGGAGTTCAACCACTTCCAGAAGCTGGTTCTCAACCGGGAGCTCGTGCGGGCCCATGGGCGTGCGTGCAACGACGGCTTCCTTGGCGGCGCCATTGTTATCGGTCTCCGCCAGGTTCTCAACTTCTGCCGCAACACTGCTCTTCGCCACCGAATGATGCGCGAGCACCTCTCCGGCGAAAAGTCCATCTGTCTCCCCACCAGGGAGGCCTTCGCCGGTAGTGATTTGCACTATTGTGGTAAAGAGCGCTCAGGGAACACACTATATTGTAAATAGGACGAAGAAATGGATTACCAACGGTAACCGGGCAGATTACTTCACCACAGCAGCCAAGAGAGAGAACGGCTACAGCTTGCTCCCGATTGAGCGTGGGGCAGGCGTCGAAACGGAGCAGATCAAAACATCGTACAGTACTCGTCCGCTGCCAGAACCGCATTTATCGCTTCGATAACGTTACAGCCCTGGTTGGAAACCCCCTAGGAAAGGAACACCAAGGTTTCTTGGGAATCATGTCAAACCTCAACCATGAGCACCGGGCAATGGCCCGTGCGTATATCTGCGCCTCCAGTGTGGTAGTCGAGGAATGCCTAGAGTAGGGAGACCAGCGTAAGGTGTTTGGGAAACGCCTCGTAGCCCAACCCATTATCCGTCGGAAACTTGCGAAGATGATCTCCCTGATAGCGTCTGGAAATTCCTGGCTCGAGGCGATTACCTACCAGATGTACGACATGACTCTGCCAGCAGCAGCAGGCAGAGCCCCTCGCTAGGCTAATTGCCCTGTTGAGGACCTTTATCACCAGCGCTGGGGCGGAGATTGCGGATGAGTCGGTTCAGGTGTTTGGTGGTAAGGGTATTACCAAGTCTAGAATGGGAAGGGTTATCGAGGGTTTCCACCGGACCCATAAGTTGGGCGCAGTTCTTGGAGGTCTGAAGAGATTTCTTGGTGATCTTGCTGTTCGGGAGGCTTTTAAGAATTCCCAAAGGCAATATTGTAAATTTTTTCCATCCCCTACTGTCTTGTCTTGTCCTAATGATTTGTGGGGCGGTTCGTCTTGGTCTGATGTCTTGCATACCCTTCTTGGGACTAAATTCTGGCTTGGTTGAAATGCTTACAGTAAATATATTGCTCTTCCGTGACTAAAGCCTTGGGCGAAATATGTTGAATACTGTATATTGTCATAGTCTTCCATTCTCCACAAACACTTGATCGTATATTTTACGTCCCTGTAGCATTCCTTTATGTTAGGTTGGATTTCTTGTGGCGGTAAGGCAACTTTTGTCGGGCCTTGATCACTCGGCAGTTATTTCGTATAGTCTAAGGAAGATCTCGTTATACTCTTCAAGATCGGAGTTGTATACCGGGGTGTGATTTATCATCCGTTATGGGAAGGAAATGGGAAAAGGTTCCTTCTTATGAAGGATGAGGTCATCGATGTTTCTCTATTTATTTTCTGCCATTAAGCCCTTTCTTCCAATCGATTGAAATATCGAAGAAATGACTTCCCGAGTTGAAGCTTTTCGGGAAACATACCACACCGCTTTTCCACGCATTTGCCCGTGAGCCTATCCCCACACTATGACCTAGTTGGAAATTGTTGCAAATCATGGTCGTGCTCTTAGTTTCTCTTTTCCTGCGGTCAAGAGTGATACCTCGTGACCGCTTCCCTCACCCCTTGTTTGCACGTCTAGGCCCCTTATTTTTTTCTTCGCTTGCAACTCTCTTTCGCTCCTTCTCCTTAATCTGCTTCATATCTTTTTCTAATACCCGGAACTTCCTTGCCTTTGTGACTGCTTTCCGCTTATTCACTCGTGATATTACTCGATACTTCCCTTCCGGATCCAACTCAACAGATACAAAGGACCTCCGAGTGAGAATTTATGCATAAATAACAAAGTTTGACCGCCCAACGATAGGCGATTGAGTAACTAAGTAGGATAAGGAATTTTATCTTGACAACACCCAAAACTGCTGAGAAACCAAGCACTACTGTGTTTCCCCATTTATGCAGGCTGAAACGATAAAGTTATAGGCACATTAACTTTGAGAATAGGGTATAGGAGTAGCCCTAAAAAGGTCTTTTCTCCCGCCCTTCAGGCTGGTTTGCCAAGCCACCCCAGTCGTCATTGGGTTGCGAGCCAGTTGCATCAGAGTGTTGCCTTCTGTTATTCCTTCAACGCCTGCTTAGCACAACCATCCAGTGTTCCCAAGCGTCCCCTCCGCCCTGTAGGCACCTACAGGACTCCAGTCCCGGCCGTCCCGGGCCTCTGTCTCAAGCTGTAGGGCAAGGGCGTCCATCCTTTGGGAAAGACTGCCGTCTAAGAGGTGACTGTAGGTGCCTACAGTCCTCTACAGATCGGTAACTCCCGAACCGTATCCGCAGTCCTCACCCGATATCTGCTGTCTTCGCCCGTCATCTGCAGTCTTCACCAATTACCTGTAGGGCCCGCCAATTACCTGCAGGGCCCGTCCGTCATCCGGAGTTACTCGGCAAGTTGCGCCATCTGAGACACCTGCAGTCCCCGCCCGCCCGCCCGTCCCGGGCAATCATCCGGACGGACGCCATGATAGCGGTCCGTCCCGGGCACCCTTCTAAACACACGTCCGTGAACACCATTGATTGCTGACAGCTATTTGATCTTTCAACTGAATCTCCACCTTCAGGCTCCTTTATCGCTCTTCCGAACAATACTTCCAACCATTCTGATAACCAACAGCGGTGTCAAAAAGGGTGGGGGCAGGGCTACCATCACATCCTTCACATCCTACCACAAGCCATTCTCCAAGGTCGTCTTTTTTGAGGTGAGTATCTCATCTGAAGTTTACTTGATATCAAACTTGAAATTGTCTGTGTACTTTTATCTATCTTCTGATTGTAAAGGATAGCCTTTTTTTTATTTTTATATTTGTTTGTGTTTTGCAATAAATTCAAATTCTATTAACAGATTCAGGATGAATGTTTTGATTTCATATTCTTGTTAATCAAAGCTGGCGGATTCAACTGATACTAGAATTAGCACTGATCTCCCAGTCACATCAGACCAATTATGCCACCGAAGACCAGATGTATGATGTTGAATTGCAATCAGGAGGAGATGGTGAGTGGTGAGCAGGCCATATCAATGAAAGGTAAAAAGATCAAGGAGTGTATTGCTGCAGTTAGTCCAGCAAGATACAAGAAAGGCTAATCCACAGGTATAGGAGGAAGAGTGATGCAATGCAATTTTGATGGCAAAAGCAGAGTATGGTTCCCATCAAGCTATGAAAAGAAGTACCAGAAGAGAACTAGAACATACCCTACGAAAAGAAGAGTTATTTGTTAATAGTGAGAATCCTAACATGATTGTTGGAAACCACAGAGGTATAAACCTTGCAGGTCTGCCAAGAAGAATGTCTATCATAGAACACAAACATACATTATTGGTGTAATATCTATAGGTGTTCCGGTAACTGTATACAGGAGTAGAGTGCAGAATTTCCTAGGTCTAGTTTGATTAATTTGCTTATCTTGATTAGTTTGATTTGATTTCAGCCCTGGAGCTATATCAAGGTACAGTAGCTTGTGTTAAAGTTATGTTTTGCATATTGATTGCTTGGTTGAGGAACTCAAGTGAAGGAATAGTCATGTAAGCTGATGATAGTATTGAGGCAGTGTTATTACTCTTAGATTTCATGTGGAATCACAGGACATACAGGGCAAAGTACACTGCTTGGTAATGATTGTGATTGCAGATTATCTGATTACAATCACTCTGGAGAAAGTCTTGTATTTAAACTGATCACCTGGCGGGCAGGAGAGTGACAGACTTTAGAAGACTCATGTTTTAAGAATAGACTTGGTTAAATGGCGATCTCTAGAGTTCGACTTGCCCTTTAACTATTATTGTAATGGGGGCACCCTATAGAGAGGTGAACTCTAAGGTTGCGACTGCACCAAACACTCAAAGTAGAAGATAAAAATGAGGTAAATAATTCAAAAGAATCAAATGGTAAAACTTAATATCGTTAAGCTCGAAGCTTTACTCAAGTAGTTCTCTTGAGGAAAAGTTGGTTGTCGAAGTAGAATGCGAGACGCTTAAACTTAAGTTGATATCAGATTTAAGCCTTTGACATTCACCACTACTCCGACCTTGTGCGAGTACCCTGTCCTGCTCAGGGCTAGTCCGAGGTCTACCCTCCATCAGGAATTATCGTGCTGTAAGTATCGGACCAACTCGGGTAACTTAACTCCGTCAATAGGATATGAGTTTCTGCAATGCATCTCCAATACAACCTGAGGTGGAAAAACTCTTCCTATAAAAGTCATTCCAGTGGCTAACTGTTATGACCACAACCAGAATCAATACCTAGGTAGCAGACTCACTGGCCCAGTGGTAGTTTCGTCTATACAAGCTATGCAGTCCATCATTTAATCTACTCGACTACACAATACGATAATTGGACATGCAAGCTCTCCCGGTGAGATTGTTACGGGGTAGCTAACTCGAAGAGATATTGAGCTAACTAGGCCATGTCTCGAGGGCACGGAGATGTGTCAGGAAGGCTCGGTAAAGTAATTGGAAAGTTTAAAGTTTCTCAAACTTAGAAGATTTCTTAATAACTTGTTATATTGTTAAGGTCTCTTTTCTGTTGCTTGATTCCTCCTCAACCACCAGGGGAGAGCCCTTCTATTTATACTAAAGTTTGCACTACTTTCCTTTCCTAAGGACTTATGTCCTGCGACTTTGTTCAGGAAAGTGTGAAGACTGTTTGACTATGAAAGTAATTGCCCTGCTCAAACTCAGAGAGTCTCCTGACTACTAATTTATATGGCGGTGTTTCCACTCCACCAGTAGATAGTCTTCAATCTCTTCATCCTAATGAACTATGGTTTATTATATGCAGCCCGTACGCAAACATACCAATAGTTCTTATGGAATACCGAGTGATCAGTTCAGATGGCCATCTTTCAAAGCAGCATGTATATATATGCAGCTGTACCAGATATGTGATAGAGTTCAAACATGTTATCATTCCAATCAGTGAATTACTTCAAGGAACGTGAACTCTTCCGGTTGCCTGAGTACCTACCACGGATGCCTCTGGGTTCTTCCTACTTCTAGTGAGCTTTTTAGGGTTCGGATATACAGTCATCTTTGATGAAGCTGTATATCTCGTACTAATATAGGGGAGCTATTCTTGTATGTGTAACAGAGAGGTAACAGATGGTTGGCTCCATGGGAGCTACCCATAGCCATCCTCGCGGGACATACTCTACCGTGATAAGACTCATACCTCTAGAGTCCATTGACAACCCATAGTAATGCTACAAATCAAGGGGAGAAGGTCCCAGCTGGTTACTGAGGTATTTGTCCCGAAAGCTCCCTGGCCTCCTTGGACTACCTAAGTACTACTATGAAAACTACCCTACAACCCGTAGGATAAGATAGACTCCTAGGTGCCGGAGAGACCATATATGGGCAACCCCCATTTTGGCAGTTACCTATACTCCCCTTATATATCCTGTGAACGACATTCAGTCGGACAGACGGCGACGACCTATACGGTGTTACGGCAGCCACTCCAATGACCTCTTTTTTACAAGCAAACGAGCAACTATGCAGCCGTCTGCCTATGACGCGCCGTCCCAACGCTGGGGCCAGAGGGGGGTGTTAGCTACACCCGCCCAAGTTCAATAGTATGTTCAGGCCACCTTTACTCAGGCGTGGGGCCTCCCCACGCAGATGCGTCTGCGCCCATGAACATCTAAGAGCCCATAGAATGTGAGGCAATCGACCTCTAAGTTCTAGGATGACTTTGCCAGTAAAGGTAGGGTAACTTGGTCCTCTTATGCCTTTAATCACTCCGGAAGTCCTCCAGTCGACCACAAACGTCGTCTTGGAGACCCGTGTAACGTTCTCATAAATTCCTTGACTTTATGCGAACTTACTCCCGAAAGGTTACCCTGCCCTGTAGAGTACCCAAGGCTACTCAACCATTCCCTAGACCTTGTCCTATGTTTACCAGCTATTTGTATACTAAGTTGTTAGTCGGGAGCCTATCTCAAAGTCTTGCGAGATAACTCAGACCAATAATCTTGATCGTAGATGGAGATTGTCTGGGAAGGCTCAACGTCTTTTTTAAAAAATAAAAGTAGGTAAAGTGATAAAGATTTTTCTAGCGTAAAAACTTATATTGATAAGATCTCTTCTCCGTTGCTTTTTGTTGTTCAAATAGCTCGGGAGGCACCTCGATATTTATATGCCGCGTCTGGGTGGTTGCGGGCTACATCTAGTTCTCATACTAACTAAGTACCTACTAACAACTCCAGCTTCTTCTTAAAAGTGCGAACACCTTTTAACCCTGACAATTCTGTTATCTCACTTCGACTTCCGAATCGCAACACCATGAAATTACGTGACGGTGCTCCCACACATCAGTCAATTGGTTATGATCCATCTTCGTCGGCATAGAGTCTTGCTTACCATTTGCATACGCAGAATGGTCTCCATGATCGAACCAACAAAGGGGCCAGCTTTGTTATTGAACCTCTCAGCATTGCAGACATATTCTGCAACCGACATCTGCGAGGCATAAGATAGACTTGTCATGATAATCGCACCAATAGCCATTATCCCTCCATAGTCGTATCGTTATCGTATGGTGCTGTCAATATCGGAAAATACTATTGACGTGTGTGAGTGCGGGTATGTCTCATTTCTCAAACTACCTCATCCAATAACACCATTCACTTCTGCGACTTTCATCGCGAGAGCGTGGAGTATAGAATGTGTTGCTTAACCATTGTCCGTAAAAACTTCCCGTTACTTAGTGACCACTTTCGCGACTCTCATCTTTAGTGCTCAGTAGCTTTATGCGACGTTGACCGATTTGGCTTGAACCACTTGCATATGCTCGCCAAAGGTCTTCCCTCATTTATCCTGCGAACGGGATCCGGTCGGACGGACGGCCGCGACGTATACGGGGTTACAAGGAGGGCTCCAATGACCATGTCTTTGGTGAGGGGACGCAACTACGGCGGTGTCTGCCGATGTAGCGCCGTCCCAACGCTGGTGCGGGAGGGGGGTGTTGGCTTGTCCTGTTGAACTCAGAATCCTAAGGTAGGGTAACTATAGGTCTTTATTCACTAAAGGAAGGCTAAGCCTTCCGGTATGCCTAACATAAGTATACGAGACCATATCACCTCTGGTTACCACTCGGCATACCATTTAGGGTAAGGTGGTAGTTATTGTAGCTACCTATCGTAGGGTCGTTACAGTTGTCAAACATTGTCAACATGGATCAAACGCCACTACCATGGGAGTACCTAGAAGGCAAAACCTATTAGTATCAAGGGAACAAAACTGTTTGGGTATGGAGTAAGAAATCTGGATGGGGCAAGCAGCAGGCAACTATACAGTTAACTGTATTTGCTGATGGCAATCCTCGTGTAAAACCCTTGATAATTTTTTGAGGTGCTGAGGAAAGCCACTACGCACGACGGAGAAGAGAGGGAGAGCGGTATGACCCGTAAGTAGTAGTAAAATTTAATAAAAAAGCATATGCCAATACAGCTCTAATTCTTACATAGCTTACTGAGCAGCTTGTACCAGTCCTCGGAAAGCGACCTACACTTCTTATTATGGATCTTTTACGTGCGGACAAGACTGACCCTGTAAAGGAACTTCTTGTTTCAGAAAATATTACACTATCAATGATCCCAGCAGGATGTACGGGTCTTTTACAACCATTGGATGTTTCAATTAATCATTCATTCAAGGATTTGTTAAAACAAATATGCTTTTCAATTCTCCTGTTTTTGACTAATATTTTGCTGGTGGGGGCCTGGTACAAATACTAATTACAAACTGGAAAGGCAATCGAGGATGAACTTGACCACCTGGAAATTGAGCCAGAAGATGCTCAAGGAGAGAGTGCAGTCGGAGAGATACGAGTAATGATGACACGCTGTGTGGGACAAGCATGCTCAGAGTTTTCCCATAAGCGACAAGAACTTGTTATAAAGAGTTTTCGGCAATTAGGACTCTCCCTTCCTATAAATGGCTCGAGTGATGGTGAGATTTCCATTAAAGAGCTTGAAACACCACCTTTAATGAATGCAATATGTGCATGGAAATCCCATGGAATGCCAGAAGCAGTTGATCTCAGTTCAGATCAAAGTTCTGAGAGTGACGAAGAACTTAATCTTTTTGCTGGAAACCTGCTACCCGAATATCTGCCTACCAGCCTCCCTACGCTCTCCAGCCTCCCTACGATCTCCAGCCTCCCTACGCTCTCCAGCCTCCCTATGCTCTCCAGCCTTGACACCTGACTTATAGGTAACCCTTCTGAGTCTTATTCCATAATTTCCTTAAACAATTCTTGTTTTCACAATACCTAAATTTTCATCAACTACTGATAATATTAATACTGATACAAATATTGGCAAGTGTAGGCCTAGAGATACAACCATTGGTGCAAAGTGCGGCGTGTGGATCAGCCCTACCTCCAAGCACAACCCGATCTACAGCCTCTGACAGTAGGACGAGAGTACCCAATCCACCAAGCAGTACTCAAGTTTCAAAAGCACTGGCACCAGCATTAGTACCCAGCACTCGTGGGAAAACTAGGGGCAAGAGGCGAGCCCAATCTTGTGGTTCACAAAATAGCACAAGACCCCATATGGCTTTGACCACCTCCATACCTAATATTCCAAATCAAGGAAGGCAGTTACGGTCTCGGTATACCAGAGATTCCTCAAGCCAACTTGAAACTCCAAATCCTGACGGCCTACCACATATACCTGTCGCTACAGGTCTTAGAAGGAGTCAGAGGTTGCTCCAAGGTGGAGAAACTCGTACCTTTGTGGAACGGTTTCTGGGTCATAGCGAAACTGAGGAAGAAGACGATAATGATGGACTTGAGTTTGATTTTTGTTGGGATAGGGGTGAATTTTAGTTTGCTAGCAAGGGATACCTGTTGCAATAGAGTTGAGTAAGCTTTTAAAATAGGATTGTTTTATCCCCATGGAAGGTTTAGAGTAGCTTGAGTAGTGTTTTTTGTATTTGGAGGAGATTTATCCTCTCACTGCACACCAGGCGTTTTTGATATTGGACTATAACAAGAGTAGCTTAGCCCCAATTTTAATATGTGCTAGCTTAATCTGGAGCGGGGGCTCTCGTGTGAGATAATACGGTACTTCTGATGAGCCGGGAATTATTATCGATAAGATTGACGAAGCAACTACTTACCAGTCCCTTGGGATTGAAGAGGAGGGGAGGGGGGTGGGATTTGGGGAAAAATGATGGAACAAGTATTAAGACTGGCACCTGCTCTTTGAACCCGACTCTAAGTCTCTCGAGCGTGTCCTGTCATATGTCCCAACTGGAGGAAGGGTTCTCATGCCCAGCGTCCGCAAGCGGGCAGGTCGGCCCACAGATAGCCGGCAGGCTTTCGGTCCGGCCAGGCCAGGTCAGGGTGAGATAGACCAGGCTTCGTGGGTGCCCGGCGGTGCCGACAGTCTTTCGGTAAATTCCATATGACTAGTCAATATTTTGTTAGTGTGTGGCTCACATCTGAAGATACCTGCAGATATCTGAAGATGCCTACAGATATCTGAAGATGCCTGCAGATACCAGAAGATACCTAAAGATATCTCAAGATACTTGAAGATAGTTGACGTGATCGGGTATTTTCCTATTTCCCCAGGACCCATGCAGGCAGAGATATCCTAATGTACTAGGATCCCTGGAACCAGGGTTGGCTGGACGCTTGGGTTCATTGCTTTCCAAAGAAATTTTTCAGAGCATATCATACCTTGTGGGCTTTGAATGGCCTTGAAAGACTTCTTGTCATGCTTGCGAGCATCCTCACAAGCTGCTCTCTCATCAGGCATAAGCGACATCCTCCTATCCAGCCATCGCTCTATCTCCCTCTCAGTGCAAAGAACCATTCGTTTCTTCCCTTTTCTAGCCATCCTGCGCAGTGGGTTGGCAGATTGACGTCTTGACTGCAATGGATGATATTGAGTAGTGGAAATTGTGATTGAGCCAGGGGGCTGTCCGGGGGCCCTTTTCCAGTTACCGGATTCGTCTTGCTGATACGGCGGACGAATGAGGTTTTCGGGCATTCCAGATGTAGTCTCAGTACGTGGAAGTTTCTTCAAAAGCGATAGACTTTGGGGAGGTGGGTGGAGAGGTCTGGCGGTTGAGCGTGAGGTTTTTCTGGAGCGGACACTGGCACGCATAGTGATCGGTAGTGAAGTGCTGGGAGGAGTGGTGATAATAGAGGGCACCGGGACCTCATGTGTAGACCGATGGGAGAGGGTGGAGCGATGGTGTTGGGCTGACCTTGATTCCCTCTACAAATTATCCAAATAGTTAGCATCAAAACACTAGCTCTGTGGATATGATAAAGCCTTCTAGGAGCAACCTCCCATCATGGAATTTCAGAGATGTCGCAGCCTTCAATCTACCTACCTTCTTAGAAACAGAAACATGTCTAGCTGGCTTCTTGACCATCCCACTTCTGTTGCGGTACCCTGGCGCCTCCCTTGCCGGGCCAGCTGAATCCCCCTATTCTCTCATACAGCCTTCGTTCGAAAAAATCGGGAATGTGGAAATCAAAGGACAGAAACATGGTTGCTCAATTGGCTCGAGCACACCGAACACTCCAATCAAAACCCCAGAAGCTCGATCCCCGTTTCCCGATTTGTCCTACCAGAGGCTGTGGACAGGAAATCTATTCATTTCTAACTCACATTGCCAAATTCTAATAGTATCGGACATACCCCCACTATATCAGAGCTTAACAAACTTTTTTCTCTCGCTAAAAAATTATGTATATATCATAACCGCTTTTTTATTTTTTTTCCATATCCACTCCGCCAATCTACTCTACAGTTGCACCTCTCTATCCTAGGTCCCGTTTATTTTAAAAGAGCTTGATTGAAAAGAAAAGTTGTTCCTAAACCCGTTGACCATCTCCTGCGAGAAAGAAGCACTGTGCTATGGATTCAGCATTCTCACTAGATATATCCTATACAGCCTCCAATAGGGTGGCGAGATTCTCGAGTTGCGAGAGTGGAGGCCACCTTGGCCTCTCAGCATGGATTTTCCCGAATCAACAGTAAGGTGAATCATGCTTTAAATTTCTACGATACTTTTCTTGTTTGCTCTTGGTGTTGAGGTTTCTCTTTTGGGCTAAGGCTTGTCTGAAGTGCAGGCATGTATCCGTTTTTAAGCCACAACTCGAGAATCTCGCGACCCCGTAGGACGCACGGACCTCCCTAACGTGACTCAACTAGTGACACGCTCATCTCTATATTCATATACTGAAATACTCGTGATATCACTCAATTGACATTTCTAGAGAAGTAGGAATTGTATTTTAGAGTGATCTAGGGAATTCGGGACTATGAACATGTCAGGGGATAAAGATGTCTTATATGATATGGCTACCCAATGATCAAGACTCAACGAAAGTTGTTTTACCACCGCAATAAATCCAACCTAATATAAAGGAATGCGACAGGAAAGCAACATATGAGACTGGGTGTTGTTTATGGACAATGGAAGACCATGGCAATACCCCATTATCTGGTTAAGCTCGTTTTCACGCTAAGAGGTCAGAATAAGGTGTGGGTCAGCATTTTTCACAAAGTAACCCTTCCGGGCTAGTTGTTTCCTCTAAATCGATGGCAGGGTCACCCCACAGGTCACTCCACAGTAAATATTTATGAAAATCCTGCCCCTAAAGGAAACTCTCTTCTCAAAGAAGTTCGTGTATTCCGCCATACTTTCTTTTGACTTATTAGCGTGAAAACGAGTTTAACCAGATAATGCGGTATATTCAACATATATCGCCCAAGAATTTAATCAAGGAGAAGCATATATTTAATACAAGTATTTCAAACAAGCCAAAATTTGGTGGGAGGAAGAGTATGTAATTATGTCTAACCAAAACGAAAATCTTACCATTAAGACGGTGGGGAGTGGAAAAATTAGAACACTGACTTTGGGAAGTTCTTGAAAGCCTGTCGAAGGGAAAGGTCGCCAAGGATCTCTTCGGTCCCTCCAAGCACAGCGTCAACTTATGCCTCCGGTGGAAGCTCCCGATAGCCCTTCCCATCCTAGACTTGGTAATATCCCTTCCGCCAAACACCGGCACTAACTCGTCCACAATCTCCTTATATATAGTGCCGTTGATAAAGGTCTTCAACAGGGCGATCGGCCTGCTGCCGGTAGGGCATGTTGCACATCTAGTAGGTAATCGCCTCGAGCCAGGACTACCCAAAATCTATCAGGGAGATCATCTTCGTAAGTTTCCCACACATAACAGGTTGGTCTACGAGGTGTTTTCCGAACACCTTACGCTGGTTCGCCCACTTCAGGCATTCCTCCACTACCACGGGAGGCACGGGTGGGGTCCCGGGCCATTGCCCAGTGCTTGTGGTTGAAGTTTGACATGATTGCCGGGAGACCTTGGTGTTCCTTTCCTGGGGGTTTCCGACCGGGACTTTGGTGCTGTCGAAGGTGGCGAGTGCGGTTCCGGCGGCGGGCGAGTACTGTACGATGTTCCGACCCGCCCCGTTTCGGCGCCTTCCCCATGCTCAATCGGGAGCAAGCTGTGGCCATTCTCTCTCTTGGCCGCTGTGGTGGAGCAGTCTGCCCAGTTACCGTTGGTAATCCATTTCTTTGTCTCATTTGCAATGGTGTGTTCCCTCGACGCTCATTACCGCAGTAGTGCAAATTGCGGCGATATCGTTACCGGCGAAGGCCTCCCGGATGGGGAGACAGATAGACTTTTCGCCGGAGAAGCACTCGCGCATCACCCGGTCGCGGAGAGCAGTGTTGCGGCAGAAGTTGAGGACAAGAGGGAGACCGATAACCATGCAGCCGAGGAAGCCGTCGTTGCACGCACGCACATGTGTTCGTACCAGCTCTTGGTTGAGGACGAGCTCGTGGAGGTGGTTGAACCCCGTGGGCTCGATTCCGCCGTTGAGCTCAATCCTTCTAGATGGTTGCTTGGGCCGAGACGCATGGAATTGATACCGTTGTCGCTGTTGCCGTTAGTACTGCACAAATACCATAGTCTATTCCAAAGGGGAAAAAAAAAACATACGCCATCCTCAGAGTCTCTGGCCGGACATACTCGTCGACGAAAACCCTAATCTCCTTCTGCGGCCTCCGATGACTCTCGTCATAGTAGAGGCTTTTGAGCTCAAAGCTCAACCACATGGGCTCAGTAGAAGGTATCAGGCGCAAGTCTCGTGCCTTCGGTTCGATAACCTGCGGCGTCACGCCCTGGATCGTGCCGATCACCATGCTGGCGTACTGTCAGGATCTTGTGTAGGTGGTGTAAAGAGAGAACATACCCATTACTATCCTACACGAGTGAGGTTATCCTGGGTGTCATCAGGTGGTGAAAGTTCTTATTGTATTCTTCCGTAGGGAGAACAGAGGGGATGGTTGCGTCGCAACCAGTGTTCCCAGTCGCCCTGTTAGACTGTTGTTGCCTCGTCAGGTTGCTTTTGACGATAGCCCCAGTCTCTAGCTACCGCCCCAGGTACGGTATTAGCCTTGAATGACACCCCTCCCGTTTGAGATAGTGGATAGTAGGTATTATTTTGCCACTCAACAAAAGCTATGGTTTAGAAATAGCAGAGAGTAAATTTAGGTGGATAGGCTCCATTTCGGTATCTTCCCCACACTCAACCAGGAGCACGCTGTAACCCTTCTTTGTCTTGACCGCTAGAGTGAAGTAATCTGCCAAGTTACCATTGGTAATCCAGTTCCTTGTCCCATTTACAACTAGTGTGTTCTATCAGTACTCTATACCTGGGGAATGCAAACCGCGGCGGAATCGCGAGCTTTACCTGCGAATGCCTCGATAAAGGACGGGGGAAACACTATTGTGTCACCGGTTTTCGGGGAACGGTGTTGAGAGAGAAGCTGAGGGCTTGCGGAGGCCAATAACTATACCCGTGTAGAGGCAATTGAAAAAAATGAAGAGGAAAAATATAAGAAAGCAAAGTGCAAGAGAAAGTGTGTTGAAGCAATCTAGCGAACAATAAATAAAGCAAGGAATAAGACAACAAGAACAAAAGCTTGCTTCCAAAGCTAGACTTGAGAAACCTCATCTTTACAACAGTGAAGGAATGATGAATATGCTTCGGTGACAGAAGTTGGATTCCAATGCAAATAATTGTCATTAAACCTGGACCCCTCAAAAAGCTGAACAAACTGCTCAAATTTGGCATAAAACTTCTTGGTCCCGATTTTCTGATTTGATGCAATAACTCCAGCATGAGCATTCAATAGGTTTATCGTTTCCATGTGTGCTTCCGAGCTTGCAGTCAGCATTCATATCTGGTATAATAATTCAAAATAGAAGAGTTACTCACTAAGTGATAAAACTACCTGTGGTAGAAACCCGTAAAGCCGCTTAAAGACAGAATGATCTTTCCTTCTTTGCATTTCTTCCTAGAGCTGGGCATCAATAATAGCATCACCTCTATAGACTACAGGGCTTCCCTGTCCATCTATGATAATGCTAATATCCTCAGCAGTCGCGTTGTCCAATTTTTCTTTTTTGAAGGTACTGATAAAGCGATTTCTGAGCAGTTTTTAACTAGGAACAGCCGTGGTCAAACCGGTGACCTCCTTTTGGAGGAGGGTAATTTTGCGTCCAATTTCGACAGACTGTGTCTTAAACGAGGTAGTATAATCCCCAAGAGAGGTTATCTCAATCTCCTTCTTGGCATGTTGCTCATTAACTTTCCAGATATCGCAAGCAAGATCGCTTAAATTAAAGCAAACACGACTACAACTAGGAATATCATCATGATCATCGATCTCGGATCCAGGAGCAGTAATCTGACTGCCAGATTGCGATTCTTCGTCAATGAAGCTCTCGGGCGTAGGCAGGGGTGTAGGTGGCATGTCTGTTCTCTCCCATTTCTCGACCAGCTTTGATGGCTTCTTGGGAACAAACTCTTTGAGGGAGTTATTCGTAGGCATAAAGATAACTATAATATACCATCAAGCAGTTTCAATCACTATAGTTAAAAAGGTTTCATAATAACGGTAGTAAGAAGAACATACCAACAGAATAAAATAAGACTAATGAACTGTAGGGAAGAAAAAAAGAAGTGTAGGTAGTTTTCTTCGGGGGTGATGGTGGAAGTGATCAATAGTAAAAGTGCTCTTGGTTGGTTGTTGGAAAGATAAGAAGCGGTTATGGTAAGAAAAGATGGGTGTTGTGTTAAGTTTGTGACCGTTAGAGCTCCTATTGCCAAGACAGGGATAATACCGCAAGAACTCGAATAATTGGACGTCACACAGAGCGGTTAACTTAAGGTGTGTATTGCGAAGTGGTCTTATGTCTCAGTTAATATGGGTTTCATTATTTCTTGGCAGCTAATCATGCAGAGTTTTCTCCCTTGTTGGCATCATCTTCACTATGATTAGCTGCCAAGAAATAATGAAACCCATATTAACTGAGACATAAGACCACTTCGCAATACACACCTTATTCTAACCTCTTAGCGCGAGGTCCAATTATTCGAGTTCTTGCGGTAGTCGAGCTTGAAAATTTCATAAGCAAGTGGAAAGGGAGTGAAAAAGCATACAAGGTTAAAGGTATAATAGAAGAAACTTTGGATGGATTATTTTTTTCGTTGGAGGGTTTAATCAGTTTAACCTCAGACCTAATGCAATTGTGAAATGACCAATACGCATTCGTCAAAGTTGTTTCTTGACCATTCAGATAGCTATTGTCGAATCCGGATTCCTCTAAAACTGTGATGAATTTGGCAAAAAGCTCATGAAATTTAGGGGTTGTGGTTTTAAAACTGCATGCTATGTTTGTTGCATGAAGGTTCAGGGTGTTTATAGTTTGAACATGAGCTATATAAGTTAGCATTCTTAAATTATATAAAAGTGCAAAATGATTGGAATAACTTACATACAGATGTTACTACCTGGGGAAACATACCATACATGCGCTTGTATACGGAATGGTCATTTCTTCTTCTGACACCTTCATATAATTGAGCATCAACACGGGCATCAACACCGTGCGCCCAGGAGTTCCCATCATCGATAAGCCTTTTATCATTCTCAGTCGCTTGGTGGAGCTTGTCCCGCTTGAAAGTGCAAATGAACCGAATACGCAGAAGCCTTACGCTTCTAACCACGTCGTTAAGCCATGTACCCGGCTTTCAAGGGCAGCAATATAGTTTTCGTATTCGAGATTTTTTTTAGCAAGTTTCCCATTTTCCTCTTTTTGAGCCGTGAGTCGATTACTTAAAGTAAGGTAGTTTTCTTTTGCAAGAGATACCTCGTTCGCTACCGTGGCTAGCTGTATACCTGCCTCATTTCCAATGGTAAGGACCCCCCGCTCCCGACACACAGAAAGGTTTTCCGTTCTTAATGCATGTGAAAGTACCATTCTTGCACTAACAAGCATTGCTTCATCGTCCCCCCATTCCGCGTTGGACATCAGAACGGCAGGGCATCCCACAACCTCCTCATCCTCCCTATCCTGCGGACTCCATGACCCACAGACTCCCCTCCCCTCCCCGGCATTCTACTCTCACCCCCACTACCCCTAAGGCCCGGGACCCCTTCCCCGCCCTGACATCAGTGTTCGCAGCCGTCCGGGGCCCCCGTAGGGCCCGGCGGGGAGACTGCCAAGAGCCCGGGACGGGACGGGACGGCAAAACGTAGTCCGTCCTCGTCCTTGAATTTCCAGGACGGCCGTCATTAGGAAGGACGACAAGCCCCACGATCAGAGACATATTCCGGTAGGGGACGGTAGGGGACGGCGGGGGACGGCGGGGACGGCATAGGACGGCCGGGGACGGTGGGGGACGGTGGGGGACGGTGGGGGACGGTCCTTCACTCGGATGAGTGGGGCAAGTTCCAGAAAAGACCGGACGGGACGACAGAATGCCGTCCGTCCTCGTCTTTGATTTTTACTTGTCGGGCAACTTTAGAAAATGACCGGACGGGACGACAAACTGTCGTCCGTCCTCGTCCTGGCTCAGGACGGACGGACTGCCCCGTTGCGAACACTGCCTGACATCCCTTACCACTAAGCTTTCGCTTTGTGGACCTGGAGCTTCGCGACATACCCAGTGTGGCACCACAGTGACCTGAAAAACTAGTCGTGCGTTAGAAGACAAACAAAAGCACACAGGAGAAAAATAAAATGTGGAGCAAAGGACCAGTCCAAGGTACCTACCGGAGCAAAAGTTACAGAGGAAGTAGGAAACAACTCTCAGAAAACACCAGTGTCTATAGGAGGCGTATGTAGAAGGAAAAATAAGGGTAGGCATTGAGTAGAATAGAGATTCGTTGGTGATGCGAGTGTGAGAAGGATGGTGGTTTTCAGGAGGTGTTGAAGGGATTATAACTTGAAAGCACAGTAACACTCTGATAGCGATTCGCTCACAACTCAATGACGACTCTGATGGCTTGGCAAACTCACCTGTAGGGCGGGAGAAAAGCCGATTTTAGGGCTACTCCCCTAACATTTTTTCTCAATGTTAATGTTACAATTACTCCATCATTTCAGCCTGAGTGAATCTTGAGATACAATAGCCCTAAGTTTCTTAGCGGCTTTGGGCATTGTCAAGATTAAACTCGTTATCCCACCAGTTAGCCAATTGCCAATCATCCGGCGGTCAAACTTCTACATTTACTCATGAATTCTCACTCGCAGTTGCCGTTGGATCTGTTGAGTTGTATCAGGAGCCAAGGGCGGTAGACTATGGAGTATTTCCTCACGGGCGAATAAGCAGAGAGCTACTACGAAAGCAAGCAAGTTCCTTGTATTAGAGAAAGATAAGAAATAGATTCGGGAGGAGGAGCCAAAGATAATTAAAAGCAAAGAAATGAGGGAAGGCCTAGAGATAGAGGTGCAAACAAGGGTGACTGAACCGGTCATGAGGTATCACTCGTGACCGCAGAAAACAGAGAAACTACTATTATAAGAGCCCAACCAAGATTTCCAATAATTTCCAACTAGGTCATAGTGTGAGGATAGTCTCACGGGCAGATGCGTGGAAAAGCAGAGTGGTATGTTTTCTGAACATCTTCAACTGGGGGAGGTCATTTCTTGGATATTTCAATCCACTGGAAGAAAGGGCTTAACAACCGAAGATAAATGGAGAACATCGGTGGCCTCATCCCTTATAAAAAGGAATCGGTTTCCCATTTTCAGGCCATAGTGTATCATAACTTATACCCCGGTATACGGCTCCGATCTTGCAGGGGATAAAAATGTCTTCCTTATACGAAATAGCTACCGAGTGGTCAAGACCCGACGAAAGTTACCTTGCCACCACGAGAAATCCAACCTAATATAAAGGAATATTACTCGAGTATAGGCATGTACCATATACGACTAGGTGGTTGTGGACAATGGAAGACTATGACAATATATAGTATTCAATATATTTCGCTCAAGGCTTTAGTCACGGGAAAGCAATATATTTACTACGAGCGTTTCAAAGCCAGAATTTAGTCCGAAGGGTATGCAAGACATCTAACCAAGACGAAGCCCCACGAAGCATTAAGACAAGACTGTAGGGGGTAGAAAAAATTACAACTTGACTTTGGGAAGTTCTTAAAAGCCTGTCGAACGGCAAGGTCGCTCAGAATCTCTTCAGACCCTCCAAGAACCGCGTCAAACTTATAGGTCCGGTGGAAACCCTCGATAACCCTTCCCATTCCAGACTTGGTAATACCCCTTCCGCCAAACACTTGCACCGACTCGTCCGCAATCTCGTGTGCAGCACGGGTGATAAAGGTCTTCAATAGGGCAATCGGTCCAGCGAGGGACTTTGCCTGCTGCTGGTAGGTCATGTTGCACATCTGGTAGGTAATTGCCTCGAGCCGGGACTGTCTAGTATCTACCAAGGAGGTCATCTTCGCAAGCTTCCCGCGGATAACGGGTTGATCCGCCAGGCGTCCTCCGAACACCCTACGCTGGTTCGCCCACTTTAGGCATTCCTCCACTACCACGCGGGAGGCGCGGATAGACGCACCCGCCATTACCCAGCGCTCGTGGTTGAAGTTTGATATAATAACCGGAAAACCTTGGTGTTCCTTTCCTAGGAGGTTTTCAACGGGGACTTTGACATTGTCGAAGGTGATGAATGCGGTTCCAGCGGCGGACGAGTACGATGTTTTGATCTGTTCCGTTTCGACGCCCTCCCCACGCTCAATCAGGAGCACGCTGTAGCCCTTTTCTGTCTTGACTGCCGTAGTGAAGTAATCTGCCCAGTTACCGTTGGTAATCCACTTCTTTGTCCCATTTACAATATAGTGTGTTCCGTCAGCACTCTTTACCGCAGTGGTGCGAATTGCGGCGACATCACTACCGGCGAAGGCCTCGCTAATGGCGAGACAGATGGACTTTTCGCCGGAGAAGCACTCGCGCATCACCCGGTCGTGGAGATCAGTGTTGCGGTAGAAGTTGAGGACCGGAGGGAGACCGATAACCATGCCGCCAAGGAAACCGTCGTTGCACGCACCTCCATGCGTTCGCACGAGCTCTTGGTTGAGGACGAGTTCGTGGAAGTAGTTGAACTCCTTGGGCTCGATTCCACCGATGAGCTTATATCCTTCTAGATGTTTGCCTGGGCCGAGACGCACGGCATTAATACCGTTCTCGCTGTTCTCGTTGGTGTCGCACTAATACCATATTCTAAAAGGGGAAAAAAAGAACATACGCCATCCGCTTGATAATTTCAGCGCTCGGCCTCTCTCCTGCCTCTTCAATCCTCAGAGCCTCTGGCCGGACATACTCGTCGACGAAAACCCTGGCCTCCTTCTGTAGCCTCAGATGGCTCTCGTCGTAATAGGGGCTCCCGAACTCAAGGCTCAACCACATGGGCTCTGTATAAGGTATTGGGCACAAATCTCCCGCCTTCGGCTCAATAACCTGCGGCGTCTCGCCCCGGATAGTCCCGATCACCATGCTGGCGTACTTCGTTAGGATCTCATGTCGGTGCATAGAGTAGAACTCTGATGTTGCGTCCTGCCCCGCAACTTGCAAGAGAACGTGTACACCCCCGGGGTGGGCGTCGGCAAAGTCGGTCAGGTCATACACCTTCGAGTCGATAATAACGTGTAGCGGCATCATTGTTCTTGGAGACTTGCTCGCGGGTGAAGGTTGCTGTGGCCATGTTTCGTAGCTTATGATCCTGCTGGGCTATTTCAGCTGAACAGGGAGGGCGGTAAGGGGGGGAGATCTGACAAGAATGAGAGAATGAGCGAGTGTTTGAACAAGTGATCAATAAATGCCCCAACTTATGAACCTCTCCATCACATCACGGTGGCTGACCATCCATTTACCATACGGTACCAGACTAGGTTAACCGGGGTAATCGCCGGCCAATCGTGTCCCGCCATTTCGGGTCTGGGTCCGCTTCCAGAATGGTCTTGCTGGATGAACTTAGTCCACAAGTACTTGTGTCAGCCCAGTCGGCTTGGGGGTGGTTTATCCGAGGCCTAAAAGATCCTCCTCGTGTTCCGGGCGGCACGTTCCTAATCCAAGGTTTGGGTTGAACGGCGGGCCAAAAAGTGATCGATTGTCTAACCGATTAGTTCAGCTCAGCTTAGCGGACCATGTGAACTAAGAATGGTGAGTGCGATGAATTGTATTAGGTTATACGGAATGTTCTACCGGTGTCTGAGAACGATCCGGGGGATGTCCGATGGGGTTTTGCGAGGTTGTGTTAAAGGTAGCTAGACCCTTTAGCGGGTATCTGTCTTGTCTTGTCAATACCCGCCCAGGCCAGGCTGTCGGCCGTTGGGAGGTTATCAACCCCTGCGGCTGAACGCCGTCGAGCTGGGTGTGTGCTACGTGCATGCAGGCTCGGGGATCCAAAATATAAATTCAGGAAACAAAGCATTAAGGCAATACCAAGCAGAATAGAGCGCAAATTCTTTTACAAATCCAAACCCTCCTAAACTTATCTTCCCCTTCTCGAAACTATCCCCCGTAGCTATCCCACCTCTCAAATACCTTCTTTGCTGCGACACATGCCCACTCACAGCCCTACTAACCACCCCCACCCCAGCAAAAGATAAACTCCCTGTATTGATCATCCCTATGCAAGAACCTTACAGGTTGTTCTCCTGAGAATTGCGCCTAAAGTTCCCATAGGACAAATACAACTTATCCGGTCTGGCAAGCCAAGAATTCAGACCGGATTGGAGAAACTTTATGATCGCCGGGGGCCACGTCTCCGATCCTTGTCATGTCATAATCCTTCGGTGTATGATGTTTGGGATTGGGAACACCGAGACTTATCACATCACCGGTAGGCCTAGTAGGTACAGTACAGTATGTTATCTGTGCCTTTGAGAGTTATCTTCTCCTGCCCTCTCTGGACCACATTACTGCACACTCCCGTGTTAGAATAATACTTTCTAAGAAAAAGTTTCATAACCCTAGTGATAATAGCACAGCTTCTCGGCAGTCCTTGTCTCTGAAACGCTCCCTTCTAGCTATATCATACCGTAAAAAGCCTGACATATCTGTACAACTATATAATCGCCGCTGCTAAATTCCAAAAGCGAGAAGCATCTTCCCCCGTCTCGCTCTTGTTTCTACGGGCCGTTCATAACCGTACCACATTCTGAATCGTATCATACCCCATGCAGGTGTAATGCTATCACACTCCGGATGTTAGCTAGTATACAGTAAAACCTCCCATAATTCCAGCAGGTAGGGAGTACAGTAGCATAAGGCTGGAAATAGGGGGGGGTGGAAAAAGGAGATGGGTCTTGGCACAGGGGCGGCCAGACATGAATGGTTTTCGAGTGATATCTGGTGATGGCGAAGAGAAAAGGATCATTTTCCTGTAGGTTTTAACTTAAAGAAAAATTATATTACAATAAAAGATATCTCTACCATGACCCTGATTCAAACATAAGCAGTATTTTGTTGCCAAGCATTTTGTGCCAAGGCGTCCTCTGTTCCATCCATCGAACTGTGGTGTACTAGCTGATTTTTTTAATATCCGGACACCTTGGCGCAGATTTGTATGTGTCTTGGCGCCAAGGTGTTCGGATACGTTTGAAATCGGCTGGTACTAGTATAGACGGCGGGACCATGAGACTCAGGAAAAAAATGTCTACCGAGTGAGATTTTGTGAAGCGACATAGGCAATAAAGGTTGCAGAAACATGGGAAACCGAAAATTGTGCTATTCAGGTAAGGAGGAGTGAACAGGGGAAACTTAGGACCAAAAATGGATAACCTGCAATAATGGCCAAATTTTGGAGCGTAGTCTATTGTCTTCTTCACTGCTCTTAGCCGGAAATTGATTTCAGATAGGTGGCATATCAATTTCCACCTTGGATATTTGGGTTGAAAGCCGGGAGAGTATGTAAACAGACAGGAAGTGCTAAAACAAACCCTGAACAGCCTAAGGGGAAATAAATAGTGCGGAGGCGGCTGGTAACTTCAGAAATCTTCAGCTTATGTATCATACCTTAGCAAAGTCCCAACACAAGAATCTTTGATGTCATTATACTAGAGTAAGCGTAGCTCCAGTCCTGTATTACCCCTGAACCTTTTCAGACTTTCGACATCCAGCCAACAACCCCGATCAACCACCATCATCGCTCATCCCCCAGGGAAACCGTTACATTGCGGGCTGCCAGTATTTACAAGTAAGTTCTATTACCAATTTCCTCTTACTTCTTCCTCTTCTTGCGTCTGAGTCTTGTTTTTTTTGTGTTCATGCTTTTATCATGTATTTTGTTTATCAGTTTTGTTTCATTTATTATTCCACTTCTTAGGCACGGCCTCCTGACATATTTTCTTATCCACACTTCCCCTATCAATAATTTGTCCTAGTTCTCACTATGCTAAGGTATTTCTTCTCAAATCTTTCCAGTCCTTCGATTAGCTCCTCTATGGCCACTTTCTTCCTTATGTCAAAACAGGACAACCCCTGAGTGGTGTGTCCTACAAGCTTTAAATAGATTCAACTTGAATCCGAACGGTTTAGATACCTTCTATACAACTCAGACACCTTTTATTCGCTACAGTTGCTCATATTAGTCGATGAGAATAGAAGAATCCTGTCATGGTGAGAAAAGGATCCAGCAAAACAGTCAAGGAACCCCAAAATGAACGCCATCGAAAAAAGCAGCCTGTTAGCCAAAAAAGACAAGCTCTACCAGACCGTCCAGCCCAAGCCATAACCCCAGAGACCACCTGTCCCCCAGAAAGGGAACATGAAGAACAATGAAATGCTATTCTTGTTACTCAAGTTGATATGGACTCTGATGCAATAATGATAGCCGAGACCAAAAGAGCACTTACAAATGTGCTCCAAGATGAGGACCTCTATGTGGATCATCAAATCAACCCCATCACTATCGGAAACCTCAGTGGTCTTAGTTTCTCTGGCCTACCGAGTCAGATTGATGTTCTCCGGCAGCAGGCTAATGTCCACGATGCCCGTGTTATAAGCTTAGAGGAAAATATTGCTTTACTTGCTACTAATAATACAGTACAGGAAACCAATATCACTTCGTTACAAAATAGACTCAGTAGTCTAAAAACCTCTCTGGCAACCTACTTCCTCCTAAGACACCATTTTATTTGCACGTTTAAACGAGATAAACTGCATAATGCGAGTGAGTGAGACAAAGCCACAATTACTGAAGGTAATGGCTGGGCTCATGGTGGAGATGCTGTCGTTGATGCGGAATTATATTCCGGCATGAGAGGTAAAAGAAGGAGTGATCCATATACCTTTGAAATCCTCTATGGATTTCCACCTCCAGTTATACTAGCTCTTAGTAAGTAATCTATAACATCTCAAGCCTTGAACCACTAAGAGCCTTTTTTGTTGCAACGGTTCTCTTCCCTTCTACCATACAAAAGACCCTCTTTATTCTGTGTTGAAATAAAAAGGAGATTTTAACTACAGAAATGATCCCCCATGTATCAGAACTGTTGTAGCCCAATGGGCTTTCATTTTTTATTAATACTAAGATATATAGCCCGACAAGAAACGATCAATGTTCTGAATACACATGCAAGTATTAGGGCATCCGACAAGCGATACGGGACGGAGAAATTTTACGAATCCTTCGCAAAGTTTATAGATTGTTTTAAGAAGTCAGGGTATAAGGAGACATATCTTGATGGGGAGAAAACTTCTGTGACCCTGGCCTACGACAACTTTTTTGATTGTAGTAATACAGAAGTCATATGGATTAAGAAGGAAAATTAGCCCAGCCTTGGTTTTTTTTGTCTATTTTTTTCTAGCAGGAAATATATTCTGCTATTACTCTTGGTCATGCTGTAATCAATAAATTCCTGTGCACTACTCCGGCGCAAAATAAGTTATGGTGCACTTCCCAGTTGGGGCTAGCAACACAGACTCCTAGCCAAACATTCTGTCTTCACACAAGACTAGATATTACCATCCACAAAAACTCCATCTTTCTCAAGCTCAAAATCTGGTTGCCTATCTTCTCCGCTCCCTCTTCCACTTTGCAATCACTTGTGTCACTATTGGCATCATTTTTTGTAGCATTGTTGAGGTGGGTCGTTCGGGTATTTTTGGTGGGGAGCATCCGTTGTCATGCCCAACCGGGGAGTGCACCATAACTTATTTTGTGAGGGAGTATGATACAAGTACCATATCTAAATGTCTTGGCACGAAACCCTCAGGCAGTCACACAATATAAACAGAGCTCTAGGTTCTACAGTACTCTGCACAGTGCCTTTTCTCACTTTTCTATCGACCACAAACTACCTCCTTCCCTCACTGATCATCCTACAACAAAATTCACATAAAAAGCATACCCCTGATAATTGTGAGTCCAACCACTTAAACTTTCTTATTTCCTTCTTTTATTTTCTAACAATCTGGAACAGAACTCATCATGCCTCCTCTGACTCGGTCACAAAGGGTTTTATTGGATAATCTTCAACAGGAGGACCAAGTGAAAGAGGTGGCAACCGATAGAACCGAAAGAGTATTGCTGGAACGGTTAAGCAAATGGGAGACGATTGATCAGCTTCCACCCACCCCGGAAAGTCTTGCCGAAACTCAATCCGAGTGTGAATCCGATAATATTCACCCTTATACCAGTCAAGCGATCAGCAACAAGGAGGAAACCAAGAGCTCAAGTACCTCCAGCCCAGCAGCAAAAAGTCAAATCAAACATGAGGCCTATCATGTTGGACACAGGGTCGTTTTTCCCCTCGGCGGTCTAGAAGGTCGCATCATCGAACTCCGGAATAAAAATACTTCCCGTGAATCGAAGATTACATTATTAGAGGATAAGGTCGATGAGTTGATCAGAAAGGGCCAGGTTAACAAGTGGAATATTGAATCACTTGAGTGTCATGTGGCCACATTGACAGCGACCTTGGAATCCTACAAACTTGTCCGAAACCGCTTCATTTCGACTTTTAAGTATACCAAATTGAACAATGCAACAGACGAGGATATGAAAATTATTGCGGAAGGAGATATCTGCCCGGATGGGGGGGATGTGATAGGAGATGCTGAGTTGTACAAAAGTTCAGATGGAAGACAGGATTGGTATGATTTTGAACAACTTTACGGATTTCCACCACCGGTCATCCAAAGCTTTAGTTAGTATTCTCCATGTCTCCAATCTGTTATTGCTCTATTATTTACAAATACTAACTAGAATAGCCCATCCTGAAATAATTGAGGTTCTGAATATTCATGGGACAGTCATTGCATCGAGCAACAAACACGGGAGCGACAAATTCTATCAACGCTTCGCAAACTTCGTTGACCTTTTTAAAAAGTCAGAATATAATGAAGACTTTCTAGAGGGTCCGCCAACTGCTGTTACGGCTGCCTACTGGGCATTTCTGAGATCATCTAAAGAGGAGGTTAGTGAGAAGACGGATGGATAAGTGGGAGGTGGGGAACGTGACAATAGCTTCATTTTTTTTGATTCGCATCAGGACTAGAAGTGGTTAAGAGAGGGTATTCTCCAATCGGGAGATTACCATGTTATGGCCATTGAGATTGTTCGGGGGGGCCACTAGTAAAAACCACATATTCTATACCAAGTGGTTTTGATTTTTTTTTTCCTTCCCTCTCCCCGTGTCCTTTTGTTTTCTACACTTCAACTTGTTTTCCATTAATATCACTATTTGCTGTTCATGATAGTGGGTTTCATGGCTGGGCATCTAGGATAGATACCCGCTAGAGGCTCCCCCGACACAACTACCTTAAACACAACATCACAAAACCTCATCAGACATTCCCCGGATAGTTTCCGGACACCTGTAAAATATTCCGTATAACCTAATAACACAGTTCATCGCACTCACCATTCTTGGCTAAGCCGAGCTGAACTCATCGGTTAGACAATCGATCACTTTTTGGCCCGCGGCTCAACCCAAGCCTTGAATTAGGCACGTGCCGCCCGGAACACCAGGCGGCTCTTTTGCCTCGGATAAACCACCTCCAAGCCGACTGGATTACTCGAAGACGAAGTTCATCCAGCAAGGCCATTCTGGAAGTGGTGCTAGATCCGAAATGGCTGGACGTGATTGGACGGCGATTACCCCGGTTCACCTGGTCCGGTATGGGGAATGGATGGTCAGCCACCGTGACATGTGATGGAGGGGTTCATAAGTTGGGGCATTTATTGATCTCTTGTTCGCTCGCTCATTCTCTCATTTTTGTCAGATCTCCCTCCTTTACCGCCCTCCCTGCTCAGCTCAAATAGACCAACAGGATCGTAAACTACGAAACATGGCCGCAACAACCTTCACCCGCGAGCAAGTCTCTAAGAACAATAATGCCGACTCACTACACGTTATTATCGACTCGAAGGTGTATGACCTGACCGACTTTGCCGACGCCCACCCCGGGGGTGTACACGTTCTCTTGCAAGTTGCAGGGCAGGACGCAACATCAGAGTTCTACTCTATGCACCGACACGAGATCCTGACAAAGTATGCCAGCATGGTGATCGGGACGATCCAGGGGGAGACGCCGCAGGTTATTGAGCCGAAGGCGGGAGATTTGTGCCCGATACCTTATACCGAGCCCATGTGGTTGAGCCCTGAGTTCGGGAGCCCCTATTATGACGAGAGCCATCGGAGGCTGCAGAAGGAGGCTAGAGTTTTCGTCGACGAGTATGTCCGGCCAGAGGCTCTGAGGATTGAAGAGGCAGGAGAGAGGCCGAGTGTTGAGATTATCAAGCGGATGGCGTATGTTCCTCTCCTTCCCCTTTTAAGAAATGGTATTAGTGCGATACTAACGACAACAGCGACAACGGTATTAATGCCATGCGTCTCGGCCCGGGCAAACATCTAGAAGGATATAAGCTCATCGGTGGAATCGAGCCCAAGGAGTTCAACTACTTCCACGAACTCGTCCTCAACCAAGAGCTCGTGCGAACGCATGGACGTGCGTGCAACGACGGCTTCCTTGGCGGCATGGTTATCGGTCTCCCTCCGGTCCTCAACTTCTGCCGCAACACTGTTCTCCGCGACCGGGTGATGCGCGAGTGCTTCTCCGGCGAAAAGTCCATCTGTCTCGCCATTAGCGAGGCCTTCGCCGGTAGTGATGTCGCCGCAATTCGCACCACTGCGGTAAAGAGTGCTGACGGAACACACTATATTGTAAATGGGACAAAGAAGTGGATTACCAACGGTAACTGGGCAGATTACTTCACTACGGCAGTCAAGACAGAAAAGGGCTACAGCGTGCTCCTGATTGAGCGTGGGGAGGGCGTCGAAACGGAACAGATCAAAACATCGTACTCGTCCGCCGCTGGAACCGCATTCATCACCTTCGACAATGTCAAAGTCCCCGTTGAAAACCTCCTAGGAAAGGAACACCAAGGTTTTCCGGTTATTATATCAAACTTCAACCACGAGCGCTGGGTAATGGCGGGTGCGTCTATCCGCGCCTCCCGCGTGGTAGTGGAGGAATGCCTAAAGTGGGCGAACCAGCGTAGGGTGTTCGGAGGACGCCTGGCGGATCAACCCGTTATCCGCGGGAAGCTTGCGAAGATGACCTCCTTGGTAGATACTAGACAGTCCCGGCTCGAGGCAATTACCTACCAGATGTGCAACATGACCTACCAGCAGCAGGCAAAGTCCCTCGCTGGACCGATTGCCCTATTGAAGACCTTTATCACCCGTGCTGCACACGAGATTGCGGACGAGTCGGTGCAAGTGTTTGGCGGAAGGGGTATTACCAAGTCTGGAATGGGAAGGGTTATCGAGGGTTTCCACCGGACCTATAAGTTTGACGCGGTTCTTGGAGGGTCTGAAGAGATTCTGAGCGACCTTGCCGTTCGACAGGCTTTTAAGAACTTCCCAAAGTCAATGTTGTAATTTTTTCCACCCCTACCGTCTTGTCCCCCCTTAATGCTTCGTGGGGCTTCGTCTTGGTTAGATGTCTTGCATACCCTTCGGACTAAATTCTGGCTTTGAAACGCTCGTAGTAAATATATTGCTTTTCCGTGACTAAAGCCTTGAGCGAAATATATTGAATACTATATATTGTCATAGTCTTCCATTGTCCACAACCACCTGGTCGTATATGTTCCATCCCTATAGCATTCCTTTATATTAGGTTGCATTTGTTGTGGTGGCAAGACAACTTTTGCTGGGTCTCCTTTCTGTAGCTATTTCGTATAAGGTAGGCATTTTTACACTCTTCTAGATCGGGGACGTACCCAGAGTGGAACTTCTCATGCGTTATGGGCTGAAAGTGGGAAACATGTTCCTTCTTAGGAAGATTGAGGCCACTGATTTTCTGTATTTATGTTCACCCTTCCTGTCGCTGAAGATATAAAATAATGACCGCTGGAGATAAAGCTGTTCTGGAAGCATACCGCTCCGCTTTCCCATGCATTTGCCAGTGGGACCCTAAGACCGTGATCCAACGGGAACCCCGAGTGAGAATTTATGCATAATCTCAGTATTTTTTGACTGCCCGGTGATGGCAATTGTCCACCGGTTGGGAGAAGGGGGTTTGTCTAAAGGTCAGGCTCTCCGGAGAAATATTGAGCGGGGGAGAGCAGCGAAAGAAAGGATGAAAAATAATAACTTTAACTACAGTATAACTTAGGGAAGGATTGAATGGGAAGGGGAAGCGAATAACACAGAAAAAACCAATCAATATACAAACAACAAATTTGATTAAACAGTTTTTGTCCGCCGAGTCCTGTCTTCTCTTGTCACCACCCGCACAGGCCACGCTGTCTGCTGTTGGGGGGTCAACCTCTGAGGTTGAGCGCAGTCGGTCGGTTGGGGGTGTGCTACGTGCGTGCACTATAGGTTCCGGGATCCACAGTCTAAATTCAGGAAACAAATCATGAAGGCAATATCATACACAATAGAGCGCTGGAAACCATCTCCTATACTATCCTAGTTGCTGTCCCACCTCTCAAATAGCCTATTTGCCATGAGATACAAGCCCACTCACCCCCCTACTTACTACCTCCATCCCAGCAAAATATAAGCTCCCTGTATCGATTACCCCTAAGTTATACAAGAACCTTACAGGTTAGCTCTCCCGAGGATTACCCCTAAAGTTCCCACAGGACAAATACAACTTATCCGGTCTGGAAAGCCACGCATTCAAATCGGATCGTAGAAACTTTATGATCGCCGGGGGCCACGTCTCTGATCCTCGGTCATGTCAGAATCCTTCGGTGTATGCTGTTTGGGATTTGGAGTCCCGAGACTATCACATCACCCGTAGGCCTAGCCTAGTAGGTATAGTATGTTGTCTGTGCCTTTGATAGTTACGCTCCTCGGAAGCATTTTTTTTATAGTGGGGCAAATCCGCAGAGGATGAAGGGCCATGGGTAAAAGGCTTTGGAAAGTGTTTTTGGGGTGGATTGGGTTTCTTGTGAAGCTGTTTTGGAAAGCGAGTGAGGGGTTGTGATTTTTCCCTGCTGATTCCAGCCCGGTAGGCTGCTCCATTATTGGGGAGGGGGGTGGTTCAGACTAGGGAATTAGAGTAGGAACTTATGTAACAGAGTGTATGCCTAGACCATGCTGTGAAAACAGAGTGCGAAGTTTATCCTTTGTATCTCATTGAAGATGCGAAAACCTTCGAGCCGAGCATTTACATACAATACATGGTTCTCAAGCGCCAAGAGGATTCAGCATTGGCAGCTTTAAACTTACCACATTGGCGATTTGCCTCCTATATTCCATATCAAATATAGGAGAAAGACGACCATCTCCCTCACCACGCTTCATAGCATAACGACTACCACCACTCACCACTAGAACTCTTTTAAGAGTCGGGAGCTAGGATCCTTGCCAGGGCACTGTGAAAGGTGCGGTCAAGCGCTGGCAAACCACCTCTCTGCTCTTGGGCTAGTTAGGCATTTTTGTTGTGACGCTGTTTCCGAGTCTATTGAATAAGAGGTTAGGAAAGGCAATTTTCCCAACTTGTTGGGCTTTCGCGCATCGTTCTTAAGGGTGATGGGTACAAACTCTGAAAGGTGGCATTGGCTTAAGGTCACTATTTGTTTATCTACTGTGGGCTGTACTATCTGGAGTGGGAAGTCTTTTTGAGAAATTTCTAGCCATAGAGGAAATACTGGGGGGTTGAGAGAAGAGCTGAGGGAGATGGCAGGTATTTCTCAAAAATGGTATGAGACTCAACCCTTTTTCTTTCTCTCTCCTATCTAGGATTGAACTAAAAAATATCGGCGACCCTCCTAGTTCCTAACTCGTCCTCGGAGGTCCTAGCCTTCCAGAACTCTGGCTCGAGTCCTCCCAATCTTTGGCACACTAACTCACTCGATGAATTTCTCAAGATCATTTTCACCAACGGAAATGATACCGAGAGGCTGATGTATAAGAGATTTAATTTTTAATGGTAACAGAGAGAGATGGCAAGGCTAGCTCAGTTTCCCCTCGAGAAATGAAGCCCGAGCAGGGCACCGGTTTCCATATCCTCTTCTTCCTGCTCCTTGTACAGAACCACCTCTAAGTTTTCCGAGTGGGCTGCTTCAAGGCGTCTCGACCGATATTCGCACATTCCTCACACCTCATCTTACAAAAATCACACTCCCGGATCCTTTTACGATACCTGGAACGGCAACCTCAACACCGCCAATAACGGCTGAGGCCGTCGCAAGCCTGGGTTGGAGATTTCGATATTTCGGGATCCGGGGGAGAGAATAAGCCCTAGTGGGTGAATAGCTTGAGATACTGTACTCGAGTAGGTACTTGATTGATTGAGGCATTATTTTAGCATTTTCCATCAAGCGTTAGGAGCTACGTGACTCAACCATTAAGTTATTATGCCCCGCCACTCAGCCCGCACCCAACAGGCTCACCCGAGCAGGTGGCCACATACCATAACTACTCTTTAATTCCCATCCCCGGCGGAGGTCTTCCTACGGCACTACGCCACTTTTCTTTCTCTCCACGCCAATATCACTCAGGCACCCACTCTTGATAAGCACTACGAGTGAGACCCCATGACACAACACCCTCCCAGGGCAGGACACATTATAACAGGTGCCGGTACAGTAGCTCATTACTGCAATGCCCTAGTTCGTCCCTTCCTCAGAAACACTGACATTCCACCCACTTGCGACAGATTCATTGGAAAATTCTTTGAAAAGCTTGCTCGGGTATTGGAGGAGAGGAGGAGAGATGAAGCATTGGGACTTATGCGAGACTTTACGAGAGTCAAATCAGCGGCGGGATAGCGCAAACCTCACAGAAAGGGTATCAATCGCTACAAGCTATTGCTTAAGCGTGTAGGGGTCTGAATTGAAAATGCCTAGAAATAGCAAACTCGATCCTCATTCTCGAGGGAGAGCAATTGGGTGGGAGTAGGCAACAGGCTGGCGATGTGGGGCTGCTATTCTAGCTACAGAGGGCCTCTGCTGTTGTGTAGGCGTGCTAAACCGATTTATATTATGCCATAGGTATTCCATTTGAAGCCGAACGAAGAATTTGGCCAGATGGAAGAACAGCGCGGGAGGAGGGGAAGATGGCGGATGGATGATTTCGGAAAGTGTGGCGGGGTGGAGGAGCGCAATAGTGTGCGTAAGCTGTAACCGTTGGAATTGGTTATGATATACTACGGGTATTAACTTATATGGCACATTAGGTACGAAGGGAGAGGTTTCAAAGTCAGACAGGCTCATCGGAGCACAGGAGGAAGCCAAGAGGGGAAAATACTCTATGGCGAGTATAATACAATAGGGTACAAAGTCCGGGTACTCGCAGGTCCTGTTACAGTAGCACAAGGTTTACTACCGTATTACGCAGCTCACTGTCAACGGTACATAGGATGATACTCGGGCATATCCTAACGAATGGAAAGCATGCATCTTCTCCTGCCCTCTCTGGACCACATTACCGTGCACTCCCGTGTCAGAACAATACTTTCTAGGAAAAAGTTTCATAACCCTAGTGATAATAGCATTGCACCACATCTCGGCAGTCCTTGTCTCTGAAACGCTCCCTTCTAGCTATATCATACGGTAAAAAGCGAACGACATACCGGTACAGCTATATGATCGCCTCTGCTAAATTCCAAAAGCGAGAAGCATCTTCCCCTTCTCGCTCTCGTTTACACGGGCCGTTCATAACCGTACCACATTCTGAATCGTATCATACCTGCTAGAGTGCGATCGTACCAGTATCATACTTGCACGAGACCTCTGCGAGCACAGCCCTAACACACTCATCCAAGCGCCAACCCCTCACCATCATGACATAACACTTCCGGACCCTTATATGGACTCGAGTACTCGAGATACAAGTATGATATTATACAAACTATGATACAAGTACCTTAGCGTCATTAACGGGACCTACCGCGCGACTAAGGTTAAGCGAGCCCCAACTGAATATTTCAGAAAACGCGCAACCCGTGCTAGGATATAGTAGGAGATTTATTTATTCGGTGGTTGATGACTGCCGGTACCGTACGGGGGGAGGGCAGTACCGGTGCCGGCACATCACCACAAAACAGGGAAAGGAATACGATTGATACCCGTACGATAACACATGGGAGCAAGTACAGTCGCACCCAGCTATAAACCGCTTATAAGGGAGAATTCTCTACTACGAATGAACTCTCTGGGAGTTTGCACCCCTGCTCCCATACAAATGACCCCAGCTATAGGGAATTCCTTCCAAAACCTCCGAATTTTTGGCATTCGTTATAGCGGGGTGCTACTGTAGGGAGGCTCCAGGCCTCAAGTGGGTCTTTGCCACCAGTCTACTCGAGTAGGTGTGCTGTGCCGGTGTGGGGTGGTCCGTCTCGCTTCCCCTAGTTGGATGGTGTGTTCGACCGAGCCGTATCCACCCGTGTGCTGTGTGGTCGTGGTGCGCTACTATACTCGGCAATAACTCGATGGAGAAGTAAGCTGAAGGCCAGATGCCTGTCTGTGTAGACAAGAGATAGGTAGAATGACAATAACAAATATCGATAGAAGTAGAATACAGTCACAACCGGGGGCATGGCGAAACTGGGCGGGTGGCGAACAGGGATACTTCATGGGCAAAAATTGATTCCCTGAGGTTAGGGTTACGAAAAAT
>Ga0307509_10001506_pt1 | contig 39257 bp, 52 predicted proteins | sample 10_EM_MG_FD_202245 | JGI IMG/M metagenome (GOLD analysis project Ga0307509, IMG submission 202245) | Populus trichocarpa ectomycorrhiza microbial communities from riparian zone in the Pacific Northwest, United States - 10_EM | ecosystem: Host-associated > Plants > Roots > Unclassified | place...
GGGTCCCCAGCGGGTTATGTCTGCATGTGTTCCTGCTGCCTACAACTTTTGGCCATTGCTATGGTTTTCGAATGCTTTTAGATGACGGGTTGTGTTCAAGTTGGCCTCACTTCAAGGTTCATTTCTGTCGACCGCGCCTCCTCATGCAGAACTGGCCAATTCGTGCTTCATTCCTGCCAGGGCTAAATGGAATCGATTGACAGTGACATGCTGCCGCCGTGTGTTATATTTGCGTTTGGAGGACGTAAGATTCCAGGGGTCTGCTATTGTCGACGGAATAACGCTCCACACTCCGAATCATATATATATACCCTATCTGACGGGTGAAAGGACTTCGGCCTTACTCATTCATCACTTTCCCTGCCAGTATCCATCTGTTCGTCACGACCCCGAAGAACATGCGCTTCAATCTATCGATTGCAGTTTTCTTTGCCGCTATTTCGGTATCGCAAGGTATGCACCCTCGATTGCACCTGCACCACAATTGATGTTGGATCAGCAACCGTTCTACTGCCACGAAGCCCTTACTATCGGTTTTTGAACGCTCGACAATCAGGAGCGGTATGAAAATTCATTCTCTGAGGAATATGTTGGGATTTAACAGGTTTTATTGCTAAAAGTGCGATGCCGCATGTGCCACGTTTAGTTCAGCTGTGGATGTGCGTTTCTATGGTTGAAAACCTTATAACCTTCCTTAATTCTGAGTTCCTCTATCCAGAGATGCACGACTTCAGCTTGCCTCTGTGTACCGTCTGTCCAGGCTGGCTTGCAAAGCTGTGTTAACTGTGCTTTGGCTGGTGACCCTTCGCAAGATATCATTCAAACGGCTCAAGATCTCGTGAACAGTACGATCCACCCCTTACCATTGTCTTTTGCATCCATACTGAATTCCTTTTTTTTTTTTTTTTTTTAACATAGCGTTTCAGGGTGTGTGCAGCGGGTTCGGCCTCAACCCAGTTACCATCAGGGTTAACCCCACTCCCAGTACGCCGCCAGTGGTCACCCCCACGCCCCCAATTACCACTCCGCCCGTGGTTGTAACTACCCCAGGACCTCCAGTCGTGATCTCCTCGACAACCGTAGTGCCTGGAACCACTCTCACCAATGTCAATACACTCTCCCAGACCGTTGTTCGTCCGGCTTCCACTGCGACAGACCCTACTGGCACGGGTGTATCAACGTCGAACGGTGGATTTGGCTTGTACGAGGTGGCCCATGGATTTGGATTGAGCATGGCGCTCTTCCTTGGAACGCTAGTGGCGATATAAACATTTCTTCTTTTCGTTACATTTCTTCTACTAACGTCGTTTATACTCACGCCTCGGAGATGTCTCCTTACGAAGTCGGAGTGACTCTGTACCAAATTTATAATGACAGTGCTTGTGTTAGAAGATGAAACTCATTTGGGTGATGCAACGAGCGAAAAATAAATTATATCGGTACACAAATACAACGTCGAATGCGACTTCAATGGTTTGAGAGTGAGATGGAAATAATACAATCCATACTTTGTGGGTTTTCGAAAAAGCTAAATCTCTCCTCTATCTGCCTTTACCTTGTGGAAAAAAGAATAGGGAAAAGGTTAGTTTTTTTAAGGGATACAGAAACAATACAAATGACTTACATTTTCTTCACTAGGAGTCATCCAGGTGTTTTCTTCTAGGGTATTTAAAATCGTGTCAGTGCCTGCCCTACCCGTGGCGAGTTCTCCATGTATCACAATCACCTCTTCCTTTCCTACAGCACCCGACAAGGGGCCAGACACCTCGTCACGACTGTAAAATGCGGTCGTGGATGAGGCTCCGTTCTCAGCTTCCGACTCGGAGCGTTGAACGCGCAAGGATTCGACAGTTTTCGATTGCAATTCACTTGGACTTTCTTTGGATTTGTCAGCCTAGAATAATCATGATAAAGGTTAAAGACGACGTTGGTATTCGACGGTATCCGACCTTTACAGCTGCCTCGGATGCACTAGCAAGTGCTTCGTTCCACTCTAGGGGATGATCGTGTTGTGTTGCTGTTTTGTTTTGTTTTCGATTAAGATTCCTTTGCTTTTCTCGCTCTGGGCCCTTCGCAGGGTTGTCAGTGTTTGAAATTGTTAAGTCAAGTAAGTCGTACTTCAGGATCGTTGTTGGGAATAGTGCTGGTGAGGTATACAGTCAGCAATGCTCCTTGTCATCTTTTGATGATGTGAGAGTATGGACCTCGAGTAGAGCCTGGTGATGACACTGTCAAAGGGTGGAGGACCACAGAGGACGTTAAGCTGACCTGGTGCTGTTGCATCTCGGGGTGAGCGCCGCAGCGCGCATTGGGGAGAGACGGAGGCACAAGCGGACGGCCAAGGACATTGTGGTCAATGGAGGGTGGTCGAAAAGTTCCATGTCTCTCATTCGGTCATCAAGATATACCTGACGTCATACAACGGAGAAAGGAGTGACGTCTTCGTCCTGATTTGGCGACCCCGACTCTAGAGTATAGCGCTCTTCCGAAGGCACGACAAAAGGGGCCCACAGGCCCAGGGTTTGCACCTTGTTGCACAAGGTCATGAGAACCTTGCTATGTTCATTGGTGAGGCACAACTCACGGCGTTTCAGGAGTTGCAGTGGGTTCCAGCTGGTTCACGTTCTTATCGCACGCGTCCTAGTTTTGCAGGTTATGGTTGTTAAACCTACAATCCTTTTTCAAGTTGTTTTATTTCTGTCCCGGAGCCGGGTCGGGCTGCGTACTCATGAACTTGCTTATTGACATTTGATTGACATCTAAAAGGCCAAAAAATGGCTCTCAGTCTATACCCTATTTCAGGAGATAGCCCATTCAAAAAAGACTCTGATGGAAGCGCCTTCTGTCCCAAGTTACTCGACTTGCGAAATGTACTTGGTCTTGTGCCTGCCACTTCGTACCGGTCGCCGACAGTCGTTCTACAGCTTTACGCACCTACCAACTCCGAGTTCTGCGGGGCGAAATTTAGCATGCTAGCACGCTGCTGTTGGCGCCTCCTAAATGTGATTATGAAGAATTTCATCGAGCCAATTCACCTTCGCTCTGGATCTCCAGTCATCCTATACCCCCTTCCAATCCCACTACCGCGCTCTCCGTCCAAGGTCAGCGGGGCTGGTATTGTCTGTATGAACAATTTGCTAGCATTTCTCTGGGATCACGGTACAATGCCTTTCTCACTGGTAGATGGTTGTCTATCAATATGAACGTTCTCTCAGCAGAGTGCAAGATGGCTGACTGCAAAATCTGGTCCGATTCCACAATTGACCTTGACCAATACTTCGGAAATGTAGGTCTGGATGCGTTCTTCCGTAACAACGACGGGGTCCTTGAGGTAAAACCCACGTCGGCGTCGGTTGATTGGTGAGTCCTTTTTTTTTTTTTGACATCCTCCCATTTAAGTATTTGCAGCTCACTGAATGAGACTGAGGTCAACCCTGCTGAGATGGGCCCTTCGACGCTAGACTTCAAGATCCTTTTTTGCTCCATTAATCTAACTGTTCGATTGGTAGAATATTAACGGCTGACACCAATATTGCCCCTGGAGCTCTGGGTCGCTCCATCCCTAATGGCAGCGCGTTGTCTCCCTAAGCAGAATGGACTACCACAACTTCCAACACTTTCTCGTCCGAGATTGTCTCTGTAAATTCCAGCACAATATCCATATCTCCCGCCTCGAAAGGTGCTCCCCGCGCTTCACTCTTCAGAGGTAAATAGGCATGCTCATCATTAATGTTGGATACTTCCTGACACAACCCACATTCATAGCAAGCATTTACTGATTGCAGCCACCTGTTCTAAATTTGAGCTAAAAGGGGCCCCTCTCCATGTCGAATGCCGCCGTCTTGATGGCTCTGTCTCCTTATCAAGCCTTGACTTCGATACTTGCATCAACATCAACAACAATGATGACAAACGAATGGACATTGGTGGGTTTAGCAAATCGTGTGAATCGTTTTTCTTGGAGGGCTTTTTCCTCATCGCCAGATGTCGCGACCTCGGCGATGGCACCCAATACGCTACCTCCTGCCTTGACCTCCGCACTCGCGAAATCGAAAAGAAGCTCTCTGTTATGCTCAGTGAGGTGCCCTAGATGCAATTCAAGGTCATCGCCGAGCTAATATATATTCCATATTCCATATTAATATTAAGGGTCTGATAACCCTCATAAAAATTTCACTTTGAGATTTTGTCCTTGCTCTTAAATTTCAATGGGACTTCAAAATTGTTGAATTTCCGGCACTTGCGTGAATTATTTGGGCGTTATATATCTCCAAACTTTTCAGTCTTCCGCTTGACCGGACGTAATAACGTCATCTAAAGAGAAATAATCATAAATTAGATTCATCCTAGACATTAAAAATTTGTAGGTTACCGATTTTCAGCACAGCGCGAACGAGCTGTCCAGGATGGAAGATTAATTCAAGATTTGATTCAATACCAACGCTTAAGCTGACCTGTGTAGCAAGGAGATACTGTTGTCGCTTGGAAATGAGGGGATCGTACACGAATTGTTTTTTCATATCTAGAAAATAAGCGAAGCCATAAGCAACGGAGTCAAAACCACGCAATCTGCATTACCGTTTTCCCCCCGATCGCTACAATCGATTCCCAGACGCGAATTGCCTTCATTGACCTGCCGACTGCGAACCTCAGTAAGGGTTTCTATGGGCGATAGACCACTATTTTCGGCAAGTGCCAGGGGAATCGCGTCCAACGCAGATGCGAATGCTCGCATCGCATATTGCTCGATTGAAGGAATCTAATAGGGTTCAAATTTCAGTCATTGAGATGAATAATTTAAATTGATGGGCTTGCCTCGTCGGCAGCCCTCGACACTGCAATCGCACAACTGATGTCTGCCGCACCGCCCCCATAAACAATTCGGTTATCCACGACTAAATTGCGAACCACGCAAATGGCATCATGCAGCGCCCGTTTCGCTTCGTCCACAATCTAGATCAGAATAGTAGTGTGTAAAAATCATAAAACAAGGATAAGATTTCTACCATTTTGTTGCTCCCCCGCACGAAAATAGTGACAGCACGCGTGTTCGCACACTCTTCGATTACAAGCATCTTATCCCGAGTTGTCCCAAATGACACTTCGCGCACGATGCCAGCCTTCCCAAGTTTTTCCTTGGTGAGGTCTTCAAATCGCGGCACGATCCTTCCTTGCGTGGCGATAGCAATGAGCTTTGTGAAGCATTCGTCAGATGACGCTGTAGGTGTGGAGAGTACGAAACGCACCTCTATCTCTGGTCCTCCAACCCACCGCACGGCAGGGAGTTCATTTTGCATCAAGAGATGGTTGGCTTCGTCATCAAAGCCCCATTGACAAATCACAAGGTTAGCGCCAGTATCTTTTACTCGCTTAATCATGTCGGCAAACTTCTCCTTTTCATACTCCCTCAATTTCTTGTACTCCTCCACACTGGTTATATCGAGTTTGTGTTTTGTTTTGGGACGAGGAGGTTCAAAGGGACATGTCAGGATCGCTAGCCGAGCATCTTTAACGATGCGAGGCATTTGTGGATGCGACATATCCTTGTCGAGGAGGACTCCACGAATAAGTTTAGTGTCAGCTAAGGAACCGCCAACCTTTCCATCAACTTTGATAAGATCGAAAGGGACATCGCGGCGTTCGAGATCAGCTACAGCCAACACAGCATCCACAGCGATTTGGGCAAATTGTGTATGTTCTTTGGAGACACTTATGGAGGGGTTAGCAAAAGACCGAACAGTCTGGATGGTAGGAGCGTACATCTTGCTGCCCAAACTTGTCTTCGCAGTTTTTAGAAGGTTTTCAGTGTCTTCCAACGAAAATTCGACACGGTCTGAAATGCGATTAAGCTGTTCCACAGCAACTGCGCATGCGCGGTCAAAGCCATCAGCAATCCGGATAGGGTGGATCCCTCGATCGAGCAGAGCCTCGCTTTGTTCAAGGAGAGCACCAGCTAGAACTACGACAAGGCGTTAGTGTGTATAAAATGCCAGAAATTGTAAAACGTGCCAACTACGCCTGTTGTTCCATCTCCGATCTCATCGTCTTGACTTTTTGACAGTTGTACTAGAAGTTTCGCGATTTGGTGCTCAACCTCCATCTGTCCCAGTATCGTAGCGCCGTCGTTCGTCACCGTTATCTCACCGTCTGGAGATATCAAGATCTTGTCGAGTCCTATAACCTTTGTCAGAATCAACCCTTCGATTATCTGGAAACAACGAAGCACCCCTTGGTCCCAACGACGTTCGGATAATGTTGGCGACTGTTCGAGCAGCAAGAATATGCGACTAAACAAGGCATAAGTAATCTGAGAGATAACTGGTCAAGAAAACGTACCTTGATCGCCTCTACACCATGTGTTCTTGTTTTCCTTGCTTGTTCACGAAGGATGATAAATGGCCTTCCGTACTAAACAACGATGAGCAGAAAAACATGGACAAATGAAGAATATAAAACCTCATCTGTGGTATAGACAGCCGAATTTGGGTCTATGGACATGGTGAGGAAAAGACGAGGCGATGGGTGTCTGAGGACGCGTTTTCGCGAATAATTCTTAGTTAGTGTGACAGCGTGACGCTCGTGATAGCAGACAAGGCTATCACTCCACCACCTCTCTTCCAAACAATCACCACCTTCTCTCCCATTTAAATCTCTAGAAAGACCGCATTACGCATGGAACACGAAATCGATGTATGGATCGAACAGCTCAGCCAGTGCAAGCAGCTCTCAGAAGCGGATGTCAAAAAACTCTGCGACAAGGTATGGATAAGGGTTTACCCCAACGGCGCGCTGCTCTGTTATACCATTCAATATCCGGAATACCTTGTGTTCTAATGCCTACTTCGCTTCCAAACAGACACGGGAGATATTGATGGAGGAGTCGAACGTGCAACCTGTGAGGTGTCCGGTGACTGTGTGCGGGGATATTCATGGCCAATTCGTGTGTTTCATCTAACGCTCACACCCTTTTATGCACTTTACTGACCTCGATCATATTCATGTTCTCTCTTCGTGTATAATCATCTCCTCGATTGACACTATCAGCACGATCTCTCAGAACTATTTCGGATTGGCGGCAACTCACCAGACACCAACTACCTTTTCATGGGCGACTACGTTGATCGCGGATACTACTCAGTGGAGACAGTAACCTTACTGGTGGCTTTGAAACTGCGCTATCGCGATCGGGTTACCATCCTCCGCGGAAACCACGAGTCGCGACAGATCACTCAAGTCTACGGATTTTACGACGAATGTCTACGAAAATATGGCAACGCCAATGTCTGGAGATTCTTCACAGACCTATTCGACTTCCTTCCCCTTACTGCACTCATTGACAACCAAGTACGTGGTCGAACTTCCGTCTGCTTTTTACTGTGCTGGGATATGATGGCTCCTTAAAGGGTCGACCATCGTGACCTCTGCCTACCTTGTGTCCCTTAAGCTGATCCAACTCCATAGATATTCTGCTTACATGGTGGACTATCACCATCCATTGACACTCTTGACCATGTCCGTGCTATCGATCGTGTGCAAGAAGTTCCCCACGAAGGACCGATGTGTGATTTGCTATGGTCCGACCCCGACGACCGTTGTGGATGGGGAATATCACCGCGTGGTGCTGGTTACACATTTGGGCAGGATATCTCAGAAGCGTTTAATCACAATAACGGACTGACACTCGTCGCCCGCGCCCACCAGTTGGTTATGGAGGGTAAGTTTATTGTTCAAACGGTGTTCCTGGCTATCGCAACCTTACTCGCTTGGACGTCAGGCTACAGCTGGGGTCAAGATAGAAATGTGGTGACAATCTTCAGTGCACCCAACTATTGTTATCGGTGTGGTAATCAGGCGGCGATCATGGAAATAGATGAAAAATTATCATACAGCTTGTGCGTCTCAGACTGGTTCTTCTTGGCAACCTTCCTGACCCCCAACTGACCGATATAGCCTACAATTCGACCCAGCCCCGCGGGCAGGGGAGCCTTTGGTCTCACGACGTGTGCCTGACTACTTCTTGGTGAGTTTTCAGTTCTGATGGAGGTTTGAAGCTGACTTTTTCTTGTAGTGATGAAACCACATGACATGTTCAAAGCTAATAACGTACATACTTTAAACGTGTATAACTATTATTTCGAAGACAGCGAGATATATACCTTTCATCCCTTCGACAACGGACATGGACGATAACAGGCCCCTCTTGTTTTACAGCATCCTAATTTAATTCCATCCTTCTCTTCCCTCAAGTCTCGATGCAAGGGAATTTAATCCACGTCAATTCATCGAAAACGACGGATGGTCGCACTTGGGGTGGAGTCTCTTTCATGCTCGACAGTCCACCTTTCTTTACGACTGGGTCAGAAGACGCATACAGTTCGTTTACATTTCCTTCACGATGGATGAGAAAACAACATATTAAAAGGCACGGAACCCTTCATATATACCTGGGACTGTGATGCACTCGAATGCAAACGCCATTGGTGTCAACACCTGTTGATTCCCATTTACGATGTTGATTAATATCGTTTTCCTCGGAAAATACTTCTTACAGTGTAGGTGGGTAGTTGTTGAGCTAAACAGCGGGTCCAAGCCTGCCCACCATAACCAACGCGGTGTTGGCGTTTCTGAGAAAATAAACAGAAAAATGGTATTCGCTTCGACAACGCCAGCCGTTACCCGTGCCTGTAAATTAACATTCAAATGACCATCAAGTACGGAAAACAGATCGAAGTCTAAATCAGAGTAATATCTGGGTATATCTAGGCATTGGGAATAGGTCACTCTCCTCCATCTCCTCCGTTGCCTCCTCCACTACCGCCATTATCTCCTCCACTGTCCACTCCACCACCACCACCTGCAACTGCCCCAGCTCCAGATACAGCCGTCGTCGAGGGGCCGCCCTGAGAAGCAATATGGACTGCGTCGTTTGTTACGGCAGGTGCCCCATTCCTGAAATCCGTCAGCACTGTAGAAGGTTTAGTTACCGCCTTCACGTCTTTAGGTTTTGCTGCGGGTTCGATGCCTTCCTGGGATTCCTCTGCAGTGACAGCAGGCAGTGCTGCGACTTCTGTGACAGTGACTTGCTGGTCTTTCTTGTCCGTATCATATTCAACAGGATTTTGAACACTTCCAGGGATGATACCCTGCTTGTAGGCCCATTCGCTCGTGCCGACCTGCGCGCCGAGAGCGTTCCAGTTCTTGGTCCATGTCATGACACGATCTTCACACAGGCTTACAAGATGAGGCCAGTATTTCTCGTGTACGTACTCAAATTCAGGTTCACCGCCCCACCAGTCTTTCATGATCATATCTGATGTGAAGAGACCATCCTTCAAGACCTCAGGGTTGAATTTCATTTTTTGGCGCGTGATGGGGTCGAGGAGCGGCGTAATAATTTTGAAGAAGGCGTTGACGAGGAAGGGGATATTGATGATGAGTGCAAGGCCGAGTCGCTCAGGGTAGTGGTCCTGGAGAATGTGAAGGATCGTGATAGCGGTTGAAAGGGGGGGGTTTTTGCCGCGGTCTCCGAAGTTGATGAGGAAGGCGAGGTTTCTGTACACACAGACTATCAATGGGATGATCGAAGAAATCAGGATCATTGGGTCGCAATCGTACTCACTCCACACCTGGTTCCATTAAATCAATGCCTCGCTCAAGCACCCATATAGTAAACTGGATTTGACCCGTTGCGTCGTCCGTATTTTGGCGGCTAGGGATCATGTAGAACGCTGGTTTTCCAACCACATCGTAGCCGAACAGGATCCCTTTCCCGGTAACTGCCTGAAAGCCAAAAAGGATTGTAAGAATCTGCGAAAGAAATTCAACTTGTAGTTCGAACCTCTGCTTCTACATGCTTGGCATTGACAAGATCGTATAACCCAAATTCACGGCGCCATTTCAATGTGGTCTCTAGTCTTTGTATGGCTGCCGACGCTTTCCATCTCGAAGCCCGGAGATAGCTGTGCGGTTGTCAGAAGCGAGGACGAAAGGATGCTTGGCAATGTTATACCGGAGGATACATTCGCGAGAGAGCCAGAACTTCTCTTCATCCATGAGTTCCCCCTTTTCGAAGTTAGGGATGGAGTAGGCAGGTTCCAATTTGGTAAAATGCCCTAGGACCTCATCGTATATCCTCTGCTCCGACTGCGAGAGGACGGCGTGAGGGTCTTCCTTGTAGGTGGTTGTAGGTGGCTGTATTTGAGTGAAGACCTTCTCTATAGATGCCATGGTGCTGACGCAGGACTAACCTCTGTCCACGTTTCCGCTGGGGGTTGAAGGAAAAGGAATGGATTACATAGCCCCAGTCAAAGCCTCGGAGGCAGGGTCGTGTCCACTTAAAAAATCAGACCATGCTATAATTCGGACCAATCAGAGCGAAAAGATGTTACATATGCGTAGACTTTCCACTCCAGGTTAAATACATAGTGCGTTCAAAAAATATCTCAGCGCCTGGAAATCGTGATGTTATACAAGTGCATTCAGGACGTTAGATCAGTAAATAAATAATCTATTCATGACAAAGGTCCGCAGTCGCCTTGCTTCACCACTACTGGAGGTTCCGTTTCATCACCAGATAGGGTGTTGGATGGGATGGACAACGGAGATCCAGATGCGCCGGACAAAGCCAGGGTTAAGGAGTTAACAGTACTGCTCGTAACCGCAGTGTGGTACGAGATGGCAGTCTCCTTGCTTCCGGATGTTGTAAACGAATATTCGCCTCCCGATAATTCGGAACTATCCTCCTTGGTAGATTGATTGTCGACCATCCGGATCGTTTCTCGTTGCGGGAGCTCACCGATTTCTGAGGCATGCGACTTGCCAAACATGCCAGCCAAGAGCTCTGCCTGAGCTGAAAGACTGTTTGGCCGGCTGCGAGGTTCGCCTTCTGAAAAGTCTGACCCGGCCCAGGATCCCAGCGTATTCCTTGTGGGTGGCCTGTTCCTATCACGATTGGTATTGAAGCTGGATGCCCCAAGGCTGCTTCTCATCTCACGCGAGCCCATAGATTCAATTGTTGGCATGCGTCTGATATACGCGTTCATCATGCGCACATGTTCGTCCGCTGGATAAGGTCGGTGATAATCACTCTCGGAAAGTGCTCGGGCGGCATAAAAATCGTCTTCATCGTCATGATAATTGTACTGGTGATGCGGGTCTTCTTGATCAGAGTTTGGAGCATCCTTTCGTGATGAAGAACCCGCTGAGTCTTGAGATGAAGATGTATCGTCAGAACGTGCGAATGCCAGGCCCTCTTCCGTCTCCCGAGTTATTTGGGAAATGAGCGATCGAAACCGATCAACGAAGCCTGGTTCAGAGTCGCGGATGTCTTCATTCACAGGAAGAAAATGCAAGTTATTGTAGCTTGGCGCAACACTTTGATCCTCCGCAGAAACTGCAGAAGAACCTGATCGAGCAGAACGGAGGCGATTCCTCGGAGACGATTTGGCAGATAAGGTGGATTCCGAAATGTGGTGTTGTGAATTAGCGTCGTGGTGTAATTGGGGGATGACGACAGACGTGTTGGATCTAGGAATGAGGGGTGTGTGCGAAGAATCGAGGCGAGTATGAGACCTCTTGCTTTTAGTGTAATGCGGTTTAGAAAGGCGTCGAATTGGCATAAATTGAGACGAGGAGTTGAGAAGGTGGAAAGAAATCTGGGGATTATTTTAATCCAAAATTTTTACACTCAACGCCATTGGAACTCACAGTTATTACTAAGGTGACCAGAAGGCGAAATATAGCTAAGGCTATCCATATTCCCCAAGCTTTGTTTTTTCGGTTACAAAGGGAGTAAGTGGTTGACCATACAAGGTCCACATCTAATCTGCATCGATGTTGAATCAAAAGTTCGAGGTCTGATGTATTTCTCCATATGAAAAGCAGGACGACGTTGACGATACTTGGACCAAGCAAGCAACATGATGCTAGGTAGTTCAGCGCAGTGCCAAGTGGCACCAAGACGCGCACGGGAATTCCCCGCAGAAGCAAACTTGATTGGGCTACTGCAAGAATGCTTGCGCATGAAATGAGGGCAAAGGAGAGGCCTGTAGATGCTCCTAGCATGAGGCTAAAAATTTGACCCGTAACCCCTTGGTAGATCGTGAATGCAAGGAGATAGCACACGGTGCTATAGACTGCCCACACAGCTGGGCAAAAATGTAAGCGATCAAAGACGAATTCTACGTAGCCAGACGAATTCACCTCGAATAGTTAATAGAATATTTTTACTCCAGCACAGGACTTTGCCTCGTCTCCAGGGTTTTCTGACCATGAACTCTCTCTTCTCGTCAACGATGGAAGGGCTTCGGGTGTTGACATTAGTCTGCAACCAGCGAGGAAGGGCAAAAATCCTATCGGAAATCCTCGATTGTTGGGAGACCACGTCGTAGGATTCCCCAGATCCCGCTGAGATAGGCCGAAGGAGGGGCTGAGAAAGGAGCGTTGTGTTTGTATGCAACGTGGTACTGGATATTGTTGAGAGATTCCGAGAATGAGCAAGAGTACTTTGGGGCTCGGAATGATCTGAAGTGTGGTTCGCAATATATGTGATCGGGGTTGTCATTTTATATGGAAAGCTAGTGTTGAAGGGGCCCAAAGCAGTAGCCAGAGCTGAGTTACCCAAGTTAGTAAAACAAAACGACATTCAAAAGGAAACAAACCAGTTAACAAGTGATAACTAGATATAAAACGCGTAGAAAAAGTTACACGGCGCGTGAATGGGTGCGTTTTGTGGAGGAGCGTGCAAGCAAGCTCATACGAACATGAACATGAGCTAATATTTCCAAATGCGGATATCGGAGGCAATATTTGACATAAGGCCCAACAAACAACAAAGTCTGAGTATGCCAATCGATGCAATCTCGGGCCTCGACCTCGTCTGGTTTATCATCCAGGATCTTCACCATGTACCCCTCTACAGAACCATTCGAAGTAGGGAAACTCCAAGTCACCAGCATCCATACCCTTTAGTGAGCACTATTTCACTGGCCTGATCGGCAGAAGTAACTTGGGTGGACCATCAAGTTATGAGGTATCTGGAAAGAAAGATGGCGCTCCAGGTTGGCCTCAGTTATGTGTAGTGATTCACCAATTCTGACCCTTTTTCTAGTGGTATTTTTGCATGGTGTGCTTGTTATTCGACCTTCTCCATGGGCACCGAGATCTGATCCAGAAATTCCGAGTCAGGCGGTCCCGGGGGAGGCGTAGATCCTAGTGATCGAGGATTTTTCAACCCCGAGAAATACAAGGTGAGTGACTTTCCCGAACTCCCATTTCTTAGAACCATTCCTAGAAACATCAACTCAATGCCTCCTCAGATCATCCTCTTTGACCAAAGGGGTGCCGGAAAATCTACTCCGTATGTCAACCAAGATTCAATAATACTGTTCACCGGTTTACAAATCTCGCAGGAGTGCGTGCCTAGAGGAAAACACCACCTGGGATCTTGTGAAGGATATTGAAAAATTGAGAGAGCTCCTTAAGATCGAGAAATGGCATGTCTTCGGGGGTTCATGGGTACATTTTCACTTGGAAAACAATCTTGGGGCTTTCCGTCCTTACTGATTTACCAGGGCTCGACCTTGTCCTTGGCCTACTCTCAGGTATGTCCGCAGTGCCGCGATATGCAGGTCGTTGTTTTTTAACATAAATGGTTTCATTCAGAGTCACCCAGATCGCGTCAAAAGTCTGGTCCTCAGGTGAGTACCCAATAGCTTTCCGTTCTACCAGAATTAAAATTCGATATTTCAGGGGTATTTTTACGCTGCGCAAAAGGTATGATATTATTTCCGGGTCTTAGTTCACGATTCAGCTTTTCATTTGGAACAGCGAACTCAAATTCTTCTATCAGGAAGGCGCATCTCACTTGTTCCCAGAAGCATGGTGAGGAGTACTGTTTCGAGCCCGTACGCTGATTCGAATTCCCTCAGGGATGAATATATTGCTGTGATCCCTGAACCGGAACGACAGGATATGATGTTGGCCTATCATGCGCAGTTGAACTCTGCCGACGAAGGGATCCGCCTTAAAGCAGCGAAAGCATGGGCAAAGTGGGAGTGCGTTTTTCTTTCTTCCCTAGGCTCTCACGAGTTGCTCATTTCTTGGCTATGATGTTATCATGAACATTCAGAATGTGGACCTCAAAACTATATGTCGATCCTGTTCATGTCGCCCACGCTGACAATGATACCTTTGCGACGTGAGGATCTATTCTCATTCATCGCACAAGTTAATCAACCCGATTCCCAGCGCTTTCGCTCGAATCGAGAACCATTACTTTGTGAACGAGGTGTGTAGTTTATGCTCTAGTTTATTCGAAACGTCCCTAATGCGCCCATAGGGATTCATGAGGGACGGTCAACTCTTGGAATCTCAAGAAATTGACAAAATGTATATTAACCAATATCGAGTCTTGCCCTCACTCACACCCCATACAGACGGCATATTCCAACGATTGTTGTTCAAGGGCGATATGACGTAGTTTGCCCTGTACGTCGAAAATTATTTCAAGTTTTGATTCCCTAACGACATTTAGGCGACAACTGCTTACGCGCTCAAGAAAGTTGGTAGCATTCTTAACTAAACATTTCATGAGTTAACTGCTGTTTTTTTCCCTCTCAGGTATTCCCAGAAATCACCCTTACTATTGTCGCGGATGCAGGTCACTCTTCTCGAGAGCCTGGAATCTCTAAACTTCTAGTGGAGGTAAGCAGGCTGTTGGAGGATTCCCCGTCCGATGCCTAATTTTCCACCAGGCGACCGACTCCTTCGCTGATCTATAATTTTTGTGAACATCCTCACATTGAACGTGATCGATTTTGGAATAAATGTAGAGTGTATATGTATTTTAAATAAACAACATCCTTTTGATTGATCCCGTCTTCGTAAGAGCCACTAGGACACCATCTGCTCCACAAAAACTTTACGAGCTATGTAATCAGAGGGCTTCTGGCATATCATTCTCATGATCTGAAGGGGTTCCCAACTGACTCCAAGTTCCACGAGGACGTGCGTTTCGTAGCCTGACAAACGAATCATCGCGGAAAGAACCCCGAGGACTAATGCGAATCTCTGAGCTTCGTTATACATGAATCCTAGTATTGCACGAAGCTCGAAATGCCTTGACTCACCATCAAACACTAGAAAAACTGAATTCCACCATCAAACACCAGAAGAACTGAATTTATGTCACACGGGCATTTCAATTTGGCGATGATGCTTTATCGGTCCTTCAATTGTCTCCATGGGATCCAACCCCGGGTGCCAGCGCTGAAGCTTGTGCTTAATCACGAAAGGGTTTACTTTTTGGGCTCTTGCCTGTCATTCGAAGCCCGGACCGAGCTGCTAACTATAAAACGGTGATGAAACAAGCTTCCAACTCATGACAGATGATGGATCGGTAATCTGCCATTGAAGTGGGTTGCAGCCCCAAAGTATAAAGCACCTGCCAGTGCAGAACAAAACTCATTCTTATCCAAATGTCCAGCTTTCCCCAAGTCCCACCGGATATCGGCAGAATGTAAGTGCTCCTCTGATCTGGTCGACACGGAGGACTCAAAGTTTCGTTAGTGCAGGACCTCTGGTGCGATCTGCTTTGATCGTTCTATTTAGACAACTGAGTTGATTATGCTTGCCAAAGCTTATCGGGTACCTTTTACACTGGGGCTTGTTTGGCGTCTTATCTATGCAAGTGTGTAAGTGTTAACATCCACCCCGCATTCATGGTTGAACTTTGAACTTTGGATCTTAAAAAAAATCCCACCTAGATGTGTATTACCTTGCGTTTTCGAATGATTCCCCGCGCACCAGGGCCTTGGTGTACGGTGTCTACGTCGTGGAGATGACCCAAACGTTTTTGTTATCCTATACCGCCTTCAAGACGTTCGCCACTGGATTTGGAAACATTAACGCTATTATCGATGGAAGCGTCTTATGGTTTTCCATCCCAATTATGAGCTCTGCTGGTACATTTGTTAATGCTCTGCGTTGCTCTCTTCTCACCAGAAATGGTAGTGGCATTCGTGGTCCAGGTCTTCTACGCTTACCGTATCAGTGTCCTGGCGAAATCGAAAGCCGTCGCAATCCTTACCATCGTAGTAAGTACGCAGGTTCTTTAAAGTTATCACACCTGACCAGCTCCCGTAGCTCGCCTTGGTTCAGTTCGCTGGTGGAATTGCGACGGGGGTTATCGCGCATCAAGTGACTCTTTTCACAGATTTTCTGGTGAAGCGCACTTACATCGCCACAGGAGTGAGTGCCTGAAGTTCAGGTCCTTCATTATTATTTTACATCTTGCAGATTTGGAACGGTGGAAGTGCTCTATGTGACGTCTTGATTGCAGGGGCAATGACGTATTATGTGAATTTCTCGTTCCTGTGCTGAAAAGTTCATGAGCTGATTTCTTTGAATCCTCTCATTCTCATAGCTGTCTCGGCGTAGTTCGCAGTGGAAACCAACTCAAAGGATCGTACAAAGGCTAATACGGGTGATCGTCGAGACCGGAACTTTGACTGGTTTGTCTTGTTCAGCGAACAGCACGATGCCGCTCAACTCTGATCTTGGAATTCCTCGTAGCGGCCATTGCCATTGTTAACCTTGGCCTTTCTCTCCTCCCAGGGAAGCCGACCTACTATCAGACAAGCTCAGCGGTGCTCGGAAAGATATACTCGAACACCATGATGGTGGTATTCAACAGTCGCATCAAATTTGCGCAAAGTGAAGCATTCACAGCGGCAGATCATTTAGTAAATCCTCCACGTTCCGATGGTCTTTCATTTTCTCGTGGTGGTACTGGCGTCGTCGTCACACGAGAGGAGTATAGACTACCTCTGGATACATGGAATTACCAGGTGACTCAATTCAAAACAGGAATGTAATTAACAACTCAAATAGCCTTCAGAAAAAACAAGATGTACAGTGAATAGGCAAATGTTTTGCACCACCTAATTCTCTATGTGAAATCTTGATAAAAATTGTAGTTAAAGTATGATAATTAGCATTGACATGTATAAACTGGGATCCACTATTTTAATCAAGAAAATATCTAGAAATTTCTAGAGAAAATTGTGCATTTTTAGAGAGGTCACAGTCAACTTTTTTTAAAAGTGATTTTTTGGGAGAAAGAAAAATATAGAATAAAACTAGACATACAAAGTATACTATTCACATTTTGATTGAAAAGAATCAGTGTTAATTTCATAGTGCAATTGCCCCAGCAAGTCGGGCTATTTAAGGAAATCACATGTAAGTAGAGTAAAAAATACTCAAAAACCCCAACTTGCTGAGGCAATTGCACTATGAAATCAACACCGATTCTTTTCAATCAAAATGTGAATAGTATACTTTGTAGTTTTATTCTATATTTTTCTTTCTCCCAAAAAATCACTTTAAAAAAAAGTTGACTGTGACCTCTCTAAAAATGCACAATTTTCTTGAGAAAATTCTAGATATTTTCTTGATTAAAATAGTGGATCCCACTTTATACATGTCAATGCTAATTATAATACTTTAACTACAATTTTTATCATGGTTTCACATAGAGAATTAGGTGGTGCAAAACATTTGCCTATTCACTGTAGATACTAGGCCAGACTCTCAGGCAAATTTCAACACAGCAATGACATAGGCATAATTCTTTTGCGAGCGTTTGGGAAGGGACAAGTATTATTATTATTTAAGACGATTCCAATGAAATTCGTGGACTTATACGTAGCTTTGACTCGAATTTCGAGCATTGGTTGAAGGTTGCACAGGTTGTTGGTATGCGATGCATCCCTGGGCCAACTGGCATGCATTGCTTAGTGCGTCAAATGTAGATCGAAAGGTCCTCTGGAATATGGCCCAAGTAATCCTGACCCGTAGTTTGAGGCGGGTTCAAAGGGTTGTTGATTTCTATTCAAAGGCCTGCATTTATTTGGCCAGAAATCTTAGCGCTCAGCTCTCGCATTGAGGAAGATCTCTTCGCGAATGATCCACCTTCGGAGTTATTTACCATATCACAGGTACTAACCTGAAACCGTCGAATGCTTTTGTGACATTTTCGACCGCTCACACACACACGTTAGAAGTTACGGCCATTCATGTCGTCCACCCTCCTACATCTAAAATTGATCGAAGAAGTAACCTGGACATCAATCGTAGGAATGGAAACACAAGTACCCCAGCTAAAAATCGCAGATCCCTGGCGGCGATATTTTTATGTTGATTCAATGGACTGATCGGGTAGGGTCGGTCAAATGGGTAAATGGAAATGCGCGCCACTCCTTCCGAAAACGTCCGTTGCAATGTCCCTATCATCTCGCATAGATACCGAATTGAGTCCGTCGCAAGGCTTCAATTTGGAAAGAGTAGTGGGAACTATACAGTCAGGTCGGCGGATATATGATTTTTAGATGGAAAGAAATATTATTTTCAGTGCTCGATTGTACCAATATCTATCTACTCAAGTCGATACATAATAGCCCCAAGGGCCCACATATTCAAGGAAATTATACACTAGAAACAATTGTATGTCTCCCAACCCACGTGTCATGTGCGACGCTGTTGAGGGTGTTGCAAAAAGAAGGAATGAGGGAAGATTAGACGAAGGTCATGGGCGTGCGATGGACAGCAATACGATATAATGAAAGATAGAGGAGGAAGAGGACAAGTGATGGTGGTGGCACAGTGGATCGAATGTGTGTGTGAATTTGCTTGAATGATTGAGGGAGTCGGGGTGACAAAGCGAAGCCCAATAACAACACAAAATAGAAATGAGATAATAAGGGAAAGGAATCAGACAAGGGAAATCAAAAACAATAAAGAGAGGCAAAAGGTCGTGATGGGTCGTGAATTCATTTCTTCTTCACCAGGCGCCCTATGGGTCTTCGGGGTAATAAGGCATCGGGATCTCTCCCATCCTTTGACCATGTACGCGAAACCGATAGAGGCAAGTAAACTCGCCGCGCCCCCAGTTATCCAGCACTCGGAGCACAACGATCCCAAAGTCCACACCCAACTCCCGGATCTCCGGGTCGACAGGAAATGTCTGCACATTGTTCGGTGCATGAATGTCGTATGTGAAGTTGGCCAAACGGATGTACTCGGGTTTCTTCGGCAAGGTAGTAGGATATCTGATTTCATCGACTTCATCGAGCTCTCTGCGAGTCGCTCGGCCGGCTTTCCATTCCTTAACCCGTTCCATGTTGTCTTTGCCCTCCACCATGCCCCACACCTCCATTGTCCTTGGTGCGCTTCGCATATCAAATGCAACCTCCTTAGCAAGGTGGTCAATCGTGATCTCCTCTACATATGCAGGGGCCACAAGCATCACACCGAGTTGGCCCTGTTCGCCCGCGAATGGCCAACAATGCCCACTGTGCGCTTCATGATGCAATGCAGTAATCGGTGGACGGAATCCAAAATATCCTTTGCCGGTAAAGAGACCCGCAATCTGACTCCCAAAACCTTGTGGCCTAACTTCGAACGCGGGTGAAGTCAAAGAGGGAATAACGCGCGCTCCTGCAGAATGTAACGCAAAGTCCGGCTTCGCGATTCCATCCTTATTGATCCTGGACACCGCCGAATCCACTAGCTGGGTAATGAGCGCCGACACATCCTGTCCGTCCGCAGACTTGATTTGCAGAACGGCTTTAGAACCAGAACTGGATGCCAGCTTATTCCACCACGCAGCTCCCGGACCGAGAGCCGTTGGAGCAGTGGGTACCGCTGATATCGCTTTCTTGCCGAGCTCAAGAGCTTCTTCGACCCCTCCTTCAACCCCACCGACGCGCTCTTCCAGTGCCTTCAGTTTGGCTCGTGCATCTTCGTCCGTGATACCAATCGGCGTGTGTTGATCCTTCTCGCGTTGTCTCTGTTGAGCCAGGAGCTGTGAATGGAGAACTTCCATCTCCTGCTTGACACCGTTGATGGATTTGCTGACCACATCGCGTGCTCTGGCGTCGGCGTCCATGACTTTCTTGGTCTCTGTGTACAGGCGTCCTTCAAGTGAGCTTAACCGACCCAGGAGATCCGAGTAACCTCTGGCACCATCCTCGGTCTTCGCCTTTGTTCGCTCGGTATCGGCAGACAGACCAGAGAGGGCATTTTCGATGCGCAAAAGCCTCTCGGAGAGCTCCGCGATATCGGCAGGTGGGAAAGCAGGTGGTTGATATGAAGGGGTTCGAGTGGAGATGGAAATGGTAGGAATGTATGAGTCAAGGGAAGCGCCACGGAGGAAGTACCAGGAAGTAAAGAGGACGAGACTGGGCACTAGGTATTTCAAAAGTGGACGCGCGCTTCGGGCCCATCCTGCTGGTCGCCGGAGCATGATGTCGTATGTCGTCCCGAAAACCTGACCGAATAGGAAAGTCGACATGCTCGTAACAGAAAGGGAACAAGAGAACATCCAAAGACACAACTTAATGACGACGTGGACGATGCTGCCAAGCAGGCCACCTACTGAGAAGCCTGCCTGAGTCGAAGGGATGGGGGCGGGTGTGCGAGATCTGGCTCTCCGTGGTTGTGAGGTCTGGCGTTCAGGTTCAATGGGTTCCAGAGGAAGGAGTTCTTCGCTTATTTCTGGGATAGAGTCGAGTCCTTGCCTGGACATGGAATCCTCTGGGTCCAGCTCTGGGGGTTCGTGCGATATTCGCGAAGCGGAGCCACGGGAAACGGGTGGGTTGGGGGGATTGGATGTTCGTAGTTGTGATTGTGATTCCTAAACATACATTAGACGCAATTTCCAACGACGAAGGATGTGAACTTGCAATAGTTTGTGCGTTATCTTCGTTATCGTGCCCTTCGTCACCGACAATCAAGTTCCCTCTTGAACCTTTGTGAGTCTTACGGTTTTTGTAGGGTCCGACGGTAGGTAAACTGTTCAAGGGACCACCGTGAGGTCCCTTCTTCTTGGACTTGCGCTTTTTCCCGTCATCTGACCATTCCGACTCTTCCTCGTCTGACTGTGAAGGCTTGTACGCCTTGTTATCGGTGGACATACGACTTCGCTTGATTCGCTTCTGGGCCGCCTGGAAGGCCTGCTCTTCCTCTCCGTAGCTGTAACTCGAGTCGTTGCCATTTGTGTGACCATTCGCGGAGGGGGGCTGGTCTGGTTCTCGGGATCGTTGACGGACATAGAACGCAGCCGCTCCCAAGGCGTTTTTGGCGATTGAGAGGCCTTGTTCGAAAGGGCTCTTGCCACGGGGATTTGAGCGAGAATCGTCTTCGCCTTCCGAGTCTGGGACCTGAAGTAGTGAGACGGATTTTGAAGGAGGCTTTCGTGTAGTTGTTGTGGTTCGTCCCAACTTATCGGGAGGAGGTGCAAGACGCCTATTGGCGGCTAGTGGTGCGGTGGACTCGTATTCAACAGAAGTGCTCCTGGGGATGACGAGGTTTGAGCGAGAGGTAGAAGCCCAAGAATTGTTGTGGTTGAAGGTTGTATTCATGTCGGCACTGGCGGCTTGAGTAAAAGCGGTGGCGATGTTGACTGAAGTGTCTTTGACGGACCACTTTTCTGGCTTGGGAGGTGAGGTTATGATCTTGGGACCACCTGGACGAGATGCGACGATTTCTGCGGATTCGCGCTGTTTAAGACGGGCGAAACGGACAAGAGCGGGTTCGTTTTCCTCGTCGCGACGGGTGGGGGATGTGGGCTTTGGCGGAGATCGCGAGCCGAGAGCGGGTGCACTGGAAGAAATGAACAAGTAGAAAGCCGGAGTCTGGAGAGAAATACTGACCCAAAACCGTAAGATGTGGGTGGGAGTGAAGAGTTTGAAGTTGGTTTTCCAAGGAAAGAGCTGTGATCGAGACGTCTGCCTTGACCAAGAGGTGTTCCCGAAAATGACATGTAACAGAGCAGAGATAAGTCAGGACTTCAAGGAAACCAAAGCGCGTGGTGTTTTGTTTGGCTTTATTTGCATTGGCCCTCCATTGTCGCTTACACAATGCATCACATTAAACAATAATTCAAGTATGCTACTTTCACTTCTACTTGGTCCTTCCAAGAGCAAGGGCGTCGGCCATTTTGAAAAAGATATCCACGCTGTTGTCTGTGAGATTTTTTAGAAAAATTTCTCAACGACTTTGAGTGGGACTTACAAACGCCGCGGAAGGCTTCAGATCCCGGTCCATTGGCGAAGACCGAAACGTCTTGCAACGAATGTACGCCCTGGGACTCAGCAACGGGGAGAGTTCCAGCTGTTGTATAGATCAGGACCAGCGATAGGTAATTAGTTTGATTTGATACGTACAAACGCTAAACCCTAAAGATTTTTCAGATTTTCAAAAAGTGGTCATTCGGGAAGCAACATACCATCCGGTTTGTCAGCAGGGTTGGCGACATTACCATCCGCAGAAGAAATGGCGGGAAGTCGGGGTCCATCGGGCTGCAGGGCGTAAGACTCATGACTACATGACATCCTTCAAATTACAATCGCGTTGAAAGGTTGGCGTCCACCTACTGATCGGGGTTAGCAGCAAAGCCAGCGGCATAAGCATATCGAGGGTTCCAGGTGACAGGGAAATTCGGGCCTTGACTTCCGAAGAAGATGGTGTTGTTGCTGGGCGAGGAGCCTTCCGGCACAGTGTATCCGCTCAAGCCGGAGGCAGCATAGGTACCAACTAAAGAATCAGTTTATTGTCGGAGCGTTCTAGTGATAGGCCTACCAGCGTCCCTCTTTTTCCTGTCCGTCGTTTGTGCGGCAAGGTATTTAGTGTCAGCGCCTCCGAAGACGTCCTGTAAGCTCCATGAATGTGTGCAGAGGAAAATAGCGCCGACGGCTTACGAATCCGTGTCCGTGGTCGGCAGTCACGACAATAAGAGTGTTCTCGAGTTCGCCAATCTTCTTGAGGTCTGCAACAGAGACAACTGAGAACCAAGAAAGATATTATAGGGAAATTTAAATATACGGGCAATGGAGGCTCGAATAGTGTCGTCGAGTTCGAGAAGATCTCCAAGGGCACGATCATAATCCAGTACGTGCATCATCTGGAATCGTGTCAGAATTCCAATAAAGTCCCAACACTTAGAGACTCAAACCTTGTCGATGCTGGCAGCCTCGGACCTATATAAAAAACATTTAGCACAGTGCAATTTCATAACGAAAGCAATTTACATCATGAACCAACCCTTGTTCTTGCTCCTCGCCTGCAAGATATCAATACCCTTCAGAGTCATTTCTTTCAAGCCGGGTTGGTCAGTCGCGTCGGTTCCGTCACCGGTAGGACTATTCTTCTGGCCTTTGAGATTATTTGTCAAGACCTGTAAACAGCTCTTGAGGTCGATATATTTTCGAAGACAAGGATGGATCTTACGTTACGGTCGAGCCACTTCGCCCTAGTTCATATACACATCATGAAGCTATGCACTAGCCAAGTTGTGTAAAAGCTTACATGTTACTAACTGCCATAAGGGATACGATCAATGGCGCTCACAAACTGCAACGGTCTGAACCCACCAGAGAAGATGCCGAGGGTCTTATCCTTGTTACCAGTGGCCTTGAGCTCCGTGTTGTTGTAAACAACTTTGTATCCTTTAGCTTGGAAGGCCTTATAGTAATCGGTTCCGTTAGGAGACCCGCTGCCGGGGATGAATTGTTCTGCCCCACCACTGCTAAACAATGAGGAGGAATCCTGAAGATGAAATGAGGCGCTTGCCCGAAGATGACGTCAGGGCCCTCGCAACTCGTAGGCCAGTGGAAAGTGGAGTTAACGGAGGAGGCACTAGTAAGATACTCAGTGACGACGATAGCCGCCTGACCACCTATTAAAACAGAGGAATAACTAATTTCAATATGAGATGGTTGAAACGAAGCGAAACTTACGGTCACGAGTATGGGCGCAGAGGGCGGCTAGCAAGGATGGAAGTGTGAGAAAAATACTGCATAAAAGTTAGTTACACGAACCAGGTGTGGCATCAGCAATATAAGCAGTCGAAACGATTCCAAGGCCACCACCAATGTGCCTACGGAAGAGTTCTGCGATCGTTTCAACCTTGGGATCATCAAGGGAATTCTTAGACTGAAAGTTGTAAAGTCGGCTCAGAGGTCGTATCAGACGGGAACATTAGAGGCACTGACACTATCAGCATAGACATTCAATGCATTGACGCTGGACTTCTTTCCAGTATACAGGGCGGTCGCAGAATTAGCAGAGTCGGTGATGAATGAGTCGACGGAGTGGGTCATTTGACTGAAAAATCCATGATCATAGTGTTAGGTGAAGAGAAGGAATCAAAACATACTGCCCGAGGTTCTCCATCTGATCCATTTGCATCAAGCTCTGGTAGACTCCGTTGACTGACTTGTGGCCAATAAGACGGGCCGCAGTGATCATAGCTTGGGTCATTCCTGAACAGGAATAGGAATCATAAAAAGCAACGAAAAATCGAGAGGTTAAGTAATCTTACCATCTCCGATGAAAAACAAGACGTTCTTTGCCTTGCGCTTGGTAGCCGGTTGACGGACGACCCATTTCGCGATGGTGGTGCTTCCTCCGTTGTAAGAAAGTTTGGCGACATAAGGTCCAGGCTACATAGGGTGAGGAAGTTCAAGCAAAATCAATGATTATTGTATGCTTTGCCAATTGAAACGAGAAGAACCTTGGTCAGGGAAAGCTGAGTAATAATAAAAAATCAAGTAAGGGAAGCGAATAGACTGGTCAGTGGTAGGTACTAACACCGCGATAGGCCTTAGAAGCAACGTTGACAAGATTTGGTGTTCCGGCATCTTTCGCAAACAAGTCCTCGAAGTACCTAGGTTTCTGATGGTAAGGCCATGGAGTGCTCATGACCGAAGAACACACTTACGAGAAGGACCATTTCTCCAGTATCGGGTCCTGGACGTGAAAGAACTTGGTCACATCTGTGCAGGACCCCTTCCCGCTTTGGATGCAGAAGGTGAAATTTTCATCGGGGACACCGTTGTTGGAGGCCTCGCTGCCATTGACTGGGGCATGAACCTCAAGTCGGATGTCGAAAAGTTGACCAGCCAAGAAGTCAGTTTGATCAGGAGGAAACACGCATCCTAATGTCGGGCAGGTACCGAGTCGGCGAAATGTTTGAGCGGAGGCAAGCCCGAGACTCGCAAGGACAATGAGAAGAGAGGAAGTCCTGGATGACAAAGTAGGCATTTCGGAGTGAGACGTGAACAACGCCAGAAACACGTCCACCACAGGATGGTATGCAACTAACTTAGCTGGTCCTGCCTTTATAGTGGGAAGCTGTCACAACAGCGCACGTTTGGGCAAAAGCAAGCGCGATGGCTTCAGGATCAAAAGCGTGAGGGCAACAAGCTTCTTCAAATCTTGATCTCCGGATAGGCGCCACGTTCGCTTCATCGGATCCATGAAGCCCACCGTGTAAGTACGTTCGTATACAAGCAGGGTCTAAAATAACTCCCACGCCGAAATGAGAGTCATCTCTGGACTGTGGATGAAAGAAAAAGGATCGTAAGAAACGACCTTGGGTTTTGGGCCAAAGAAAAGAAGAGTAATCACTTTCAACAATCGACCATGCTCCGGACGAACGTGTATGGACTAGTGCTATACCGTCCCACAAGATTATCCCGTCAATGGCGCATGAAATCGCTTAAATGCCTAAACTTACACCAACCCGGAGTTTGGAGGTTCTCGGCAGTCGGAGGTTTCCACATGCTGCAAAAAATGCCAAGCTAAGGAATGGGAACTAAGCGGCTTTCTACATCGGCCCCTCGCGTTGATAGAGGTTGGTGTCGGAATGAATTTTATGTGCTCGCGACGTTGGTTTTATCATGGGTCGAAAACAGCCTTTGGCAAGTTTAGCGCTCGGGCTTCAGACTGCATTCCCAGAAACAATTATCGAGTGTCAGAAATATGTTATTTCATTATTCATGATTAGCTATGTCAACTCACTGACACAATGCCGAGAGATGAATTTGAACCGCGAAGCTGAATGCGGGAAAACGGTTCCCTCACCCCAGCCAACGGGTGTTGCGGGGTTTCAACACTGTCGGAAAAATCTCCAAAACAGCAGCAACTCTTAGTGGTCGAACGTCACTCCATCCATTGTCTTTCTATAGGTACTCAGATTTACAATTTAAATAATTAGTCTTTTTATGTAAACAACGTTAGCTGATAAATAAAGCTATTCACTCACCGTGACTAGAGATACTTCCATCAGTACGAGCTCAACCTTCGTTTCGTAGCAGCAGCACAATGTTGAGCTCAGGACAACCGCGTCCCTCGGGGCCCTGATATACCAAGTCATTACGGAAGTATTCTTAAATAAATCAAACACGCTTCCGACACTTACCTCGCCAATGAAGACCTTTGATTCTTTTCAAGAGCCTTTGAAAAACCCTTTATCGAGGCATATGCAAACCATGTTGTGTTCCGTTCGACCAGATATACTTACTCCTCCCTAATGTTTGTACAATTCATTTTTCGTCAAGACTGATCCCTTTTCTCTTTTTTTTTTTGGCTTTTATGAAATTCGGGTACATAGTGGGCTCTTGGGCCTTGCCTTGAATATGAAATTCGCCGGAAGTAACCGACACTCGAACCGCAAATTGGTAGATAAAAAGTATATTGTACCTTTCCTTCTTCACTTCTCCCTTCCCTTTACTTCTCCTGACGCTGAACTCTTGGGTTGACATCCTTTTATCTACTGCTTTCCCCAGTTAAAAAATCTCTCTACCTCGTCCAGCAGTCATTTTACTTGAAGAAGCTGTCAGATTCCGGATGAGCCTGTTAAACATCCTCGGCTCATTTCTTTCCAGCTCGGTTGAGGAGTTGTGGAGATATGCGCTGTTCTAGATTTGGATGAATAACACTGGGGTCTCGGATTGACCCTTGGTATGTACCTTTCTTTACGTCCATCACTTTTCATCTCATACTTAAAATCACTATCAAGCACTTAAATGTACCCCTCCGGAACGCAGGATCCTGATGACATTGATCCAAATTCGAGCCAACACAATTTACACACATATGCAACACCCATTCAACCACGCCCCTACTTGACCTCTGAGGGTCAGATGGCCACATCCAATGCCCTCGAGGGTATGGTATATCATTGGCCACCTCAGCCTCCACCCTGCACTGGAGACGCGCGCGAGATTGAATCACTGCGTGCACAGTTGCGACAGTACCAGCAACAGCACCATCGCCAACAAAAACGCGACCGCGACATCACTTATTTAGACGACGAGATGAGCCCTATGGATGCAAGCAGCAATCCCTCCCCTGTTTCATTCTCCCAGATGATTCCCGAAGACCCTATGGCTTGTACCAGTGATTTTGTGCGCAAGCTGTACAGGTTTGCCACCTCCCCATTTCTTACTTGGTTCATTTATCAGAGAAACTTTTCATTCTCTTAGAATGCTTGACGAGACCGCCATCCAATCCGTAGTTAGCTGGAGCCCAATCCCTGATAGCTTCGTTATTAAAGTGCGCATCCACTCTCCCCTTCTATGCCAGACATTGATTTCCACAGGACATGAACGAATTTTCAAGGACTGTCTTGCCCCGGATTTTCAAACATTCGAACTTCGCAAGTTTTGTCCGACAACTCAATAAATACGACTTTCACAAAATAAAAAACGCGGATGACAACGAGGTGGGACCACAGGTAGATGTGGTAATCGTTCTTCGAACTTCTCACTAATATTAGTTCTCATCAAGAGTTGGACATTCAGACATCCCGAATTCCAGGCCGGCAGACCTGAACGCCTCGAGTTTATTAAGCGAAAGCCAACCATTCAGCGCAAACCTGCACACCATGAAAACCCACATGGAAGTAGTGCTAGTGCTGGAGGCACATCCTCGGGATCTTTGCCCTCCTCAAATTCGGCTGCAGGCTCCTCCTCGTCACAGTCATATACATCACAACCCCATCCATATTTCCTGAACTCGGGGTCAGGCAGCCGCGGCCGTGGTTACAGCAGTTCGAAACGTCCACGGTCCGAATCTCCTGGACCTTCTCGCGCTGAAATGACCGCAGAAATCCGGCGCTTAAAGGATGAAGGCGAGGACTTGAGAGTCAGGATGAGGAATCTTGAAAGGAATTACGAGGCCGTCATTCGGGACATGTCTAGCTTCCAGGCCGGGATGGCACAACAGGATAGCGTTATGCAAGATCTGTTACGGCAATTTCTGGGGGACGAAAGTGGAGAGTAGATTCCGCGTTCTGTGCTGCGACGCCTTGTCCCTTTGTTTGCAGCCCTTCCTCCTTTTCTTTGATTCCCGCATCCTCTCACTCGGCTTTCTGCATCATGAGGATTGTGATTTATGATACCCGTCTATCCTTTATCGTCCCAAGGGCCAAAGTCGCAAACATGCGTCAAACTTCTCAGCACCGGGTTTCAGCACATTTAGTATTCTATCTCATCTACTTATGCTTTTGGGGGTTAGGCTCGCACATATACCCATCGTCTTCCAGTCTATAGACATCATTTTGTCTTGTGCTTTGCTCATGCTGTAGCGCAATCCCACTATGGAATTTATTAACTCCGTTTTGTTCATCCAACTTCCAGTGACAGGCTCAAGGCTATTAGCCGGATTCAAGCCAGATTTGAACATTTATGCATTTATCGTCACACACGGGCCAGCTGTTCTTGGTAAAGAATAAAGAATGAATTAAAGGGTTATGGTAGTCCAAGGCCTCGTTGGTGGTTGAGGTATAGGTGGCGTCTTATTTCCAGCACCTGGATAAATTCTTTCATTTGAGATCTTGGATGCGATGGAATAAATTCAAACACGCACAGAATCTCGTAATTATTGTCAATCTCATGTTCTACTCCTCCAAAAGCCACCCGGGAACCACGTCTGAAAAACGAGAAAAAAGCAAGGAGTTGGTTAACCTGGCATCGGGATTCCGAAAAAAAGATAAGACGTACAGGTGCTCTCCAGTCTTTCCTGGGACTCTGACACCATTGACAACAGCCACGGCGTGATAGAGCTTATTTCCATCCTCCTCGTAACCGCCTTCAATGGGTCTTCTGCCAGTGGGAATTACCCCATGGGACGTGTGCACAAACTCCATTTGGTCTGGCCTGAAGGGGAGGAGGTCGAATCGGCCGCGGTGGCCATATTCCCCCCCTCCGTAGGGCACTGATGCAAATGGTTGCAAATGGGGTCCAATCTTGCATGGATGGACAGATCTGTTGAGCAGTGCAGATCCAATGAACACGGGGGACACTCCGTCTGCATCATAAAAGGGAGGCTGGCCTGCCTGGCTTGGATCGGGGAAGGGGGCAGTGGTGGTCAAAGGCACCCTGAATCCCGATGGTGGGGGATCTTGATGGGTTGAAGGGAAACTCGGGGGATGGGAAACTGGGAATGCGTGTTGGTCACTGAATTCTGATGGTGCTGACATGGAACCATAGCGAGCAGCGAATTCGGGTATAGCAGTGGGTGCAGGTGTGTGGACGTAATTGTGGCTGCCAGAACTATGCTTGGGATCCTTGTCTTTCTTCAACTTTTTTTCCTTCTTTTTTTCTTTGTATCTCTTTCCCCCGCGAGACGAGTCAGAAGAAGAAGAGGAAGAGGAAGAGTCTATACTCTTGCGACGACTCGGAGCCATAGATCTGGGCAAGTTATAAGTACAGCTCAAGTTCTTGTAGGCCTGCGAATCAACAGTCGCACAGCCTCATTCAACAATTATAGTGAACGTTGTACATGTGCAAATATGGTTTTATTCAAGTTCAGACTACTTGGCATCCTTGGGACCTGGAGGGAGTGTCAACTCCTCAAAGCCCCATTCGCTAGAGCTAATGACTGGGAGTCCAAGGAGAGATTTTCCAGGCCGAGCCTTCCGCGAGGGTGTCTGTGGGGCTGCAGGCTGTGCCTTCATAGCTTGAGTGCGCTCGTCTTGCTGGTTGTCCGAGTCATGCAGAGACATAGATTGCATCGAACGTGTCAGAGTGCTAATAGGTTTTTTTTAATTAACAAGAGACTCGCGCTAAACCAATTTGCTCACTGTATCTCCTGATTTCGGTGGAGGCTCCAAGTTTTGCACACTTCCTTGAATTGGATAAGAATTCCAGCAAGATCGTTATAGAACTTGGGTGTGGGTTAATTAGTGCACTGCCTCCTCAAACGATGAAAGGATCTACCTTGAATCCTTCATCTAAATTTCGGGTAATCTCCCTATATTTGAAGTAGGCGAGATCGAGCGATTGCAAGGCTTTTTCTCGTTCCTTCACCACAGGATCATCCCGTCTAGAGTCCAGGAATAGTTTGTCGCGAATCTGCGCAGAAAATCGTAACGGAATCCCTACATTGAGATCCCGGACAATTGTGACTTACTTGTATCTCTCCGAGAATCTCATCCTGTTTACGTGCTATCTCATCCATCTCCACCAAGAACTTGTCAAATTTCGCAAGTTCTTCATCAGAAATGTCCTCAAACATGTCAGGTGTGACTTCCCTCAGTCTCTCGAAGCCTGAAGCAGCTTTCATGATACGGGGTTGTATGTCATCCACAGCAGCAAGGGACCGAGCTCTGTGGACAAGTTGATCTCGATCCCGATGGAGAGTGTCGAGCTCTTCCAATTTCATACGCAAAGCCCGGGCATGCGTTCGAGTGACTTTGCCTTGTGGAGTAGATGAGGCAGCGTTTCCAGTCGATGATGGTACTGCAGCTTCGAGAGTGGCCTAACGAACAATCAGTGATAAGTTTAGGATTTCATAAATTAATATCACCTCGTCTAGTGTCAATTCCGTTATGCTTTCCTCCCATTCATCCCATTTCTGTCTCACAGATTCGTCGCTCTCAGCAGCTTGCGTCAGTATACTTCTGTATCGACTGGCCTTCTCAATGAGTTCTACATTCGCCTCGTATGATTTAAGACGGTTTAATGGCATCTCTTTTCTGGCCGCTTCATCTTCAGAAGCTTCTCCATCCAAAATGTCCAAAGCCTACACCAGGAAGGGTAGAAAGAGTTTGAAGCTATCTGATAATGCAGGAATCTTACCTCTTCGAGTATTGCGAGATCTTGATGTGAAAGCCGTTCGACGTCTTCTATGGATGCAGCGATCTTAGCGGGCCCATCCTCCAGACGCACTTCTTCTGCTTTACGGAGGAGGCTGGGTGGAAGGCCTATGGGTCTCTCGAGAGCTTCCAAAGCAGACGGGAGGTTCAACTTTCGTAATTCTCTATGGTACACAATGAGGCACTGGACCGGCTAGCAGAGGATTTACACACTCATCTGCACGGTCCTGAAGTTCCTGAGCGACGTCGATAATCTTTTCTTGCAAAAGATTTCGCTTTCTGTCATTGTAAATATCTATCCACAACGATTCAATAAACGATGGCTCGAGGAGAAAAAAAAAACACTGACTTATTGCTTCCCGAGAACCCCACCCTGCTAATTCACTGAAGAGTCGATGCCGATTACCAATGACGCTATTTGAATTTAGCAAGCCCTTTGGAACGGTAGCAGATACAAGTTTCGTTTCCTGCAAGTTTGAAAGTGAGGCTGGAGAGGGTACATCTTGGTGATAAATCAAATCGTTGTCTCTTTGTGCCCTGACTTCGCTATTTTTCACAGTTTCAAGAAGTGACTTTGGACAGGTTAATCAACGACATTCTGGGCTCGGTAACTTGCGGCGAACCTGGGCATCCTGAAGGACTGGTCCTCCAATCTTACCCCGTCGGGCAACATCATAGGCCTTTTTGGCCGCGGTATGGGCTTTCCCTAATCGCCCAAGCTCAACGCCGTATCTGCGAAAGTATCTGAGTTGTAGATGGCTGTTAGTTCTAATCAGGGATAGAATCGGACCTACTAGCCTCGTATTCAACCAAACTTTCACGATATTCGGCGACGGCGGAAAAATGGTGTGCTTTGGATTCAATGTGAGGCAACCAATTCTACGAATGTTGAGGATAGAGCAAGAAATTCATAGAATATGTTTACCAATGGTAATATGTGCTCAACTTTAGGTGAGGCCTCGCGAAATGTGGTGCCTGCTTCGTGATATAGGGAGGCGGTCTACAAACTTGTCAGGATAAATTTAACAAATTCGATGGCATCAGACGTGCAGCTGCAGAAATTTTGGCTATTAAAGAGTTTCTGTATTGGTCTGAGTTGTTCGATCAGAGGTTGGAATTTTAGGGAAGAAGCCGCTGTACTCAATTTCGCCAGCTGCCAAGAACATTCCTGCGCTTGGGCTAACATAAGACATTCGAGTCCTTTGATGAAATCGTTTGAAAGATCCATAGGAAGAAGCTCGTCATCTGGAGAATAAACTAGCTTCGGCAGGACGGTTGAGCGCAAAAAGGCAAATGTCCCAGCGGCTTGCTGAAGAGAAGGATTTGGTACATGAGGGCTTTGAGACGAATAAATCAAGAAACGAACTTGATAATTAGCGGCAGCCCGTTTTATACCATCAGTTGTAGAACGATCCTCCGCGGCGCTTAATTGTGAATAAAGGGCAGCCAGATTGAATAACACGGATGCATGTTCAAAGACGAGGTTTTTCAGCTTGATTGGCACGGCCAGCGACTTGAAAGCAGGTGCATATGCAAATTCCAGTTGGATCTGAGATAAAGAAGAAATCAGGGGTTTGTTTCTTTCAAGGGATTGAAATGACCCACATCTGTTGGTAGTTTGGTTAAAATAGACTCCAGCTGTGCGTGATACCTATCAATCGATCTCAGGCATGGGCGATTTACGAGGGAAAGGGGTATTTGTGTAGCTCACAAAAGAGCAGGTTCGAGTTTGTTTTCATGTACAACCCCTCCAACTCCCTCCTTTCTTAGATCTTGCCAGGTCTTAATATCCTCTCGGAACTCGTCTGCATGTGCTCCACCATGGTCAGATATATACCGACGCGTTGCGTCCTTGATATTAGCGGGATATGTCTTCTTGAAGGGTACAGATAAAAGATTGGTCATGGCCAGAGACAATGTGCATAAGTGCAGTTGAAAGAGGTTGGTTCAGTAGTTGTGCGGATTCTCGGAAACTGCAAGCACGTGATAAACGCGACGACCCCGGAGAAATGATTCTTAATCCCATTGAACATCTTCACAAGTTCCCACTGCCCAGGCTTTGTTTACTTCGGCCCTTCGCCCCAGGCCATTCACGCGTCGATCACGCTTCAAGCTTGTTACTGGACTTGCTTCATTTTTGCTGCTTATGAAAATGTCTCCCATCTTTTATCGGAACACGCGACTTGGAGAATCTCTTCTGTCTTCTGCCTGACTACGAATTCTGATGAAACTCTGAACCCTGAGACTATCTTGCTTTGGTGGGCCCCCGTCATAACCATCCTCTCCGCTGCAGGCGCCCCGGAAATTCGATATGCTCCCCCTTTTCTGAACAAGCTGATACCTTACACTGGTTTTTCCCATGCAAGTTAACGATTGTCAAGTGGTGGAACATCAATATACCTACCTCCCGAGATGACAGGCTCCCCGTTACAATCAATCAGGTCCCATTTTTTTCTGGCTGCCCGAGGGTCAGATCACAACCGCAGAATTTGATGGAATTGAATTCCTGATTTTTTGGGATTTCCCCAAAGATAGATCTGGTTTCAGAACGGACATGTTCAATCCGAAATTGTGTAAGCTGAGCTCGTGTTTCGGAGACACACCTGATTTAGACAGCTCTCGTGTCACGACCTTCACCCATGGGAAAATAAGGATTCTGTTCTTGGGGTGGGCTTTTCTACCTGCTTTTCTACAGCCAGCTATAGGTATGAGTGTTCCATTCTGACTCACTTCCTTTCATTGAGGAGAAGGGGACCAAGGCCCTGCCATTGATAGTGAAGGTTAAATTTTCCGTCTAATGGGTTGTCTCACACTCGTGAGCCGTAGGGTACATCACATATATCGCAGTCTGTCTAGGAGAGACTAGTCTCGCACTGCGATCCGTAGAAGTGAGTGCTGTATTTGTTTCACCTTGACCACTAATCCCATTGAACTGCTTTGTGAAGTTCCAATAGTTGCTTTCAATGAATTCCTTCCACCACGTGTTCAAGAATATTGGCAGTGCTGTTTGATCACCCTACCTTTTTATCCGGAGGGAGCTGCCGTCGCTTGACCGCAAGTCCCCTTTTTGAAAGTCACTTGTATTCTACAAGATAGATCGCCTTTCTCTTGCTGCCCTCCAAGGCAAACCTTTGTGATCCAGACCTGTTGTCGCTGATCCCGATGTGTATAAATTAGGTGTGGATCTAACCATCTGGGGAAAAGGGTCAGTTGTTTTCAAAACCCCAATACCACTGGGATCGGGGAGCGGAAATCCCTTTTACTCCCTGGCCAACTGCCTACTGTAAGATCCATTTCAGGGCTACTCAAGTTGGATGAGATTTATAATTTTTTTAACCAGATACACGATTGGTCTAGAAGTATGGCAGTGCAATGGGTCTTCTATAGCGTATAAAAATTGGACCCCGATCCGCCTCTGCCCAAAGAATTATTCCCCCAGCAGCTCTTACAAACCTATAAAGACCACGATTGCTCAAAACATATTCTCTTATGCATTTTTTCACTTCGGACCATTCTTCAAACATCGACCGTGAGCCGACTATTACAAGTTATAGGCAGTACCCTTTAACATCAATTGCAGGTGCTCCTCGCAATCGGCGGGTTTGTGGTTTCAGCAACCAGCCGCAAGGTATCTCATGCCGCGACGTCCACAATGAAGTGGACGAGGGTGCACACTACGCACAGGCCGCGCGACCGCGGGGATGGTGCGCCACCATCGCAACTCCTACCCGTGTGAGTTTCCTTGTTTGTTTCATTCTTCATATCTGCAACCTCGCTCACGCAAAGCCCCACAGGGAAAGGCTTTTGCTCGTGTATGTCGATCATAGCGTCGTGTCTTCTGACGCTGATAATTTCACTAGGATCAACAAGTAAAAGTTCAAGAACTAGGTACCGGAAGATTTTTCGTCGCCTTCGTTGTACGAGATACCAATGCCGATGACCAAACTGTCTTCGTAACGATAAACGGGCAACAGTCAACCGTTCCGAATGACCCCGCCTTTATCGGGTGAAACCCCAGAGTAGGATCAGACTTTACATATACTTGGTTTTTGCTCTCTGGTCTGCATTATTCTACTCACTTAGCCACCCCAATTTTCAAGGATTCTAAATGGATTTAATCAACGAACATAATACACTTGGAACCTCGTTCCAGAAAGTTGGAAGGGAATTATTTTATATACCTCATGTTTAAATTGATTTGACATTTGACCCTAGTTTGATGTCAAACGTGAATATGGTACTACGCCTCTGAGGACTCCCGAGAATCCCAGGTCACGAATTAAATGCCCATAAACAGCAGCGGATCTTGATAGATTTTATCATTACTTATGACAGTCTCTTCTTCCCAGGTCCGAAGCGAGCTGCAAGTTTCCACGACAGTCCTATGTTCTCAAATGCTTTTCATATTCTGCGCATAAATGAATGGGCGAGTCGGCCTCCCAATGCTTATTTCTTTTTTCCAAAGTCTGCCATGATCGAAGTATTGATCAAATTAGTGCACGTCAAAACACATCTTGCAGTTTGCTTTCTTCCCCCACAGGATTTAACGGGTTGATGTCGCGGTGAGACTCCTTCGTTGAGCAAAACTTTTGATCAATCCGAGCATCTGAGGCATGGTTGGGCCTAACGCCGACGGACCAGTGGAGGTTTTTGAAAAAGGCCTCGAACACGTTGGAATTGGAATTTAAGTCATGGGCTAGCTGCAGATTTCAATTTCGAGCCTTTCCAGAAAATATCTTCCAGGAACAACAGAACTCAGCATGTGAAGACCGGAAGGCAGAAGATCTTCCCGTCTCCAAGCCCTACGATCTAGAATGTGCCAAGCAGGCGAGAGCGGAATAAATATAGTAAGTATTCCTATCAATTTTAGTCGCCATATTGAAACTTCCCTGGCTGGATAGATTGACGATATATACCTGTACTAGCCAAAAATCGTTTTCTAAACATCGTCTAAACATTCGGGTAGGTAGGTATGTAATTTATGTAATCAAAATACATAATGACCAATCAGACCTACTTATCCCTCACTCTCAGGCGTATAGTCTGATTCTTTGCTAGCCCTTGTCTTCGGTCCCGTAAATGGTAATTGTACGCAAGGAAACCCCGGCCCGGGGAAGACCCGAGTAGTCAACTTAAGGCTCGAGAGCTCAGAGCGGGCACTGGCTGGCTGAAATGCTATTCAACCAACGGTGACAACTGATCTTTTACTCGCCTCGTCGACTATATCTGTTATGGACAAGTGGAGGCCAGGTAGAGGCCTACCTTTCTTGGCTGCAGTCGTAAATTTTCCAGGCTCCGCACCGTCACGGTCTCGATAGTAGTCCAGTGAGTCGCTGTATTTGTTTTCCGAGTCAAAGATCTAAGCCCAGGCCTCCGTTCTCTTTTGCATCGCGGATCCTGTTTGGAGGCTCACATTGCTTATTCATAGAGCAAATTTCACCTAGGAGTTCGATCTGACCATTGACCTCCAATTCTACATTGCACTATTACTTGCAAACTCGGCATGCAGTGCGCCCCCCCACCCTGCAATGGAGGCGGCGTCGGTCGCATTCTTGCCGCAGTGAACCGCTCCCCAGTTCCATCTCTATGCACACTCGCAATGCCCAGATCCTGCTCAACGACACCATATTTTTTTCCACCAGCTTCTTAGCTTCCAAAAAGCCGATTATCGATGCCACTGCCTTCGACATCCCATTGAAAACATAGCACTCGGGAGAACCCTCTGATGTTACTCCTTTTGTCCCAATTCCTACGTTTATGTTTATATGATTCCCTCTTATGAGTCCGTTCATACAAGAGGCGCGCTCTGAACACCCTCCTGGCCGTATCAGCATAAGCCCCCCACCTCCAAACATTCATATTGACTATCGATACCCACCATCACAATGACCAGTGTCACTCCGGTCCATCTCCTCGCCAGCCACGGTGAACTGTTAATCCACCTAGACGCGAAACATCTACTGATTCTACCTCGTCTAGTTCTTGTCCATGCTCAAGGTGCAAACCAACTCAAACACATTCAAGGTGCACCAAATCCCGAAGCTGTTCGTTCCGCACAATTCCTTCCCTCTGCGGCCCCACTTTCCCAAGGAAGGCATGCCCGTGGAGCAGCTGAGCGTGTGGGTTTTACATATTACATTCCGTGTCACTTGCTGAATTTATTGTCAGCAGGGGCGAGAGTTCTCCGCTGTACGCCAAATGTAGCATTCAAGTTTCCCACTGACTTTCTGACGGCCTTTTCCTTTTCAGGGACAACGCGTACGCATCCGCGACTTCGATGGACACTATCTATATGGTCAGGTCGCACATGCAGCTCGCTCTTCTGACCGCACACTCTTCGTTTGGGTCGGGGAGGACAAGATTCCCGTTCTCAACGATCTCGACATCATTACGCCAACATCTTGAAGGACTGGCATTCCTATGCAAGGGACGTTTGCATGATTTGTACTGCGCTTAGACATAGACCATATATTCTACTGCATGGCTTCCAGTTTTTAATTTGATTTTTCCTACACCCACGAGTTCGGTTTATTTCTCTTTCCTTGTCGAGTAGACCCTTGAATGTCTCTTCGTGAATGTCATTTATCTTGATCGAAATCCAGTTCTATTCGGGTTCTCTTGTTTTGCCTTTTTTTTTTTTTTTAAAAAAAAAAAAGAAAGTGCAGTGACAGGCTATGCAATTGGCATATAATCATACAGTAGCTTAGTTACTTGGTAGATTGGGTCGTGGCAGTGTATACTCTATAATTGTAAAGCTACCGCCCACATATTTCCGAGGTGTTTTGGCCCTAAAACCTCACAGGAGTAATGATTTACATAAGCGCATCATCCGCTAGTAGGATCGCGGGAATGGGGTACCTTCAGAGATAAAGTAGAAGAATACGACTCGTATGAGGGCCATTTTTTTTTACGACAGTATCCGTCTGACTATGTTTTATGAAATGTCAGATCCTGCGCATTCGAAATGGAAGCAAAATGGCACCGCCTTTTAGGCCCATGGACCACCACAGGTCCACAGGATTTCAAGGAACAGTGGTTCAATACTTTAGAGTTGTCTATCACAAATAAAGGAACCACATTTCTGGCGCCAATAGCGGGGGCTCTGTTTCCCCCAATTGTTTTTGACGACGAACACTGCTATTATGACATGGGCGCCTAATTCATTATGGATTGACTCCTCGAACTCAGTAAAAATGGGGTTTCTGAGCACTTCAACATGATGGGTAATGATTAGACGGTCGAGATGGTCAAAGTCTAAGAAGCCAAAATATCAGTGGTCCCCGATTCTCAGTTACATAAAATTTCGACGCTCATGTGCGGGTTAAACTAAACACCGCTGGTATGTGTGCGTCCAGTTCTCTGCACTTATATTAGTGTTTCGCGACTTGTGAACAGAAATATCAAGTCTGATACTTGGCGTTGTTAACCCTGTAGGAAGATCGTCCCCAGGAACGATAAGCCTCCAGTTGTGTCCCTCGTTCTTCAATCTTCGACGATATCTGCGGGACTCAGAGGCTTATTGAATTACGCTTATTCGGGAATTCAACGCTAGGTTTGTGTTGCTCGTTGCTGGGACTGTGGTAGCAGGATAGTGCCCTGAAATTGCGTATGATAGGTATTCTCACGCGGGATATGCAGATACTCCCACAGAGCGGAAAATTAATTAGGGGTCACGTTTGAAGGCTGTTCTTATAAACCAAGATCCTCGGATGTTCAGGCGAATTGTGCTTTGGGGACCCTGGGTGGTGGAGTAGGATATCGAAGAACATCGTGAAACAAGGTTTGGTTAGGTAACGAAACTGGCAGGATTTTCCCCATCTATTCATTCCACGGGCAACAAAATGGAGATGAGATTAGAGGCAGGTTTTCCTCCCTTTTTTGCCTTATGCGCGCTTTAAAACGGGGGGCATCACCAAAGGTGGCCGCGTGTTTGAAATCTGAACAGTCAAAGGTAGGTCATTTATGTGAAAATGTGGGGTTGGCGTTAAGAGGGTGAATAGCGTGTTCCTGAGTCGTGCGAGACCCTAGGTAGAGAGAGAACTGCCGGTGCCTTGAGCTTGACTTGGACCCATTAGACAACAAATAACAATGAAGATGATAAGTCATGGTTAATAAGAGCAATTCAACTGGACGGCATGTAGCAGCAAAAGGATATTTCGTGTCACCAGTGGTGCGGGTGGCTGTGCGGGGCAACTGCCGAGAATCATGTATCATGAACGAACCTTTTCAACTGAGACTCACTCAATTACGACCACATCGATACCCTCGTCATCACCTTGTGCGCTCTCCCTTCACACTTCCTGTTCTCCTTCCT